>Ga0074045_10000471_pt1 | contig 38970 bp, 37 predicted proteins | sample BogForMeECP23OM2_FD_94442 | JGI IMG/M metagenome (GOLD analysis project Ga0074045, IMG submission 94442) | Bog forest soil microbial communities from Calvert Island, British Columbia, Canada - Bog Forest MetaG ECP23OM2 | ecosystem: Environmental > Terrestrial > Soil > Wetlands ...
CCGGCACGCTCATCCGCCTCAATCCCGACAAGCGCCCCAACTCGTATCTGGCGCGCTCGCATCCGTCCGATGTCGCGCGGGTCGAGGAGCGGACCTTCATCTGCTCGCTCAGCGAGGACGATGCGGGTCCCACCAACAACTGGGCGCCCCCGGCCGAGATGCGCGCGACGCTGCTGAGCCTGTTCGACGGCTGCATGCGCGGGCGCACGCTGTACGTCATCCCGTTCAGCATGGGGCCGCTTGGCTCGCCGATCGCAAAGATCGGTGTGCAGATCACCGACAGCCCCTACGTCGTCGCCAACACGCGCATCATGACGCGCATGGGCACCCGCGTGCTCGAGGTGCTCGGCGACGGTCCGTTCATCCCGTGCATGCATTCGGTGGGCGCGCCGCTAGCCCCGGGCCAGGCGGACGTGGCGTGGCCCTGCGAGGCCGAGATCGGGCGCAAATACATCGCCCACTTCCCGGAGACGTATGAGATCTGGTCGTACGGCTCGGGCTACGGCGGCAACGCGCTGCTGGGCAAGAAGTGCCTCGCCTTGCGCATCGCCTCGGTGATGGCGCGCCACGAAGGCTGGCTCGCCGAGCACATGCTGATCATGGGCATCCACTCGCCCGACGGCGAGAAGACCTATCTAGGCGCAGCATTCCCCAGCGCGTGCGGCAAGACCAACCTTGCCATGCTGGTGCCTCCGCCGGAACTCATCGGCTGGAAGGTGACCACGGTCGGCGACGACATCGCATGGATCAAGAAGGACGAGCACGGGATCTTGCGGGCGATCAATCCCGAGGCGGGATTCTTCGGCGTCGCACCCGGCACCAATGTGCAGTCCAACCCGAACGCGATGGCGAGCTGTGCCAGCAACGCGATCTTCACCAACACCGCGCTGACCGACGACGGCGACGTGTGGTGGGAGGGCATGACGGACACCCCGCCCGCCCACCTGATCGACTGGACCGGCAAGGACTGGACGCCCGGTTGCGGGCGGCCCGCGGCGCACCCGAACTCGCGCTTCACGGCACCCGCGGGGCAGTGCCCCTCGATCGATCCCGATTGGGAGAATCCTGCCGGCGTGCCGATCAGCGCGTTCGTCTTCGGCGGCCGGATGAGCAAGAACATGCCGCTCGTGTTCCAGGCATTCAACTGGGCGCACGGCGTTTACCTCGCCGCGACGATGGGCTCCGAGGCGACGGCGGCGGCGATCGGCGTGACCGCGACGCGGCGCGATCCGATGGCGATGCTGCCGTTCTGCGGCTACAACATGGCCGACTACTTCAGCCACTGGCTGGACGTGGGGCGGCACGTCCCCAACCCGCCGCGCATCTTCCGCGTCAACTGGTTCCGCCGCGACGAGAACGGCAAGTTCCTCTGGCCCGGCTTCGGCCAGAACATGCGCGTGCTGAAGTGGATCGTCGATCGCGTGCACGGCCGCGGCTACGCGGTGGAAAGCCCGATCGGCTGGATGCCGCGGCGCGAGGACCTGGACTGGCGCGGCCTGGAGTACGACCACGACACGTTCTACGAGTTGATGGCAGTCGCGCGCGATGCCGGCACCGCCGAGGCGCACGGGCACGAGGAGCTGTTCGACCGCTTCTTCGACCGGCTGCCGAAGGAGTTCATCTTCGAACGCGAGCTGCTACGCTCGCGGCTGTGGCGTTCGCCGGCACGCTGGGAGCTGGCGCACGAGTCCTGACCGCTGGGGCCGGCGCGGGCCGGCACCAGCGCAACATATCGGATAGCCGGGAGCGGGCATGGAAACCGTCAACAGCGACATCGTCATCATCGGCGGCGGCGGCACCGTCTTGCGCGCGGCGATCGCGATCGCCGAGGCCGATCCCAAGCTGTCGGTGTCGCTCATCTCGAAGGTCGTGCCGATGCGCAGCCACACGGTCGCCGCCGAAGGCGGCTCGGCCGGGGTGATCCGCCCGGACGACAGCCTCGACAAGCATTTCGACGACACGGTTTCCGGCGGCGACTGGCTGTGCGACCAGGACGCCGTGCAGTATTTCGTCGAGCACTGCACGCCGGAGATGGTGCAGCTCGAGCACTGGGGCTGTCCGTGGAGCCGCCACGACGACGGCACCATCAATGTCCGCTTCTTCGGCGGAATGACGGTGCAGCGCACGTGGTTCGCCGGCGACAAGTCCGGCTTCCACATCCTGCACACGCTGTTCCAGACCTCGTTCAAGTATCCGTCGATCACCCGCTATGACGAGTTCTTCGCGGCCGACCTGGTCGTCGAGGACGGGCGGATACGCGGCGTGGTGGCGATCGAGGTCGCCACCGGCAAGCCGTTCCTGTTCGTCTGCAAGGCCCTGGTGATGGCGACCGGCGGCGCGGGCCGCGTCTACTTGCAGAACACCAACGCCGGCATCGTCACCGGCGACGGCATGGGCCTGGCCTATCGCCACGGCGCCAAGCTGCGCGACATGGAATTCGTGCAGTACCACCCGACGTGCCTGGCCGGAACGGGGATCCTGATCACCGAGGGCTGCCGCGGCGAAGGCGCGATCCTGACCAACAAGAACGGCTACCGCTATCTGCAGGACTACGGGCTCGGGCCGCTCGATCCGTGGCCGCGTCCGAAGGCGATGGAGCTCGGCCCGCGCGACCGGCTGTCGCAGGCGTTCTGGCACGAGGAGCAGAAGGGCACCACGATCGACACGCCGCAGGCCTCGGTCGTGAACCTCGACCTGCGGCACCTGGGCGAGAAGAAGATCCTCGAGCGCCTGCCGCAGATCACCGAGTGCGCGCGGATCTTCGCCGGTGTGGATCCGGTGACGCAGCCGATCCCGGTGCGGCCGGCGGTGCACTACACGATGGGCGGCATCGCGTCCGACCTGACGACCGCGACCACGCTCGGCGGCCTGTATGTCGCCGGCGAATGCTCCAGCGTCGGCATCCACGGCGCCAACCGTCTCGGCTCGAACTCGCTGGCGGAAATCACCGTGTTCGGGCGGGTCGCCGGCGAGGCGGCGGCGGCCTATGCCCGCGCCGCGCCGGCCGCGAGCGAGGCGAGCGTGCGGACCCGGACCCAGGCCGAGGCGTCGGTGGCGCACATGACGGCGCTGCTGCACAGCGAGACCGGCGAGCGCGTCGCCACGCTGCGCGACGAGCTGGGCGCCTGCATGGAAGCGCATGTCGGCATCTACCGCGAAGACGCCGGGCTGCATAAGGCCTGCGACAAGATCGCCGAGCTGCGCGACCGCTACCGCCGCGGCGTTCGGCTCGACGATCACGCAAGGTGCTTCAACACCGAATGGCTGTCGACGATCGAACTCGGGTTCATGCTCGAGGTCGCCGAGGCGATGGCCTACTCCGCTTACAACCGCAAGGAATCGCGCGGCGCCCATGTGCGGCTTGACGAGTACAAGGAGCGCGACGACGTGAACTTCCTGATGCACACGCTCGCGACCTACAACGGCGACGGGCCGCCCACGATCACCTACCAGCCGGTGGTGATCACGAAGTCGAAACCGCGAATCCGCAGCTATGGCGGTGCCGGCAAGCAGGCCGTGCTGACCTGAAACGGGAACCGAGCGACATGCCCCTGGACACGACCACGCGCACCATCGAGATCGAGTGCCAGCGTTATGACCCGGACACCGATGCGGCGCCGCGGATGCAGAGCTACAAGGTGCCGTTCAGCAACGACATGTCGGTGCTGCAGGGCCTGCGGCACATCAAGGACCACATCGACGGCAGCCTGACCTTCCGCTGGTCGTGCCGCATGGCGATCTGCGGCAGTTGCGGGATGATGATCAACGGCATCCCGCAACTGTCCTGCCACACGTTCCTGCGCGACTACTACCCGAACAAGCTGCGGATCGCGCCGCTCGAGCATTTCCCGATCGTGCGCGACATGGTCATCGACCAGAACGACTTCCTCGACAAGCTCGAGTCCATCAAGCCCTACATCATCCCGAAAGAGGACAAGCCGGTCAGCGACGGCGCCTATCGGCAGACCCCGGCGCAGATGGAGCAGTACGTTCAGTACTCCGAATGCATCAACTGCCTGCTCTGCTACGCCGCCTGCCCGCAATACGGGATCACGCCGCAGTTCACCGGCCCGGCGGCGCTGGCGCTGCTGCATCGCTACAACGCGGACTCGCGCGACGAGGGCTGGGCGGCCCGCCGCGACCTCGTCAACTCCGAGAACGGCGTCTGGCACTGCACGCTGGTCGGCTATTGCTCCGAGGTCTGCCCGAAGAGCGTCGACCCGGCGCACGCGATCAACCAGAACAAGGTCAACAGCGTGATGGACTATTTCGGCATCATGAAGCTGCTGATGCCAAGGAGTGGCGCGAAATGAGCCGCTACAAGCCCCAGCTGAAGACCTACGCCTGGCACCAGCCGGCAGACTGGTGGATCCACAATCCGTTCCTGCTCCGATACCAGATCCGCGAGTGGTCGTCGCTGCTGATCGTCCTGTACGCGCTGGTGCTGCTGTGGGGGCTCTACGACCTCAACCAGGGCGAAGCATCGTGGAACGGCTGGCTCGCCGCTATGCGGTCGCCGTTCTTCATCCTGTTCCACGTGGTCACGTTCTTCGTCGTCGCCTACCACAGCTACACGTGGTTCAAGGTGATGCCGAAGACGATGGCGCCGCTGCCGATCGGGCCGAAGGCGATCACGTTGGGCGGGTGGGCCGCGGTCGCCGTCATCTCGGTGCTGGTTCTCGTCATCACGTATGGGCTGGTGCGATGAAGCGAAGCAACGATCCCATCATGTGGGCGCCGTTCGGCGCCGGCGGCATGCTGGCCGCGCTGTTCGGCCCGGTGCTGGTGTTCATCACCGGCATCGCGGTGCCACTCGGCCTGCTGCTGCCGGCCGACACGATGAGCTACGGCAACATGCTGGCCTTCACGCATAACGTGATCGGCAAGCTGGTGATCCTGGCGGTGATCGCGCTGTTCACGCTGCACGGCACGCTGCGGCTGTTCCACAGCTTCCACGATGTCGGCGTGCATCTCGGCGAAGGCGGCAAGTTCGCCTTCTTCGGCTTCGGCCTCCTGGTCACGCTGGCCGCTATCGTGCTGCTTCTTTAGTCAGGCTTTGGCCCGGCCTCAGGTCGGCCTCGGACCGGCCGGACCGTCGAGCCGCCCGAGGTCGGAAACCGACGTGCGGGTAGCCGGCTAGTGTCCCGATTCCGAAGTTCGTCGAACTTCGGAATCAGGGTGGGACACTGGCGAATCAAAGTCTTAGTGGCCTGCTTATCCCAGAAGTTCGCGAGCGAACTTCTGGGGCAGGACACTAGCTATTCTGTGCCAACTGCTGCTTCATCGCGGCGATCAGCTTCTGCACGTTGCTGCCGTTGTGCAGCAGGTAGCTGGCGTAGTCCTCGCGCTGCGTCAGGCGCATGCTCGTGCCCTCGGCGACGACGTCCACGACCTTCGGCCCGCCAGAGGACAAGCTGACGATCCACTTCACTTCGGTCGGCGGGTTGTTCGGGCGTTCGACCGTGCTCGACACCGTCGCCTGGTCGTCGCCGGGGACTGTGCGGCCCAGCGTGATGCGGACCCCCGCGTACTCGCCCAGGTGCGAGTTGATGCTGTTGACCAGCACGTCGTGGAACAGGCGCAGGTATTCCTGGCGCTGCTCCGGCGTGGCGGTGTTCCAGAAACGGCCGAGGCAGAACCGGCCGACCGACTCGACATCGACGTCGTGGTCGATGATCTGCCTCATCTGGGCCCGCTTGTCGGCCTCGTTGCCCGGGCCGTTGACGACGCTCGTCAGCCGGTCCGACAGGCGCTTGATGAAGGCGGTCGCCTGATCGTCCGCATCCGCCCAGGCGGGGCGCCAGGCGAGCGGCGTTGCGAGGATCAGCGCCGACGCGGCGGTGATCTTCATGAACAGTCGGCGGTGGATCATGTGGTCTGCCTCGATCATGCGGTCGGCACGGCCTTCAATGCTGCGGGAACCAGACCGGAACCGTCGCCCGGCGATCGCCCTTGATCGCCTCCAGCTGCGATGCCCGATGCTGGCGATACAAACTCCGGAATGTGGCGTACGGGTCAAGTGCCGTCTTCTTGATCTGGTCGACATCGTCCAGGACCCGCTCGCGCGCATCGATGGCGGAAACCGCGAATTTCGACCAGTCCAGGGCCGTGACAACGGCGCCCTGGCCGACCCAGGTGAACGGATCGGCGGCAAGTCCGGCCCCGAAGCCCACGAAGTCGCGAGGGTCGCTCGGACCCAGGAACGGCAGGAACAGAAACGGACCCTCGGGGATCCCCCAGACTCCGAAGGTCAGGCCGAAATCGGCGTCGTGGGACGGGTAGCCCCAGCCTTTGGCCAGATCGAACACGCCCACGCCGCCCACGGTCGTGTTGATGATGAAGCGCATCCAGGTGTCGCCGGCCCGGCGCGGCTTGCCTTCCAGCATGTCGTTGGCAAGCTGCACGGGCGTGCCCAGATTGGCCAGCGCGTTGTGGACGCCGTGCCGGACGGGAGCCGGCACATAGCGGTAGCCGAGCGCGATCGGCCGCAGGAAGTAGGCGTCGAGCCCGTTGTTGATCTTGTAGAAAAAGCGGTTGGTCGGCTCCAGCGGATCGTTGGTCTCGTTGAAATCGGCCACCGCTTCCTTATCCGACGCCGGCGGGGGGGTGGCGCAGCCCGCCAGCGCGGTCGCCAGCACGGCAGCCAGCAGGCTGCCCATCACCAGCGCTCGATGGGGTCGTGGATGCGGCATATAGAGCGCCTCGACGTTGGCAGTCCCGAGAATTACCAGACCATTAGACCCGGCGGCGCGGACAGACGCCGGCCAAATCAGCACAGATGTCGCCCCGTTGTCTTACCACGGCGTGACCGCCGCGCAACGTCCTGAAAGCGTGGCCGGTTTCCCTCACCACTTCCGTGCCGGCCTCCCCTGTGGCACCAGCCTGTCGACAAGACGGAGGCTTCTGTGATGCAGCACGCGACAGCCCAGGCGGCCCGGCCGACGCTCGAGCGCTGGCTTGCCGCGCCGCGCGTCGGGCGCGTTCCGCTGCTGGCGGCCGAGACGCCGCCGCCCGCGCTCTCGTTCGAGTTCTTCCCGCCGCGGACCGAGGCGCTGGAGCAGCAGCTTTGGACCTGCATCCGACGCCTGCAGCCGCTGCGGCCGCGCTTCGTCTCCGTCACCTATGGCGCGGGCGGCAGCACCCAGGCGCGCACGCACGAGACGGTTGCGCGGATCCTGCGCGAGACCACGCTGGTCCCGGCGGCGCACCTGACCTGTGTCGGCGCCTCCCGCGCCGAGGTCGACGAGGTCGCCCGCCGCTACTGGGACGCGGGCGTGCGCCACATCGTCGCCCTGCGCGGCGACCCGCCGGCCGGCCAGGACTACACGCCGCACCCGCAGGGCTACGCCTGGGCGTCCGAGCTGGTCGCCGGGCTGCGTCGCGTGGGGGATTTCGAGATCTCGGTCGCCGCCTTCCCGGAGTGCCACCCGCAGGCCACCAGCTCCGAGGCCGACCTGGACAACCTGAAGCGCAAGCTGGACGCCGGGGCGACGCGCGCGATCACCCAGTATTTCTTCGATACGGAAGTATATCTGCGCTTCATCGACCGGTGCCTGGCGGCGGGGATCACGGCGCCGATCGTGCCGGGCATCATGCCGGTGTCGAACTTCGTGCAGGCGGCGCGGTTCTCGGCGATGTGCGGCGCGAGCGTGCCGGACTGGCTCGCCCGGCTGTTCGAGGGCACCGAGGAGGACGCCGAGACGCGACGCATGCTGGGTGCGGTGGTCGCGGCCGAGCAGGTGCGTCTGCTGCAGGCCAACGGCGTGGACGAGTTCCACTTCTACACGCTCAACCGTCCCGACCTGACGTACGCGATCGCGCACCTGCTGGGGGTGCGGCCGGAGAAGGCGGTGGGTTAAGCCGGCCGCTCAGGCGGCGCGGCTCTACGACTCCGCTTCCAGCACAGTGGCGACGGTGGCCACGAAGCCACGCGCAGCCGCCAGCGCATCCGCGGCGTGCTCCGCGGTGATCTCGTCGACAGCTTCGATCTCGTAATCAGCTGTGTTCTTCAGCTCGTACGTCCGGCCGAGCAGTTTCTTCTGCTCGGCCGTGAACCGAGGATCGTCCTTCACCAACGAAGCGAACGCGCCATGGACGCCGAGATGCGTCTTGAAGCGGCGGCCCTCGACCTCCATCAGCATGGCCTGGGCAGCGTGGAAAGTCGCGAGGTAGGCCATTCGACCGGCCTCCTCGGGCCATCTTCCAGACCCGACAAGCTCCTGCGCCATAGCGATGAAGCTTCGTGCCTTGCGCAGGAATGCGTCTGTTTCCGGCTTCATAGCTCGATCGCGTCCCGCCGGATCTCGTGCATGAGAGGCGTCCGGTCGTTGTAGGATCCGGCCCGATACGGCCGCGCATGCACGTGCTGCCCTGTCTCGAACAGGATGTCAGTTCCGATATCGGCGAGCCTGTACATCTCGCTTATGCGATCGGTGATGCCCCGCAGGAACACCGCGATGTCGTAGTCCGACTCCGGGCATGCATCGCCACGGGCGCGGGATCCATAGAGTACCATCCGCTCCACGCGGTCGCCATATGCGTCGGCAATGGCCGAGCGGGCGCGCGCCAGTATCGGGTCATCCATGACGTTGCTGTCCGACATGTCCGGAATATAGCACGGCAGGTGCCGGGTTCACGTCCCAGTTGGACCCGGCGCGGCCCTCAGCCATATGGGTCGGCGATGACCGACTACCTCGATCGCCTCAACCCCGAGCAGCGCGAAGCGGTGCAGACGCTCGACGGACCGCTGCTGGTGCTGGCCGGCGCCGGCACCGGCAAGACCCGCGTGCTGACCACCCGATTCGCCCACATCCTGCTCACCGGCCGTGCCTCGCCCGGCCAGGTGCTGGCGGTCACCTTCACCAACAAGGCGGCACGGGAGATGCGCGAGCGGGTCGGCGCGCTGCTCGGCCGTCCGGTCGAAGGCCTGTGGCTCGGCACCTTCCACGCGCTGTGCGCGCGTATGCTGCGGCGGCACGCCGAATACGTGAACCTCACCAGCAGCTTCTCGATCATCGACACCGACGACCAACTCCGCCTGCTGCGCCAGGTCATGGACGCCGAGGGCATCGATGCGAAGCGCTGGGCGCCGCAGGCCATGCTGGCGCTGGTGCAGCGCTGGAAGGATCGCGGCCTGACCCCCGACCGCGTCACCCCGGCCGAGGACACCGACTTCGCCAATGGCCGCGCCCGCGCCATCTACGCCGCCTACCAGGCGCGGCTCGCCGCCCTGAACGCCGCCGATTTCGGCGACCTGCTGCTGCACGTCACCGAGATCCTGCGCACCCGTCCCGACGTGCTCGCGCAGTACCACCGCGCGTTCCGCTACATCCTGGTCGACGAGTACCAGGACACGAACCTCGTGCAGTATCTGTGGCTGCGCCTGCTCGCGCAGGGGCACCACAACATCTGCTGCGTCGGCGACGACGACCAGTCGATCTACTCCTGGCGCGGCGCGGAGGTGGAGAACATCCTGCGCTTCGAGAAGGACTTTCCCGAAGCCCGCATCGTGCGCCTCGAACGCAACTACCGCTCCACCGCGCCGATCCTCGCCGCCGCCTCGGGCCTGATCGCGCACAACGAGGGCCGCCTCGGCAAGACGTTGCGCCCCGGCCGCGACGACGCCACCGGCGAGCAGGTCAGCGTGGTCGCCCTGTGGGACAGCGACGAAGAGGCGCGCATGGTCGGCGAGCGCATCGAGGCGCTGCGCCGTGACGGCCACCCGCTCGCCGAGATCGCCATCCTGGTGCGCGCCGGCTTCCAGACCCGCGCCTTCGAGGAGCGCCTCATCACGCTCGGCGTGCCGTACCGCGTCGTCGGCGGCCTGCGCTTCTACGAGCGCGCCGAGATCCGCGACGCCATCGCCTATGCCCGCGTGCTGGTGCAGCCGGCCGACGACCTCGCCTTCGAGCGCATCGTCAACGTCCCGCGCCGCGGCATCGGCGAGGCCGCTCTGCGCGCGATGTACACGCGCTCGCGCGAAGCCGGCGTGCCGCTGACCGAGGCGGCGATCCAGCTCGCCCACGACGGCGGCCTGAAGGGCAAGCCCCGCGAAGCCATCGCCGAGCTGATGCAGGGCTTCCGCCGCTGGCGCGCGATGCTGGAGAGCGACGGCCATCTGGTGACGATGGCGACGGTCCTCGACGAGAGCGGCTACACCGAGATGTGGACGCGCGACAAATCCGCCGAGGCGCCGGGACGCCTGGAGAACCTGAAGGAGTTCGTCCGCGCGCTCGCCGACTTCGAGACGCTGCAAGGCTTCCTCGATCACGTCGCCCTGGTGATGGAGAACGAGGAGAACGCCGAGGGCGACCGACTGTCGATCATGACGCTGCACGGCGCCAAGGGCCTGGAGTTCGACACCGTCTTCCTGCCCGGCTGGGAAGAGGGCCTGTTCCCCAACCAGCGCGCGCTCGACGAAGGCGGCAACAAGAGCCTCGAGGAGGAGCGCCGCCTGGCGTATGTGGGCCTCACGCGAGCCCGCCGCCGCGCCATCGTCAGCCACGCGGCCAACCGGCGCATCTACGCCAACTGGCAGAGCAGCATCCCCAGCCGCTTCATCGAGGAACTGCCCGAGGCGCACGTCACCCGCACCGGCAGCGCGGCCCTGGCGCGCGACGCCGTGCCGGCCGCGTTCGCCTCGTTCTCCGGCCAGTTCCCGCTGCTCGCGCGCCGCCCGCGCACCATCGAGGTCTGGGAGCAGCCCGCGCGGCCGCCACGGCCCGACGCGATCGAGGTCGGCGCGCGCGTCTTCCACCAGAAGTTCGGCTACGGCACCGTCACGGCGGCCGATGACGACCGGCTCGACATCGCCTTCGACAAGGCGGGTGCCAAGCGCGTGCTCGACCGCTTCGTGGAGCGCGCATGACGTCCCGCCACGCGACCGCGCTGGAGACCGTCTGGGTCGACGTGCCCGAGCAGGCGCTGGAAACCTATGAAACCGCGTTGGCCAGCGTGTGCGAGACGGCCGGCTTCTTCATCGACGACGCGACCGGTGCGTGGCGCGTCGAGGGCGTCAAGCCGCGCGGCGAGCGCGACGCGCAACTCGCGGCCGCGCTGGCCCTGGCGGACGCGGCGAGCGGCGTGCACACCGTGCTGCAACGGACGGTGACCGAGGCGGAGGGCTGGTTGGCGCGCACCTACGCCGCGTTTCCCGAGCAGCGCATCGGCCGGCGCTTCGCGGTGCGCGGCTCGCACCTGCAGGGCGGCAAGACCGCCGGCCGCATCACCGTCGTGCTCGACGCCGGCCTCGCCTTCGGATCCGGCGAGCACGGCTCCACCAAGGGCTGCCTGCGCGCGCTCGAACGCATCGCGCCTCTGCAGCCTTCGCATGTGCTCGATCTCGGCACCGGCTCGGGCATCCTGGCGATCGCGGCGGCCAAGCTGCTGCATCGGAAGGTGATCGCGACCGACATCGAGCCCTGGTCGGTGCGCGTCACGCGGGAGAACGCGCGCCGCAACGGGGTCGGGGCGCTCGTGCGTCCCTATCTCGCCGACGGCTGGCGCCAGCGCCCGCTGAAATCCGCCGCGCCGTTCGATCTGGTGTTCGCCAACATCCTCGCCCGGCCGCTGTCGCGGATGGCGCCGTCACTGTCGGCGCACCTGCGACCGGGCGGCCACGCCATCCTGGCCGGGCTGCTGTTCACCCACGTGCCGATGGTGCTCGCCGCCCATCGGCGCGCGGGGCTGTCTCTCGTCGCGCGCTACGAGGAGCGTCCCTGGACGACGCTCCTGTTGCGCAAACCGGCGGGCGCATGATCGGCGGAGGCGGAACCGCTGGAGCCGTGAATCACGCGCCGATATGTGCCTCAGTGCCGGCTGAAGACCTGCGGGATTTCCTGCCGCGTCAGGCCGATATCGGCCAGTTCGCGGTCGGTCAGCATGGACAGCTCGGTCATCGCGGCACGCCGGCTCGGCCATTCCTTCAGCCACGTCAGCACGTTCTGTGCGGTGCGCAGCAGGGCCGAAGGCGGCGCCGCGCGGCGCGCGTCGGACGCCAACCCCGCGCCCTGGCGGACAGTGTCGGTGTCGGTGAGCAGGAAGCGGATTTCCTGCGAGCTGATTGGAGCGTTCATGGCATCACTTCCCATCTTTCGTCGTCACGGAAGGTCGTCCCGTGCGGCCTTCGCATACGCAATATAGGCTCAAAAGCATGACCTTAGGTCGCAATGTTCCTCCGCCAGTCATGCGCTGAACGCATGGGAACCGGGGTGCGCTATGACACAAAGTGTTAACTCACGTTGCCGCGAGACACCCCGATGAGCCCGATGGGCGACCATGCCGAGCGTCTCGCCGCGCTGCGGCGCCACATCGCGGCACTCGCCCTCGACGGGGTGATCGTGCCGCATGCGGACGAATTCCTCGGCGAAGCCGCGCCCCCGTCCTCGCAGCGCCTCGCCTGGCTGACCGGCTTCACCGGCAGCGCCGGCATCGCCGTGGTGCTCGCGCACCGCGCCGCGGTGTTCTCCGACGGGCGCTACGTCCTGCAGCTCGCGCAGCAGACTGACGCGGCGCTGTGGGAGCAGCGCCACGTCATCGACGATCCGCCGCCCGCGTGGCTCGCCTCGCACGCGCCCGGCGGGCGCATCGGCTACGACCCAAAGCTGATCGCCGCCGACGGCCTCGCCCGCTTCACCGCCGCCGGGCTGGAGATGGTTCCGATTGAAACCGACCCGGTGGATGCGATCTGGTCCGACCGGCCGCCGTCGCCCGCCGCACCCATCGTGCTGCATCCGCTCGAGCTCGCCGGCAAGGCGTCGGCGGAAAAGCGCGAGGAGATCGCCACCGCACTCCGCAAGGCCAACCAGGACGCGGCGGTGCTGACCGATCCGGCCTCGGTCGCCTGGCTGCTCAACCTGCGCGGCGCCGATCTGCCGAACACGCCGTTCGCGCTCGCCTTCGCCATCCTGCGCGCCGACGGCAGCGTCGATCTGTTCGCCGACGCCGCCCGCATCGCGCCCGACCTGCGCGAGAGCTTCGGCAACGCCGTCTCCGTGCGTCCGCCGGACGAACTCGCCGCCGCGCTCGATGCGCTGGCCGGCAAGCGCGTGCGCGTCGATCCCGCCGCCTCGCCGGTCTGGTTCAGCCAGCGCCTGCGCGCCGCCGGCGCCGATGTCGTCGCCGAGCCCGATCCCTGCGCGCTGCCCAAGGCGCGCAAGAACCTCGCCGAGCAATACGGCATGCGGGTCGCGCACGCGCGCGACGCCATCGCCGTCTGCCGCTTCCTGCACGGGCTCGACCGCCACGCCCATCTCGGCACGGAAACCGAGCTGTCGGCCGCCGCGCAGCTGCTCGCGTTGCGGGCCGAGCTGCCGGGCTTCCGCGGCGAAAGCTTCCCCGCGATCTCCGGCGCGGGCGAGCACGGCGCGATCATTCACTACCGCGCCACCGAGGCGAGCGACCGCACGCTGCACCCCGACGAGCTCTATCTGATCGACAGCGGCGGCCAGTATCCCGACGGCACGACCGACATCACCCGCACCGTCTGGACCGGCCGCGGTACGGCGCCCGCGTCGGTGCGCGCCGACGTCACGCGCGTGCTGAAGGGCCACATCGCCATCGCCACGCTGGTCTTTCCGCGCGGCGTCGCCGGACCGCACATCGACGCCTTCGCGCGGCGCGCGCTGTGGGACGCCGGGCTCGACTACGACCACGGCACCGGGCATGGCGTCGGCAGCTACCTGTCCGTGCACGAAGGCCCCGCGAGCATCTCGCGCAACGCGCGGCCGATCCCGCTCGAGATCGGCATGGTGCTGTCCAACGAGCCCGGCCTGTATCGCCCCGGCGCCTACGGCATTCGCCTCGAGAACCTGCTGCTGGTCGAAGAAGCGTCCAACGCCGGCGACCGTCCCTGGCTGCGCTTCGCCACCCTGACGCTGGCGCCGTTCGACCGCCGCCTGATCGATCCCGGCCTGCTCGATCCCGCCGAACGCGCCTGGGTGGATGCCTACCACGCCCGCGTGCTGGCCGAGATCGGGCCGACGCTGCCGCCCGACGATCGTCCCTGGCTCGCCGCCGCCTGCGCCCTGCTGGCCTGACCGGACCCGAAATGACCGGGCGAGTCGCCCGGTGTGGGCGCCGAGTCGCCGGTTTTCCGGCCTTTTCCGGGCCTTCCCGCGCCCCCGCTCTGTGTCCGCCGGGACGCGCTTTCGCCTTGTTCGTCCGTGGTTTAGCCGGAAAGCCCCGTAAAATCGGCGTTTTGGACCCTCGAGGCTCTTGAAGGGCCGGAAAATGCGTGATTCTGTGCGGCAAGCACGGAATCGATACGAAGGAGACGATCCGATGGCTATGCCCACCAAGAAAGCTGCGGCTCCCGCCAAGAAGGCCGCCCCTGCGAAGAAGGCTGCACCGGCGAAGAAGGCCGCGCCCGCCAAGGGCGGGGCCGCGAAGCCGCCGGGCGGCACGGTGACGCTGAAGAACATCAGCGCGCATCTCGCCGAGACCCATGGCATGCCGAAGAAGCAGACCGAGACGCTGCTCTCCGACATGGTCGACAGCATGGTCGACCACCTCAAGCGTGGCGATCGCATCCGCATCGGCGGCTTCGGCATCCTGCAGGTTCGCGCGCGTCCCGCCCGCATGGGCCGCAACCCGGCGACCGGCGAGCAGATCCAGATCAAGGCCAGCAAGAAGGTGGCCTTCCGCCCCGCCAAGGAATTGAAGGAAGCCGTCTGACGTCCGCGCCGGCCCGGCGGCGTAACGCCGCCGGTGCTCTGCTGGCGCCCTGCCTCGGCTGACGCCTATTCTGCTCCCATGCCTGCCAACGCGGGCGAGGGAGAACGCCATGCGATTCAACCGCAGCCATCGTCCGGCGCGCCTGCTCGCGGGGTCGCTGATGGTGCTGGCGCCGTTCGCGGCGCGGGCCGATCTGGCGCTGTCGTCCAACGACGCGCACACCGTGCTGAACGAGAAGAACGCGCAGGTCGCGGTGCTGAACGCGCCGCCGGACAGCGTGACGGTCATCGATCTCGGCGTCTTCCCGCCGCGCGTGACCGGCAGCTTCGATGCGCCCGGCAGCGTCGTCGGGCCGCCGACCGCCGTGTGGCTCGCCGCCGACGAAAGCTGGGCGATCGTCACGTCGGCAACCAAGGCCGACCCCGCCGGGCCGTCCGGCATCTCGCCCGACGACCGCGTCTCGGTGATCGACCTTACCGCCAAGCCGCCCGCGATCGTGCAGTCGCTGACCGCGGGTGCGGGGGCCACCACCGTGCGGCTGGCGCCGGACGGCAAGCTCGCGCTGATCGCCAACCGCGCCGCCGGCACCGTCTCGATCTACACCGTCGCCGACAAACGGCTGACGCCTTCCGGCACGATCGATTTCGGCAAGGGCTCGTTGCCGGGCGGCATGGTGATCGCGACCGATGGGCGGAGCGCGCTGGTCAGCCGCTATGGCGACAACCAGATCAGCCTGCTGCACATCGACGGCACGTCGGTCACCGTCGATCCGCGTCCGCTCACCTCCGCCGTCGCGCCGTACACGATGGACATCACGCCTGACGGCAAGCTCGCCGTGGTCGCCAACATGGGCCGCGGCGACGGCGACATCGACTCCGTCAGCTTCATCGACCTCAGCCGCACGCCGCCCCGGGTGGTTGCGACCGAAAGCGTCGGCCTGTCGCCCGAGGGCATCCGGCTGTCGCCCGACGGCAAGTATCTCGCCGTCGCGTTGCAGAACGGCACCACGCGCCCGCCCGGCTCGCCGTTCCTGCACAGCGAAGGGCGGCTGATCATGTTCGCCGTCGTCGAGGGGCCTGGGCTGATCCAGATGGCCGAGCTTCCGATCGGCCGCTGGTCGCAGGGCATCGCGTTCTCGCGCGACGGCAAGACCGTGCTGGTGCAGAACATGGTCGAGCGCCGCATCGACGTCTTCCGTTTCGAGGACGACACGCTGACGCCATCGGCGCCCATCCAGCTTCCCAACGCAGGCCCCGCCGCCATTGCGACCCCGTGGTAGGCCTGTCTTGCGAGGTGCCGTGCTCTTGGACAGGTCGACCCACCCACGTCATCGCGAGGCGCGAAGCGCCGTGGCGATCCAGGGCAACGTGAAAAGCGCCTGTCGCGCGGCCCTGGATCGCTACGCTTCGCTGCCGATGACGGAGTAAATCGGTTCCGTTCATCGTACTTGATATTCGCGCAACCCGCGCTGCCGAAGCGCACCGGAGAATCCCAATGTCCCGATACGCGCCCCGCACCAAGCTCGCCACCCACGAGGTCGAGAACCAGCCGCCCGAATTCGCCGACCGCAACCTGTTCACGCTCGACCCCGCGTTGCGCGACGCCGTGCTGCGCGAAGGCGGTGCGTGGCTCGACGCGCCGCTGACCGCGCTCGGCGAGGCGGTCGGCAGCGAACAGGTGCTGGAGTGGGGCGATCAGGCCAACCGCTACCCGCCCGAGCTCATCAGCTTCGACCGCTGGGGCCGCCGAGTCGACGAGGTGCGCTTCCATCCATCATATCACGCGCTGATGGCGCTCGCGATGGAGCACCGCATCCACAGCATCGCCTGGACCGCCGGCCGGCCCGGCGGACACGTCGCGCACGCCGCGATGCTGGCGCTGTTCACCGAGGCCGAGGCGGGCGTGATGTGCCCCGTCTCGATGACCTACGCTGCCGTCCCCGCTTTGCGCCACGCGCCCGCGCTCGCCGAGGCGTGGCTGCCGAAGATCATGCACGGCACCTACGACGCGCCGCTGCGCCCGATCGCCGACAAGGCAGGCGTCACGATCGGCATGGCGATGACCGAGAAGCAGGGCGGCTCGGACGTGCGCGCCAACACCACGCGGGCCGAGCCGGACGGCGCCGACGGCTACCGCCTGACCGGGCACAAATGGTTCTGCTCGGCGCCGATGTGCGACGGCTTCCTGACGCTCGCGTATCTCGACGATGCGCTGACCTGCTTCTTCGTCCCGCGCATCACGCCCGACGGCGAGCGCAACGCGATGCACGTGATGCGGCTGAAGGACAAGCTCGGCAACCGCTCCAACGCGTCGAGCGAGATCGAGTATCACGGCGCCTTCGCCCATCTCGTCGGCGAACCGGGGCGCGGCGTGCGCACGATCATCGAGATGGTGCACCACACACGCCTGTCCACGACGGCCGGCCCGCTCGGCATCATGCGCATGGCGCTGGCGCAGGCGGCGCATCACGTGTCGTACCGCCGCGCCTTCCAGCGCCGGCTGATGGACCAGCCGGCGATGCGGGCGGTGATCGCCGATCTCGCGCTCGAATACGAAGCCAACGCGATGCTGGTGATGCGCACGGCGGCGGCCTTCGACGAGGCCACGGAGCTCGACCGCGCCTTCGCCCGGCTGGCGACGGCGGTCGGCAAATACTGGATCGCCAAGCGCTGTCCCGCCTTCGTGTACGAGTGCCTCGAATGTCTCGGCGGCGTCGGCTACATCGAGGAAACACCGATGCCGCGCCTGTATCGCGAGGCGCCGCTGAACGCGATCTGGGAGGGTTCGGGCAACGTCATCGCGCTCGACATCCTGCGCACGCTCGCGCGCGAGCCGCGGTCGCGCGACGCGCTCGGCGCCGAGATCAAGGCCGCCGCGGGCCAGCACCCCGCGTACGATGCGGCCGCGGCGCAGTTGCGCGAGGACCTGTCGCACGCCGTGCCCGAAGCGGCCGCCCGCATGGTCGCCGAACGTATGGCGCTGGTGCTGCAGGCCTCGCTGCTGCTGCGGCACGCGCCGAACGCGATCTCTGCCGCGTTCTGCGAAAGCCGCCTCGCCGGCAACTGGGGTCACCTGTTCGGCGCACTGCCGAAGGACGCCCCGCTCGACGCGCTGATCGCGCGGACGGGGTTTGCGTGAGGTTTCGCAACCCTCTCTCCGTCATCGCGAGCGAAGCGTGGCGATCCAGGGCCGCGTGACAAACACCTGCCGCGCGGCCCTGGATTGCCACGTCGCTCCGCTCCTCGCAATGACGGGAAAGCTGTGTTTCCGCTTACCCGGACGACCCGTTCCGCGCCGCCGCCCAGTCCTCGCGGCGCATGTACACCTCCACGCCCGCCGCCGCCGCCTCGCCGAAAATGTCAGGCTTGAGGATCGACACACGGCACGCATCGACGCGAAGATTATCGAAACACAGCCCCACGACCTCATCCAGCAGCGTCTCGAGCAGCGGCGTATGCGGCCGCGTGGGCCACGCCTTCAGCGCGTCCCGGATGTGGTCGTAGTCGATAATGCTCGACGTGCTCTCGGCTTGCAGCCCGCCCGGACCCACGGGCGCGAACATCTCGATGTTCACCACCAGCCGCGTCGGCTTCTCCGGATGCTGCTCCCACGGATGCAGCCCGACGCGCGTCTCGACCACCAGATCGCGCACGATCACGCGCAGATGGCTGCGCTGCACATCCCACAGCCCGGCCATCCCGCCCGACAGCGGCGCGCCGGCTTCCTTCGTCACCAGCGGCTCCGCTCGCGGTTCATGGCGTGGCGCGACAGGCGGCTCAGCCGAACTGGCCGCGCAGGAACCCCAGGGCCGGCAGCGGCCGCCAGTTCTTCGGCAGGTCGGCGCGGCGGATCGGGGCCACGCTGAAGTGCGGCAGCTTCTGCCTCTCCCGGCTCAGAAACCCGGCATAGGCGTCGACCTGGCTCTCGCGCCAGTTGCGGTCGGCCAGCGCGGCATTGCGGGTGGGGTAGATCTCTGCGATGCGCGATGCGCGCCCGACGGACGAAATCACAGCCCAGATCACGTCGCTGCCCGAAGGCGAGCGTTCTAGGGTGAGAATCTGACCCATTGCGCCCGAGTGTGGGGTGCACCGGGACCGATGACAAGGAGCCAAACATGCGTGCGATCGTCTGCGAAACCTGGGGCGGGCCGGAGACTCTCAAGCTGCTCGACCGGCCGAGCCAGCCGCCCGGCCCGAACCAGGTGCAGATCCGCGTGCGCGCCGCCGGGGTGAACTTCCCCGACGTGCTCATCATCCAGAACAAGTACCAGCTGAAGCCGGAACTTCCGTTCACGCCGGGCAGCGAGCTCGCCGGCGACGTCATCGCGGTGGGCGAGGGCGTGCGCCATGTCGGGCCGGGCGACCGGGTCGCCGCCTTCGCCGGCCAGGGCGCTTTCGCCGAAGAGGCGACGGTCCCCGCCGACGTGTGCCTGCGCATCCCGGACGGCCTCGACTACGACACGGCGGCGGCGTTCACGCTCGCCTACGGCACGTCGTGGCACGCGCTGCGCGACCGCGCCGTGCTGCTTCCGGGCGAGACGCTGCTGGTGCTGGGGGCGGCGGGCGGCGTGGGCCTGTCCGCGGTGGATATCGCCAAGGCGATGGGCGCGAAGGTGATCGCCGCCGCGTCGTCCTGGGAAAAGCTGGAGGCCTGTCGCCGCTACGGCATCGAGGGCACCATCGACTACAGCCGCGAGGACCTGCGCGGGGCCTTGAAGACGCTGTGTCCTAAGGGGCCGGACGTGATCTACGACCCGGTCGGCGGCGATTTCACCGAGCAGGCATTCCGCTCGATCGGCTGGAAGGGCCGCCATCTGGTCATCGGATTCGCCGCCGGCCCGATTCCCTCGATCCCGGCCAACCTGCCGCTGCTGAAGGGCGCGAGTCTGGTGGGCGTCTATTGGGGCGCCTACACGCGCCAGGAGCCCGAGCACTGGAAGACGTCGGGCGCCGAGATGGTCCACTGGCTGCTGAGCGGCAAGCTCAAGCCGCTGATCTCGCACCGCTATCTTCTGGCCGAGACGCCGCAGGCGCTGACGGACATGGCGGCGCGCAAGGTGATCGGGAAGGTGGTGATCGTGCCGTAGTGCACGCCCCGGCAATCGAGGACTCCGTCATCGCGAGCGAAGCGTGGCGATCCAGGGCCGCGTGACAGATGCCGGAACGGTGGCCCTGGATCGCCACGTCGCTTCGCTCCTCGCGATGACGGAGTGATGCACTCCGGCAGTATCAATCGAGCGCACGCAACCGATAAATCGCCGTATGCGCGACGCGTGCGACAGGCGTGGTGTCATTCGCAACCACCAGCGCGTCCAGGTCGACGAACCGGTGCCCCTTCTGCTCCCGGTTGCCAACCACCTGCGCGCGCACCGACAGCACGTCGCCCGCGTGCGCGATGCCGAAATTCCGCACCGTGCTGCCCATGTGAATCCACGGCCCGAGGGCGACGTTCTCCATCAGCGCCCGGTTGCAAAAGCGCAGCACCATGCCGGGATGGATGATCGCCTCGGCCGCATAGGACGCGTCCGCCTCGCGCACCCCCCCGCAGATACTCCGCCAACATCGCAGCGCTCGTCTGCAGCGACGGCGTGCCGAGCCAGAGCCCCGGCGCGAGCGAGACCTCGTCCGCCGCCGGCCGCGCGTCGATCGCCGGCAGCGGACGCCATGCAAACTCGCCGAGATCGGGTGCCACCTCGCCATGATGCGCCGCCGCCTCGGCGGTCGCGCACAGCACGCCGTCGCTCTCCAGCGTGATCGCGAGCCGCTCGCCCGCCATCCGCCCCGTCACCGTCACCAGCGTCTCGTCATACACCGGCTTCAGGAATCGGCACGTCGCGAACCCCCGCTCCAGCCACTCGCGTCCCCACGTCGCGATCATGGCGTGCGTCGCATACGCATACACCTCGACTCCCGGCACTAAGCCGCCGGAAAACCCGAACCGCTGCGCCACCGTGTCGTCGTGGATGCGGTTCTCGGACGCCTTCGAGAGGTTCTCGGCCTCGACGCGATAGACCGTTTCAGCCATCACCATCTCCTGTCTCGCCGTCTTCGCCGCCCGTCGCTGTCAGGCGGCGGGCAGGGGCGTCGTCTCGGCCGCCGTGCGGTCGAGCAACCGCACGCAGGCGGCCAGCGCGTCCTCGACCGACAGCCCCGCCATCGTGTCGTCCCGCCCCCTGGCCCAGGCCGCGCGCAGGCCGGCCGGGGCCATCTCGTCGGCCCGGTCGAGCGTCGCACCGCACAGGCCGATGGTCGGCACGCCACACGCCGCGGCCATGTGCATCAGCCCGGAATCGTTGCCGACATACAGCGCGCAGCGCCCGATCACGGCAGCCGCCTCGGGCAGGCTCAGCTTGCCGCACAGATCCACCGCCTCCGGCAGCAGCGCCAGCAGCGGCGCCGCGCCCGCCCGTTCCGTCTCGCCCGGCCCCGCCAGCACCACCGGCACCGCGCCGGGCAGCGGGCCCGCCGCCAGCGCCCGGAACAGGGCTGCAAACCGATCGGCCGGCCAAATCTTGTAGGCGGAGGCGGCCGTCGGCCCCAGCACGACCGCCGGACGCCCCGCCGGCAGCAGCGCCGCCGCCTTCGCGCGGTCCTCGGGCGCGGTCCAGGCGACCGGCAGCGGGGCAGGGCGGATGCCGAGGGCCGCCGCATACTGCTCGAACATGCGCATCGGCCGCGGGCTGTGGACCGCCCGCCGGCGGGCCCACACGAACCAGGCCAGCCCCGAGCCGCGCATGTCCACCACCAGGTCCCAACGCGTCAGCGCAACCTGGCGCCACAGGCCGAGCCAGTGCAGGTCGAAGCGGCGCTTGGGGAAGACGATCGTGCGCTCCCGGTTCGGCATCCGCGCGAACACCTCCGCCGCCACGGGCCCGCAGGCGATGGTGATCCGGCAGTCCGGGTAGGTCCGGATCAGGTGGTCGAGCACGCCGGACATGATGACGGCGTCGCCGATCCGGTTGGCGCCGACGAACAGGATTCGCATGGCAGGGCCTTACGGCACCCGGCCTCGCGCGTGAATCCCCGCCCCAGGCAATGCAGCCAACCCGCCGCTCAGGGCGGCGGGGCCGGCGAGGTCGGCGGTGGCGGCGGTTCGGCGCCGCGGGCGCGCGGCATGAAGGCGCCGAAAAAGCTCTCCACCATCGTCCGCAGCTGCCCCTCCGGCACCAGGGTCATCCAGGTGCGCAGCAGCGAGTCGGGCGAGAAGGTGTCGGCCGCCTCGTTCATCCGCGTCTGCATCCGCTCGATCACCGCCTGCTGCATCGGCCGCAGGTCGGGCAGGCCGAGGAAGGCGCGCGCCTCCTCCGGCGTGCAGTCCATCTCGACCGTGATCTTCATCGCTGCCGCCTATGCATCCGGGACCCCCCGCTCCAACTCGTCGAGCCAGGCGCGCGCGTTGCCGTCCGACGGCGCCCGCCAGTCCCCGCGCGGCGACAGTGCCCCGCCGGCCGACACTTTCGGCCCGTTCGGCAGGGCCGACCGCTTGAACTGGCTGAAACCGAAGAAGCGCGACAGGAACACCCGCATCCAATGCTTGATCTGGCCGAGGTCGTACTGCCGCCGCGCCGAGTCCGGGAACCCCGGCGGCCATTCGCCCCGTCCCGCGTCGCCCCAGGCGTGTTCGGCAAGAAAGGCGATCTTCGACGGCTGGAAGCCGAAACGGAGCACATGAAACAGGCTGAAGTCGTGCAGCTCGTACGGCCCGATCAGCGATTCGGTGCTCTGGATGCCGCCCGCGGCGTCGGCGGGCACCAGCTCGGGCGAAATTTCGGTGGCCAGAATGGCACTCAGCGTCGCGCCGACCTCGGGCCCGAATTCGCCCTCGCCGATCACCCAGCGGATCAGGTGCTGGATCAGCGTCTTCGGCACGCCGGCATTCACCGCGTAGTGCGACATCTGATCGCCCACGCCGTAGGTGCACCAGCCGAGCGCCAGTTCCGACAGGTCCCCGGTGCCGAGCACGATCCCGCTGTGCCGGTTGGCGAGGCGGAACAGGAAGTCGGTGCGCAGCCCCGCCTGCACATTTTCGAACGTGACGTCGTACACCTTCTCGCCGCGTGCGAACGGGTGGCCGATGTCCTCCAGCATCCGGCGCGCGCCGGGGCGGATGTCCAGCTCCTGCCACGTCACGCCGAGCGCCTTCATCAGTGCGATCGCGTTGGCCTTCGTCGTCTCGCCGGTGGCGAAGCCCGGCATCGTGTAGGCCAGGATGTCCGTGCGCGGCCGGCCGAGCAGGTCCTGCGCGCGTGCGGCGACGATCAGCGCGTGCGTCGAATCGAGCCCGCCCGACACGCCGATCACCACGCGCCCGATCCCCGTCGCGCGCAGCCGCTGCACCAGCGCGGTGACCTGGATGTTGTAGGCCTCGTAGCAGTCCTGCGCGAGCCGCGCGGGATCGGCAGGCACGAACGGAAACCGCTCGACGCGCCGGCGCAGCCCGAGATCGCCATCCGGCGGACGTGACTCGAACGACACGACGCGGAACGGGCGCGGCGCGCGCCACAGACGGTTGTCGTCGAAACTTCCCATCCGCGCGCGTTCCTGGCGGATCAAGCCGAGGTCGACGTCGGTGATGGCGCGTTGCGGTTCCTGCGCGAAGCGCGGCGTGGCAGCGAGCTGTGCGCCGTTCTCGAACACCTCCGCCTGCCCGTCCCAGGCGAGGTCGGTGGTGCTCTCGCCCTGACCGGCCGCCGCGTACAGATACGCCGCGAGGCAGCGCGCCGACTGCGCCTGGCACAGCAGGCGGCGGGTGTCGGCCTTGCCGATGGTGATGTTGCTGGCCGACAGGTTCGCCAGCACCGTCGCACCGGCGAGCGCGCCGTCGTTGCTCGGCGGCGAGGGCACCCAGACGTCCTCGCAGATCTCCACGTGCACGATCAGGCCGGGGATGTCGGCGGCTTCGAACAGCAGGTCCGGGCCGAACGGCGCCGTGTGGCCGCCGCGGGTGATCGAGCCGCCCTCGGTGCCGACGCCCAGCGCGAAGTGCCGCTTTTCGTAGAACTCGCGGTAGTTCGGCAGGTGCAGCTTCGGCACCACGCCGAGCACCCGCCCGCGCTGGATGGCGACGGCGCAGTTGTGGATCCGGCTGCCGTGGCGCAGCGGCGCGCCGACCAGCAGCAGCGGCATCAGCTCGGCCGACGCGGCTGTCAGCTCGGCGATCGCCGCCTCGACGCCATCGAGCAGCACGTCCTGCAGCAGCAGGTCGTCGATCGCGTAGCCGGAGATGCACAGCTCCGGGAACACCGCAACCGCCACGCCGTCCGCGTGGCAGGCGCGTGCCGCGGCCAGGATCGCCTCGGCATTGGCGGCCGGATCGGCGAGCCGCACCGGCGCCGTGCAGGCCGCCACGCGTGCGAAGCCGTGGTGGTAGAGCGAGCGAAAGGACGTGCCCAAGGTGCCCATGACAACAGAATGGTCGCGGGCGGCGAGAAAGTCAGCGCCCCGGGGTGACACACGTCCGTTTTTTGAACCGGCGGGGAGGGAGGCGTGCCAGCAATTTAGGCCTTGGACCGGTACGACTCATCCCGTCATCGCGAGGCGCGCAGCGCCGTGGCGATCCAGGGCCGCGCCGCCGGCTTCTGTCACGCGGCCCTGGATCGCCACGCTTCGCTCGCGATGACGGAGTGAATGGGTTCCGGTCATCAGCACTTGGTATCAGCCGCCTTCGCCCCGCGCGAACCGGGTAATGGCGAACGGGGCGATCGGCAGGTTGGTCCGCCCGGTGTCCACCAGCGCGGCGATGATCGAGCCCACCACGGGGCCGAGCTGGAAGCCGTGCGCGGAAAAGCCGAAGGCGTGGAAGGCGCGCTCCTGCGTGCTGCTCGGCCCGATGACGGGGATGTCGTCGGGCATGCGCGCTTCGATACCGGACCAGCTGCGCACGATCTGCGCGTTGCGCATGATCGGGAACAGCGCGGCGGCGGTGGCCGCGCTGATCGCCAGCTTGCGGAAGTCCACGCTCGACGTGTCGGACTCCAGATCGGGCACACCGCGATGGCCGCCGCCGATCATCACCGTGCGGTTCGGCATCTGCTTGAACGACAGCTTGCGCTCGCGGCTGATCACCACCGGATCGACGAAGTGCGGCAATCGTGTGGTGACCATCATCATCGGCGCGATCGGCTCCAGCGGCACGGGCTCGCCCAGCGCCACCGCCACCTGCGACGCCCACGCGCCGCCGCAGTTGACCAGCACCGAAGACTGGATCGGCCCCGCCGTCGTCTCGACCGTCCATGTCGACCCGCGGCGCGCGAACGACGTTGCCCGCGTCTCCTCCAGCACCGTCGCGCCGGCTCGGATCGCGGCGGCGCGGAACGCCATCGTCGTGTGATAGGGACTGGCGAACCCGTCGTCGCGCGAGATCAGCCCGCCGACGCAGCCCGGCGCCAAGGCGGGCAACACGCGATAGAGTTCGTCGGGTCCGATCAGCTCCTCGTGCGTGTAGCCGAGCGACGCCATCTCGGTCGCGCGCTGGCGCAGCGTCTCGAACCCGGCCTCGGTCTCCGCCACCGCGACCTGTCCGCTGACCTTGAAGCCGGTGTCGTCCTCGACCAGCTCGCCGATGCGGTGCCACATCTCCATCGACGCGCAGGACAGCGGCACCTCGGGTAGCGCACGCAGCAGCCGCCGCACGCCGCCCGCGTTGACGCCCGACGCATGCCGGCCCGCGGTGTTCTTCTCCACCAGGATCACGCGCCAGCCGCGCCGCGCCAGATGCAGCGCCGCCGAGCAGCCGTGCAGGCCGCCGCCCACCACCAGCGCGTCGGCCGTGAGGCTCATGCCCATTCCCGGACGTTACGACCTATCCCGTCATTGCGAGGACCGCGAGCCGAAGGCGTGGCGGGACGTGGCAATCCAGGGCCGCGCGGCAGGCGTTTGTCACGCGGCCCTGGATCGCCACGCTTCGCTCGCGATGACGGAGTGAACGGGTTCCGGTGATCAGGAACTCGCGTCAACCGGCGACATCCATCACCGCGAGTTCGCCGAGCGTGACCGGCTTCAGCGGCGGTCGTATGCGGAAATACCCCACGTCGCCCACGCTCACGCCGCGTTCGGCGGCGATCAGTTCCGACACCGTGTTGCCGCACATGCGGCCCTGGCACGGCCCCATGCCGGCGCGCAGGAAGCTCTTGGCCTGGTTCGGTCCCTGGCAGCCGCGCCGCGCGACGTCACGCACCTGTCCCGCGGTGATCTCCTCGCACCGGCACACGATCACGTCGTCGGCGGGCCGCAGGATCTTCGCGGGAGGCGGATAGAGCGCGTCGAGCAGTGGCCGGATGGCCAGATGCGACGCGCGGCCGACGACGTCCGGCGCTGCGTAGCGAATGCGCTGAAACTCATCGATCCGGCCGATCCGGTGCAGCGCCTCCCAGGCGGCGATGCGGCCCGCGTGTTCGGCGGCACGCGCGCCGCCGATGCCGCCCGCGTCGCCGGCGACCAGGATGCCCGGCATGCTGGTGTTGCCCCAGCGGTCGAGCACCGGACGGAAGCAGTGCTGCACCGGATCCCATTCATGGTCGCAACCCAGCGACCGCGTGGCCTGCTGCGCCGGAATGACGCCCTCGTGCAGCGCGACCAGCCGAGCCGGGACGCGATAGATCGCGCCGCCGCTGCAAAAGCTGACCGCCTCGACGCTCGTTCCGCCCTCGATCTGCACGTCGGTGACAGTGCGGAACATCCGCAGCCGAGCCCGGCGCAAAGCCAGCCGAAGCGACAAACCTTTGCGCAGATAGCCGAGCCCCTCCGCCCGCGGTGCGCTGAGCGGCCGTCGCATCGCAGCCGGCAGGTGCCGCACGGCGCGGAACTCGTCCGCCCTCGTCGCCGTATCGAGGATCGCTGATGGCGGCTGCCCGGCTTGCAGCAGCTGCCACGCCAGCAGGTAGAGCAACGGCCCGCAGCCCGCCAGGACAAGTCCCTCGGTTGCAATTAGCCCCGACGACTTCAGCAGGATCTGCACCGCACCCGCCGTCATCACGCCCGGCAGCGTCCATCCGGGCACCGGCACCGGTCGCTCCATCGCACCCGTCGCCAGGATCACCGCCCCAGCCTGCGTGACCTCGGAGCGTCCCGCCCGCGTCGCCCACACCTCGCGCTCCGGCGTGATCTGCCACACGGACGAACCCGGTGCGTATCCCGCGCCGCTGGCCCGGAAGCGTTCGACCAGCGCGGCGCCGTACGCGTAGTCCGGCCCGAGGATGCGTTGCAGCTCGGTCGAACCCTGCGCCCGTTCGATCGAGCGGTAGATCTGCCCACCGGGCGCGGGCTGCTCGTCGAACACCATGACCGTCGCGCCGCCTTCCGCCGCGACGGTCGCTGCCGCCATCCCCGCCGGCCCTGCGCCGATCACTGCGATGTCGCACGTCGCGGTCATGCCATTTCTCGCGCGCCGTGCTGCCGGCGCACGTCCATGCCGTCGGCGACCACCGTCAGGCACGCCTGCCGGTTGGGCACGCGATCGATCTCCACCAGGCAGTCGAAACACACGCCCATCATGCAGTACGGCGCGCGCGGCGCACCGCTGACCGGCGTCTCGCGGAACACGCCGACGCCAGCCGCAAGCAGCGCGGCGGCCACGGTGTCGCCCGGCCGTGCCGCGACCGGCTCGCCCTCGAACGTGAAGCGCAGCGTCGCCTGCGCCGGATCAAGCCGCTTGAGCATGGAATCGCCTCGGCGAGAAACTGTCGAAACTCGGCGGCAGCTCGCCCGCCAGGATGGCCGGCGCCAGCGCCAGCGCATGCGCCCCGGCCAGCGTCACGCCGCTATGGCAGGTGGCCGAGAACGCGCCGGGAAACCGCTCCGACTGCGCGTAGATCGGATGCCCGTCCGGCGTCATCACCCGCAGCGCCGACCACACCCGCACCACCGTCGCGTCGGCCAGCTTCGGCAACGCCATCAGGTTGCGCGCGGCGATCTCCTGCATCACCTCGGCCGACGTGCCGAGGTCGAAGCCGACATCCTCGTGGCTGTCGCCCAGCATCACCGAGCCCTCGGCGGTCTGCCGCACCGTGTGCGTCGCGTACTCCAGGAACGGCCGCATCCGCTCCGTCACCATGATCTGCCCGCGCAACGGCGTGACCGGCATGTCGAGACCCACCATCGGCGCCAGCCGAGCGCTGCCCAATCCCGCCGCGATGACCAGCGTGCGGCAACGCACCTGCGCCGCCCCGCAATGCAGGGTGAAGTCGTGCGGCGCCGCGTCGATGCGGTCCACCGTGCGGTTCGGCCTGTAGCTCCCGCCCAGCGCGAGGAACGCCTGCTGCAAGGCGCGCAGCGTCGCCAGCGGATTGGCGTGGCCGTCCTTCGGGCAGTATGCCGCGCCGACGACCCGGTCGGAGATCCCCGGCACCATCGCGCGCAGCTCCGCGCGGTCGATGATGCGCGTGCCGATGTCGCCGCTCTGGTTGTGCATGCGGGTGATCAGCGCCCCGCGCTCCTCCAGTTCCTCGTCGGACAGGCAGAAGATCAGCCCGCCCGGCTGGCGCAGCGCGACATCCACGCCGGTCGCCGTCGCCAGCGCGCTCGCCATCTGCGGCCACAACTCGGACGACCGCAGCGTCCAGTGCGCGTAGGCGGGCATGTCAGCGCCTTTGCCCTGCACCCAGACAAGCCCGAAATTGCCGCGCGCGGCGCGGAACGCGACGTCGCCCTCGTCGAGCAACGCGACGGACGCACCTTCTTTCGCCAGCCCCCAGGCGATGGCGGAGCCGACCAGCCCTCCGCCCACCACCGCCGCGTCGACCGCCTCGCTCATGCGCGCGTGCCGGAGAACAGCCGGTCGACCCCGTACAGCCGGTCGAGCAGCAGCAGCAGAACCAGCGTCAGTCCCATGATGATCGCGGAAACCGACGCCACCAGCGGATCGGTCGTCTCGGCGATATGGGTGAACAGCCGCAGCGCCAGCGGCGTCACCTGCGGCGAGGAGACGAACACGGTCACGGTCAGCTCGTCGAACGACGAGATGAACGCCAGCATCCAGCCGGCGGCGATCCCCGCCAGCAGCCCCGGCACGGTCACCCGCCAGAACGCGCGCAGCCGCGTCGCACCCAGCGACACGGCGGCACGGTCGAGGTTCGCATCCAGCCCGTCCACGGCCGCCAATACCATGCGCAGCACGTACGGCCCGATCACCACCGCGTGGCACAGCGCGAGGCCGGTGAACGTGCCCTGGATGCCGAACAGCGACAAGAAGCGCAGCAAACCCACCCCGAGCACCACCGCCGGCACCATCAGCGGCGACATCACGAAGACGAGGATCGCCTGCCGCAAGGCGAACTGCCGCCGTCCGATCGCCAGCGCCGCCGGCAGGATCGCGGCCGTCGCCAATGTCGCCGCGCACAGCCCAAGCCGGATCGACAGCCAGAACGACGCAATGAAATCGGGGTTGTCGCCGATCGCGCGGAACCAGCGCAGCGAGACCCCGTGCAGCGGCAGCGACAGATACCCCTCGGGCGTGAAGGCGACCAGGAACACCACCACCAGCGGCGCCAGCATGAACACCACGAACGCCGCGTGGAACGCGAGCGCGAACGGGCCGTTGCGCCTCATGCCTCCGCGTCCGCCAGTTCGGCCATCTGCGTCCGTCGCTCGGCGACCCGGCTCAGCAGCAGCATGATCGCGATCACCGCGATCACCAGCAGGCACGCGATCGACGCACCCAGCGGCCAGTCGAGCGAGACCAGGAACTCGTCGTAGATCGCCGTCGCCGCGACCTTCAGCCGCCGCCCGCCGATCAGCGCCGGTGTGGCGAAGGCGCTCGCCGCCAGCGAGAACACGATCAGCCCGCCGGACAGGATGCCGGGCACGATCTGCGGCACCACCACGCGGAAGAACACGGTCACCTGCGACGACCCGAGCGACACCGCCGCGTTCTCCGTCGCCGGATCGACCCCGCCGAGCGCGGTCCACACCGCCAGCACCATGAACGGTATCAGCACATGCACCAGCGCGATCACCATCCCGGTGTCGGTGAACAGCAGGTCGATCGGCGACGATGCAAGATGCAACCCGGTCAGCGCCTGGTTGATCAGCCCGTCGCGCCCCAGCAGGATCGTCCATCCCAGCGTCCGCACCACCACCGACACCAGCAGCGGCCCGAGCACCACCAGCAGAGCCAAGCCCCGCCAGCGCGGGCGCAGCCGGCTGAGGAACCACGCTTCTGGCACGCCGATCACCACGCAGAACGCCGTCGTCGCCGCCGCGACGATCAGCGTGCGCAGGAAGATCGCCTGGTAGTATTCGTCTGTCAGCACGCTCGCGTAGTTGTGCAAGGACCAAGTCAGCAGCACCCCCTGCGTGTCGCTGTAGCTGTTGAACGACAGCAGCGCGGTCATCACCAGCGGGGTCGCCAGCATCACGCCGTACAGCGCCAGCGCCGGCGCGCACAGCAGGTACGGCTGGCCGGCGTGTCGGTTCATGCGTCCGCGCCGTCCGACGGCAGCACGCGCAGGCTGTCCTTGTGCCAGTCCAGGCCGACGACCTGTCCTTCCTCGGGCGGGGCGGCGCCGGTGTTCTGCTGATAGACGAGCAGGTCGCCCACCTCGCTCGCCACCTGCAGCAGCCAGTGGTTGCCGAGGAACATGCGCGAGCGGATCGTCCCGGCCAGCTTGCCACGGCCCGGGTCCGTGACCCGGATCTTCTCGGGCCGCACGGAACACAGCACCGCGCCATCAAGCGTGGTGTGCGCCTCGGCGCGCACGCCGCCCGGCAGCTCGATCACCCCGCGGGACGCCCGGCCGGCGACGTTGTTGCTCTTGCCGAGGAAGTTCGACGCGAAGTCGTCCGCCGGGTGCTCGTACGCGGATTGCGGCGTGTCGACCTGCACGATGCGGCCGGCGCGCATCACCGCGATCCGGTCGCTCATCGCCATCGCCTCGTTCTGGTCGTGCGTGACCATCACCGTCGTGATGGCGAGCTCCCGCTGCAGGCGGCGCAGCTCGATCTGCATGTCCTCGCGCAGCTTGGCGTCCAGGTTCGACATCGGCTCATCGAGCAGCAGCAGCCGCGGCTCGATCACCAGTGCGCGCGCAATCGCCACCCGCTGCTGCTGGCCGCCCGACAGCTGGCGCGGGTAGCGCTGCGCCAGATGCCCCAGATGCACCTGCTCCAGCGCCCGCGCCACGCGCGCCGCGCGGTCCGACCGCGACACGCGCCGCATCTCCAGCCCAAAGGCGACGTTGCCCGCCACCGTCATGTGCGGGAACAGCGCGTAGGACTGGAACACGATGCCCACGCCGCGCCGATTGGGCGCGATGCGTCCCAGATCCGACCCGTCCAGGTCGATCGAGCCCCGTGTCGGCTCCACGAACCCCGCGATCATCTGCAGCGTCGTCGTCTTGCCGCAGCCCGACGGGCCGAGCAGCGAGACGAACTCGCCGCGCTCGACCTGGAGGCTGACGTCCTCGACGGCGATGGTGCGGCCGTAGCGGCACTGGAGGTTGCGAAGCTCCAGGAAGCTCATCGTGTCGTCAGCGCTCGACCTCGCGATTCCACCGCTTCGTCCAGGCGTCGCGATGCGCGTTGATCGCCGCCCAGTCGAACGTCACCAACTTGGCGATCTGGTCCGGGCCGTACGGGACGCCCTTCGCCTGCTCCGGCGTGAGCTTCACCTCCTTGTTGGTCGGCCCGAACGCCGTCTCCGCCAGGATGGCCTGCACCTCCGGCGAGATCAGCCAGTCGACGAACGCCTGCCCGTCGGCGTCATCGCGCGCGCCCTTGACCGTGCAGGCGGTGACGAACAGGGCCGGCGCGCCTTCCTTCGGATAGACGAACTTCACCGGAAATCCGGTGGCGGCGAGGGCCGCGATGCGCGCGCTGCCCCACACGTCGATGGTGATCTCGCCGCTCTGGAACAGCTCGGACATGCGGCCCGGCGAGGATTCGAACGCGCGGACGTTCGGCGCCACCGTCTGCATGGTGGCGAAGCCGGGATCGATGTTGTCGACGCCGCCGCCGGCCATGCGCGCGTACATCAGCAGCGTCTGCAGGCCGTACGTGTTGTCGATCCCCGGGATGGCGAGCTTGCCCTTGTATTTCGGAAACGCAAGCTCGGCCCACGACTCCGGCGGACTCCAGCCCGCCTTCGCGAAAGCGTCCGCGTTGTAGCCGATCCCTGTCGCGACCACGCCGGTCGCGACCGCGTCGCCCATCTTCGCGAGGTCGTATAGGTTGGCGTAGTTCGGCCCCGGCTCGATCTTGGCGCAGAAGCCGAGCTGCAAGGCCCGCTGCATCGGCCCGTCGTCCATGATCGCCACGTCGAGGTCCGGATGGTCCTTCTGCGCCTGCAGCTTCGCCAGCGTGTCGGTGGAGTTGCCGGCGACGAAGGACACCGCCAGCCCGTGCGCCTTTTCGAACGGCGGGATCACGCGCGCGCGCATGATCGTCTCGTACGACCCGCCGTAGCCGGCCACGTACAGCGTCTTCTGCGCCTGCGCCGCGCCGATGGTTGCGACGAGGGCAGCGGTAGCAAGGATGGACAGTCTTGCAATCATCCGGGCGTGCCTCCGCGTGTGCGCAACGCCCGCATCACATCACGTGGCGGCCCGATTTGAAAGCGCCTGCCGGGCCGGCGCGCGGCCGCGCCCCTTGCCACGACCGACCCGCCGGGTCAGGATTCCACCGCAGAAACGGGAAGGATCGGACATGCGGCGCAGGCAGGTGCTTTTGGGCGCGGTCGCCAGTTTGGGTGCCGTTCCGCCGGCGTTCGCGGACACCGTGATGAAGGTCGGCTCCACGCCGACCGGCATCCCGTTCACCTTCCTGAACACCAAGACCAACACCATCCAGGGCGTCATGGTCGACATCGTCACCGAGGTCGGCAAGCGGTCCGGCTTCCCGGTGCAGGTCGAGCCGATGATGTTCTCCACCCTGATCGCCGCGCTGACCACCGGCAAGATCGACCTGATTTCGGCGGCGATGTACATCACGCCGGTCCGCCAGCAGCAGGTCAACTTCTCCGACCCGATCTACACCTACGGCGAAGGCCTGTTCGTCCCGAAGTCGGACACCAAGGACTATGTCAGCTTCGACGACATGAAGGGCTACTCGGTCGGCGTGCAGGTCGGCACCGCCTATGTCGAGCCGCTGAAGAAGGTGTTCAGCGACGTCAAGGTCTACGACACCATCCCCGACATCATGCGCGACGTGAACGCCGGGCGCATCCAGGCCGGCTTCGCCGACTATCCGATCGTCGCCTACAACCTGAAGCTCGGCAACTTCCCCGACGTGCGGCTGGTCCAGACCTACAAGTCCACGATGGTCGGCTCGATCGGCATCGCCGTGCGCAAGGACGATCCCGCTTTGCTCGCCAAGGTCAACACCGCGCTCGCGGCGATGAAGGCCGACGGCACGATCAAGGTCATCCTGGGCAAGTGGGGCCTGTAAGGCCGGCATCCTCCGCCGACGAGACCGACTGTGGGCTTCTTCTTCCCCGACGCCGGCGAGTACCTGCCGATCCTCGCCAGCGGCCTCGCGCTGACCGTGGCGATCACCATCGGCTCGCTGATCCTGGCGACCGCGCTCGGCCTGGTGTGGGCGCTGATGCGCATGTCGGGGGTCCGCGCGCTCGAGCTGATCGCCAAGGCGGCGGTCAACTTCATCCGCGGCATCCCGATCATCGTGCAGCTGTTCTACATCTATTTCGTGATGCCCGATCTCGGCGTCACGCTCAGCGCGCTGCAGGCGGCGATCATCGGCCTCGGCATCGCCTATTCGGCCTACCAGTCGGAGAACTTCCGCGCCGCGATCGAGGCGGTGGACCACGGCCAGGTCGAGGCCGCGCAGTCGATCGGCATGGGCTGGTGGACGGTGATGCGCCGCGTGATCCTGCCGCAGGCGCTGCGCATCGCGCTGCCGCCGTTCGGCAACGTGATGATCATGATGCTGAAGGACTCCTCGCAGGCCTCCACCATCACCGTCGGCGAGCTGGCGATGCAGGGCAAGCTGATCGCCTCGGCGACGTTCAAGAACACCGAGGTGTACAGTATGGTGGCGCTGCTCTACCTCTGCATGAGCCTGCCGCTGATGTATCTGGTCTCGGTGCTGGAGCGGCGGCTGGGCGCGTCCGCGCGCCGATGATCGAGCTCCGCGACGTCCACAAGAGCTTCGGCGCCAACCACGTCCTGCGCGGCATTTCGCTGAGCGTGGCCAAGGGCGAGATCGTCTGCATCATCGGCCCGTCGGGCTCCGGCAAATCCACGGCACTCCGCTGCATCAACGGCCTGGAGGGCTACGACGGCGGCGAGATCGTCGTCGAGGGAATGCGCGTCGATCGCGACGCCAGGTCGATCGTGAAGATCCGCGAGCGCGTGGCGATGGTGTTCCAGCGCTTCAACCTGTTCCCGCACCGCACCGCGCTCGCCAACGTCACCGAAGGCCCGATCTACGTGAAGGGCGAGAAGCCCGCGGACGCGCAGGCGCGCGGCCTCGCGCTGCTGGCCCGCGTCGGCCTGTCCGGCAAGGAGACCGCCTATCCGCCGCAGCTGTCGGGCGGCCAGCAGCAGCGCGTCGCCATCGCCCGCGCGCTGGCGATGCAGCCGGACGCGATCCTGTTCGACGAGCCGACATCGGCGCTCGATCCGGAACTCGTGGGCGAGGTGCTGTCGGTGATGCGCTCGGTCGCCGACGAGGGCATGACGATGCTCGTCGTGACGCACGAGATCTCGTTCGCCCGCGAGGTCGCCGACCGCGTGATCTTCCTCGATCAGGGCAACATCGTCGAGCAAGGCCGCGCCCGCGACGTGCTCACCAACCCGCAGCATCCGCGCACGCAGGACTTCCTGCGCCGCGTGACGCATCCGCTGTAGGAGACCGCGATGCCGGAGGCTTTGCCACAGTACGACGGCGTCATGCTGGTCCGCTCCGGCGGGCCGTCCGCGGTGCCGGAATGGCAGGCGGCTTTCGCGCGCTACGCACCGGGCCTCGTCGTCCGCTGGTGGGACGATCCCGACGTCGACCCCGCCGATGTTGCGTACGTCGTCGTCTGGGAGCCGGAACCCGGCCGTCTCGCGCGCTATCCGAACCTGCGCATCGTCTTCAGCAGCGCCGCCGGCGTGGACCACATCGTCCGCGACCCGGACTGGCCGAAGCATCTGCCCCTCGTGCGGATGATCACGAGCGAAACCACCCAGAGCATCGGCGAGTACGTCTGCTTCGCCGCGCTGGCGATGCTGCGCCGCCTGCCGCGCATCCAGGCGGCGCAGCGCGACTGCCGGTGGGACAATTTCGAGGGCCCCGACACCGCGCCCGTCACAAGCGTCGGCATCATGGGCTTCGGCATGCTGGGGCAGGCGAGCGCCCGCATGCTGTCCGCCATCGGCTTTCAGGTCGCCGGCTGGTCGCGCACGCCCAAGCCCGATGCCGGCTACCCCTGCTTCGCCGGCATGGACGAACTGGAGCCGTTCCTGCGCCAGACCGACATTGCCGTGGGCCTGCTGCCCGACACGCCGGACACGCGCGGCCTGCTCGATGCGGCGCGGCTCGCCATGCTGCCGCAGGGCGCGTCGGTGGTGAATGCCGGGCGCGGCGGCCTTGTCGTGCTCGACGACCTGATCGCCTCGCTCGACGCCTTCCATCTGCGCAGCGCGATGCTCGACGTGTTCGACCCCGAACCGCTGCCGTCCGATCATCCCGCGTGGCGGCATCCCGCGATCGTCGTCACCTGCCACGTCGCTGGCTTCGCCTCGCGCCGCGCGCGCGCCGAGGCGGTGTCGCAGGCGCTGCACGCCTGGCGGCGCGGCGAGGGCCTGCCGAACCTGTATGTGCCGGAGCGCGGCTACTGACGTGGCGGGGTTGCGGCAATCATGGCCTGATCGCTCGCCCGCCGCGAACGTTCGGGCGCCGCATAGGATCACAACCCGATTCCCGACCGCTGCTGTTGGTGGAACCGGACCGTGGCTGCCGGTCGTGTGATGGACAAAGTGTTTGCCGGCTGGTGCCGGCTGCGCTGATCTCGCAGGAAACGATGACACGGTGAAATCCGCGACGCTTTTCCACGCGACTTGCTGGCCGAATATCGCGACAGGGCTATGATGGACGTCGATCAGGTTGCGGCCTGACACGGGGAAAAGCCGAGGCCATCAACCGGCACGCCAAGGAGACGCATCATGGACAGTCCAACGGACGCAAGGCTTGCGGCCCCGGAGAGCGCGCCGCGCCCGAAGTTCGGGCTGGGTTACACGATCGGCGTGGTGCCGTTGCCGCTCTTCATCGTCCTGGCGCTGATCGTCTATCTCGCCTCGGTCACCGGGACGCTGCCGAAGGACATGGTCGGCGGCTTCGCGACGGTGCTGGTGATGGGCATCCTGCTCGGCCATCTCGGCATGAACATCCCGATCCTGAAGGACATCGGCGGACCGGCGATCCTGTCGATCTTCGTCCCCTCGATCCTGGTGTACTACCACCTGCTCAACGCCGACCTCGTCAAGTGCATCACCGCCCTGATGAAGGATTCCAACTTCCTGTATCTGTACATCTCGGCACTGGTGAGCGGCAGCATCCTGGGGATGAACCGCACCGTGTTGATCCAGGGCTTCCTGCGCATGTTCGTGCCATTGGTCGCCGGCACGATCGCCGCGGTCTGCGTCGGGCTGGCGGTGGGCGTGGGGGTCGGCTACGGCCTGCACCGCGCGTTCTTCTACGTCATTGCGCCGATCTTCGCCGGCGGCGTCGGCGAAGGCGTGCTGCCCTTGTCGCTCGGCTATTCCGGCCTGCTCGGCGAACAGCAAAGCGCCTTGATCCCGCAGCTCATCCCCGCGGCCATGCTCGGCAACGTCTCCGCCATCATCTGCGGGGGCCTGCTGAAGAAGCTGGGCGAGAAGCGGCCCGCACTCACTGGCCACGGACTGTTGGTCAAGACCGGCGACGATGCGGCATTGATCGCGGCGATGAGCGAGGAGAAGCCGGTGGACTTTGCGCTGATGGGCGCGGGCATGCTGATCGCCTGCTGCTTCTTCCTGTTCGGCTCGCTGCTCAGCCTGGTGGTGGGAATCCCCGGGGCGGTGCTGATGATCGTGTCGGCCGCTGTGGTGAAGTTCCTGCGGGTAATGCCCGAGCGCATGGAGCTTGGCACCTACCACTATTACCGCTTCATCGCCTCCAGCCTGACCTGGCCGCTGCTGGTCGGCATCGGCGTGGTGCTGACGCCGTGGGACGCGGTCGTGGCCGCGGTCAGCCCGGGCTATGTCTGTATCTGCGTCGCGTGTGTGCTGACCATCGTCACGACGGGCTTCTTCGTCGGCAAGTGGATGAACATGTATCCCGTCGAGGCCGCGCTGGTGACCGCCTGCCACAGCGGCCTGGGCGGCACCGGCGACGTCGCCATCCTGTCGGCCGCGGGCCGGATGGAGCTGATGCCGTTCTCGCAGATCTCCACGCGTCTGGGGGGCGCCAGCACCGTGATTATCGCGGTTATCCTGCTCAAGCTCTTCCACTGAGCGGGCGACCGGCGCCGCCATCGGCGCGGCTGGGCTGTCGCGGCGTGGCGCTCAGGATCGGCACCCGGAGACGGCAGGCGGCGCCGGTGGGGCGCGAGGTGCGGGCGGAGTAGGTTTGACGGCGCGATGCGCTCGCGTGTCCCGCTACTCGGCGACGCCCAGGCTTACGGCCTTGTCGTGCTCGACGATCTGATCGCGTCGCTCGACGCCGGCCATCTGCGCAGCGCGATGCTCGACGTGTTCGATCCCGAACCGCTGCCGTCCGATCATCCCGCGTGGCGGCATCCCGCGATCGTCGTCACCTGCCACGTCGCAGGCGCTGCACGCCTGGCAGCGCGGCGAGGGCTTGCCGAACCTGTATGTGCCGGAGCGCGGCTACTGACCGCGACGGGTCTCAGCAACCATGGCGTGATCGTTCGCCCACCGTGAAGGTTTCGGGGCCGCGTAGGATCACAACCCGATCACCAACCGCTGCTTTGGGTGGTTTGCAGACGTTCGCGCGAGATTTGTGAATGCAGTCAGTAGCTGGCTTGGCCTGACGGCGGAGACAGTTCATCCGTCTGCCTCGCCCTTCCGCACCTCGCGAAGTACCCTCTGAGCTTCATCCTTTGACAGCCGGTTCACCTCGCGCGAGTCGCCGACGGCAGCCGCTCGATGCAGGCTGTTCACATAAGCATCGCGCCGAGTCCTGGAGACGTCGTCGAGCTTCACCGATTTCTCCCAGCCGCACTCCTTATCCCATCTGTAGAATGCTTGCTCGATGCCGAGGACAGCGAGCAAGAAGCAGCGATCGTATTTCGATTTCCGCAAGATAGCTTGGGTCGCCTGGTTCAGGTCTGCTGCGGATAGCCCCGATGTTGGCACAACTGTCGAGATCGTCGCGCCATCCTTCGGAAGCCCGGCACAGATGAGCAGCCACACCTCGTCGATTGATGCGAACGAATGTCTCGCTGCAATATCAACCTTCCTGGTGATGCTTCGGACTAGTGACTCGAGAACGATCTGCGGATCATTTTGAGGCCAGCCACCGCCTGCCGCCGCCCGCTGCTCCTGGGCGCGGGCTTGGCCGGGCACCGGATGAGGATCGGCTTCCGTCACTTGGATGCCGATTGTGCGACCATCGGCGGCATGGACAGAAACATCTATCCCGGTTTCCGCCGAGCCCGCGTTGGGATTCGGCATGAAAGTGAAATCCACGCCCAACCGATCTAGCAGACGTTGAACGAATGCCTTCTCCGTATCGAAGCTAGCCATCATACAATCCGTTAGCAGTTTACGATGCGCCGCCGCACGAAAGGCGTGGATGAGCAGCGCGAGCCACTACCGACGGACAGTGGTCCATCGGGCCAGCGCGCGTAGCACGTCAGTCGGGGCGTCAGACCATGACAAGGGATGCGCGACGGGGTCTGCAAGATGTTTGCGCTGGACTGGGCTGCTCTTTAGCCAGTGGATCATCCGAAGACACTGCCGTCGGCGTCGTTCTTTGCGTGTCTTGAGCAAGGCTCCTTGGCAGATCGACATGATGCCGATACCGTCTATCACCGTGCCCTTATCGTCGCATCCCAATATCGGCAGGTCGTCAACAACGCGCTGATGAGCCCAATAGACGACCATCTCTGGGCTCAGACTACCGACCAGATCGAGACAGATGTCCGACGCGAAAGCAAAGTTCGCACCTTGCCTATCCGGTTGCCGCACACAGCCGCAACATGTAGTGCGCGGGCATCGGCCATCACTTGAAGTAAAGTACCTTTTTGTCCGACAGACGTTACTTTGTTATATTGCCACGAATAATGCGGTATCGCGACGGGTCAATAGAGCGTAAGCGCCGTCTAAATACTCCCGGAAGTATCTCGTTGTTCGTGCCGGGC
>Ga0074045_10000472_pt1 | contig 38920 bp, 36 predicted proteins | sample BogForMeECP23OM2_FD_94442 | JGI IMG/M metagenome (GOLD analysis project Ga0074045, IMG submission 94442) | Bog forest soil microbial communities from Calvert Island, British Columbia, Canada - Bog Forest MetaG ECP23OM2 | ecosystem: Environmental > Terrestrial > Soil > Wetlands ...
GATACAAAACTCGGGCCCGAAGACATCACCAGGGACATCCCTAATGTGGGCGAGGAGGCGTTGAGCGACCTCGACGAAAGCGGCATAATCAGAATAGGCGCTGAGGTCAAGCCGGGGGATATTATTGTCGGCAAGGTAACACCGAAAGGCGAAACAATGCTGACCCCCGAGGAAAAACTGCTGCGCGCCATATTCGGCGAAAAAGCTGAGGAGGTCAAGGAAAGCTGCCTTTACGTGCCCCCGGGCATCGAGGGTGTTATTGTTGACGTCAGGATCCTTTCCAGGAAGGGCGTTGAGAAGGACAAGAGGACAAAGAGCATAGAAGAAGACGACATAATCAAACTGCAGCGGGACCTTGAGGAGGAGATAAAGATTCTCAAGGAAGAGCGTGCGACAAAAATAAGAAAACTATTGGCCGGACAGAAACCTGCCGAGGATTTCATTGATCCGAAAAGCAAAGAACCTTTGGGCCAGAAGGGCAAGAAGCTGACAGATGCGCAGGTGGGAAGGATTAAAGACGACCATCTCCTAAGGGTCAAGATCGATAATGCCGAGGCCAGGGCACAGATAGAGGCCGTCAACACCGCCAGCATCCAATATATTAAGTTGCTGGAATCGCGTTACCAGGAGCGCCTGGAACGGATCAAGAAAGGAGACGAGTTGTCTCCCGGCGTCAATAAAGTGGTCAAAGTGTTTATTGCAATGAAGCGGAAAATACAAGTAGGCGATAAAATGGCAGGACGTCATGGTAACAAGGGCGTCGTGTCCATGGTGCTGCCCGAAGAGGACATGCCCTATCTTCCGGACGGTACACCTGTTGATTTTGTCCTGAATCCACTCGGGGTGCCTTCACGAATGAACGTGGGACAGATACTTGAAATCCATCTGGGCTGGGCAGCCAGGACACTCAACCTCCACGTATCAACGCCTGTTTTTGAAGGGGCCAAAGAAAGCGAGATCAAGGACCTTCTAAAAAAAGCCGGCCTGCCCTCCAGCGGACAGATCACGCTTCACGACGGCAAAACAGGTGAGGCGTTCCAGCGGCCGGTTACGGTTGGATGCATGTATATGCTGAAATTGCATCACCTTGTTGCCGACAAAATACATGCCCGCTCTATCGGACCATACTCTCTGGTAACACAGCAGCCTCTTGGCGGCAAGGCCCAGTTCGGCGGCCAGCGGCTTGGTGAAATGGAAGTGTGGGCCCTGGAGGCCTACGGCGCTGCTCATACACTGCAGGAATTCCTGACCGTGAAGAGCGACGACATCAGCGGAAGGTCCCGCATGTATGAGGCCATTGTAAAAGGCGATCCAATACTGGAACCCGGAGTACCCGAGTCTTTCCATGTATTAATAAAAGAACTCCAGAGTCTCGGGCTTGATGTTGAACTCCTGGAGAAAAAGAAAAAGAGGGAGGAATTAGCTTGATAGAAGATATTTATGCCCTTTTTCAAAAACCGAAGAATCCTAAAGACTTTGATGCAATAAGGATAAAACTTGCATCGCCTGAGAAGATCAGGGAATGGTCCCACGGAGAAGTAAAAAAGCCGGAGACCATTAACTACCGCACTTTCAAGCCTGAACGTGACGGGCTTTTCTGCGCCAAAATATTCGGCCCCGTAAAAGACTGGGAATGTCTCTGCGGAAAGTATAAAAGGATGAAACATCGCGGTGTGATCTGCGACAAATGCGGCGTTGAAGTTATCCAGTCCAAGGTCAGGCGGGAGCGAATGGGGCACATAGAGTTGGCAACCCCTGTGGCCCACGTGTGGCTGCTCCGGGGAGTGCCGAGCAGGATCGGCACGCTTCTCGATATGACAATACGGCAGCTTGAAAAGGTGCTTTATTTTGAAGAATACATTGTCATTGACGCCGGAGATACTCCGTTAAAAGAAAAGGAACTGCTGACCGAGGATGAGCACAAGAAGAAGATTGCCGAATTCGGCAACAGGTTCAAGGCCGGCATGGGGGCCGATGCCATACGCGAGCTTTTGAGGAAGGTAGACCTTCACACTCTGGCAGTGGATTTAAAGGAAAAGATCGACTCCGTTTCATCTCTTGGCGTTAAAAGGAAACTCTCCAAAAGAATTAAAACTGTGGAAGCGTTTCTGAGATCGGAGAACAAGCCTGATTGGATGATCCTTGATATAGTTCCGGTATTGCCCCCTGATCTGAGACCCCTTGTTCCTCTTGATGGCGGCCGCTTCGCCACCTCTGACCTCAATGATCTGTACCGGAGAGTCATCAACAGGAACAACAGGCTTAAACGGCTCATGGAACTGAAGGCCCCAAGCGTCATTATAAAGAATGAAAAAAGAATGCTCCAGGAGGCAGTGGATGCACTCTTCGATAACAGCAAGCGGGCCAAAGTGTTGAAAGCGGGCGGCAAGCGGGCGCTTAAATCTCTTAGCGATATGATAAAGGGCAAACAGGGACGTTTCAGACAAAACCTGCTGGGGAAGAGAGTAGACTATTCCGGCCGCTCCGTTGTTGTGGTCGGTCCTGAACTCAAGATGAACCAGTGCGGCCTTCCCAAGCGCATGGCGCTTGAGCTTTTCAAACCGTTTGTGTTCAACAAGCTTGAAGAGAAAGGCTATGCTACGACTATAAAACAGGCCAAAAGGCTTGTAGAGCATGAACAGCCTGAAGTGTGGGATGCCCTTGAGGACGTCATAAGTGAGCACCCCGTGTTGTTGAACCGTGCCCCTACACTTCACCGTCTTGGGATACAGGCTTTTGATCCGGTCCTGGTGGAAGGAAAAGCCATCAAGCTGCACCCGCTCGTATGTACGGCGTTCAATGCAGACTTTGACGGTGACCAGATGGCAGTGCATGTCCCCTTGTCGGTTGAAGCGCAAATAGAGGCGCGGGTATTGATGCTCTCAGTGAACAACCTCCTTTCGCCTGCCAACGGGAAGCCTGTAGTCGTCCCTACGCAGGACATGGTCCTCGGCCTCTACTACCTTACAAAACAGAGGAAAGGGGCCAGGGGTGAAGGGAAGCTGTTCGCCGATACTGAGGATGTGCGCATTGCTTATGATTCCGGAGTGGTTGATGAGCACGCTGCCGTTAAGGTAAGAATGAACGGCGGTTTTGTCGAAACAACGGTGGGAAGGATTATATTCAGCGAAATACTGCCCAAGAATATCCCCTTTGAAGCGGCCAACAGGGAACTGACAAAGAAGGAATTGGGAAAGCTGATTGAGTACATCCATAAAGTATCGGGGAAACGGGACACTGTTGTGTTTCTGAATGAACTCGAACGGCTGGGATTCAAATACGCTACCAACTCCGGAATTTCCATATGCATCGATGATATGCACGTGCCCTCTAAAAAAGCGGAACTTATCAAAGAGGCGGAACAGGAAGTGATGGAGGTCCAGCGGCAGTATGCCGACGGTCTGATTACCCAGGGTGAACGGTACAACAAGGTCATCGATATCTGGGCCAACGTGACCGAGAAGGTCGCCGATGAGATGATGAAGGAACTGGGCGCTGAAGAGGGCAAGTCGCTCTCCGAAGAAGAAATTAGAGAGAGCCGTTCCTTTAACAGCATATTTATGATGGCAGACTCCGGAGCTAGAGGCAGCGCAGCCCAGATACGCCAGCTTGCGGGTATGAGGGGACTGATGGCCAAGCCTTCGGGGGAGATCATAGAGACCCCTATTACCGCCAATTTCAGGGAAGGACTTACTCCGCTTCAGTACTTTATTTCAACGCACGGGGCACGTAAGGGCCTTGCCGATACCGCATTGAAAACAGCTAATGCGGGATACCTTACCAGGAGGCTTGTAGATGTGGCCCAGGACGTTATCCTCCTGGAAGAAGACTGCGGCACCAGGGAAGGGATTACTGTAATCCCGCTCATAGAGGGAGGAGAAATTATCCAGTCCCTTGAAGAGCGCATATTCGGAAGGACGCTTGCCGAAACTCTCAAAGATCCCGTGACCAATGATATTATTGCAAACAGAAACGTCGAAATTGATGACGAATTGGCAAAGAGGGTCGTGGATGCGGGCATTGACAGGGTAAAAATACGCTCGGTGCTCACCTGCCATTCAAAGATCGGCGTATGCGGCAAATGCTACGGAAGAGACCTTGCGAGGGGCGGCAAGATTGAGATCGGTGAGGCGATAGGCATTATCGCGGCCCAGTCTATCGGAGAGCCCGGCACACAGCTCACCATGAGGACCTTCCATATCGGAGGAGCTGCTACAAAGATCATTGAACAGGCAACGCTGGCTCCGAAGAACTCCGGGTTTGTAAAGTTCATTGACGTAAGCGCGGTCAAAAACAAAGAAGACGTTCTGATAGTGCTCAACCGGAACGCCATGCTCGCCATTGTCGATAAGACAGGCCGCGAAAAGGAAAAATACAGTCTTGTCTATGGGGCCAGGATATTTGTGGAAAACGGGCAGAAGGTGGATGCCGCCCAGCGTCTGGTCGAGTGGGACCCTTACTCTACTCCGATCCTGACTGAAATCGGAGGCAGGATAGCGCTCGGCGACCTAGTTGAAGGCGTGACCTTTAAGGAAGAGGTCGACGAAACCACCGGTCTCGCACATAAAGTCGTCATAGATTATCCTGCCCATATGAGACCCAGGATTTCGATAAAGGATGAACACGGCAAGACCGTTAAGAGCCCCGGCACAAATAACCCTGCAAGGTATTTACTGCCTGCGGGCGCCCATATGCTTGTTGAGAAAGGAGATCTACTGGCGCCGGGCGATATTCTTGCCAAGATACCGAGGGAAACCACAAAGACAAAGGACATTACCGGAGGTCTCCCGAGGGTCGCGGAGCTTTTTGAGGCCAGGAAGCCTAAGGAGCAGACGATTGTCAGTGAAATCGACGGCATTGTTGAGTTCAGGGGCGCGCATAAAGGTATGAGAGTTGTTGTTGTTAAAGGCGGCAGCGAGTCGAGAGAATACCTGATTCCCAAGGGCAAGCACGTTACCGTCCATGAAGGCGACTGGGTCAAGGCTGGAGAACCGCTGATGGATGGAGCGGTCAATCCCCACAGCATACTCGACATCCTCGGCCCTAAGGAATTGCAGAGCTATCTTGTTGACGAGGTGCAGAAGGTCTATCGGCTGCAAGGCGTCTCTATCAACGATAAGCATATCGAAGTTATTGTGCGGCAGATGATGCGAAAAATTCGTATTGAGGACCCTGGAGACACAGTATTTCTTCTTGGTGATGAAGTCGACAGGATGGTATTTGCCGAAGAGAATGAACGTGTAAGAGGTGAAGGCGAAAGACCTGCCCAGGGCAGGCCGTTGCTGCTCGGCATTACGAAAGCCTCATTGTCAACGGAAAGCTGGGTCTCAGCTGCGTCATTCCAGGAAACCACGAGGGTCTTGACCGAAGCGGCATTGAGCGGGCTTGTCGACGAACTCAGAGGACTGAAAGAAAACGTTATTATGGGAAGGGTAATACCGGCAGGTTCCGGGATGAAGATATACAGGGACACCTTCATCAAAGGCGATTTCTATTCCATGCAGCTTGAGCATGAAGAAGCTGAAGTAGAATAATAAAAGTCAGGCTAAGGTTGAGGTTAAGGTTAAGTCAAAACCTTTCTCAACCTTAACCTTGACCTTAACCTTATTTTATGACGCGTTTTATCTCTGATGTCATGCTCGGAAGCCTTGCCAGATGGCTTAGGATAATGGGTTTCGATACAATCTATTTCAGGGACATTGACGACAATGAGCTTATAAAGATAGCGCGGCAGCAGGACAGGACCCTTTTAACGAGGGACACAGGTATCGCTCGGCGGAAACAACTTCAGCAGCTCATTCTCATTCATTCCAATAATACTTCTGAACAGGTAAAAGAGGTGCTCTCCGCTCTCAAAATAATGGATCGCCCGTTCCCCCGACTCTCTCCACGATGTCCCATTTGCAACGGAGAACTTGCCGCAGCTGAAAGGAAAACTGTTGCCGGCCTTGTCCCGGAATATGTCTTCCTGAACGCAGCGTCTTTTTTTACTTGCCGGGAATGTGGTAAAGTCTACTGGTATGGTTCGCACAAAAAATCCATTGATTCCAAATTAAAACAGATAATAGGTGAAAAGTAAATGAAGGCAAAGGGCGAAAAGCAAAGGGCGAAAGGTTTAATTAACAGCCTGTTTATCTTCTGTCTTTTACTTTTTACCTTTAGCCTTTAGCCCTTCGCCTATTGCCTATTGCCTATATTTTATGAAAAATCACCGCAAAATTGACAAGTTGGTTGAAAAAGTGCTGGAGCACGTCAAAGGATTTGTTCTGGCCGCATTCGTAACTGTTGCAATCCTCAGTTTGCTGGTCGGTTACCGGTACTATCGCTATACGGAGGACAATCCGCAGTTCTGTGCCTCCTGCCACTTTATGAAGGATGCCTTTATCGAATGGCAAAAAGGCAAGCACCGGGACGTGGTCTGCCAGAAGTGCCACCAGTTGAGCATCCTGGAGAAAAACCGGCTCCTTATTGCGTATGTTGCAAGAGGCACCCAGCCTCTTGCTCAGACCCATGGCCGTGAAAAACCCTGGACAGCATGCAAGGGTTGCCACATGGAAAATATTGAGCAGGGCTCTGTGACGATAAATAAGTCATACGGACATGCCCTGCATGTCTTTACACAGGGACTGGAATGCCGGGCATGCCATAAGAGAACGTCTCATACTTTTCAACCCAATGAAACAGCATGCCTGAACTGCCATAAGGACAAGGCTGTTCACGGGACCGGAATGGAAGCCTTCCCGTGTCTCAAGTGCCATTCTTTTACGGAGAAATCGCCTTCTATGATTCCAAAAGACCGTTGCACCAAGTGCCACACCGACATTACTGCCGGCGGACCCATGTCAGGGCTTCTCTGTTACCAGTGCCACAAGCCTCATGGGAATATACATCCATCCTCGGCATCATGTATGGGCGAATGCCACCGTAATATAACTTCTGCCGGCAAACACGGGTCTCATTTGCAGGGAAAGATAGATTGCATGTACTGCCACAAACCGCATACCTGGACTGTCCGAAAAAACAGTGCAAAGACACTGTGCGGAAAGTGTCACCCGCCTAAAGACCCTTCACTGTTTATCTATTAATTAAAGGATAGGCAATGGGTAAAGACCAAATACAGCCGTTAGATAGAAGAAAAAAAGATTTCTTTCTTCTCCTATCGCCCATTGCCCATTGTCCATCGCCCGCCTCTATCGCCTATCGCCTATCGCCTGTCTTTTTTAGCATTTACGCAAATACAAGTCACCTGTTTTGCAAACATGCGAATAATTTCAAGGTCAAAACCATTTAAAATCAACATATTCACAACTGGCATGAGAAGTGCTTTATTAAGGACAGATACAGTGAAGGCTACAAGAAGGAGGTACATAAAGATGACAAACGCTAATGACACGGGAGAGATGGCTAAAAAGGGATTATATATTGGAATAGGGGCTGGACTGGTTTTGTTTGCACTGGTAGGGTTGCTTCCGGGGTCCTTTATCGGAGGAGTGGTCGGACTTAACATAGCCGGACGCATTTTCGGACTGCCGTTGACTGCATCGGTGATGCCCAGGATCATTGTTAGTCTATCCATGGTGCTGGGGGTGATGCTTGCAGGGGTGGTCTTTGTCGTGGGCTTCTCTTTGTTGGGGTGGGTAACCGGGCATGCTGTGGATATGATAAGGCACGGCAAGACAATTGAAAGTAAAGTTACAGCTGCAGTCAAAAAATAATATAGAAAAATAAAGGAGGAAAATAAAAAATTATGTTCTTTGTTATCAGCGGAACGAGGGTGTCTCTGACGGAGAGCAAAAGTCCCTGCGGTGAGGCGAAAGAATATGAAGTGACCCCTCTGGATTACAGAGATGTAAAAACACTTGAAGAAGCAAAAGGAAAGATCTGGTATAAAGATTGGATCGCTGACGGCAAAAATCACCGGGAAGAAAACGGGACGATCGTATGCGATAAAAAGGAGAAAACAAAACAATGGGTCGTCGAGCTCAACAGTCTTGATGAATTACTAGCCTTCCAGAGCAAGTACGGCGATATTATCATTTCCGACAGTTCACCCTATAAAGAGGTGAAGAAGGAAATAACAATCCAGGGCAAAAAAAGGTAGCATCCATAACTAAGGAGGAGAGCGAAATGGCAACGAATGACATGGCAAAGAAAGGATTGTATATTGGGACAGGAATGGGACTGGTTCTGTTTGTACTGGTAGGAGTGCTTCCGGGCTCATTTATCGGAGGGTATATCGGATTGAAGATTGCGGGGAGCTTGTTTGGGGCCATAACGGCAGGGGCTATAATACCGAGGTTGATTGTCGCCTGTTCCATGATAGCGGGAGTGCTGATGACCGCGGTAGTTTTTGTCGTCGGCCTTGGAGTGCTGGGATGGACAGCCGGTTTCGTCGCAGCTGCGGTAAAGACCGGTACGGTAGCGATACCCGAGGCCCATGGGGTAGCGGAAAAGATATAAGGGAACCCCACACCATAAAAATGTTAAAATGTTGAATGCTAAATGTTGTATTATGGACTGTTCCATTAATACAACATTTAGCATTCAACATTTTAACATACTCACAACCCGCCGTTGGTTTTCCCAAACAGGCTTTGCGAGTACAGCAAGCCTTTAATAAAGATACATTAAAGAGTTAAGGAGGAGTTATGGAGAATGAGTCTAAAGCACCTGTGAAGACCTCGGAAATAATGGATGGCCTGACAAAGTCCTTGAAATCCTCGTTCCTGGTGGAATGGTATTCCACTGTGACCGGGTTCCTCTCAGGCAGCAAGTCCTTTTATGTTCTGTTAGGCATAGGTGTTATCATCGTATACGCCGGGTCCCTGGGAGCTTTGGATGCGTTCCGTATGGGGCACAGGCTCGCATATGGAACAACGAGGGAAATCCCATGGGGCATATTGATTTCAACATACATCTTCTTTGTGGTAACATCCACCGGTCTTTGTATAGTTTCCGCCATCGGGCATGTTTTCGGCGTCAAGAATTTTATGCCGATCGCAAAACGAGCGGTCTTTCTCTCCATCGTCACCATCATCGCAGGGTTCACAGTTATTTTGTTCGAGATAGAGAACCCCTTTAGAATGGCACTTTACAACGTGATTTCACCGGGGCTGACCTCCAATATCTGGTGGATGGGCACCCTTTACGGCGCATATATGTTTTTCATGATTGTCGAGTTTATCTTCCTTCTGTTGAATAACCACAAATTCGCCACCTATTTCGGGCTGGCAGGGCTGCTCTCCGGTATCACTGCACACAGCAATCTGGGCGCCATATTTGGTATGCTGCACGCCCGTGAATACTGGTACGGACCGTTCCTGCCCATTTATTTCATTGCTTCGGCAATGATGTCGGGGTGCGCCGCAATCATCTTCTTTACGTGGCTGGGGTACAAGATCACCAACGAAAAGATGGACAGGCCGATGCTCCGCTCCATGGAGGCCATCGCCAAACTCTGTATACTTATGATCGCTGTAACGATATTTCTTGTCGTATGGAAGATCATCACCGGCCTGGTGGGCGGTCCCGACAAGATCGAGGCCCTCACTGCGATGATGAGCGGCTCCTTTGCTTTCAATTTCTGGGTTGTGGAGATACTTATGGGACTGGTAATTCCCTTCGTCCTCCTGCTTACTTCAAAAGGGAAGAATATCAACATTAGCTTCATCGCTTCCGCCATGATGATTTTCGCGATCTTCTTTATGAGATACGATCTCCTGGTAATCGGAGAGGTTGTACCTCTCTATCATGAGCTTGGAGTCAAGGAATATCCGGGGTTGTTGTCATATATCCCTTCATTCCATGAAATACTGATCGTCCTGGCCGGTATGGGATTGACAGCCTCTACGTTCATAATGGGAGAGAAGGTCTTCCGCGGGCATAAAAGCGAGATACATTAAGCAGAGGAGAAGAAATGAAACCAGAAAGAAACCACAGAGGACACAGAGGAACCCTTATATATAAAAAGATCCATAAAGTCTTTCAGGGTGCACAGAGCATTTCTCCGTGTCCTCGCTTAGAAGCGCCTGCCTAAGGCACCTACTTCTGGTGCTTAGAGCACCTACTGTTGGTACTTTTGGCTGTGGTTAGGTTGTCTCAGTGTTCTCTGTGGTTAATTTTAAACAAAGGAGGCTAGGTAATGAAGAACGGGAAAATAGATTTCGGAAAATTAAAAAAAGAGAGTATGGACTCTGTCTCGCCGATTGAGCGCAGGGAATTCCTGAGGGTGGGGCTGATCATAACGGGAGTGTTCGCCGGAGGCACGGTCCTCTCCGTGCTATCGAATTTCAACAAGGTTTTTGCCTCGCCTGAAGAGGCTGCTGAAAAGTATCCGTACAAGCCGCATTACGCGATGGTGCTGCGGCAGGACAGGTGCATCGACTGCGAACGCTGCCTTGAGGCCTGCCGTATAACAAACGACGTCCCCTCATACGGTTACCGGACGAGAATATTCGAAAAAGACGTCCCGGACGCCATAGGCAGGACGAGGGAATTTATCCCCGTACTTTGCAACCAGTGCAATAATCCGCCATGCGTCAGGGCCTGCCCGACGAAGGCGACCATCAAGGACAAGAAGACAGGGATTGTCCTGATGATAAGCGATAAATGCATCGGATGCAAGACATGCATGCTGGCCTGCCCGTACAATGCACGGTATTTCAATGATGAGAGGGGTGCCATTGACAAGTGCAATTTCTGTTACGACACCCGTCTCTCCAAGGGTGAAAAGCTGACGGCCTGTGCTGCGGCCTGCCCTGCCGGAGTCAGGAATTTCGGGGATTTATCAGACCCCGGCAGCGAGGTCTACAAAATGGTGCACCAACTTGATAAAGTGGTATGGGTGATACGCCCGGATGCTGCAGCAAAACCCAATGTTTTTTACACAAAGGGATAATATGAAAAAAAGGACAATAAATGAAACCACAGAGGGCACAGAGAAAAAGAATTTTAAATTTGCTAAAAGGTCTGTGAACTCAGTGGGTGCTTTTTCTCAAGAAGAATCTCTCTTTTTATATTTAAATCTTTTCTCTGTGTTCTCTATGGTTAATTTTGACAATACGATTATATTTAATAGGAGTTATATATGAAAAAAATGACATTTGCCTGCTTGCTCATTATTGTGACAGCGGTTTCCCTTCTGCATTCGGGAAGGGCACTTGCTGCGGAAGGTGTTACCCACGGAGGGGACATACTTTATACGAAACCTGTTAAATCGGTGCTTTTCAGCCACAATCTGCACGTGGAAAAAGAGAAACTGGGCTGCGATATGTGCCATATGAAACTTTTTGAAATGAAGGCGCTGGCAGCGCAGAGTAAAGAGGATTTTACCATGGGCGCGCTTTATAAGGGCAAGTACTGCGGCGCATGCCATAATGGAAAGGCTGCCTTTGCTTCAAACACACAGTGCGCCCGCTGTCATGGCGGCGTGAAAGAGGCTGCGGCAACCAAGCCTGCGGTCGCCTGGTCACCGCAGGGGCCAAAAGGGGCGATTGTTATAGGGGCCGGCGAATCAGCTGTCAACTTTGAGCATGCGGTACACACGGTGACCTTTAAATGCGGGGATTGCCACGCAAAGCTCTTTGCCCTGAAAAAAGGAAAGGATAAGATCACAATGGGAGATATTTATAAGGGCCAATACTGCGGAGCTTGCCATAACGGAAAGACAGCCTTTATTTCCACTGACTGCACAAAATGCCATGCAAAGGCACCCGCTCCCAAAGCCCCGCTGGTCTACAAGTTGAAAGACATGGGACCTGTCACCTTCAGCCATACGTTTCATGCCGGCGTATTCTCCTGCAAAAAGTGCCATCCGAAAATATTTGCCATGAAAAAAACTCAGGGTAAAATGACTATGGATGCGATGAACAAGGGCAAACAGTGCGGGGCCTGCCATAACGGAACAATTGCGACTTCCGTAACAGACTGCGGCAAATGCCATAAATAATATGGAAGACATGAGAAGTGGAGCACTTGTTTTTCGACGCGCTGAAACTACCTTTATCGGCAAATCCCAATTTTCTTATAGTAGCGATATCCGAATCCATTCTCACTGCGGGCTCGGCGTTACTCGCCCCCTTTACAGTAGACCCGTGCATCGCGTCAAAAAACAAGTGCCACCCGTCTCCTGCTATAAATTTTGATAATTCCCTGTAGCTTGCTACAGGGTTACCGTATGCCTGTCATTCCGGCTTGTCCGGAATCTTTTTTAGAACGAAGCAACTCGATTCCCGACAAGCGGGAATGACAAGAAGTAAGACTTTAGCTTTAGATACCCCGAGGTCTTGCCACGGGGAGATTCATTATAAAAGTCTTCGACTTTTCGTGGACCCCGTTATTCCCGCGGAGGCGGGAATCCATTTTTTTGTATGAAGGCTTGATGAACAGCGTAATTTGAAATCTAAAATTAGTGATGTTTCTTTCCCGGGTCATGCGTTAGAGCCAATACAAAGAAAATAACTAACAACCCAACAATGACAGCTCCTATTATCTCAAACATTTCCCGCCCCCATTGAATCCAGTAGATTTTCTATCACATTATTTAATTTCCATAAATAAATAATGCAAAGAATCTCAGCTATTGATCCAATCGTAAATAGAAATTCTTTCAAAAATGAATCCGCGCTTTTAAATAACAAACCTATAAGTCCACCCGTAAGCACTACTACTATCGTTGAGACTATCTTTAATTTTTCCAAATCTACTTTTAGCTGTTCTTTAACTGCATCTACGTTTTGTTTCATAAGTTTCCTTATGTAAATATAACAAAATCCAGGGCTTTTATAAAACAAAAAGGCGGGTCTTTCGACCCGCCTTTTTGTTTTATACAGCACGCATTACGCGTAACTGATTACTGCATTTAGAAGTTGAGCTGTATACCTGTCCTTGCTGTGTAGCAATCGGTCGGATTCTTTCCGATAGCAACTGGTGCATATGCTTTCCAGAAGTCTCCTGCCCACAGGTAGCCACCCTCGACCCAGGTTTTAAGACCTTTGTCGATTTGGTAGGTGAGTTTTCCGTCAAGTTCTGTACCGATGTTATGGCTGGGACTATACCCAGCGGCCGCTACGTTTGCAGCTGTAAAAGCGTAAGCATCGTAACCATCGTTACCGCCAGTGACATTTTTGGTTGTGATTGCGTCAACTGCCTGCAGGTAGAAGAAAGCAAGATCAAGATTCAGGTCCTTTGTCAGATCAGTATTTCCGCCGAATCTCAAATACCAGGTGTTTTGAAGACCACCGTATGTTATGCCTGCGGCATTGACTGTCCGGTAATTATACACATAAGGGCCTTGCACTCCATTGCTGTACCTGTAAGGATCGCCAAAGGTCGACTCAGGACCCTCGGAGGTAAAGAAGGTTTTGAATTTGGTCGTACTGCTGCCGTTGTTACCGCTGCCATACCCTGCCTCGAGGTCGAGTTTTACAGGATCAAGTGTATAGCCTGCGCCGCCTTGTACTAAAAAGCCGCTAAAAGTAACGTCAGAGGACCCGGTTTTAGATATATTTCCTGCCTGGAGTTCTCCATCCAGCTTAAGTCTCACACCAGAAACGTCGGTGTTGCCTCTCAGGCCGAAGTTCCAAAGGTGAATATTAGGATATGTTCCTCCGGTGCTGGGAGCCGATGTTGTTACCGGTGTTGATGTTTCGCCTATGTTCTGAACATTGAAATAGGTTACGTCACCACTAACAGCCGTGGTTTTACTTGGTATATAACTTGCACCAAGGACATATGCAGTAGACTTGTCGCTTAAGGACAAGGGGCTGCTGCCCGAAGAGGATGCGGAGGCACCAGATGTAAGTGTGCCCTCAGTAGAGACGTCTACCACTCCAAAAATTTCAAACTCTTTGGTAGGCATCGTGTAGAGAATAAGACCATCGTCGCCATAATAGGTATGGTCAAAGAATAGACCGCTGCCGAGGCTCATCGGCATATGGCCGATCTTAAGTCCTGACTCTACGCCGAGCAGACCTGTGCCGTGGTAGAGTATCCACATATTGCGAATGGAGATATCTCCCTTCAACTCATTGCCGCCGGTGCTGGATGCAAAAAAAGCAGCAGCTCCAGTCGGTTGGTATCCTGTGGCGCCTGCGGCACCACTGGAACCTCCAACCAGGTTGTCCCTGTCGGCCTGGGCGGAATCGGTCTCACTCGTAAGCTCAATAAAGCCTTCAGTGTTCGGAGTTAATTTGGCATCGACGCCGAGTCTTACGCGCTCATTCATGAAAGTAATCTCGGGTTGGCTGCCGCTGCTGAAGAAACCTATGTGGCGCCAATCGTATCTTACCCTGATTTCACCGCTTAATGTTATCTGGGTGTTGCCTTGAGCTATTGCTGCCGTTGTTTCTGAAGGGATGTCGGCATGCATAGCAAAGGCACTGGCTGCAAAGCCGAATACACACAACATAGCTAAAAGAATTGATAAGTATTTTTTCACTTCCTAACCTCCTCAGGTTAGTTCAGTTTGTCCGCCAAGGGCGGATTTTAAATCCTCTGACTTCTACACTTGCAGTTTCTTGTCTTGTGATATACCCCCTTTCCGACGTCGATTTTGTTTCCGGGAACGGAAACAAGCCTTATAAAATAATATAAACGATTTTAAAAAACTGATGCTATTTTAACCGCTTAAGGTCAAATAGTCAATAAAATTACCTCCAGCGCGGTTTCAAAGAGCGCATCAACAACAACAATACTTGCAAAATAAAAGCAAAAACTATGCCGAGCATAACTGCCTGAATATACAGTGATAATAAAATAATATCCGAACGGGACTGTAGCGATAATACTACATAATTGTGAAAAAAAACACCAAACCAACAACAGGCTAAAGGCAAAGGGCTAAGGGCTAAAGGTTAATGACCAAAACACAGACAGACTATTATTTTATTTTTTTTACCTGTTGTTTTAACCTTTTGCCCTTTGCCTTTTGCCTTTGTTAACCTTTAGCCTGTTGTTTTAGCCTGTTCTTTTGAGCGTACCAAAATTAATTTTGACAACATGCTTGATATTTCCATACATTTCTGTTCTGTCTCTGTAAAGGTCGATTGTTCAATATATCCTATTTCGTAGGCAATTGTTGCTTGTGTCAATACCTCTGCGGATGATCCTTTTGCAATATAAAAATATCTGACAGCTTCTTTATCGGTGTCCCGTTCATCACCTTCTGCTATATTACTCGCAATTGACACAGCAGCACGCCTAATTTGATCGCGCAACCCGTAATCCTTACTGAAAATTCCATTGTTAGTTATCTGGTATACATAAACCGCAAGGTCTTTGCTTTTCTGCCATACTTTTAGTGACTTAAAACCACCCTTGCCCATTTTCCCTTCCCTTCCCTTTAGCCTTTAGCCTTTAGCCTTCTTAGCCTTTAGCCTTTAGCCTTCTTTGCCTTTAGCCTGTTGTTTTATTATCTCTTTAAAACAGTCGGCGGAGCGGATATTGTCGTATGTATGGGAGTATCTTATGTATCCCCAGTTGTTATACCCCTTGTCAACAGCCTTATTCAGCCATTTGCATGCCTCCCTCGCATTGTTTTGGGCAGCAAAAAATTCGGCCATACTGTTCAGGGCATAAATATTATTTGGGTTGAGTTTAATAGATTTCTTGATGTCCCTCTCCGCCTCGTTGTTTTTTTTCATTAACATGTAAACAAAGCCCCTGTTGTTATAGGCCATGCTGTTTTCCGGGTTCAGCTCAATCGCTCTATCGTAGTCTGAGACAGCGCGCTCGTAACTGCCCGTCTTTTGATACGTGTTGCCCCTGTTGATGTAGGAAAGGTCGAATGATGGGTTCAGCCCGATGGCCTCATCGTAATCGGCAATGGAAAGATCATAGTCTCCACACTTCTGGTATGCGTTGCCGCGATTGTTGTACGCCCTGTAATCCTTCGGGTTTGCTTCGATAAGCCTGCTGTAATGAGCGATCAGATGATCACCCTTTTCTTTTTTGCGCACAACGTCACCCCTGATAAAACAGGTTAAGGTTAAGGTCAAGATTAAGATTAAGACAAATAAAGTAACAGAGATATAACTAAGGTCTTTGCTTTTTTCTCAACCTTAGCCTCAACCTTATGTAATTGATGGTAGGCGATGGGGGTATCGAACCCTCGGCCTCTTCCGTGTGAAGGAAGCGCTCTACCACTGAGCTAATCGCCCTTTACACCAATAAATCAATTGGTTACTGCTACTGCCATGACGGTGCTTTTCTCCAGCATAATAGAATTGTAGTAATTTACCCTTTTTGGGGTAGTTTTAGCAACGCAATTCGTCTGCCTGACACAGTCCAGGAAACCAGGGCTGTTTGTTTTTGTGCCTATACCCTCAGTACTCCTTTTCATAAATACACTATAATTAATATGCAGACTGAATTTTGCGTGCAGTCCGGCAACGCTTTGCATTACCCAAGGGGGGAGCTTAATGGGCAAGAAAATATTTTTCATCATTGCTGTAGTGGTGGTACTCGTTAATACTGTAGCATTTGCAGGGGTGCAGTGGTTTTCCCTTCACGAGGGAATGGAGAAGGCAGGGGCGGAGAAGAAGCCCCTTATTGTGGACTTTTATTATGGAAAGGGCTGCGCGCGGTGCGAGTTCCTTGAGACCCAGGTCTACGGCAACACTGTTATTGCGCAAAAGATAATGAAGGATTTCATCCCTGTGCGCATCGACCTCACTCATAAGCTCTCCGAAGAAGAGCGGAAACTGGGCGAAAAGTATGAGTACAAAAACGATTGCCTGCTCCTGTTCCTCGACTGCAACGGCGATATCATCTCAACGCCTCAGGGCAAGAAGCTCTGTTTTGCGGACAAGGTGGAACCCCAGTGGTTCCTGAACTACATGGATATGATAACGTCTAGTTACAAAACAAAGCAGCGCTATTGACAAGACCCATATTGTGTGTTAATTAAAGAAGCATGTGGGAGTATACAAAGAAGGTAAGAGATCTTTTCCTTCACCCGAAGAATGTCGGCGAGATAGATCACCCTGATGCAGTGGGAGAAGTCGGCAGTATAATCTGCGGCGATGCCCTCAAACTCACCCTTAAAATCGACAAAGAAACCGGCAGGATTGTCGATGCAAAATTCCAGACCTTTGGCTGCGCCTCCGCTATAGCAAGCTCCTCAGCGCTTACCGAAATGGTCAAGGGCAAAACTCTCGACGAGGCGCTCAAGCTCTCCAATAAAGACATAGCTGATTTTTTAGGCGGCTTGCCTGAAGAAAAGATGCATTGTTCAGTAATGGGTCAGGAAGCGCTCGAGGCCGCCATTGCCAACTACAGGGGCAAAGCCCCTGCCCCGCGACCGGGAGAAGGCGTCGTCTGCAAGTGTTTTGAGGTGACCGAGGAGAAGATCCGGAAGGTAATAATAGAAAACCGTCTTACCACAGTTGAAGAGGTCACCAATTACACAAAAGCAGGTGGCGGGTGCGGCACTTGCATACCGGATATCGAAGCAATCCTTAAAAGCATCCGGGCCTTGAAACCTCTGCCGGAGAAGCCTAAAAGAGACGGCAGGCTTACCAATCTGCAGAAGATTGCGCTTATACAGGATGTTATCGAACGGGAAATACGGCCGAGGCTGCAGGCCGACAACGGGGACATAGAGCTTATAGATATCGAGGGCCCGCAGGTAATCGTGGCCCTGCGGGCCATGTGCGTCGGATGCCCTATGGGCCGTGTTACCATAAAGGGGATAGAGGAAAAATTAAAGGAACTCGTAAGCAGCGACATAATAGTGGTTGAGACTCAATCATAAGGTAAAAACAACCACAGCCAACAGTAGCCAGAAGAAGGGGCTTTTAAGCCGGGCCTTAAGCCGGACACAGAGGCACAGAGGTGAACAAAAGCTTTCTAAAAATAGTTTATTTTATATGTTTCTCTGTGTCTCTGTGCCTCTGTGCCTCTGTGGTTAGGTTTTTTGGAGATCGAATGAACACGATTTACCTGGATAATAATGCAACGGCGTCCGTGGCCCCTGAAGTGCTGGAAGCCATGCTGCCTTACCTTAAAGAGCTATACGGTAATGCATCAAGCATGCATACGTTTGGCGGACAGCTCGGTCCCCATCTAAGGGCTGCCCGGAGGAAAGTCGCAGAGCTTATCAATGCGGAGCCGGATGAAATTATTTTCACGAGCTGCGGCTCCGAAAGCGACAATACGGCGGTCATGAGCGCTCTTGAAGTAAACCCTCAAAAGAAACATATAATCACCACAAGGGTTGAACATCCGGCAGTGTACAATTTCTGCAAACATCTTGCACGCAAGGGGTACCGTGTTACCTTTCTTCCTGTTGATAATATGGGCAGACTCTCGCTGGAGGCCTTCTACAAGGCGCTTGACGATGAGACTGCCATAGTGTCGATAATGTTCGCCAACAATGAGACAGGCGTGATCTTCCCGATAGAGGAGCTCGGCGCAGTCCTTAAAGAGCGGGGGATTCTTTTTCACACAGATGCCGTCCAGGCAGTTGGCAAGGTACCCCTGGATATGAAAACGCTCCCTGTTGACATGCTCTCACTTTCAGGACACAAACTGCACGCTCCTAAAGGCGTCGGGGCGCTTTATATACGAAAAGGCACCCGTTTTTATCCATATATCATTGGAGGTCATCAGGAGCACGGCAGGAGGGCCGGGACAGAAAATGTCGCCTCGATTATCGGCCTGGGCGAGGCCTGCAAGCTTTCAATGGAAAGAGTTGGAAGAGACTATGATTATCTGAGCATGCTGAGGGACAAACTTGAAAACTCGCTTCTTGCAAACTGTCCAGATGCCAGGGTCAACGGCGACCGGGGCCGCCGCCTGCCGAATACAACGAATATCAGCTTTGAATATGTTGAAGGAGAAGCGATCCTTCTCAGGCTCGACGAGTACGGCATTTGTGCCTCGTCAGGGTCCGCCTGCACCTCAGGAGCGCTTGAGCCCAGCCATGTCTTACGGGCAATGGGTGTGCCTTTTACCGCACTGCACGGGTCCATCAGGTTCTCGCTCAGCCGCTACAATAACGAAACTGAAATCGATAAAGTTATCGAAGTGCTCCCTCCCATTATAAAAGAACTTCGCATGCTCTCACCCTACGGCAGGGAGAAAAAATAGAAGGCAAAAGACTAAGGGCTAAGGGCAAAAGGTGAAGACAAAAAACCAAAACAGAACCTCCATTTATATTCCATAACCTTTAGCCTTTCGCCCTTAGCCTTTTGCCCGTTTTTTAGAGCTTACTTTTTTGAACACCTCATCATAAAAGGCAGCCTCGGAGTTCCACTCCATCTCCAGACTGAAAACGGTATCCGGAATTTTTAATTCTTTGAGCTTGATCATGTCTTTTTCAGTTGTCAGCAGGACATCACACTGAAGCCCCCTGCTTTGCCGTTCGAGATTATGCATGTCCCCGGGTGTATAAAAATGATGGTCTCTATACGCCTTGAATCCGGCAAGGAGCAACGGCAGAGAGACAACTGTCTGCCTGAAAGATTCCGGATGTGCTATACCGCAAAAAGCAAACGCCCGTTTATTCCTGAGCGCTTCCAGCGGCAATTCGGCTGCCGCCTTGTTTCTGGCCCCGACCACCCTGTATTCCGAAAAATAGACAGGCTTCCCCGGCCACGCATTCCTGAGTTCATCAGCCAGCCGCTCATCACGGCGCCTGGTTATTACAAAAATATCCGCACGCTTCAATTCTCCCAGCGGCTCCCTCAATATCCCGAACGGAAGCATCTTCCTGTTGCCAAAAGGATCAAGACCGTCGACAAGAACAATATTGATATCACGGCGAAGGCCCCAGTGCTGGAAACCATCGTCAAGAATAAATAAAAAAGGCGCATCCGTATCAGATAAAAAAGATTGAAGGGCAAAAATCCCCCCTTCGTATCTGCTTGCCGATTTTATAACAGGCACACCCTTCAGCCTTTCCGCCATAAGCACCGGCTCATCACCAGCGTCCCTGACAGTATGGATAACCGCAAGCGGATTTCCCGTAAAACTACCGGCAAGCAGCTTATCAGGCGAGACAATACAGGGTCCTTTCACCTTTCCCCTGTATCCTCTCGTCAGGATTACAGGACTGAAGCCCCTCTTTATAGACTCTTTGGCAACTGCCATGGTGGCAGGCGTCTTTCCCGTCCCGCCGACAGTAATGTTGCCTATGCTGATTACAGCATACGGAAGGCTTCTCTGAAGCCTTAAGCTGCGCCGTTTTTTAAGTATATAGCCTATGTAATAGAGAAATTCCAGAGGTGTCATTTTGAAATCAGGGCAAAAGGCTAAGGGCTAAAGGCAAAAGGGAAAAAGAGAATAAAACACGGGGTTTCATTCTTATTTTTTGTTTCTTGCTTAACCTTTTGCCTTTTGCCATTAGCCCTTAGCCTTTTGCCTTAGTTAGCCCTTTGCCAGTATTTCTTCTATTAACTCCATAGCCCTCTCCGTGGCTCCGGCGTTCTTCTCGTAGAGTTCCTTTGCAATATTTCCAATACTCCGAATTCGTTCGGGTGAATCAAGCAGATCTTTCAGAGCATTGTAAAGCCGGGGGCCTTCTGCCCTGACCGCTCCTCTACGCGCATAAAACTCATCCATAAAAGGAAAATTTTCCATATGAGGGCCGCAGACAATAGCTATTCCCCAGAACGCCGGCTCAAGGGGATTCTGACCCCCGTGATCGATAAAACTGCCGCCGATTACCGCAATATCGGCAACCCCATATACTGCAGACAACTCCCCGATAACATCAAGAATAACGACAAGCCCTGAAGCCTTAGAATCCCGACGCGGGGACACGGCGAGCTCCGATCTCTTCATATATTCCAGGCCCTTTTTCTTTACCAGTTCCTCCACGGTCCTGAAACGCCCCGGATGCCTTGGAGCAATAATAAGATTAAGACCGGGCCAGTAAGCTTTTAACCGCACATAGGCCTCGAGCACCAGTTCCTCTTCAGTCTCGTGCGTGCTTCCAGCAATTATAACAGGACTGCCGAGTGCTTCAGTCCATTCCGGCACATCTGAAGAGGGCCGCGTATCAAACTTGAAACTGCCGATGACCTTTATCCGCTCAGGTGCTGCGCCAAGATCCCTGAAGCGCCCGGCATATATGTCATCCTGCACACAGAGAAGACTGATATTCCGGAGTACTTTTCCGATAAAGAAACCGAGTTTTTTATACCTCATATATGAACGTTCGGATAATCTGCCGTTCATAACTACCACTGGAACATCACTCTCTTTCAGAATCCTGATAACATGGGGCCACAACTCCGTCTCCATTATGATCAAAGCGGACGGACGGATATGACGCATTGCCCTCTTAATAGCAAAAGGCAGGTCAAAAGGCACATAAATAATGCCGGCATAAGACCCGGCCCGCTCCATGGCAACCTTCTGCCCGGTGTCGGTAACCGTTGAAATAACAATTTCAAGTGATGGATGCCTCTGTTTAATCTTTTTGATAAGCGGGACCGATGCAATAACCTCACCGACTGAAACTGCGTGGATCCATAGGGGGCGGCCCATAAACCGATTCCCCGAATAAAGACCGAGCCGTTCACGCAGCCACCGCTTCCGGAATTCAGATGATCGCTTTAAATATTCGAACGGGAGCAGAAAGGCCAGTACCGCAGTATAAAGAACAGTATATAACCAATAAAAAAGGCTAAGGGCAAAAGGCAAAGGGCTAAAGGCAAAAGGTGAAGGAACTTTCCCCTTTAGCTTTTCGTCATTAACCTTTTGCCTTTCGCCATTAGCCCTTTGCCTTTTGCCTTTTGCCATTAGCCTTTATTTAACCGTTCTACCATTTCGGCAACTCTAAGCGACGCATTTCTGTTAAGGAAAAATGCCCTCACCTTTTCCATTTGTGAAATCATGGCATTCCTGTATTCCTGACTATCCGACAGACGTGAAAGCTCCTCCATAATGTTTTTTTTATTTGCAGCTCCCTGCAATAATTCCCTGATCCTGAGCCCTGAGTCGTCCCGGACCGATTTATCGAGCAGAATATTTACCAGCGCCACATGGCTTACTTTGACGACGAGCTTCCCCACAAAGTAGGTAAAAGGCGACAACTTGTACAGGACCACCATGGGCACGCCCAAAAGCGCCGCCTGCAAGGTCGCTGTGCCGGATGCAATCAGGGCGACGTCAGCGGAAAGAAGCGCTTTAACGGCTTGGTCAGTGATAACTAATGATTGAAGATCAAATTCCTTTAATGAATTGCTCATCACAGATAAGGCTTCAGCGCTTAGATTAGGAGCAACCGGCAGCACGAACTGATATCCGGGAAAACGCTCTTTCATTGCAGCGGCAGCTTCTGCCATAACCGGCAGCAGTTTTTGCACCTCATGCGGCCTGCTGCCGGGCATCAATGCCATAACCGGCCGGTCGGGATACAGTCCAAGTTCCGATTTTAAAATAGGGACACATCCCATTTTCTCTTCTTCAAAAGAGAAAATGGGATGTGTCCCTATTTTAAAATCGGCAATCTCATCCATTACAGGGTGGCCTACGAATTCGCAGGGGATACCGGTACCCCGGTACAGCTCGGCCTCGAAGGGGAGTATTACCGCCATCGCATCAACCAATTTGCCGATGGTCTCAACCCTCTTAATTCTCCAGGCCCAGACTTGGGGGCTCACATAATAGAGCACTTTTATACCCCGTTTTTTGGCTTCACGGGCCACAGGAATGTTGAAATCCGGATAATCTATAAGCACGACCACCTGAGGGGCAAAGGACGTTAATGCGGCAACAATCTTTTTAAATGTCTTTTTAATTTTACCGAAGGTCCTGATCGCTTCAACAAGGCCGAAAGAACTCGCTATTACCGATATGAGTTCCACACCTGCGGAATCCATTCTCTCTCCGCCGACACCGGCAATGCGCAGCCCCGGATTGCGTGACAGGAGTGCCTTCGCAAGCAGGGCCCCGTACAGCTCTCCGGAACTCTCGCCCGCGATTATCATTATTCTTTGAAGCATGCGAGGATTGTGTCTGCCGCATATTGTATATCAGCGGCGTCAAGCTCCGGATACATGGGCAGCGAGAGCACTTCCTTTGAAACCTGCTCTGCCACGGGGAAACTTCCTTCACCATGCCCCAAAAATTCCAGGGCTTTCTGCATATGCAGAGGTATGGGGTAATAGACGACAGATGCGGTCCCCTGCTCCTTCAACCGCTGCTGGATATAATCCCGCCGCCCGCTCCTGATCGTATACTGGTGGTAGACATGTAATGCTCCGGGCCGCTCTACAGGGCATACAACACTGCCGGCAAGCAACCTGTTATAGAGCCCGGCGTTCTCGCGCCTCCTGCTGTTGTACTCGTCGATCTTCCTGAACTTGACAAGAAGAATTCCTGCCTGTATTTCGTCAAGCCTGCTGTTATAGCCGAGACACTCATGCCGGTAGCCTCCTTTAGAGCCGTGGTTCCTCAACATTCTTATTGTACCTGCGGCTTCCGCATTGTTAAGAATAATCATCCCTCCGTCCCCGCAAGCACCAAGATTTTTGCTCGGATAGAAGCTGAAACATCCGGCATCACCGAAGCTTCCTGTTCTTCTGCCGTTCAATGAAGCTCCGAAAGCCTGCGCACAATCTTCCACCACCTTCAGGCCGCTGCCTGCAGCAATCTCCATAATTTCTTCCATACCGGCAGGATGTCCGAAGATATGGACCGGCAGAATTGCCCTGGTATGTTTCGTTATTTTTTTCTCTATAAGCGATGGATCAATATTGTAGGTGTCGGGCTCGATATCGGTAAAAACCGGCTTTGCGCCGGTGTATAAAATAGCCTCAACGGTGGCAAAAAAAGTAAAGGGACTTGTGATGACCTCATCTCCGGGGCCTACGCCGAGAGACTTCAATGACAGGTGAAGGGCCTCTGTTCCGGAAGCAACGCCGATAGCCTCTTTCACCCCGTGGTAGCTCCTGATGTCCGTCTCCAGTTCAGAAACTCTTTTGCCCAGGATGTATTGTGAGCTTTCGAGTATTTCATTTACGGTATGGAGGATTTCATCTTTGATCCCCAGGTACTGTTTTTTTAAATCAATCATAGGTTTCATTAACGTTGCCACCCCTGTTTTATCTGTGCTCCTGCCTGAAGAGCAATTTTTAACGCATTGCGCCCTTTTATGGCGCATACTACCGGCCGGCTCCCGTCACCGGCACATTTGACAAAATCTTTCAGCTCCTCTCTGAGCGGTTCCCTCTTGTCAACCAAAATGGAATCGCTGACAATCACATCTCCTCTCCTGAAAAATTTCTTTATCTCCATTTGCTGGTAGTCCATGACAAGATATGAATTCTTTTGAAAAACAGTGAGCTTCCTCGATTTGCCGGACGCTATCCTGCTCGCTGCAAACAGTGCATGGGTGCCATTAGCAAACTCAAGCCACACCTTTGCTGTGTCGATGGTATCGGTAATAAACTTTGAGCCGGCAGCTTTCACATCGCTCACCACGCTTTCGTCCATTATTGAAAGTACCACATCAATATCATGGATCATAAGGTCAAGAGTAATATCCACATCAACCCCTCTCCCCTGAAAAGGAGACAAGCGCTCTGCCTCGATAAACGCAGGAGCCTCCAGTAAGGGGTATAATGCCGGTACAACCGGATTAAACCGTTCCAGATGTCCCACCTGGATAAGCGTGCCCGCCTCACCGGATGCTGCAATGAGCCGGTCTGCTTCCTCTATTGTGGCGGTGATGGGCTTTTCGATGAGAACATCCTTACCGGCCAGGATACAATCCATTGCCACCGCATAGTGAAGTGTAGTAGGGGTGACAATACTCACCGCATCCACTTCGTCAAGGAGCTTCCGATAATCGGTATATGCTTTGCACCCGTACTTCACTGCAATCTCACCGGCCCGATCTCCGTCCGTGTCGGCAACGGCAACCATCCTGACATCATCCAGTTCTGCAAAAATGCGGGCATGGTGCCGTCCCAGGTACCCTACTCCTATTACTCCTACATTAAGCATTATAAAATATAGGCTGAAGGCAAAGGGCTGAAGGCTTAACAAAGGCAGAAGAATAAAAGTCTGTCTCTGTTTTGGTCTTTAACCTTTTGCCTTTAGCCATTAGCCCTTTGCCTTAGTGTTTTGCCTTTTTATTATTTTCAAGATGCGGTCCCTCGTCGCCTTAAACCCTTCTTCCCTGAGTGTCACGAGCATCTCAGGTGCGGCAATTTGTTTCATAAGACGTTCTCTTGTCCCAGAGTCTGCGATATCTATGAGTGCCTCTTTCCGCTGCTTCCCCAGGAAATCTGCGAATAGCCCGAACTCTTTACCGTAGAGCAGTTCCAGCTCCTTTCCTATACTTTTTGCCAGCGCAGGACTGTACCCGGATGTAGACACAGCAAGGGCCAGTGGTCCCCTTTTTATGACTGAAGGCACAATAAAGTTGGCCAGCCCGGGAGCATCGACTACGTTCAAAAGGCACGGCGCATCAAGGGAAACCTTCCGGTTTACCCGCCAGTCCGATGCAGCAGCAATAACAATAAAAGCATCTTCAAGGTCACCCTTACGGTACTTCCTTTTTAGATGTTTTATCAGCTTGCTCTCGCTATAGTTCGCAAGCACACCAGTGACGGAAGGACTTATAACGGTGACCTTGGCCCCTGAACGAAGCAGGGCGGCAACCTTTCTTTCAGCTACTTTTCCGCCGCCGACAACTATACACTGTTTACCTTTCAGATCTATAAAGGCAGGATAGTAATGATGGTCCACCGTGCTGCTAACCCTGGAGGCCTTTCCTGGCTTCTTTAACAAACCTGCTCGAGGGATACTTTTCGATGAGTGTTTTAAATGCTTCCCGTGCCTTGTCTTCCATTTTAAGGGCCTTATATGATTTACCTAAAAGCAGAAATGTTTCATCGGCCCCATCATATTCGGGGAATTGCTTGAGCAGCCCCTCAAGTCTGCTTATGGCCGGCTTATATGCTTCTTTTTTATAGTAGAATTTTCCGACATCAAATTCTCCTTCCGCCATGACCTTCCTGCACTTCTGGACTCTGAGTTCTATAATATCCCGGTAAGGGTTCCGGGGATACAGTTCTTTTAAGCGGGTAAATTCCTGCAGGGCCTTCTGTGCAGCGCTGAGCCCTCTGTCAACGCCGACAATCTGTGTGAAGTACGCCATGGCAATCTGGTATTGGGCATATGAGGCCTGCGCGTTGTCCGGATAAAGCTCCAGAAATTTTCTGTATTCCTCGATCCCGTGGTCAGGGTCGCTGTCTTGTATATATGAAGCGGCAATCCTCAACTGCGCGAGCGGAGCATATTTTTTTGTGAGGTCCCTGTTCTTTACCTCAAGCAATACCTTTCGTGCCTCATCATAGTTGCCATTGTCGATAAGTGTATTGGCCTTAGCAAGAAATTTCTCCGCGTTAAAGTCTTCATCTTTTTTTACTTGCTTCCCGCCACACCCGCCAAGCACAGCAGCCAGCGCAATAAAAAGTATAAAAACAGCTAACGTCCTGATTTTTACCATACCTTATATTTAACCCTTTGCAGCCCTTTTTAGTCAAGATTATGGAACCGGGGGGAAGTGGCTTTGACTTCTCAATAGTCTATATTTTAAACTGTTTTATACTGAATGCGTGATAAAAAATGGTATCCCGTACTGCAATCCATCTAAAATCCGGAGGATTAATTTAATGGTCCAAAAAATAGGGGCCGCCGTGCTCTTATCTTTATCTCTTTTGCTTTTTTTTGCGCAACCCGGCTTTACCGGGCAAGACGCTGTTCAGAACGAAGCGGATTCAGCGCTGAAACTATTGAGGGACGAGACTCTCTCTTACTTCAACTCTATTGCTGGAAAGGTCACCTCTGTTGCAGGCAACTCAGTAAAAATCGAACCTGGTTCCCAGGGGTCCGTAAAAAATGGCATGCGGTTTACCGCTTTCAAAGAAAGCGCAATCTTTATTCACCCTGTAACCAAAGAGCCGCTTGGGAAGATAGACCTCCCGGTAGGCGACATTGAAGTTACTTCGGTTACGTCGCACGATGCTGCCGGAGTCATTATTAAGGGAGACCCGGCGGGTTTTACGGATGCAAAACTCAAGATTCCGGCTACCAAAGTCAGAATGCTGTTTTACCAGGGCGATATCGATTGGTTTCTCGGCGATGCTTACTACCAGATGCTTAAGGAAACAAAGCGCTTTGAACTCATTGATACAGACAATCAGACTAATGATATTCCAAAAATATTGGCCGAGGCAAAAAGCAAGGGCGCGGTGGCAGCATTGGTTTTGACTTCTGAAACCTCCGCAGGTCGGGTGACTGTTAAACAGAAACTTTTCTGGGTTCCGGATGCAAAAGAGTTTGCAGGAAAAGAGGTCACAGCCGACGTAAGCAGCGTTGAAGAGCTGAGACTCAGGACAGGCATTTTTATACCCAAGGAGGGAGAGATACTATTGTCTTTTCATTTGCCCTTTAAGGCAGACCGCCTGGCAACAGGCGATCTTGCAGGCGATGGGAACAGGGAGATAGTGCTCTCTTACGGAAACACTGTACGAATTTACCGGGAGGGAGTGGATCTTAAGTCACTGGAAGAATTTAGTGTCCCCGCCGGCGATATTATCTGGCTGGACACTATAGATATTAACAGAGACGGCAAAGACGACATACTCATTACCGCCATGCGGGGGGGGGAGATAGTTTCATTTATTTATGAACATAAAAATTCATCTTATGTGCAGCTGCTTAAAATAAAAGACAGGTTTTTAAGGAAACTCGGCAACCGGGCCATAGCACAGGAATTCAGTAAAGGCGACGGCTACGACGGGCCTGTTTACTTCTTTACCTTTAATGCCGACACTTTTCAAAAGGGAGACATTCTCAAGCTTCCTCCCGGAGTTAATATTTACGACTTTCAGCTTTTCACCTCTCCCGAGGGGAAGCAGTCGGTAGCTGCCTGGGACGAGCGCGGCTTTTTGCACATATATAATGATGAAGGCATTCGCTTATGGGTGAGCAAAGAAGATTTCGGAGGCTTCTCGACAACGTTCAGCAGAGAGGGCGGAGACATGGTGGTCGATAAGGGGAAGTGGTCTGTAAAAGACAGGCTGCTGCTCTCCAACAATGAGCTGCTTGCTCCGAAACGCAAACCGCTCCTTGGTATGGCAAAAGGACTCGGATATTGGGGCTCGTCGATAAAGGGCTTATGGTGGAACGGCTCCGCCATAGAGTACAGGAATTTCCTTGAAAATGCGGGCGGAGACTTACTTGATTATGACGTTGCAGGAGACCGGTTGATAGTTCTGTCAAAGTCGACCATCGGCAGCGGAACAATGAAGATATTTAAGGGAGAGAGTCCCTTCGGTTCCATGCTATATATATATTCGCTGAAGGGGCGATAACAAGCGTTCCGCGTTAAGGACAAAAAATAATTTTTTTTCTTTAACGCAGGACGCCATACGTTTTTTTCGGAGGGACATACTTGGAGGGAAAAGATATGCCTAAACACATAGGCATCATCATGGACGGTAACGGCAGGTGGGCTGAAATGAGAGGACTGCCCAGGTCTGAAGGCCACAAGCGAGGTGTGGAAAGGGTGCATGAAACAGTAGAGGCGGCAAAACAAGTGGGTGTGGAGGTCCTCTCTCTATATGCCTTTTCCATAGAGAACTGGATGCGGCCGGAGGAAGAGGTCGCTGTCATCATGGAACTCCTCGAGTCCACCCTGAAAAAAGAATTCGAAAGTTTCATGAAAGAGGGCGTACGGTTCAGGATCGTCGGGAACCGGGAGAAACTGCCTGAAACTATCCGGGCTGTTGTCGAGGTGGTGGAACAAGAAACCAGAAACAACGGCAATCTTATTCTGCAGTGCGCACTCAGCTACGGCGGAAGGGATGAGATCATAAGGGCCGTAAAAAAAGCCGTCGTAATGGGCGCCGGGCCGGACGATATCACCGAAAACTACATTGCCGGACTTCTGGATACAGCCGGAATCCCTGACCCGGACCTCATCATCAGGACCAGCGGGGAACAGCGCTTAAGCAACTTTCTCCTTTGGCAGTCGGCGTATTCGGAATTCTATTTCACCAATACGTTGTGGCCCGATTTCACAAGCGGGGAACTGCTCGATGCAATTCACGAATACCGGACAAGGAGCAGACGCTTCGGCAAGGTGGAGAACTCCAAGAATCTTTTTGCTGAAAGATTTCCAGGTATGCCTGGTACGTGGGATGTTTGACACTATGCACTTGAAAAGAGTTGCTGTTGCGCTCATTACGCTGCCCCTGTTCTACTTTTACATTGCAAAACTCTCGCCGCCTTACTTTCTTTTCCTGCTGGCACTTGTAAGCGTCATTGCTCAGGCCGAATTTTATTCCATGTACAAAACGAACAGATTGCTCTCTCTGACCGGAATGCTTGGCGGCATTTTAACGTTATGCACTCCCCTGATTTCGGTGAGCTTTCCAGGGGCCGGGTCCTATCACATGAGTTTACAGGCGTCTGCCTTTATACTGACATTTATGCTGATTGCTCTGGTAAGGCTCTTTACTAAAAATGGTCCGCTGGCATCGTTAAAAGACATTGCGCCCCCTGTCGTCGGCATCTTTTATATTCCCAACCTGTTAATGGCCCAGTGGTATTTGAGATTGAAGGGGTACGAATGGATTTTGTTCTTGTACGGGTGCGTTTATGCTGCTGATAGCATGGCATACTACATCGGCAAGGGCGTAGGCAAAAGAAAACTGTTTAGTGCAGTCAGCCCGAACAAGACCCTGGCCGGGGCTGTGGGTTCAGTTGCCGGAGGCGTCATGGCATCGCTTATCCTGGGCACTCTCCTGCCGGTCCATAAGGGAATATTTGAGCTTTTTGTAATGGGGGGGGTAATCGGTGCGGTAACCATTGCCGGAGACCTTGTCGAATCCATGTTTAAGCGGGATGCAAACATTAAAGATTCCGGCTCATTTATCCCGGGTCACGGGGGATTACTCGACAAAATAGATGGGGCCCTCTTTGCAGGACCTGTTCTGTACTGGATAACGCTCTTCTTATGAAAAAAATAGTAATTCTCGGCTCAACAGGCTCAATAGGAAGAAACTCGCTGGATATCATCGCGAAGTTTCCCGACCATTTCAGTGTTATAGGTCTGACCGCCGGCAGGAACACTGCGCTGCTCATGGAACAAATCCGGCTATTTCATCCCGAAATAGTTGCGGTATCAGATGAGAAAACCTATTGGGACCTCCGCGAGTCGATGGGGCCGGACACTGCTCCCGAGATACGCTTCGGAATTGACGGCATAAGCAGTACAGCGTCAATGCCGGGGGCCGACATTGTGATATCCGCCATTGTTGGAGCCGCAGGCCTCCTGCCCACTTTAGCCGCGATAAGATCGGGAAAGACAGTGGGGCTTGCAAACAAGGAAACCCTCGTGATGGCCGGCGACCTTGCACTTTCAGAGGTCCGTATCCACGGCACAACTCTCCTGCCGGTTGACAGCGAACACAGCGCTATCTTCCAGTGCATGCAAGGATACGAAAAAAACTCTGTCAAAAAAATAATACTCACCGCGTCCGGGGGGCCCTTTATCGGCAAGACGCGAGAGGAGCTTGAAACTGCTTCGCCTGACAGCGCGCTGAAACATCCCAACTGGAGTATGGGCCGGAAAATATCCATTGATTCAGCGACGCTCATGAACAAGGGGCTTGAAGTGATCGAGGCCTTTCATCTTTTCGGTCTGCCCCTGGATAAAATAGATGTGCTTATCCATCCTCAAAGCATCATACATTCCATTGTTGAGTTTACTGACGGCAGCTGCATGGCCCAGCTTTCACAGCCGGACATGAGAGGGCCCATCGCCTATGCCCTGTCTTATCCGGAAAGGCTGGACCCGGTCATGAAACCCCTGGCATGGGAGAGGCTGCCCGGTCTGACCTTTCAAAGACCGGATACTGCGACGTTTTCCTGTCTTTCATTTGCCTATGCCGCGCTGCAAGAAGGCGGCACATTGCCGGCGGTGCTGAATGCCTCCAACGAGCTCGCTGTGAGTGCATTCCTGGACGGTATTATTGGTTTTAACAAAATACCTGCTATAATAAAAAAAGTTATGGACTTGCATAAAATACAGCCTGCCGATGATATTGCCCTTATCCTTGAAGCCGACAGATGGGCAAGGGAAGAAGCAATGAAAATTTTGGGGGAGTAATTGAGCGTCATATCAGCCATTTTGTTATTCGGCTTTCTCATATTTGTACATGAAATGGGACATTTTCTGCTTGCAAAACTAAGCGGCGTGAAAGTGCTCAAGTTCTCGCTCGGTTTCGGTCCCAGGGTCATAGGGAAACAGCTCGGGGAGACTGAATATGTGATCTCGGCTGTCCCTCTTGGCGGCTATGTAAAAATGCTCGGACAAGAGGACCTCGGAGAAGTTGAAGATGCCGGAGACGCCGCCGAAAAGGACCGTTCATTCCGTTACAAACCTGCATATAAGCGGGTGCTGATTATCCTTGCCGGGCCGCTGTTCAACCTTCTGACCGCTGTCGTTATTTTCTTTTTTGTTTTTATTGCAGGGGTCCCAATACTGTCCCCAACTATTGGAGAGGTAATGCCCGATACACCTGCGGCCAAAGCCATGCTGCAGAAAGGCGATAAAATCGTGGCGATCAACGGCAGCCCTGTCAGGCAGTGGGCTGAGATGACCGATATCATTCAAGGCAGCGCCGGCAAGCCCCTGGCGCTGACAGTGCAAAGAAAAACTGCGCTCCTTCCCATCTCGATAACTCCCGAAAGCAAAAAAATGAAAGACCTGTTCGGAGAAGAGCGGAAGGTGGGCCTCATAGGAGTGAAACCCTCGGGAGAGACATTTACAGTAACAGAAAACATCCCCAACGCCTTTAAAGATGCCTTCCTGAAGACGTGGGACATAGCGGCTATAACCGTTGTAGGCATAATAAAACTTATACAGAGAATAGTTCCTGCCGAAACCATCGGCGGCCCTATTCTTATATTTCAATTAGCTGAAAAGCAGGCCGCCGCAGGCTACTTGAACTATTTCTTTTTTGCCGCGGTGATAAGCATTAACCTCGGCATATTAAACCTGCTTCCTATTCCTGTTCTTGACGGAGGGCATATCTTCATTGTCGGTCTTGAAGCGATACGGAAGAAGCCGTTGAGCGAGCAGACCATTGTTATTGCGCAACGCATCGGGCTCGCCTTCCTGCTTATGCTTATGATTTTCGCAATGTATAACGATATCTTCAGGATCATCAGCGGGAAACCACTGCCATGAATGAAAGAAAAAGAAACCACAGAGTGCACAGAGGATACTCCGTATTTGAAAGAAAACAAATAATTAACACCGATGAGAACACAGAGAAGAACAGTCATTTTCTCTGTGTTCTCGCTTCGAAGCGCCTACTTCCGGCTGTGGTCAAGTTTTTGACCTTATGAGACCGGCAACAATGAAATATCTGAACTCGGCGGGAGGAGTCACCTTCAGGAAGACAGTCGCAGGCTTTGACGTGGCCCTGATCGCAACAAAGAAAAAAACCATATGGACGCTGCCTAAGGGCATAATCGACAAGGGGGAACAACCCGAGGCCGCAGCAATAAGGGAAATACGCGAGGAGACCGGTCTCACGGGTAAAATCGTGAGTCCGATCGATACAAAGTCTTACTGGTTTTACCTGAACAAGGAGAACATAAAGTGCAGAAAAACCGTCGCATACTTCCTGGTGGAATATGTCAGCGGAGCCATCGACAATGCATGCCCGGAGGTGGATGAGGCCCAATGGTTCTCCATGGATGATGCCAGGGGAAAACTGTCCTACAAAATCGACCGGGAAATACTTCATAAAGCCGCTGAACTGCTGGAGCATTATGTCCAAAATACGTCTGCGGAATGAACTCAAAGAAATTGCCGCAAGGCTCAAATCTGAAGGGAAAAAAATAGTCTTTACCAACGGCTGCTTTGACCTGCTGCACATTGGGCATATCCGATACCTGAAAGAGGCAAAAAAAATGGGAGATATTCTCATAGTGGGACTGAACTCCGATGCTTCAGTAAGGCGCTTGAAGCCCCAAAGGCCGATCACTGAGGAAGCGCAGAGAGCTGAAGTGCTTGCATCGCTCGAAATGGTGGATTTTGTCATCCTCTTTTCCGAAGATACTCCCTATGAACTTATAAAAACCATCAGACCCGATGTGCTCGTAAAGGGCGGAGACTGGAAGAAAGAGGACATCGTCGGCTCGGATATTGTGGCTGAAACACATAGTCTGCCGTATGTGCCTGGCGTATCTACCAGCGCAATCATTGATAAGATATTAAAATCAGGCAAAAGGCTAAAGGCTAAAGGTGATAGGCGTGAATAAATCAAAAAATCTTTTTCCTATAACCTTTTGCCTTTTGCCTTTAGCCTTTTGCCTGATTTTAATCACCGGTCTTTCCTTTGCAGGTGCTCCAACAGGTGACGAAGCCTTACGCAAACTCCTGGAAGGTAACAAACGGTTCATTTCAGGCAGTCTGGCGACAAAAGACACCGGCGATGCAAGAAGAAAAGAACTCTCAAAGGGACAGCATCCTTTTGCAATAGTAGTCACATGTTCAGACTCACGGGTGGCCCCTGAAATATTTTTTGACCAGGGCCTGGGTGATTTATTCGTGGTCCGGTCTGAAGGCAATGTGCTTGATCCAATTTCAGTGGGCAGCATTGAATATGCTGCCGGAAACCTCCATGCGCCCCTTCTAATTCTCCTGGGACACGATAAATGCGATGCAGTATCGGCTGCTATCGAAGCAAAAGCGAAAACCGAAGACAATATCGGGAGAATACTCAGGAGGATACTCCCTGCTGTAAAAAAAGCAACCGCGAGGGGAGGCTCTAAAGAGGATATCCTTAATAATGCTATCAGGGAAAACGTGCTGCTTCAGCAGAAATACCTGCTCAGGAAAAGCCCTGTAGTGAAAAAACTTATGGAATCAGGAGATCTTAAAGTTGTTGCCGGCATATACCACACTGAAACCGGAGAGATTGAACTGTTCAGCGCCATGCCCGCAGCTTTGCCGCTTCATCCTTAATCTTCTGCAAGGTCTCTTTCATAGGCGCCCAACCGTACCAGTGCATATAGTCGGGATTCATATGGAATGCACCCTGAAAGGCCCTCATCCTGTATTCAAAGAACATGACATAAAGGTCCTGCTCCACTGCGCTCTTTGCCTCATAGAACTGCAGCAGGTCAGGGGCAAGGGTCCAGTCTGCCGGCTTCTGCAGTATGCCGTCTTTGTATAAATCCTGCACCACTCTGATAGCTTCCGCCATTATCTTGTCTGCATCCTTTATTACCTTATCCGCTGCATCCAGTTGGCCTTTAGCGTAAGCGGCCCCATGGCATTTTCCGCAGACGGCAGTCATATTGTCTCTTTTTTCCTTAAACTCCTCTTTGGTCAGCCGCACCATTTCACCTGCCTTCACTATGTCAAGCCTGGCAGTGGGATTACCCTTATCATCCAGGACACCGAGAGCCTGAAGAATAGTGACCCTGTCTTTCATCCATTCCTTGTCGTCCTCCGCCAACCTCAAGGCCAGAAAACCCCATGAGGTCATGACATTGTGGTTTCCGCCCTGCATGTGGCAGGTCTGACAGGTAGGCACCCTTTTACTCCACTTGCCTTCTATCTGCCAGATTGTACCGTGTTTTGAGCCAGACCACATTTCCCACTGAGGGTGGTCAAATCCCATATGGCATGTCTTGCACGCCCTGGGGTCCTGCGCTTCCGACTTACTGAATAGATGCCTGGTATGGCAGGAATCGCACTGGGCATTACCGTAATGGATTCCCGCCCTCTCACCATCTGATTTTACCCCAATCTTATGGCAGTTTGAACATCCCTTGTATCCCTCGCCTGCCACAGCAGTGGTCTGGTGCGTTATCATGGGCATGGCGCCCGAGGCAATCCAGGCGAGATTATGCTTGCTGTCCTTAAACTGGTCAGCCTGTTTCTTGTGGCACCCGGCGCAGGTATCCGGGGTCGGCATTGTGGCAAGTTTTGAGTCATCCATTTTTTTGTGCCCCGATCCGTGGCATGCAGAGCAATCAACCCCTGCCTTTCCCATCCTGCCCTGAAGGTGCTGCTGTACAATACCTGGGGTTACCTTCCGGTGGCACTCAACACACTCACTCCTTTGGTTCCTGGCAAAGGCCGGGCTGCCAATGAGAAAAATAATAGCAAACACTACTCCCAGTCTCGCATAATTCATTGTAATGCTCCTCCCTGCTGCTTTTAACATATTGTCAAAATTAACCACAGAGAACACAGAGACAACCTAACCACGGAGGAGACAGAGAAATACTCTGTGCACTCTGAAAGACTTCACGGAGCTTTTTATATATAAGAACTTCTCTGTGACCTCTGTGGTTTCATTTGTTTTTCCCTCGCCTTTCAAATTAACGTCACCATCTTTAATCACTGCATATATAGTATAATTAAGAGAATAATAAATAGTACGATTTAATCATACAGAACATGCCAATCCTGTACCAGCATTTAATAAATCATATCACGAAACTACTCCAGCAGGTAAAAGCCGGCCCAGGCGCGAGGCTTTATAACCTCTCCGTGCCTCATTTTGCATTATTGCTTTCATTCAAGACCAGCCCCTTTATTGTAATCGAAGATTCGACCGAATCCGCTGATGCGCTTTACAATGACCTGCTGTTTTTCAGGCAACTTGTGCCGGGAAACGACAGGACAATCAGTTACTTCCCCCCTGCCTCAAGTCCTGAACTTATCGGAAAGAGGGCCTCGGTACTACTGGCCGGCGGCACTCAAAGCAACATCGGAATCATCACTTCACCCGAAGCTTGCAGAACAGGATTCTCTTTTCCCCTTATAAAGGATGCTCTCATAACTATCAGAAGGGGGCTTGCCATTGAACGGGAAACATTGAATAGAATGCTCTCCGGACTCGGATATAAAAAGGTAAGCGTCGTGGTCGAAAAAGGTGAATACACCCAGAGAGAGTGGATTTTCGATATTTACCCTACCACTGAAGATATACCGTTGCGAGTAGAATTTTTCGGGGATGAAATAGAAGTAATGCGCTGTTTCGATATAGAAACACAGCGCTCAATAAGAGAGGTCCAGGTCCTGACGCTTTTTCCTGCAACAGAAGGTCCTCTGCGCGGCACCATAGTCGACGAGCTGGCGCACAGTATAAACCCGGAGGTGTTTATCGTTGAAGACACAGCCGGCTCATTAAAAACAGGGACACATCCCATATTTTATGAAAATATGGGATGTGTCCCTGTTTTTAATGAGCTTCCCTTTTATTCGGTCTCGCACCTGCCTTTTTCCGGTGAGGGGACCGATGCGATGGAACACTCAATCAAAGGCATGGGCCTTGTACCTGAAGAGCGCAAGGAGCTCGGGGATATTCCTTCCGCTCTTAAAAAGGCTGGATGTGACACCCTGATAGTCCTGCCTTCAGAAGCCCAGGCAGAGCGTCTGAAAGATATCCTGTTCGATGGGGGAGTAATAGCGCCGGTGATCAAATACAAAGACCTGGAATCATACGCCGGCAGTATCTGCATTGTGACCGGCACGCTGTCGTCCGGCATGCTGGTCAAGAATGTACTGGTACTGACCGACAGGGAACTATTTGGCGAAAGGCCTGCTTTCAGGCCGATGAAGCGATCAAAGGCTTCCAGGCTTCTTTTTACTATTGATGATCTGAAAGCCGGTGATCTCGTGGTGCATAAGGATCACGGAATAGGAAGATTCACAGGACTTCAGAGGCAAAGGACTGACAGTTGCGAAGAGGACCTGATAACCCTGGAGTATGCCCAGGGCGACAAACTTTATATCCCTTTTTACAGCATAGATAAACTGCAGAAATACAGCGCCGGTGAGGGGCCCTCTTCGCCTATTGACCGGCTCGGAAGCAAAAAATGGCAAAAGACAAAACAGCGGGTCAGAGAAAAAATCAGGGAAATGGCTGACAAGCTCATCAAGCTGTATGCCGAACGAAGTGTCTCCCGCGGATTTGTCTTCAGTGAGGATACCACTATGCACAGGGAATTCGATGACTTTTTCCTTTATGACGAGACTCCGGACCAGATAAAGGCCTTTGAGGAGATACAGAAATACATGCATTCGGAAACACCCATGGATATGCTGCTGTGCGGCGATGTCGGCTACGGCAAGACAGAGGTTGCGATAAAAGCTGCTTTCAGGGCTGTATTTGACGGTAAACAGGTGGCTGTCCTCGTGCCGACGACACTGCTTGCCGAACAGCATTTCAGGACCTTTAAAATTCGTTTTTCAGGATTTCCGGTAAAAATCGACTCCCTCAGCAGGTTTAAAAACAAAGAACAGATAAAGCAGTCAGTCAAGGCCCTGGCCGATGGTGAAACGGATATCGTTATCGGCACTCATATGCTCTTGAACAAGAATATCAGTTTTCATGACATCGGACTGTTGATCATCGACGAGGAGCACCGTTTTGGTGTGGCCCAGAAAGAGCGGCTTAAAGAGCTTAAAAAGGGCGTCGATATTCTTACCCTTACGGCAACGCCTATTCCACGGACACTGCATATGTCGCTGTCAGGCCTCAGGGAGATAGCTACTATTGAAACCGCGCCTGAGGAAAGGCTTGCAGTCAGGAGTATCGTAACCCAATTTACCGGCAACACAATAAAGGAGGCCATCGAAAGAGAACTGAGAAGGGACGGACAGGTATTTTTCGTCCATAACAGGATAGGGGACATAGAAAAAACAGCTGATTATATACGAAAACTGGCGCCGGAGGCCCGGCTCGCCATAGGGCATGGACAGATGCCGGAGGCCGGGTTGGAAAGAGTAATGCTCCGCTTCCTGAACGGCGATTTCAATATGCTCGTGTGCACCTCAATTATCGGATCAGGCCTCGATATCCCCACCGCCAATACCATTATAGTGGACAGGGCGGATACTTTCGGACTCGCCGATCTCTATCAGCTCAGGGGAAGGGTGGGGAGAGGCAATGTCCAGGCCTATGCGTACTTCCTTGTCTCTGGTGAAGACCGGCTTACCGATGAGGCCCGGAAACGATTGCAGGCCATACAGGAAATGAGCTATCTGGGGGCAGGATTCCGGCTTGCCCTGAAAGACCTCGACATACGGGGCGCCGGCAATCTTCTTGGAGCGGAACAATCAGGCTGCATTCATGGAGTCGGGTTTGATATGTATATGGAAATGCTCGAGAAAACCGTTGCCGAGTTGAAAGGGCATGAGGTAGTGGAAGAGATTGAACCGGCCATACTGCTGCGACTCTCGGCATTTATTCCAGATAATTACATCTCTGATATTACTCTCAGGCTCAGCATCTATAGGCGCATATCGTCGTTAAAATCCCTGGACGCTCTTGTGGAACTCAGGGATGAACTCTCAGACCGGTTCGGGGCACTGCCGGAAGAAGCAATAAACCTTCTTCACGTGATAAAAATCAAGCTGCTTTCAAAACAGCTTTATATAATAAAGGTCACTGATATTGATGGGAGGTACCGCTTTTTCTTTCTTCTCGATACTGACAATACCTATAAGATTCCGGAAAATTTCTTTGACCGGCTCATGAAAGCCCTTTTTTCACTTTCCTCCGGGACGTCCCTCAGATTTCTTCCCGACGGGTTTGAACTGGACGCACGCCACATGCCGCTGCCTGAAGCTATTGAAAAAGTTGAAGAGACGCTGCAACGCATAGTCGAGATGATGAAAGCAATGGAGCCTAAATAGTAAACAGAGGTAGAGGTACAGGTGGAGGTAGAGAAAATGCCCAATTAATCCTGTCTTAGTTTTTGCTCTACCTGTACCTGTACCTCTACCTGCCAGGGGTGTGCGTCATGGTTGTGGGGTTGGAATTTTGTCATTCCGGCTTGTCCGGAATCTTTCTTTATTTTCAAGACGGATTCCCGACAAGCGGGAATGACATATTAGCGCGCCCCACAACCATGA
>Ga0074045_10000473_pt1 | contig 38917 bp, 25 predicted proteins | sample BogForMeECP23OM2_FD_94442 | JGI IMG/M metagenome (GOLD analysis project Ga0074045, IMG submission 94442) | Bog forest soil microbial communities from Calvert Island, British Columbia, Canada - Bog Forest MetaG ECP23OM2 | ecosystem: Environmental > Terrestrial > Soil > Wetlands ...
GAGCCCCATCTTTTTGTGTGGGGCGCCGAACTGCTCCTTCATCGCGCGTTTGAACCGGCAATCGAGGTGTTCAGCAAGGGGCATCGCCTCTATCCTGATTCCGTCCGCATGCTCCTCGGTCTCAGTATCGCCACCTATGACCAGGGATCCACCGAGCAAGGCGTGCACCTTCTCCTCGAAGCCTGCGACCTGAATCCCTCTGACCCCGCTCCTTATTTGTTTCTCGGCAAGTTGCAGGAGGCCGAAAAAATCGAGCCACCCGGCTGGACCGAAAAATTCGAACGCTTTGCGAGCCTTCATCCGGAGAACGCCGTGGCGCATTATTACTACGCCGTGGCGCTAAGCAAACAAAGCCCAGGGCCGGAAGACTTCGCGTTGGTTGAGTCCGAGTTGAAACGAGCCATCGAACTCGATCCTCAGCTTGGCAACGCCTATCTGCAGTTGGGGATTCTGTGTTCCTTGAAAAAGGATGCACCCGCGGCGATCCGCGCATTCCAAAAAGCCATTGAACTGTTGCCGCTTCCCGATGAAGCGCACTACCGCTTGGCGCAACTCTACCGCCAGACCGGTGAACTCGAGAAAGCCCGCCAGGAAAAGGCGCTCTACGATCAGACTTCGCGACAAAAAACGAAAGAAGCGGAGCAGCAACGCCACGAAATTCAGCAGTTCGTCTACACGCTCCGTGGGCAGAACCCTTCCGAACCCCCGCCAGCCGCGAAGCCTCAGTAGTTCCGGGCTGATGCTTTGCTATTGCTCGTGTAGCGGTCACCTTCCTGTGCAGGTGCCGTATGAGAAATCCTGTCCAGCGTGTCTCTCGCTTCGCCAAAAAGCAACCGACCCACCGAAACTAGCTGGGTCGGTTGCTGCAGAATTAAGTTTGACTGTTAACCCGCGAAGCGAAGCCTAGAACGTCAGCTTCAGCCCGAACTGAACCAGCCGTGGATTGTTCACCGTCGACGATACTTGACCGAATTGCAGCGGAGCGTTGATGTCCGAGGCTGGAAGGCCAAATTGCGCATGGTTGAACAAATTGAACATTTCCGCCCTGAAATCCAGCCCCATATTTTCCCAAGGCAGCGCAAACCGTTTGATGACCGAAAAATCGGTGTTGACGAAGTTCGGGCCAGAGATCGGGGCTCGGGATGCATCACCCAGTTCACCTGCCGGCGGAGCTTCAAAGGCGCAGGGATTAAACCAGTATCCCTTCCCGGTCAGCTTAGTGGGAACCTGTGAAGCGGGGAGACCATTGCACGTAGCATTCGCACCCGCACCTACCTGGAAGGGACTAGCGATCTCATTGGGTCTCCCAGCGGGGGCGGCAGTTCCGATATTGATCAACGAAGCTCCCGATTGAGGATTGCTATCAATAATGAATATCGGGAACCCTGAGGTGATTTTCTCAATCACCGTCACCTGCCAGTTCCCCAGCAGCGCATTCGTTACGTTGTTCCAACTGTTACCAAACTTCTTGCCTTTACCGAAGGGCAAATCATAAATCACGCTGGCGGTGAAATTGTTGTTCAGGTTGATCTGAGACAAAGCCCAATCCAGCTTCTGCCATCCCGGTAGCGGGAAGTCGGGTGCTCCAATCGGAGTGCTCAAACCGTCGGAATATCCCGAATCGTACGTTCGGGAGTAGGTGTACCCGACCAAGAAATAGAGTCCATACTTGGGAGTCTTGGTTTCCGCCTTAATCTGTAGCGAATTATAGTGCGCGCTTCCCAGATCGTTGATGCTGTAAATCGTTGAGAAGGGAAACAGTGTTGCATAGGGCGAAGGAAAATAAGCCCCGCCGGGACCGCAGCCCAGGGTGTATCCAGGTACTGCATCGAGTCCGCCAGCGCAGGCAAGCGGCGATCCCGTATTGATGTTGTTCCCAAAATTCAGAATATGGGAACCGCGAGAGCCCGCGTATCCGGCCGTCAGCACAATGTTCCCTGGCAATTGCCGCTCCAGGTTGACGTTGAACTGTTGCACCATCCCCTGCTTTATATCTGTATTTTCCGTATTGAATGACCCGGCAAAGTTGCCGGGCGTAACTGGCGGCGTGATGATGGGGAATCCATCCGAAAATCCGACCATCGCATTAGTGCCTATGTTTGGCGTCTGCTTGGGTAGGGATGCGCAGTAAGCCGTCGCAGTGGTGCACCCGCCAAACTGCGCACCGAACGATTCCGCGGCGAACGGCGGATTCTGCCACAGTCCCTGGGCGCCCATACTCCACGCCGAGTCGTGGTAAATCGCATAGCCGCCTCGCAGCACCGTCTTGTCGCTGCCAAGCACCTTCCAAGCCGCGCCAATGCGTGGTTCAAACGCAGTGAAATCCATCTTCACGCCTGCGCCTGGCCCGACGTACGGTTGACACTGTCCCAGTGCTTGCAACGCTGCGGTACACCCAGGCGTAGGAATCAGCCACTGGTAGCTTGTTGCCGTCGGTATGAAATCCGCCATCCTGCCAGTTGCTTCGGAAATGGGCGTTGCCAACGCCCACGCCAAGCCGAGATTCAAGGTCAAATCCCGGCTTACGCGCCAATCGTCCTGCACGAACGGGCGGAACAGTTTCCAGCGCCGGCCGGTGATGTCGCCGTCGAAGTTCTGGTCGTGAATGCGCAAGCTCGCAAGTCCCAGCAGCATATCTGCCATTGAAGAGCCTGTCCAGGCACCGCTGACTTGCCAATATCCGTCCTGGAATCCTTCGGCCCGCACGTTCATCTGATTGATGCGGATTCCGCCTCCGACTTTGATGTCGTGTTTGCCACGAATCATGTCGAAGGTGTCATTGATCGTGAAGATATTCGTCCCGCCCTGGAAGGGAGAGTAGCCGCGATCTCCGAGCGACCAATAACCACCGCCGGTAATCTGCGTAGAGGTCAACCCGCAACTGCTGCCCGCGCAGGTCGTACCGTTTACGCAGCCCAAATTTGCGCCAGGTATTCCGAGTTTTGTCGCTTCGCACGTACTGGTTCCTTGCGACGTGATGTAGTCAAAAATCCGGTTATAGCCGAAGCTCAATTGATTCACGCTCACAGGAGAAAAAATGTGCGTTTCCCCGATGGCAACGTTGCGGGCGTGGTTGATGATTCCCTGATTGCTGCCAAACGCGTTCGCTTCCGCAAAAAATCCCGCCGCGCCTCCGGGCACATAAGAATTTGCCTGGTCATAGCTGAAGCGTGCGAACAATGAATCAGCAGTGGAGAAGTTCTGGTCCACGCGAACGTCGAACTTCGTTTCGTACAGCGAGCGCACCGGCTCGCTCTGGAAGTTGTTTCCGTTCACGTCGTAGCCCGGCGTTGGCAACGGATAGAGACCAATCATCTGCGAACCGATGTTGTTAAACAGTTGCGAAGGAATTTTGTTGCAGGGCGTCCCCTGGAATTGTTGTCCGCTGGCGACGCTTACTAACGGCATCGGATTTCCAGATGGGTCGCACTGGAAATAAATGTTGTTGTTGGGCACATTCGGGTTGGGGTTCGGCAGATTGGGCACCGTCGATGCTCCACTCATGTACGGATTAGTGACCACGATCTGGCTAACTGGATTGCCAAAATTGTCGGCGCTGAAATTACCGGTACGCATCGCCGCGGTTGGCACCAGCCCCTGAAACGGGATGCCGTGGAGCTGATCTTTTTGCTCGCCATCGATGAAGAAGAAGGTCTTATTTTTCCGGATGGGGCCGCCTAGCGTGCCACCAAACTGGTTCAGATTGAATTTTTCCGTCGAGGTCGCGAAATAGCTTTTGGCATCCAAATCGGTGTTGCGCAAAAACTCAAACAGGGAGCCATGGAAGCTATTCGTTCCTGATTTCGTGGTTACCAGCACCGCCGGTCCTGCGCGCGTGCCATACTCCGCGGAATAGTTGTAGGTCAGAACCTTGAACTCCTGTATGGAGTCGATGGAAGACAATATCCCGATTCCGCCGGCCGTCAGTTCGTTATTGTCCGTGCCGTCCAGCAACCAGTCTGTGCTGTTCGCGCGGGAACCGCCCACCGAAAGCGAAAATGAACCGCGCGCCGCCACTTCGCTGCTCGCGCCGCTGGTAAAAAAGCTGTTGGGGTTTGTTTCCGCTGTAGTGCCGGGCGTGAGCGTCGCCAGTTGCACGAAATCGCGCCCGTTTAACGGCAACTGCGCCACCTGTTGCGAGGTGATGACTTGGCCGAGCGAAGGATTGGTCGTCTCCACGGCCACTTCCGAGGCTACCACTTCCACGGACGTGCTCACGGACGCGGGTGATAAGGCGAAGTCCAGCTCGCGCTGCTCGTCCACCTGCAGCTTTACGTCCTTCATCTCTACTGCCTGGAATCCCTTGAATTCCACCCGCACGGTGTATACCGCCACCGGCAACAGGTTGACTGTGTAGTGCCCGAATTCATCCGTGGTTGCTTCGCGTACCGCTCCCGTGCCTTCTGACGTCACCGTCACCGTAGCCCCGGACACCGCAGAACCTGATTTGTCCGTCACCGTACCAGAAAAACTGCCAGTCGCTTGCCCCCAAACTGCCGGAGAAAATAAGACCGCAGCAATCGCGACTACCAAAATAGAACACAATCTCTTGCTCATCTTCGACACCCCTCCAAGCACCCCACGTCTTTGCTGTCTTGCAGTTGCCATGGAAAGCCCGGGACCCATGCTTCAACGCCTTCAACAATTCCTCGACGTATCCGAAAGTCCCTACAGCCGCAAAAAGCTATCCCAACAAACAAAAATTAGGAAGAAAAGTACTTCCCGCTCGCAGTTGTGTCAAGCGCTTGTTTCCGCGCACCTGTGCAAGAATTTCGGCCGCGTTTTTTGTTCGAAAATCGAGAGTTTTTAAACGGTTGATTTAATTTTTGAATCGCAAAAAACTGCCATTTAGCTCTTGCTCTTGTTAACCGGAGAAGCTTTCTGCAACGTGGCCAGCAGTTCCTTGGCGCAGTCGGGCACCGGAACGGCATGGTTGAACACGATGGCTTTGGCGCTCACGTCCTTGCCATACAAGTTTTTGTTCGCGCCATTGTCGGGCCGCAGCGTGGAACCCTCGAGCGAAATGCCGGCGAACAGTCCACGAGCCCGGGAGTAGGAAAGAATTTCGGCCCGCATCGTGACATCGGTTTCCGCAGAAGCGGTGCGCCCAACCGGACCGGCCGCGGCCGTAGCGTCACCACCCAGCTTCACCTTGCTGCTCAGAATGCTCGACGCCGAACGTGGGCTCATCAGTAGCAGGACGAAGTCCGTGGCATTGCCGCCGAGTTGCAGACCTGCGCTGCCACCCTCCAAAGCGATCATGCTGGGCGCGCCCCAGTGGCCTTTGAAGTCCTTGCCGCCACGGCAGGTCATGACGCCGCGGCCGTAACTGCCGCCGAAGCCGATGGCAAACTTCAGAACCGAAGGCAGAATCACCACGCAATCCGCTTTGTCCAGAACGCTCTGCGGAATACTGTCGGGAGCGTTGAGGATCTCCTTCATCACCTTACCCGCGTTTTCGACGCGGTCTTGTTCTTTGTCCTGCGCGAAAGCGGGAAACGCCAATGCGAGAGCGAAGCTAAGACCCAGCAATATCTTTTTCATGGTTTGTCCTCAGTGTCTTTGCGCGCGCGAGGCGCGCAGTTGTTCGGTACTGATACAGGGCAGTGCGGAAGTATACTCCACACTTTCCCGTCCGTCATCCATGGCGTGCACATTTCCTCATAGATATCGCAACGAACCCCTTCCAGGCTATATCGTCGGCAAGTTATCAGAGGTTGTTGAAATCTATGACCAGCACGGTGATGTCATCCGTTTGACCCTCTCCACGCGGCTGTTGCGACCAGCGACACAATTCGTCCAGCAATCCCTCCGCGAACTGGTCTGCGGCCAGGCCCTGGTTGCTCTCCATGAATCGCTTGAAACGTGCGGTGCCAAACTCTTCCTGCGATGGGCTCTTCGCTTCCGGAATTCCGTCGGTATAAACCACGCAGCGGTCCCCGGCCGCGATCGGGGTTTGAATTGACGCGTAGGTCGCCTCGGCAAACATCCCCAGAAACAGCCCGTTCTCCACCACTTCGCTGACGTTGCCGGCGGATTTGCGCCAAAACAATAGCGGCGGATGACCCGCTCCGGCGTAAGTCAGCAGCTTCTTTTCCATGTCGACATATACATACGCCGCGGTCACGAAATTCAGTTCGAACTTTCCGCACAGCGCCTGATTTAACCCCGACAGCACACGCGCCGGGTCCGATGCGTGGCCCGCTTGCGCGGTCAGCGCCACCTGCAGCATGGAAGCGATCAACGCCGATGGCAGGCCGTGCCCGGACACGTCGGCGACGAGAATTCCAACATGTTTCTCGTCCACCACGATGAAATCATAGAAATCACCGGCCACCGACGTCATGGGAAGGTAACGCGCCACGATTTCCAGACCCTGAATCTTCGGCGTGCTCCGCGGCAGGATGGACAACTGAATTTGCCGCGCCATTTCCAGCTCCATGTTGATTGCCACCAGTTGCCGGGCAATTTGCGCGTGGGCTTCGCGAAGCATCAGGTGCGTGTGCACACGCGCTTTCACCACCGCCTCGGAGAATGGCTTGTGAATGTAGTCCACCGCGCCAACTTCGAAGCCTTTGGTTTCGTCCTCGGTTCCCGTCTGCCCGGTAAGGAAAATTACCGGGATATCGCGCGTGTCTGAATTCACTTTCAAGCGCCGGCATACTTCGTAGCCGTCCATCACCGGCATCATCACATCCAGCAGAATCAAGTCGGGCTTTTCTTCGCCAGTGGCAATGGAGAGGGCCTTCTCGCCATTCGTGGCAACCTTGGTCTTATACGAATCCTTCAACGCTCCGGAAATCATGCCGATGTTGATGGGAGTGTCGTCGACAATCAATATGCACTTCTGTGGCGCGGCTTCGGGCATGGGTTCACTCCAGTTTAAGAGAGAGGCGAGCGGCAATATCGGAAAGAGATTGAAGTGCCGCCGCAAAATCAAAATTGCCGACGTGTCCGGCGAGTGTGTTCATCTCCGCCTCAGTTAGCACCCGCGATAAGCCGGGCCGCGCATCCAGGATGAAATCGGAGGCATCGCCATCGTCATTCTTCAATAATGTTTTGAGCCGCAACAGCGGCTCGAGCACCGTGGCGGGATCCACCGAACCCCCGCCGTTACCGCCAGCGGCCTGCTCGCTCGGCAGCGCCGCTCGGATGGCCGCCGCGGTTGTGGTGAACGAAGTCTCCAGGGAACGCAGCGCCTCGTCGACACCCTGTCCGGACAGAATCGCGCTTTCCGCTTTCGCAGCTACTTCAGCCACCGCGGTAGCTCCAAGGTTTGCCGCGGAACCTTTGATCGAGTGTGCGGCGCGCGCAGCCGCCTCCGCATCTCCTGCGGCTAAGGCCCTGCGAATTTCCTCCACGCCCCCCGCCGAAAGCTGAGCGAATTTGCGCAACAGCGATTCGTAACGCTTGACGCTGCCCCCGGCTCTCCTCAGCGCCGCTTTCGTGTCGATCCCAGGGATCACCAGCGCTTCGGTCCCGGGAGCTTTCGCCGCTGCTGTAGAAACACTGGCCGGCGGCGCGGCGTGTTCTGGTGTCGCGCTGCCGCCATCGCGCGGCTTAATCCAGCGCAGCAACACGGTGAACAGTTCGTCGGGGTCGATGGGTTTGGCCACGTGATCATTCATGCCGGCCTCAATGCATTTCTCGCGGTCGGCAGCCATCACGTTTGCGGTCATGGCAATGATCGGCAGGCCGCTAAGTTGCGGCTTCGCACGGAGCGCCTTGGTCGCCGTCACGCCATCCATCACCGGCATCTGCATGTCCATCAGCACCAGATCATATTTCTTCGTGCTTGCCATGCGCACGGCTTCTTCACCGTTCGCCGCCACTTCAATCGACATCTTAGCGTCCTCGAGCAGCCCGAGGGCGACTTCCTGGTTCAGTTCGTTGTCCTCGGCCAGCAATATTTTTGCGCCGCGCAGGCGCGAAAGTTCCAGCGTAGAGCTGGCGGGAACATCGTAAGTCGCCTCATGGTCGGCGCCCAGAGCCTCGACGGCGGAATCGAACAGCATCGATGGCGTTACTGGCTTGATCAAAACATTCGCGAACCCGCTGTCTTCCGCCTGCTTCAGAACTTCCTCGCGGCCATACGCGGTGACCATCACCAATTGCGGCTGAACTGTCAGGTTCGGCAGCGCCCGAATCCGTTTGCCCGTTTCGATCCCGTCGATACCCGGCATCTGCCAGTCGACAAACACAATCTCATACGGCTCTCCGGTTTCCGCCGCGCGCCGCACCATCTCGACACCTTCCTGCCCAGACGGCGCCTCATGCACCACAAAGGTCATTCCGCTGAGCATGCCGTCCAGTACCGCGCGCGCGTGCGGATTATCGTCAATAATCAGAACGCGCCGCCCCCGCAGATCAGGTCTGCCAGCACGGCGAGCGGCCACCGCTCCATTGCCAAGCCGCGCGGTGAACCAGAACGTGCTGCCCTTGCCCGGTTCGCTGCTGACGCCGACGGTTCCGCCCATCAATTCCGCCAGCCGCTTCGAGATTGCCAACCCCAATCCGGTCCCGCCGTGCTGACGCGTTGTCGAAGCATCCGCCTGTTCGAATGCCCGAAACAAGCGTCCCATTTGTTCCTGAGTCAGGCCAATCCCGGTGTCTTTCACCGAAAAGCAAACCAACTGCCCTTCGGCATTCTTCTCCTGCACCCGCGCCGTGACGACAATCTCGCCGCTCTCCGTGAATTTCACCGCATTGTTGCAGAAGTTGATCAGGATTTGCCCCAGGCGTAGCGGGTCGCCTTTCAATTGCGTCGGGACCGCCGAATCAATGTCGAAAATGAGTTCCAGGCCTTTGGCCGTGGCTTTTTCCGAGATCAGGTTGCTGACGTTCTCCAGCACGTGCTCCAGGTCGAAGTCGATGTTCTCGACGGACAACTTGCCCGCCTCGATCTTCGAGAAGTCCAGGATGTCGTTGATAATGCCGAGCAGATGTTGCCCGGACATCTGGATCTTGCGGACATAGTCTTTTTGCCTGGGATTGAGTTCGGTGCGCAACGTCAAGTGCGACATGCCAATGATGGCGTTCATGGGCGTGCGGATCTCGTGGCTCATGTTGGCCAGGAAATCCGCTTTGATTCTCGTTGCTTCCTCCGCCACCTCTTTCGCCTTCCGCAGTTCCACTTGCGATGATTCCAGCGCCTGGTTAATCGATTCCAGTTCTTCCTTGCGTGCGGTGATCTGGCGTTCGGAAGCAGCCAGAGCTTGCGCTTGCGCGCGCGTTTGCTCCAGAAGCTTTCTGGTTTCGATGTTGCCCGACAGAACTTCCGTGCTCAACGCCACGGAAGGCAGCAGGGCATCCAGCAAAGCCTGCTGCCGATCGCTCAACGTTGCAACTGGCGCCAACTCGATCACCGCGATCACCGTGTCTTTATGCAGCACCGGCAAAAACAGAAGGTTACCGGGAGACACCGTTCCCATCCCAACCGAAATCTGCACATGCTCCCCAGCTGTCACCGCCAGCGTTCGCCGCTCAACTGCCGCTTGTCCCACAAGGCCTTCGCCGATCGCAAACTCATGGGAACTCTCCGCATCCTTGATTGCAAACGCGCCGATACGGGCGAATCGCTTGCGGCTCTCATCCGCAAGGTAAAGCGCCCCGTAAATAAGCGGAATGGATTCCGACAAGCACGACAACAAGGCCGTTGCGAACTCCGGGAAATCCCGCACCGCCTGCAGCCGCGCCAATGTGGAAGCTACTTCCGACTTCACCCAGCCCTGAATCTCGCGTTCGCGCGCGCCGCGTTGTAACGTCTGCAGCGCGCGGCTGATCTCGCCGATTTCGTTGTTGCGGTTGAGGTACGGGATGGTCTGATCGAGCTTGCCCGCGGCCAGGTCTTGAATGCTGTCGCGCAGCGAGAACAGCTCGCGTACAACTTCGCCTTGCATAATAAACAGCGCCAGGGCGACCGTGGCCGCCAGCCCGAACCCGATCACCAGCCAGGTGTACAGAATCGCCTGATGGGTCTTCGCGGTGAGTTCGTCCGATTGCTGGTCTACGGACTTGCGGATATCTTGAACAATGTCGGCGATGGCTTGCCGCGCGCGCTGCAATTCCGCATCGACGCCGCCGCGCATCAGATTCATTGCCTTAGTATTGTCGTCGACGATAGTCGTGGCTCGGACAGGCCTGGAGTCCAACACCGCATGATCGAACAACGCTTCGGCCGCCTTGATCTCTCCGGCACGACCGGGACTCTCCTGCAGAGCCTGATTGATGAGTACGCGATAATTGGCGTAGGTCTTATCCAATTCGCTGTCGATACGGTGCATTTTGTCGACGTCCAGCTCTGCAATCTCCTCATACAGGAGCTGACCAAACAAGGCCGCTTCAGCTTTCGCCTGGGTCAAGTGCTGCAGCGCGCCAACATCCTGGCTGAGCAACTCGCTGTAGTGAGTGTCGATTTGCCGGCTCTCCCTCGACGAGTACAGCCCCGCAATGATGACCATCAAGGCCAGCGGAGCCATGGCGACCAGCAGCTTTCGCCGGAGCTTCAAATTTTCCAGAAAGCGGATCACGATGGCATACCAAAGGATGCGGAATTCTAAATCCTTGTTCTGTCGTTCCGAACGGAGTCTGCGGAGTGAGGATTCTGTGCCGTCGCACGTCTTTTGTGCGATGAATCCCGCTTCTCTTGGTATCAACCACTTTCCGCAGTCTCTAGAGTCGGCAGGGGCGGACTAGCGCTCTATTGTCTCCGACAACCCTAGCATAGGTGCTTTCTTGATTAGAGGAGATTTATTTGCCCACAGGGAACGACGCGGTTCTGCTCACTCGGCAATCACGTCCTCGGCTCTGGTTTTCCCAAGCCGACGCAGCGCCACCTCGCCCGTCCCGGTATGGAATTGGATCTGCCGGCCCAGGTTACCTCCCAGACTTGATGCCACGATCTTGAAGCCCTCGGCCTCCAATACCTCAATCGCCGCTTCGCTGTTCAGTTTGCCAATCGCCGGTTTCATGGCCGCCCCGATTCCCAGAACTTCGGCGCCACCAAACACTTTCACCTGGACTTCTCCGCGGGAAACGTCGAGTTGATCGAACTGCCAGGCAAGCTGCCGTATTGAGAAATCCACGTATCGCCGTCCGGTGACCAGGCGCTTTTCGGCGGTCAAATCCGTGGGGCAATATGGCAACAACGGATGAGCAAGCGCGCCGACTCGCAACTTCGCGGTCCAGAACGTGATGCCCAGGCACGCACCTAGAGCTGTCCGAATGATTACCGGTTCGCGAGCGATGTGCAGTTCCCCGGGCTCCAGATAAATTTCACGCACTTCACGGTTCAGTTCTAGCATTGGCTTTCCTGGCCCGAGGCGGCGAATTGAACGACGAGGCGTCCAATCTACATGGCTCGAATCGGCACCATGCGGCGTTCCAAACTGACCATTGGCATCCGAACTGAGTCACGCGCAGTAACTCATCCGGTTCAATTTTGCGCGCTCCCTTCGTTTCTCCATGCCCTCGTCCGCCTGGCCTAACGTGCTGATTCCTTTTCTGCTTCCGCTTCTCTGCACTCTCTTCGCTTGCGCCAGCGTAGGCATCGGCCAACGCTTTGGCTCTCACCAAGCATTCACGATGAGCACGTTCGAGTCCGATTTTTTCACAGGAAATTAGGTGTCCAGCTTGAAGATTTTATCCATCAGCAGCCACTTCTCTCCCGGGCGGGCTTGCGGCAAGGGTTGCTGGAATTTCCACATCAAAGTTTCCCATTCTTGAACAGCCGGATTGTTTCGGTCGGACTCCGCCTTGTTTTCGAACGAGAAAGAGTCGTTCACTTCCAGAATCATCACCAATCTCGTCCCGAACAGGTAGATTTCCAGGTCCTCCACACCGGCATCGCGGATGCTCTTCGTAATCTCTGGCCAGATCCGCTCATGATGGCGCTTGTATTCGGCGATCAATGCGGGGTCGTCCTTCAGATCGAGTGTCAGGCAATAGCGTCGATTCATGCAGACAGGCCCTCGCTTTCCGCCGGTATGCCGCGCAACGAACCCGCCAGCGCCGGTTTGTATCCGGACATCCCGAAATAAAGAATGTAGAGATAGCAGAGCAGCGGAACCGCGAACGCCCGTTGGATTCCGGCGGCATCCGAAATTCGTCCCATGATCGCTGGAAACACAGCGCCCCCAATGATGGCCATCACCAGCAGAGACGAGCCGCGTTTCGTCAGCGGGCCGAGGTCCTTGATGCTTAGCGCAAAAATCGTCGGAAACATGATGGAGTGAAAGAATCCGAGCAGCACCACGGCCGCTACCGGAAGGACGCCAGATCCCAGTAAGACCACCGCGGCACAAAGGAAAGACGCGCCAGCAAACAGCGACAGCAAGCCGTGCGCCGAAACCCGCTTCATGAGGCCAGAGCCGATAAAGCGTCCCGCCGTGAAACCGATCAGGTGGAACAGCAAGCAGTACGCCGCAAGTTTCGCCGCGGTTCCGGGAATCGAAAACTGCGTGAGGCGAATCACAAAGCTCGCCACGCCGACCTGTGCCCCAACGTAGAAGAATTGCGCGATGACTCCTCGCACCAGGTGCCGCTGAGCGAGCACGCTTCCTGCATCAGCCAAGGAAACGGCGGCGTCACTTTCTTTGCCCGCCTCGGAAACGTCCGGCAAATGCGTGAACTGAAATACCACCGCAAGCAGCAGAAAAATTCCCGCCATCGCCAGATACGGCCCTTTCACGGTGCTGGACTCGCCCGCGCGAAAAGCCGCCAGTTGCGCCGAACTCATGGCCGCCAGTTGTGCGGGTGCGTATTCAACGCCCGTCAGAATAAACCTTCGACCCAGAAGCGACGACAGCACCGCTCCGGTCGCATTGAAGGATTGCGCGAAGTTCAGTCTGCGTTCCGCGCTGCCCGCAGGGCCGAGCGCGGTCGCATAGGGATTCGCGGCCACTTCCAGAAAGCTTTGCCCACACGCCATCACAAACAGCGCAAACAGAAAGAACCCGTACACTCCGTACGACGAAGCCGGCAGAAACAGCACCGCTCCCGTCGCGCACAGCAGCAGCCCGAGCAAGATTCCTTTCTTGTAGCCGATCCGTTCCATCGCCCAGCCGGCGGGAAACGCGGCAAGGAAATAGCCACCAAAAAACGCCACCTGAATAAACGAAGACTGAAAATCCGTCAGCCCAAAGGCCCGTTTGAGGTGCGGAATCAAAATGTCGTTCAGGTTGACCCCGAAGGCCCACAGAAAAAACAGGCTGATGATCAGCAGGAAGGGAAGCAGGTAGCGGCGCTCGGTCAGCGGCGCAGGTTCAGCCTTTGGTAAAGCGCGAAGCGGAGCGTGTGTCATGCGGCGTGTTCCTCAGGTAAGCGCGCGATCCAGATGCACATAACCGCCGTCCACAAACAGATGCTGGCCCGTCGTGTGGCCGGATTTATCCGATAGCAAGAACACTACCGTGGCAGCAATCTCCTCCGCCGTAGTCATTCGCTGCCCCAGCGGAATCTTGGAGACGATTCGCTCCAGCTTCTCTTGCGGGTTCGCATGCTTCGCCAGCCATTGTTGATACAGCGGCGTCATCACTTCGGCCGGAATCACTGCATTCACGCGAATCCCAAAGCTCAGGAGTTCTGCCGCCCACTCCCGCGTGAGCCCCAGAATTGCGCCCTTCGACGCTACGTATCCCGAAGTTCCCCCTTGCCCAGTCACCGCCGTCTTCGAGCTGATATTCACGATCGAGCCCCGCGCCTTCTTCAACGCCGGAAGCGCGTAGTGCGCCATGGCGTAGTAGTGCAACAGATTGCGCTCCAGCGATTTCACGAATTCCTCGGGATTGCCGCGCTCCAGGCCGATTCCATCATTCACGCCCGCGTTGTTCACTAGCGCATCCAGATGACCTAGCGTGTTGGCGATCGTTTCAACCGCAGAAGCGCACACTTTTGGCACGCTGAGCTCGGCGGCCACAAATTCACACGCCGTGCCGGCCCGGCGCAATTCCGCCTGCACCGCTTTTCCCGCGTCGACATCCTTGTCCACGATTACGGGAATCGCACCTTCCCTGGCGCACTCGCGCACAATCGCCGCGCCAATTCCTTTTGCCCCCCCTGTAACCACAATCACTTTGCCGTTCAGCTGAAGGTCCATAGCTCAGCCATGCAACCGTAGAAAGCCGCCGTCCAGCGGATAATCCGTGCCGGTGATAAACGACGCGTCGTCCGAGCACAGGAAAAGTGCCAGAGCAGCCACTTCCTCGGGCTCGCCCATTCTCCCCAGCGGCTGGGTTTTCGCTAGTTTCTCGTACATCTCCTGCTCGCGCCCCGGATAATTCTTTTTCAGGTAATCGTCGACGAACGGCGTGTGTACCCGCGCCGGCGAAATACAATTGCAGCGCATGTTGTGCTGCACGTAATCCTTGGCGACGGAATACGTCATCGCAATCACCGCGCCCTTGCTCATCGAGTAAGCGAAACGGTCGCCGAGCCCGGCGGAACCGGCAATCGAAGCCATATTCAGGATCGCCCCGCCGCCGTTGGCTTTCATGTGGCCGGCGCAGGCGTGCATGCAGTTGTAATAGCCCTTCACATTCACGCGAAACACGCGGTCGAAGTCCGCCTCGGTCGTACTCTCGACATTGCCGATGTGCGACACTCCCGCGTTGTTCACCAGAATTTTCACTTTTTCCTGCGCAAATATCCCGCCGAACACCTCATTAACCTTAGCCTGGTCGGTCACATCGCAGGCAAACGCCGCGGCCTGCCCGCCATTCTCGCCGATGTGGCGAACGGTGTCCTGCGCATCTTTCAGGCTGAGATCGAGAATCCGCACCGCCGCGCCGCTCGCCGCAAAACGCCTTGCGATTGCGCGTCCAATGCCGCTGCCTCCACCCGTCACCACCGCTACCTTGCCATCTAATCGAAAACTCGCTTCAGTTCCTTGCGCGCCGCTCAAAGCGAAACACCTCGTTTCCAGGGAATGAAATCTTCCTGACCTTTCAACTCCGCCTTCGTTCGCAAATCTCCACTGGCCACACGAACCACCAAGCCCAGGATTTCCTCGCCCATTTGTTCAATTGTGCTTTCCCCGGAGATGACCGAGCCAGTGTCAATATCGATGATGTCTTCCATCCTGCGCGCGAGCTCGGAGTTTGTGGACAGTTTCACCACCGGCGCGATGGGATTTCCCGTTGGCGTTCCCAGGCCGGTAGTGAACAGAATCACGCTTGCACCCGCGCCAACTTGCGCCGTGACGCACTCCACGTCATTCCCCGGAGTGCATTGCAGCTGCAATCCTGCGCCCGTGGAATATTCCGGATAATCCAGAACTCCCGTGACAGGAGACGTGCCGCCCTTCTTCGCCGCTCCCGCGGATTTCATCGCGTCAGTCAGCAATCCATCGCGAATGTTTCCCGGGCTCGGGTTCATCTCAAACCCGGAACCAACCGCCTTGGCGCGCGCGCCATAGCTCTGCATCAGTTTCACAAAACGGTCCGCCACTTCTTTTGAAACGCTTCTGTCGATGAAATCCTGTTCCGTTCCGCACAATTCGGGGAATTCGGAGAGAATTGTCCGTCCACCCAGTCCGGCAAGCAGGTCCGAAGTGTGCCCAATCGCCGGATTCGCGGAAAGTCCCGAAAACCCATCGCTGCCGCCGCATTTCAAGCCCACGCACAAACTGGAAAGCGGCGCCTCGGTCCGCACATTCTTGTTCGCTTCCATCAGCCCGAGAAATGTTTTTTGAATCGCCTCAGCCATCATTCGCGCTTCGGTGCCGCTCTGCTGTTGCTCAAGAATCACTAGCGGCTTATCAAACTGCGGATTCCGCTTGCGGATCTCTTCGCGCAGGATCGGGATCTGCGCGTGCTGGCAGCCAAGACTCAGCACTGTGGCGCCTGCAACATTCGGGTGGTGCAGGTAACCGGCAATCAACCCGCAAAGGTTGCTAGAGTCTTCGCGCGTTCCGCCGCAGCCACCTTCATGCAGCAAAAAGCGGATACCGTCCACATTTTCAAATAGTGGCGCGCGCCCTGGCGCCACGTCTTTTCCCATTGTATGTCCGCTCTTGAGTTCCTCGCTGCGGCCTTCCTTGTACAACCGGACCAGTTCCGCCACTTGTTGCCGGTAAATCTGCGGCGCCGCGAAACCCAATTCCTCTTCGAACGCCTGCTTCAAAACTCCGATATTCCGGTTCTCACAAAAAACCAGCGGTACGACCACCCAATAATTGCGTGTCCCCACCTGGCCATCGGATCGGCGATATCCCCGAAACGTCTTCCCCTGCCATTTGGAAACGTCAGGCGCCTTCCAACTGTAGTCCCGCAATTTGTCGCGAAATGGTGCCGCTTCGTGACGGACATTGCGCGTGCTCAGCAGTTCGCCTCGTCGTATCGGCTCGACTGCTTTTCCCACCAGCACGCCGTACATTATAATGTCCGCGCCCGTCGCGAAATCCTGCGTCGCAAACTTATGCTTCGCGCGCACGTCGGAACTCAGCACATACGACTGGCCGCCAAACGTAACCGTCTCGCCCTTGCTCAAATTCGACAGGGCAATCAGTACGTTGTCTCGCGGATCAAGCTGCAGAACTCGGTGGTTCATAGTGGAAGATCGATTTTCCCCAGAAAGGACTCGTTTACGACCACTCGCGCCCTTTCCTCGCGCATTGTAGTATACGTGACGCCTTAAGTCGCTTGCTCACCGCCACTGGCCTTCAGTCGCCAAAAGCGTTTTGCGTTGCCGCCGAGAACGGCTTCGCGCTCCTGCTCGGAATGCCCGCTCAAATAGTCTTTCGCCAGGCCCATCACTCGCGAGTACGACCCAGCCAGCGTGCACACCGGCCAATCCGAGCCAATCATCAACCGGTTTGCCCCGAAACATTCAAACGCCGCGTCCAGGTACGGCCTCATGTCCTCGGGTTTCCACCGGTTCCAATCCGCTTCTGTAACTAAGCCCGACAATTTGCAGTATACGTTCGGATTCGCGGCCAGCTCCGCAATCCCTTTCTTCCAAGCCTGAATATTCCCCGACTTGATTTCCGGCTTCGCCAGGTGATCCAGAACGAAGCGCTGCTCGGGAAAGCGCCGCGCGAATTCCGCTGCCACACGGAGATGCTTCGGATAAATCAAAATGTCGTATGCCAGGTCGAACTCAGCCAGCAGCGAAATGCCGCGTAGAAAATCCGGCTGCAGCAGGAAACGATCATCCGGCTCGCTTTGCACGATGTGCCGGATTCCCACCAGCTTGGGATTCCGCGCCAGCGCGTGCAAATCCCCGCGCACTTTCGGCGAGCGCAAATCGACCCAGCCCACCACTCCCAGAATGAACGGAGATTGTCCCGCCAATTCCAGTAGCCATCGGGTCTCGTGCAAGGACTGTCGCGCCTGCACCGCAACGCTCCCCTGAAATCCCTCCCATTCCAATTCATGCTGCAAATCCACAGGAAGAAAATCTCGCCGCAACGGCATCATGGTTTCGTCGATCCATTCGTATTCCCGCGGGTCATAGATCCAGAAATGCTGGTGAGCGTCAATGTGCATGAGAGCGGCTTGTGCTTCCTGTCGGTTTCCTCGGCGACGACACTTTCTTTCGCGAATCAGCTGAAATGCTAATACATCGTCTCCGCAAATACATCTTTCCGATGCTCCGCAGTGATAAGATGTCTCGCGTCAACAGTCCTGGTGAGCGATGGCCTTCACAGTGCGTTCCGTAGCTTCTCCGCGAGTCATCAATATTCACGACCTTCGGCGTCTCGCAAAGCGTCGCCTTCCTCGAGTGGTCTTTGATTACCTCGATGGCGGCGCCGAAGATGAAGTCACACTGCGCGAAAACTGTCGCGTTTTTGAGCAGCTCACGTTTCGTCCGCGCTACGCCGTGGCCATGCCGCAGTGCGAGCTACGCACTCGTGTTCTTGGGCAGGACCTCGCATTCCCCGCGATCTTGGCGCCCGTGGGCTACAGCCGGCTGATGCATCCTGCCGGAGAGCTCGCGGCAGCGTCCGCGGCAGGATCCGCAGGTCTCATCTACACGCTGTCGACGATCTCCGCCCACAAGCTCGAAAATGTTCGCGCCGCTTCCACTGGACCGGTCTGGTATCAACTCTATCTCGTGGGCAGTCGCGCCGTTGCCGAAGCTGGCATTGAGCGCGCCCAACGTGCTGGATTTTCCGCGCTGGTCGTCACCATCGACACGCCTGTCGCCGGCCTGCGCGAGCGCGATCCGCGAAATGGAATGAAGGAACTCCTCAGTAACTCGCTGCTTTCCAAGCTGCCTTTTCTGCCGCAGATGTTCGCGCATCCGGGATGGCTGGCTTCTTTTTTGCTTGATGGCGGCGTTCCACAACTGGAGAACATCGTCATTCCTGGGCAGGGCCCCATGCCACTGATGGACGTGACCGCCGCATTGGCCAAGGCGTATGTCACATGGGAAGATCTGCGGTGGCTGCGAAAAATATGGTCGGGCCCGATTCTCGTCAAGGGTGTGTTGACCGGCGACGACGCTCGACGCGCTGTCGACGAAGGCGCCGCTGCGATCATCGTTTCCAATCACGGTGGACGCCAATTAGACGGTGCGCCGGCAACTCTGCGCGCGCTCCCCGAAGTTGTTGCAGCGGTCAACGGACAAGCGGAGGTTCTCATGGATGGCGGGATTCGCCGCGGCAGCGACATCGTCAAAGCCATGTGCCTCGGAGCTCGCGCCGTCTTGATCGGCCGCGCCTACGCCTACGGTCTCGGCGCAGCGGGCCGAGCAGGCGTCAATCGCGCGCTGGAAATTCTGCGCAGCGACGTCGAGCGTACGCTTCTGCTGATCGGCTGCCCCTCCGTCTCTGCCCTGAACGCTTCGTACGTGAACGTCCCCAAGGACTGGTGAGGTCGTATCGCGACGGGCGTTTTCAATGGAAAGGGACTGCGTTCAAATCATGAGCGTGTCGAGTCTTGCCGAACGCGTTCGGTGGGTATGGGCGCTTCCGATTTTGGCCGTCGTGTTGACTTCAGGTCTGATTTTTTTGGCGAAGCATCAAGATGTGCCGTTCTGGGCCACCCATCCGGGTATCAGTGATACTCCGGGCGAATTCCAGCTCCCGGCGAGATTCTTCGAGCAGCTAATCAACGGACCCGGGTTCTATTTTCCAATGCCGTATGAGTTTGTAAACGGTTTTGCCCGGCTGCTCGGAGTAGCTCTGTTCTGGGCGTGGCTGGGAGTGGGGCTCGATCGCAGACTTCACGGGGTCAGGACCCACTTCATTTCGGTCTCGTTTCCGTCGAGCCGCAACTTACGCAGCATCGCTCCCTGTACGTGTCTTGCACAAGCTCGTTTCGACGCTAAGCGAGCAAACCCCTGCCCGAAAACGGAGCCAAATCCTGTGCCTTAGCCCTGGGTGTTAGGGCGCAAGGCCTAGCCGCTGGCTGGGCGTTTATGCGCACGCAGCCCGATTCTCCAGGGCTTACCTGCTCTTAACGTCCATACCGTTCAATAAGTTACAAGATCGCTGGCCACGTCGCTTCGGCATCCCAGGTGCACTTCCATAAGCGAAGCGCTTTTTCGCTATAAGGAGTCCTTATGCGTGTCGTCGCTTCCTGCGCGATTCCCGCTCCTTTGGGACCCCTTTTCAAGAACCATTTCATTTTTGTTTCAGCCCCGAATGGCCCCTGGAAAGAGGGCCATTCTGGATGACCGGTCGCGAGTGGCGGGAGCTTTCCCAAGCGTCGCAGATTGGTTTGTAGCACTACAGAACTTCAGGAGCCCGAGCAATGAAAAACGTGCTGATTCTAGGTGCCGCTGGCAGGGATTTTCATAACTTCAATGTCGTTTTCCGCAATCATCCCGAATTCCATGTGGTCGCGTTCACCGCAACGCAAATTCCCGACATTGCTGGTCGCCGCTATCCACCGGTTTTGGCAGGACGCGGATATCCCGACGGGATTCCCATCGTGGAAGAAAACGATCTGGAAAAAGTGATCAAGCGCGATGGCGTCGACGTGGTTGTATTTTCCTATAGCGACGTCGCCCACCCCACCGTGATGCACCTGGCTTCGCGCAGCGTCGCGGCAGGCGCGGATTTCTGGCTCCTCGGCGCCACTCGCACGCAAGTGAAATCCGTTGTTCCGGTGATTTCTGTGTGCGCGGTGCGAACCGGCTGCGGCAAGAGTCCCGTTTCGCGGCTCGTCGCTGGCGAACTTCGCAAAAACGGCTGGAAGCCGGTCGTCATTCGTCACCCCATGCCTTACGGCGATCTGGCGGCGCAGGCCGTGCAGCGCTTTGCCACCCGCAAAGATCTCGACCGCAATGAATGCACGATTGAGGAACGCGAAGAGTACGAGCCGCATATCGAGCAGGGCACCGTGGTCTATGCCGGCGTCGATTACGAGGAAATTCTTCGCGCCGCCGAAAAAGAAGCCGACATTATTCTGTGGGACGGCGGCAATAACGACACCTGCTTCTACGCCGCCGACCTGGAGATCGTCGTCACCGATCCTCACCGCGCCGGCCACGAACTCGCCTACTACCCGGGCGAGGTAAATCTGCGCCGCGCCGATATCGTGGTGATCAACAAGGTGGACACGGCCAAGCCCGCCGACGTCGAGACCGTGCGCCGCAACATTCAGCAAAACAATCCCTCCGCCGCGGTCGTTCGCATGGCCTGTAAAGTTTCCCTCGGCCCCGGCGAATCCATCGAAGGCAAGCGCGTCCTGGTGGTGGAGGATGGCCCAACGCTGACGCACGGACAAATGGCATACGGCGCGGGCGTGGTCGCGGCCACTCAGGGCGGGGCAAGAGAACTGGTCGATCCCCGTCCGCATGCCGTCGGTTCCATCCGCTCGACATTTGAGAAATATCCGCACCTGAGCCAGTTGCTTCCCGCCATGGGTTACAGCGAACATCAACGCCAGGAACTGGAAGAAACCATTCACCGCACCACGTGCGACCTGGTGTTAATCGCCACGCCGGTAAATCTAGGCCTGATTTTGAACATCGACAAGCCTTTCCGACGCGTGGGCTACGAAGTGGAGGAACTGGGCCAGCCGCGTCTTACCGACTTGCTCAGCAATTTCCTTGAAAAACAAAGTCACACCCGGATGTCGGAAAAGGTTTCTACGCGCTAACCCGCGTCGAGGAAAAAACTGACCTATGAACTCCAACGACTTTCTTTCCATTCGCGATTTTACGCCTCAGGAAATTACTGAATTCATTGAACTCGCGCGGCTCATCAAGTCCAATCCCGAACTGTTCAGCGAATCCCTTAAGGGGCAAACCCTCGCCCTCATTTTCGAGAAGCCCTCGCTGCGCACGCGCGTCAGCTTCGACGTTGGCATCCATCAACTGGGCGGCTTTGCTCTGTATTTGTCGCCCGCGGAAATCAACCTCGGCAAACGCGAATCCGTTTACGACGTCGGCAAGAATCTCGAGCGCCTCGTTCAGGGCATCATGATTCGCACCTTCGCCCATGAGATCGTCGAACAAATGGCGGAGTGGGCGCGCATTCCCATCATCAACGGTCTCACCGACTTCAGCCATCCCTGCCAGGCGCTGGCAGATTATCTGACCGTGCTCGAATGCAAGGGCTACGTTGCCGGTTTGAAAATCGCTTATGTGGGTGATGGCAACAACGTCGCGCACTCGCTGCTATTCGCCGGAGCACAACTCGGCGCCCACGTCTATGTTGCTTCCCCCAAGGGCTACCTGCCGGACGATGGAGCAGTTGCTTGGGCCGCCGATCGCGCAAAACAAACCGGCGGAGCCTGTGTCGTCACCGATGATCCCGTCGAAGCGGTCCGAGATGCGGACGTCGTCTACACCGACACCTGGACCAGCATGGGCCAGGAAAGCGAAAAAGAAGAACGCGAAAAAACATTTCGACCGTTTCAGGTGAACGCAACCTTGTTCGCTAAAGCCAAGCCGGACGCTATTTTCATGCACTGCCTTCCGGCCCACCGCGGCGATGAAGTCACGCCGGACATCATCGATTCGCCGCACTCGGTGATTTACCAGCAGGCAGAAAACCGTTTGCATGCGCAAAAAGCGATCCTGGTGGAATTGCTGAAACACGATGTCGTGGATTCCTTGCGCTCGGTTGTGTTTCACGTTCCGCTGCACACCTGACGTCAAGGAACGAGCACGGCAAAAATGAAAATGATGCTCATTGCCATTGGTGGCAACTCCCTGATTCGTGCCGGGGAGAAGGGCAGCATTACGGATCAGCAAGCCAACGCGCGGCGCACCGCCAAGGCCATCGTCGAGTTGATCAAGAGCGGCCATGCCGTGGTGATTACTCATGGAAATGGCCCGCAAGTCGGCGCGCAACTCATTCGTTCCGAAAGAAGCGCTGACCAGGTGCCCGGCCAGACGCTGGATGTTTGCGGCGCCGCCAGCCAGGGAGAGATTGGCTACATTCTGGCGCAAGCGCTCAGCGCCGAATTCGCGTTGGCGGGATTGCCGATTCCGGTAGCGAGCGTGATTACTCGTACCGTCGTATGCGCCGATGATCTCGCGATGATTCGTCCCACCAAGCCCGTCGGGCCATTTTATACGCGCGGCGAAGCGGAGATCAGAACCCGCCAGCTAGGCTGGACCATCGTGGAAGATGCAGAGCGCGGCTACCGTCGCGTGGTGCCTTCGCCGGAACCCATCGAAATTGTGGAACTACCGGTCATTCGCGAATTGGTGAAGGCTGGCGTGTTGGTGATCGCGTGTGGCGGCGGAGGAATCCCCGTCGTTCGCGCGAATGATATCTATCAGGGCGTCGAAGCGGTCATCGACAAGGATCCCGCCTCTGCGCTGCTCGCCAACGCTTTGGGCGCGGAAACACTGGTGATTTCCACGGCCACCGACTGCGTCTATCTCGACTACAAGAAATCGACACAGCGTCCCTTGCGGCAAGTCCGTCTGTCGGAACTCGAAGCCTATTGCGCCGCGGGACAATTCCCGCCCGGAAACATGGGGCCAAAAATCCACGCAGCGAAACGCTTTCTGCAAGGCGGGGGCCGGGAAGTCATCATCACTTCCTACGAAAATCTCGCGGCCGCGGTTGCCGGCTCTTCCGGGACGCACATCCTTCCCGATGGTGAAACTCTTGCCACCAAGGCAACCGGCGGCAAGCAACACGAACTTGCCTCGAAGGCAATCCCGCTCGAAACGGTGCGCCGATGAAACTCCGGCACATCCTCGAAGCTCAACAGTTCACGCTCCCCATTATCCGCGAACTGTTCGACCGCACTCGTGGCATGGAGCACGTCGTGGCGCGCGGTGGCTCCCTCGACTATCAGAAGCGCATCATGGCCTCTCTCTTCTACGTTCCTTCCACGCGCACGCGTTTTTCCTTCGAGTCCGCCATGCATCGCCTGGGCGGAAAAGTGATGTCCACCGAACATGCGCGCGCCTTTTCCTCGGAAATCGAAGCCGAGGACGTTGAAGACTCCATCCGCGTGCTCAGCGGCTACGCCGACGTGATCGTGATTCGTCACCCGGAAGAGGGCGGAGCCCGTCGCGCCTCGGAGGCTTCCAGCGTTCCGGTCATCAATGCCGGCGATGGCCAGGGTGGCCAGCACCCCACGCAAGCGCTCCTGGATCTCTACACTATCTATCGCGAGCGCCCCTTGGACGGTCTGAGCATCGCCTTCATCGGCGAACTCGACCGCGGCCGCACGGTTCGCTCCCTCGCCTATCTCTTGGCGAAATTCGACCGCGTAAAACTCGTTTTTGTCAGTCCTGCGGAACTGCAAATGCGCCCAGACATTCTGGAATATCTCGACCGCCACAACGTGCACTACGAAACGGTCACGGAAATGGACAGTGCTCTCGGCAAAGCCGACGTTATTTACCAAACCAGGATTCACCCCGAGCGTCTGCGCAACCGTGCCGGTCTGGGGCGCTATACGATTGATTCCTCGGTGTTGCCGAAACTCAAGCCGGACGCCATGATTTTGCATCCGCTTCCGCGCACCACCGAGCTTGCCAAGTGTGTCGACGCCGACTCTCGCGCCCGATATTTCCTGGAAGCCCAGAACGGTCTTTATGTGCGTATGGCTTTGCTGACCATGCTGCTGGATTGAAGTGTCGCCGGCGGTTCCGGCGAAGTTTTTCGAATCGCAAGGAAGGTGAATATGGCTCCCGTGATGACAGACCAAGCTCGCAACACAAGAGATTTCATCGAACTCGAGAATCGCTACGGCGCCCACAACTACCACCCGCTGGATGTCGTCATCGAACGCGCCGAAGGCGTTTGGGTATTCGACGTCGAGGGCAAGTCTTACCTCGATTGCCTGGCCGCCTATTCCGCGGTCAATCAAGGCCATTGCCACCCGCGCGTTCTCGCGACGCTTGTCGAGCAAGCTCGAAAGGTAACACTCACTTCGCGGGCGTTTCGCAACTCGCAGCTCCCGTTGCTCTGCCAGGATCTTCACGAACTGACCGGCATGGATATGGTGTTGCCGATGAATTCCGGCGCCGAAGCCGTGGAAACCGCGGTGAAGGCCGCGCGCAAGTGGGGCTACCAGGTCAAGAATATTCCTGACGGCCAAGCGGAAATTATCGTGTGTGCCGGCAATTTTCACGGACGCACCGTCACCGTCGTGAGTTTTTCCAGCGATCAGGCCTATCGCGACGGATTCGGCCCATTTACGCCGGGTTTTCGCATCATTCCGTTCGGCGATGCTCAGGCCTTGCGCAAGGCCGTCACTCCCAACACTTGTGCATTTCTCGTTGAACCCATTCAGGGTGAAGCGGGCATTGTCATTCCTCCCGACGGCTTCCTGCGTGAAGCCGCGGAAATTTGTCGCCAGAATGGCGTGCTCATGATGGTGGACGAAATCCAATCGGGGCTCGGCCGCACCGGGAAACTGTTCGCTTACATGCACGAAGGAATTCAGCCGGATGTCTTGATCGTCGGCAAAGCCCTCGCCGCCGGTTTCTATCCGGTCTCTGCCGTGCTTGCCTCGACGGAAATTCTCGGAGTGTTCAAACCCGGCGACCATGGCAGCACTTTCGGTGGCAATCCCCTCGCGTGTGCCGTCGCGCGCACGGCACTTCGCGTGCTCATTGAGGAGAAGCTCGTGGAGCGCTCCGCCGAACTGGGCAAATATTTCCTCGAGCAGTTGCGGGCCATCCGCAGTTCCGCCGTGAAGGAGGTTCGTGGCCGCGGCTTGTGGATCGGCATCGAATTGCACAAAGAAGCGCGCTCGTATTGCGAAGCCCTGAAAGAGCAGGGAATCCTCTGCAAAGAAACCCACGAGCGGGTCATCCGCGTCGCTCCTCCCCTGGTAATCACCCGCGAAGAGATCGACTGGGCCATGGACCGCATCCGTAAAGTCCTCATCTAGCCAGCGCGGGATGGCTTTTGTAGTGGCCGACCTTCAGGTCGGTTCTTGTCTTCCTCTTTCTTATTCGCGACGTAATTTGGAGTGCGGTGACTCGCCACCGCTTTTCAGCCGCAGTATTCTCGACAAATCTGTCGTCGTGCCTCGCTGAACGGCGTATGCGAACAGCAATTCTTGCGGAATAACCGCAGCCAAGCGTCATCCCGAGCAAAGCGAGGGATCTGCTTTTCGCGGGTGCTCGCACCTTGGTTTTTAAGCGCGAAAAAAACTTCTCCGCGCAACCTTCCGCTGAATCGTCTACAATCAACCCACTTTTGTTTCCGGCTTCTGGCCACTTTCAGGGAACGCGCTCCATCCCGCCGGACGCCCCGTTCGCTCGGCAGGAAGGAAACGAAATCCCGAGACCATGGATGAAACTTAACCCCTATCTGCTTCGCAGCACGATCGTGGCCGCCCTCGGCGGCCTGCTTTTTGGTTTTGACACCGCCGTCATCGCGGGCACCACACACGCCCTGACCGAACTCTACAAGCTCTCGCCAACCGCGCTCGGCATCACCGTTTCCAGCGCGCTGTTCGGAACGATTATCGGCTCCATGCTCGCGGGAATTCCCGGCGACAAGTACGGGCGCAGAGACAGCCTGCGTGTCATGGCCGTGCTCTACGTCATCTCTGCGGTCGGATGTGCCTTTGCCTGGAGCTGGACCGCGCTGGTTTGTTGCCGCGTCATCGGCGGCCTGGCCATCGGCGGTTCTTCGGTTCTCGGCCCCATGTACATCGCGGAAATCGCACCGGCCAAGTGGCGCGGCCGTCTCGTCGGCTTCTTTCAATTCAATGTGGTCTTTGGAATCCTGCTGGCCTACTTCTCCAACTACATGATCGGCTTGTTCGGATTCGGCGCGCAGGAGTGGCGCTGGAAGTTGGGTATCGCGGCCATTCCTGCACTGGGATTTCTCCTCATGTTGTTCTTCATTCCGCGCAGCCCGCGCTGGCTCGTCAAGCAGGGTCACGTGGAAGAGGCCCGCGAGGTCCTTCGTCTGATTGGCGAGGAGAATTACGAAAAGGAATTGCAGGACATCGTTGAATCCATCGACGCCGAGCATACCCAGCACGACGTCTTCTTCTCCTGGAAGTATCGTTTGCCCATTTTTCTTGCCATCACCATCGGCATGTTCAATCAGCTTGCCGGCATCAACGCCATCCTCTACTACTTGAACGATATCTTTGCCCATGCCGGCTTCAACAAGGTTTCCTCGGATCTGCAAGCTGTGGCCATCGGCGCCACCAATCTTCTTTTCACCATGATTGCCATGTCGCTCATCGATCGCGTGGGCCGCAAACGCCTCCTTTTGATTGGCGCCGTCGGCACCGCCCTTTGCCTTGCCGGAGTCGCGCGAATTTTCCTTACCCACAAACACGAAGACTTGCTCGTCTGGCTGTTGATCGGCTACATCGCCTTTTTCGCCTTTTCCCAGGGCGCGGTCATCTGGGTGTACATCGGCGAAGTTTTCCCCAACCGCGTGCGCGCCAAAGGCCAGAGCCTTGGCAGCTTCTCTCACTGGCTCATGAACGGCATCATCTCTCTGATCTTCCCCGTGATGGCGGCGCGTTCGGGCGGCTACCCCTTCGTCTTTTTCTCCGTCATGATGGTTTTGCAATTCTTCGTGGTGCTGTTCTTCTACCCGGAAACCAAGGGCTATTCCCTCGAAGAATTGCAAAAGAAGCTCGGCATCGCCTGAAGCTCCATTTGTCTTTTGCTCCGCACGCCGGCCGCTGCTGTCCTCACCCACTGTCGTCCTGAGGGCCGCGCAGTTTGCGGCCCGAAGCATCTCACCCGAAGCATCCTGCAGCATTTTCGACGCCGAATCCGGGCCCGTCACTTCACAATTTTCGCGATATACACCCCGTACGGCTCCAAGTTGACGGTCTTCAACTCGCCGTCAACCGCACTGACAGCGTTCTTCGCCAGTATCTTGCTCTTGGCCCCCGCCAATCCCTGCCCGCTTAAATCAAAGCTTGGCTGCTGTTTCGACCCAGACATATTCACCACCACCAGAATTGTCTCGTCGCCAGACTGCCGCAGGTACGACACCACGTTGGGATCTGATTCATTCAACCCCATGTATTTTCCTTCGCGGAAGGCCGGCTCCTCACGCCGCAACTTCAGCACGCGCTTGTAGAACGTCAGCACGGAGTCCGGCTCCTTGCTCTCCGTCTCCACGTTGTGCGTTTTCGCCGAAGGCGGCACCGGCAACCACGGCTTTCCGGTTGTGAATCCTGCGTTTGGCCCGCTGGTCCATTGCATCGGAGTGCGTTCCCCGTCGCGGCCCTTTTCCAGCGGCCAGCCCAGCACGCCGATGGGGTCCTTCACATCTTCTTTTCGCGTTGGATCGCTGTTCTCCATCCCCAACTCTTCGCCGTAGTACATGATCGCCGTGCCGCGCAGCGTCAGGTAAAACCCCGCCATCATTTTCGCGATGTCGTCGTTGTGCGCTCCGTCACCATAGCGGGTATAGGACCGCTTGATGTCGTGATTCGTGATCACATATGTCGGCCAACCGCCGGCCGCATCTACGCCGTCAATGTGTTTCCGCACCAGCGGCGCCGACAACGGAAGTTGCGTCAGCAGCAAGTCCATCGGCAGTTGCAACTCATTGAAGTTCGGGCCGTAGTAGTCTTTCAACTCGCTTACATCGCTCGTCCACGTCTCGCCAATCAGCACCGCATCGTACTCGTCAGCCACTTTCCGCAGCCGTTGCAGCGCCTCGTGCATTTCCGGCAGCTTCTTGTTGTACTTCTCCTCCATGTTCGGCCGGCCAAATTTGTCCTTGCCCGGCAGCACCGGATTGTCTTTGAACATCGGGTCTTCGAACAGTGTGTCCACAGCGTCCAGACGGAATCCGGCCACGCCACGCTGGTACCAGAAGCGCGTCACGTCAAACATGCCCTTTTCTACCGCGGGATTTCGCCAGTTCAGGTCCGGCTGCTCAGGATAAAAGTAGTGGTAGTAATACTGATTGGTCGTCAGATCCAATTTCCACGCCGACAGGCCGAACGTCGACATCCAGTTGTTGGGCGGCTCATTCGGCCCTTTGCCATCTTTCCAGATGTACCAGTCGCGGTGTTCCGCGCTCTTCGATGATTTCGAATCCAGAAACCATTTGTGCTGGTCCGAGGTGTGGTTCACAACAAAATCCAGAATCACACGGATGTTCCGCTTCTTTGCTTCACTCGCCAGTCTGTCAAAATCCTGCAGCGTCCCGTACATCGGATCGATACTCACATAGTCGGAAACGTCGTACCCAAAGTCCACCTGTGGAGAAGGGAAGCACGGCGTAATCCAGATCGCGTTCACTCCCAGTTCTTTCAAATAGTCAAGCTTCGACGTGATCCCGTTCAGGTCGCCGATTCCGTCGCCGTTGCTGTCCTTGAAGCTGCGCGGATAAATCTCATAGAAGACCGCGTGCTTCCACCAAGGATCAGCCTGCGTGCCTGTCGCCGCAGCCTGTGCATGAATCGACGGCGCCGCAAACAGCAGACACAGCACCAGCGCAGCAATCAAATTGAGTTTCTTGTTCATAGAATTTCGCTCCTCCAATGCGCGTCATTCGCACTTTACTCGACGCCGCCTCGCAAGTGTTTTCAGGAGGGCAGGCCTTTACAATTTGTGGAAAAGTTTCAATTTGTCATTCCGAACGGAGCCTGCGGAGTGGGGGATCTCTATGTCTTGGGTGTCGCCAAACAGAGAGTCTGCGCTCCGCCCGGAATGACGCGAACCAAACCTCTTCCAAACGATGAGACGAGCCCTATGGCTAGCACTTACTGCTTCGCGTGGGCGTTGCCCGACTTGCTTCCAAAATGTATCGTCAACGTCGCGCGCCCGGTCGCAGCCGAGTCGCTTCCCGGCACCGTCACAGCCAACTCGTCTGCACCGTCGCTAGCCTTTGTAAGCTTACCGCCCTGCACGCTGGCAATCTGTGCGCCATTGAACACCGCCAATCCGTACGTCTTTCCACCCGTTCCTTCCAGTTCCACGGCAAGCATGTCGCGGCCACTCGACCATGCCTCAGACAAAATTCGCAGCCCTTCGCTGCGGCTCGCCAACTCCGGAAGCCGCGATGTGTAGCTCACGCTGAAATCGTCACGCATCTTGACACGCACGGTGCTCGGCCCGCCATACGCCTTAAACCGCGTCATCACATGCTGATCGCTGCTGTTTGCTTCCAACCTGAAGGGCAACGGCCGCCCATTCAACTCCACGCTTTGCACTTCCGCGCGCAAACTCAATTCCGGCTGAAACAAAATCTCGCAATCTCCTGAGCCAGTGCGACGGACTTCCAGCACGATTTCTTCCGCGCTGCGCGTGAAGTGAAAATCGGCCTTCGTATTTCCCGCCGGCACGTTTTGCAGGCCAAAACTCGACCAGTCCGCGGGCAGCGACGGCGCCAGCGTAATGGTCTGCTTCGCCGCATCCACTTGCAGCCCCAGCATCCCGCGCAACAGCGGGCTCACCACCATCGCCGCGGACCAGATCTGGTGCGGTGAACTGGTCACCAACGGCTGGTAGTAGTCGCCCGAAAGAACTTCCGTGGTGTGTCCCGGCGAACCATCCAGCGCCAGCAACGCATTCGCGCGCAAATTCTGCAGCGCCGCGTTCGGCTGGTGATAACGATACTCCGCCACCGCGGCCCACCCGGTGAACAGCGGCCACACCGACCCGTAGTGATAGCCGCCGGCACTGTAATTCGCGTAGCGCGGCGAAACGATGCGCATGCCCCAATCGGTGGCGTGCCCGCGCGACGCCAGTTGTTCGATCATGGCCTTGGAATTCTCGGCATCCAGCACGCCAAACCACATCGGCACCATCGCCAGCACGCTCTGCTCGTCAACACGCTTGCCGCTCTGATCCAGCGCGAACGCGTACGATTTCTTCTCTGCCGACCAATATGCTTCGTTGAGCTTGGCTTTCTCCTTCGCCGATTCTTCAGCCAGCGCTTTGCTATCAACATCCTTGCTCATCCGCTTCGCCAACTCCGAAAGTGAACGCAGCGCTTCCACCGCCAGGCCGCTCTGATACAGCTCCGATTTAATCGGCAGCAACGGCCCGCCTTCTACCCAACCGTGCCCCACGCCAAAATTTTTCGGGAAGCCGGCGTCATAGGTGGATTGCAGAAACTGGTACGCTCGCCACAAATTGTCCCAGTGATCCTTCGCGAATCCCACATCGCCACTGCTGCGCACGTAATCGTCCATGGCGATCAGGAAAAGCGGCGTGGCATCGGCGGATGCGAATCCGTACGGGTAATTCTTGAACCAGTCCACCAGGCTGGCGGTCTGCGCAATCTCGTGCGGAATCTTTCCATCCGCGCGCTGAAACTGGGTCAGGAATGTCAACGCCTCTCGCGTGGTGGCAAAATCTCCCGCGCTGTTCAGGGCGAACGATGTCCACAGCGAATCGCGCCCGAAAAACCACGCAAAGCCCGGCCGCTGGCTCTCTCCCGAAGTGCGATATCCGGCTACCAATCCCGTCCCCAGATACGGGTTCGTCACCAGTCCTTGCAGCACGCTCACTCGCGACCAGTCGTACGCCGCCTGCAATTGCGCATCCGGCAGCGTCACGTTCACCGTGCGTTTCAGGTAGTCCGCATAATATTTCGCGGACTCGCTCTGCAATTCCGCGCCGCGCTCCAACAATTTGCGATACGTTTTCTCGGCGTCGGCTGCGCCAGTCACCGAGCCGGCAATCACCACCACTTTCGTGTCTTTGCCCTTGGCCGTTACGCCAAGCCTCAGCGTATCGACCGTCGAAGAAGCGTAATTGGTGTCGAATACTTCCGCTTCCACCACCCCGCTCGGCGATCCCACGAGTCCGGCGAATTTCTTGCTTTCTTCTCCCAGCGAAAAGGCGTGCAGCGCCGCATCCCAGGACCCGTACGTCGCTCCCAGTCCCGCCGGCCATTGCAGCTGAAAATCCGGGCGCAACGTCGCAATGATTTCCAGCGGTGCTTCCGTTTCCACTTCGAAGCGAATCAGGGCCCCCGGCTCGTCCACCGGAACGAAGAATGTCTCCTTCACGCGGAACGTATTGCCGCTGAACAGCAAGGTAGTCGACTCGGGACGCGCAACAATCGTGCGCACCATCGATTCCGCCGGGAAGTCGCCTTCGGGCGTGCGAAACGTCACCGAAAAATTCCGGAACAGCTTCAGCGGGTAAACCCAAGCCTCCGCTCGCCCAGATTCATTCCCAAAGATAGCCGCGCGCTTGCCCACCGCGCAGAGAAATTCCCACGGCCGCGCCGCACGCGAAATCTCCAACGCTGGCGCAGTGTCGGCGGCTGCCGCAGCCAGCTTGTCTGGCATTCCGCCCAGCAGCAAAAATGCCATCGCAGCGCTGGCGGCAACCACTCTTGGGAAACCGATTTTCTTGCGAATTTGACGGCACTTGGCTCGAAAAAGGAAACTCTGAAGGGTCTTCATGCGATTCAGTCTGCCTGTGGGCCGACTTGCAAAATCGCAGGCCGGTTAATATAAAAGAATTGAGCAGAGTCTAGCACAAGCGAAAGCTGGGAAGGTATCGACCTTTTGTCCTCGTCACGCCGCAGGTTTCTGAAATCGCTCAGCCGCTCGGCTCTGGTTCTCCCCTTCGAAAGTATTCTTTCGCTGGCCTGGCCGCTCAAAGCCCAGTCGTTTTTCCAGGACTCCGGTGCCAAGCCTCCTGCGCAAGCACCCCCACCCGCCACGCCGCTGGGCGTCAATTTCGTTAACGTCGCGAAGGAAGCTGGCCTCAACACCAAAATGATTTTTGGCGGCGAGCACAAAAACAAATATTTGTTGGAGACCACCGGCTGCGGCGTGGCCTTCTACGATTACGACAATGATGGCTGGCTCGATATTTTTCTGGTGAACGGCACGCGCCTCGAAGGCTTTCCCGCCGGGCAGGAGCCCACCAATCGCCTCTACAAAAACAATCGTGATGGCACCTTCACCGATGTCACCGCCAAAGCGGGCCTGATTCATTCCGGCTGGGGACAGGCCGTCTGCGTCGGTGACTACGACAACGACGGCTTCGACGATCTCTTCATCTCCTACTTCGGCAAGAACGTCCTCTACCACAACAATGGCAACGGCACGTTCACCGATGTCACCGCCAAAGCGGGCGTCGCCACTAGCGGTAAGCGCTGGAATACCGGTTGCGCCTTCGTCGATTACGATCGCGACGGCAAGCTCGATCTTTTCGTTGCCAACTACATCGACATGGATCTGGCCACCGCTCCCGTGCCTGAATCCGGCCCCTGCCTCTACAAAGGAGTGATGGTCGCCTGCGGTCCTCCTGGCCTGAACGGCGGCAAGAATATTCTCTTCCACAATAATGGGGACGGCACTTTCAGTGACGTTTCCCAGGCTTCCGGCATCACCAGCGCCAACGGCACCTACGGCCTCGGCGTGCTCACTGCCGATCTCGACAACGACGGTTGGCCCGACATTTACGTTGCCGACGATTCCACCGCCAGCGCCCTCTATCAGAATTTGAAAAACGGAAAGTTCCAGGACATTGCCATCGATGCCGGCTGCGCCCTCAGCGCCGACGGCAAGCCTCAGGCCGGCATGGGCATTTCCGCGGGCGATTACGATCTGGACGGCAACCTGGATCTCGTGAAAACAAATTTTGCCGGCGACACTCCCTCGCTCTACCACAATCTCGGCGGTGCCACCTTTGAAGACGCCACTTTCCCCGCGGGACTCGGCCGCCACACGCAATTTCTCAGCTGGGGCGTTGGTTTTTTCGATTTTGACAACGATGGCTGGCCCGACATCCTCATCTGCAACGGTCATGTCTATCCGGAGGTGGAGCAACTGCGCACCGAAGCGGGCTACGCGCAGCGCAAGTTGCTCTACCACAATATGCGCAACAGCCATTTCGCCGATGTTTCGGAGGAAGCCGGCCCCGGCATTTCGGAGCCGTCCGCCTCGCGCGGCTGCGCCTTTGGCGATTACGACAATGATGGCGACATCGATTTCGTCATCAATTGTGTGAACGATGTGCCGCGCCTGGTGCGCTGCGACTCCACCCTGAAGCACAATTGGATCAAGGTCCGCACCATCGGCACAAAATCCAACCGCAGCGGCATTGGCGCGCGCCTGCGTTGCGTGGCGCAAATTCCCGGCGAAACCAAGCCGCATTCTCAAATCGATGAAGTGCGCAGCGGCGGCGGGTACTTCTCGCAAAGTGATCTGCGCGTGCACTTCGGCATCGGCAAAGCCGAAAAAATCGATCTCCTCGAAATTAAGTGGCCCAGCGGGGCGGTAGATACCCTCAAGGACATCAAGCCCAATCAGGTGATCTACGTCAAAGAAGGCGAGGGCATTATCCGCAACGTCAGTTACGACGCCGACAAGAAAGCCCCCCCGAAAAGGTAAGCCTTTTTGTGGAGACGAACCTAAATGTTTGCAGCCCACCACAGCATGTCCCTCCGAAACACAGGCATGTTATTCCGAGCGAAGCGAGGAATCTGCTTTTCCTCTGTCCCAACGCAACGCGTGCGTTATAGTTCCTCCTGGAGGCCGTCCATGAGGAGTCGATTTCCTTTGTTTCGCACTCCGCGTGCATTCGCTCTGCTGGTCGTCCTTCTTTCCACCGCAGCTTTCCTGCTCGCCGCGGCCGAACAAGAAATCTGGAAGCGCGTCTCGCAAACGCCCGCGGTTTCTCCTCAGGGCACAGGCTGGGAATCCGCGGGCACATTCAACCCCGCCGTCATTCGTCACAGCAACAAGGTCGTGATGCTTTATCGCGCACAGGATGCCGACGGCGTCTCGCGCCTTGGCTACGCCGACAGCACCGACGGCATCCACTTCACCCGCAAGCCCGATCCTGTGTTCGCCCCTGAAGCTTCCTATGAGATGGGTGGCGGGGTCGAAGACCCGCGCCTCGTAAAAATCGACAACCTCTACTACATGACCTACACCGGCTACAACAAATCAGACGCGCAGTTGTGCCTCGCTACTTCCCGCGATCTCGTCCACTGGGAGCGCAAAGGCATTCTGCTTCCCGCGTACAAAGGCAAGTGGAACACCGCGTGGACCAAATCCGGCGCCATCCTCACCGAAAAGATCGACGGCAAATATTGGATGTACTGGCTGGGAACCTCGCGCGATCACAAAGACGAGATGGGCCTCTCCCACTCCTACGATTTGGTTCATTGGACCGAAGCGGCAGAAATCCCCGTGCTTCCGGCGCGCCCAGGAAAATTCGATTCCCGCGTAGTCGAACCCGGCCCGCCGCCCATTCTCACACCCGAGGGAATTGTGCTGATTTACAACGGCGCCGACGACAATCTTGTCTATCGCACTGGCATCGCCGTCTTCGATCGCAAGGATCCGCGCAAGCTTCTCTATCGTTCCGAGCAACCCTTTTTCGAGCCGCAACTCGAATGGGAAAAAGTCGGCCAGGTTCCCAACGTTGTATTCGTCGAAGGAATGCTGAAGCAAACCGATCGCTTCCTGTTCTACTACGGCGGCGCCGACAGATACGTAGGCATAGCCGAAACCCAGCAGCTCCCCACAAAGTGAACGTGTCGTGTCCGCCTTCCGAGCCGGGCGCCCCATGGGGGGTTCCCCCACAGAGCGCTCGACTTTACAGCTAGCAAAAGAACTTTCGTTGTTGCGACGTCAGGGCTGCGAAGAAACTTCCGTTTTGTCTTTCCGAACGGGGTCCGTGGAGTGAGGAATTCCTCCCCGATTTTTGCCGCGAGAGAATCGATCTCACTGGCAGGCCTTCCCTGTCTCTAGCTTCCTGATCCCTGATATCTGATGGCTTTGCACTGATGACTGAAAATTAGTTCCCCACCGCCTTCCCCGCACCCTCTTTCAATGCCAAAACCCGATCCACCCCCGGCTTCTCAAACATTTCCGTCAACCCGCTCGGCCAGCGAATCTCGATCCAATCGATCTGCGCCGCGCTAGCCAGTCCAAAATGCACGCGCCGGTCATTATTCGAAATGTAACTCGACCCGCTGCGCACCTCATCCACCAGGATGCGCGCCCCCGCCTTCACCCGAATTCGCGCTCCCAGTCCATCGCGATTCGACTTCACTCCCTCGGTCTTGATCGCCACCCAGTGATTCCCATTCTTCACCTGATTGATCAGCAAGCTAGGCGGAGCGTTCATGTTGCTTACCACGGCTGATAGCTTGCCATCATTCCAGAAATCGCCAATGGCCAGGCCGCGAGAGGAACTCGGCGTGGTAATCCCTGGTCCGGCGCTGGCTGAAATTTCGCTGAACGTGCCATTGCCGTTGTTGTGATAGAAAATGCGCGGCTCCTCGTAATTGCTACCCAGATGTTGCTTGTCCACCTCCGGATACACGTGCCCGTTCACCAGAATCAAATCCGGCCATCCGCTGTTTTCCGCATCGAGAAACATGGTGCCCCAACCCAGATATTGCGTGTGCAAACCCAGTCCAGCCGCAAATGTGTGTCGTCAAACGTGCCATTGCCGTTGTTGCGGTAAAGCGTTGAAGTGTCGTCGGAAAAGTTCGTCTTGAAAATATCCAGGTGGCCATCGCCATTGTAGTCGCCAATCGTTGATCCCATTCCGGCCTGTTCTTTGCCATCCTCGTTAAACGCGGCACCAGCGGACACCGCCGTATCCGTAAATGTTCCGTCCTTGTTGTTGTGATACAGAATGCTCGGCGTGCTATCGCAAGCCACAAAAATGTCCGGCCATCCGTCTTCGTCGTAGTCGAATGGCGAAGCGCTGAGCGCATAGTGTCCGTTGGTTTTGTCGATGTGCGCCTTTTTGGTCGCATCCTCGAATGTTCCATCGCCGCGGTTGTGGTACAGAATATTCGCTGACCATGGAAGCCCTCGCGGCCCGCACATCACCGGCACGCCCTTCCACAGGCATTCGGCCCGTTCACCGGGCTTCGGCGCGGTCTTCACGTCGAAGTCCACGTACGTCGCGACAAACAAATCCACTTTGCCGTCGCGGTCGTAATCCAAAAAGGCGCAGCCGCTTCCCCATGCGCCGCCCGTCCCCGCAACTCCCGCCTTCTCGCTTAGGTCAGTGAATGTTCCGTTGCCGTTGTTGTGGTACAAAACGTTCTTCCCGTAGTAGGTCACGTAGAAATCTTCAAATCCGTCATTGTCATAATCGCCCACGCAAACGCCTTGTCCCCACCCCGTATGCATCACTCCAGCCTTGGCGGTCACATCCGTAAACGTTCCGTCGTGATTGTTGTGATATAGGTGACTCGTGGGCGCGCCGGGCCCTGGCGTGCCTTCCAGCGTCGTCCCGTTCACAATGAAAATATCCGGCCATCCATCGTTGTCATAATCGAACACGGCCACGCCAGTGCCCGTCGTCTCAATGATGTATTTCTTGGTGTCCACGCCTCCGAACACGTTTCTTGCCTCCAGACCTGCCTTCGCCGCTTCGTCCTTGAAATACACTATCGGTTTCGCGTCTTGATTTGCCGCTGGCTGTTGTCCAACCGCCGTGCCGGCCGCCAACGCCAGTATGCTGAGAACCATCCCCTGAATTCTGCGCCCGGCCTTCCGATGGATTTTGAAAAGGTTCATGAGTTCGCCAGCTGCGTGAGTATGCTCAACCTGCGTTAACTCTTCCAAGTCTCACAGAAATGCGCAACCCACGGCAAGCGCTCACGCCTGCCTTCTTTTTGTGCTTAAATTACTCTGACGCAGTGGAGTGTTGCGTATCTATGAAGGTTCGTCTCGCGGTTCTCGTTCTGATCGCCGTTTTCTCGGGATTTCTGCCGTCTCTCGTCGTGCAAGCGCAAACGCCCGACGGCTCCCCCGCGGCACAGCCCACCGCCCCAGCGGCCCCGGATCCCACTTACGACTCCGCCCACAAGCTTCTGCAGCAGGGCAAATACGACGAAGCGATCTCCGCTCTTACGGCTTTGCAAAGCCAGACTCCTCCGCCAAAGGGCCTCGACCACGAACTGGGTGTTGCCTACTACAAGAAGGGCGACTATCCCAAGGCCGTCCGCAGCCTGCAAGCGGCGCAAAAAGAAGAGCCCAGCGATGGCGAAATCATCCAGCTTACGGGCCTATCGCTTTATCTTGCGGGCAAGCCTGCCGACGCCATCCCCTATCTCGAAAGAGTACAGACCTGGTATCCACGTGCCAATGTCGATGCCGCCTATATCCTTGGCGTCGCCTACGTGCAAACCAAAAAATATGCCGAGGGTCGCACCGCCTTCGCAAGAATGTTTGGTGTGCCGCCGGATTCCGCCGCCGCGTATCTTTTCGCGGCGCGCATGTTGCTTCGTCTCGATTTCGGACCCATCGCGGAGGAATACGGCCTGAAGGCTGTGGCCATCGATCCAAAACTTCCTCTCGCTCACCAGTTGCTCGGCGAACTGTATCTCTACCAGTCCAAAATCCCCGAAGCCGTCGCGCAACTCGAGCAGGAAGTGGCCGTTAATCCCGCCAACCCCGTCGCGCTCTACAAACTCGCGGATGCTTATACGCGCATTCAGAAGTTCGATGAAGCCGAGAAGCTTCTGCAGCGCTCCATTTGGCTGGATGCTACTTCTACCGGCCCCTACATCCTCATGGGTAAAGTGCTGGAGAAAAAAGGTGAAGCCGTGCTCGCCGTGCGCGCTCTGCAACGCGCCATCAATATGGATCCCAACAATTCCATTTCCCACCACCTGCTGGGCCAGGCCTACCGCGACCTGGGCCGCTCCGAAGATGCCGAGCGCGAACTCAAATTAGCCGAGCAACTCCAGTCCCGCGACGTCAGTCGCCAGCAGTAAGTCGCCCAACACAAGCCTTACGTTTCCTCGAACATGGCAATGAGTTATCGTCCTGAGGGCCGTTTGCGGCCCGAAGGATCTCAGCTGGAACATTGTTTCCGATCCCTGATGGGCCTTCTAAAGGGAGCACCTTCCGAGTCGGTCCGCGCACACAAATTCTCGGCTCATCTCAAATAAAAAGTGTCATTCCGACCGGAGCACCGGCGCCTACTGCCTGTGCGGAGTGGAACAATCATGGCAGGATCTGCCCGCCATCTCGATCCCTTGAACTCCTTGCCGCTGAGCGTCTGTTGCGTTGTCATCCCGAGCGAAGCGAGTCATCGGCTTCTAGTTCGACGCGGCCTTCGCCGTAACCTGCTCTTTCCCCAACTTCTCGACCATCTCCGTCGGCAACTCGTTCAGGAACACCAGGAACACCCCGTTCGTCCACCCGAACCCCACCACATTGATCTGGTAACCGCCCTTCACGGCCGCATCCGTTGACCGGTCGACCGCATTGTATTTTTCCCGAATGGTTCCATCTTTCCGGAAATTTTCCGCCACCGTGCTCAAAAATTCGTACGACGTACGATTCGCCTCATTCGTAAATCCGTACCGCCTCAGCCCCTCGATATCCAGCAGTTGCACCGGCGCCCACGCAAACGGCGCGTCCCACTGCATGCCGGTATCGTATGGGCTCATCATGATTCCGCCCGGCTTCTCGAAATGGCTGAGCGTCTTCACCACCGCCGCAGCTTGCCCTTTCGACGGCACGCCCGCCCACAAGGGATAAAATGTAGTCGCATATTCGTAGGTCGACATCTTTTGCTTGACGAAGTCGTAGTCGAAATATTCTCCCTTTTCCGCATTCCACAAATATTTCTGGATGGCTTCCTGCCTCGCCGC
>Ga0074045_10000474_pt1 | contig 38850 bp, 27 predicted proteins | sample BogForMeECP23OM2_FD_94442 | JGI IMG/M metagenome (GOLD analysis project Ga0074045, IMG submission 94442) | Bog forest soil microbial communities from Calvert Island, British Columbia, Canada - Bog Forest MetaG ECP23OM2 | ecosystem: Environmental > Terrestrial > Soil > Wetlands ...
CACTTCCGCGCGCGTGGTGATGCGTTCCCCGCGAATTCCAAAGGCATTCGCCAGCGAAACAAAATCCGGTGCCACCAGCGGCGTGGCCACGTAACGCTTGTCGTAGAAAAATTCCTGCCACTGGCGAACCATGCCCAGATAGCCGTTATTGATGATGGCGATCTTCACGTTGATTTTTTCCTGCACGATGGTGGCGAGTTCGCAGGAGGTCATCTGGAATCCGCCATCGCCGGCCACCACCCACACTTCCGCATCGGGCCGCGCGAACTTTGCGCCAATGGCGGCGGGCAGGGCAAACCCCATCGTGCCGAGTCCGCCAGAGGTAATCAGAGTGCGGGGGCGGTCGTGGTGGTAATACTGCGCTTCCCACATCTGGTGCTGGCCCACGTCGGTGACGACGATGGCCTCGCCTTTGGTGACCTTCCAGAGGTCGTTGATGACGTGCGCGGCATAAAGATGGCCGCTGTCGGGAAGACTCTGAATATCGCGAACAGCGGAATCGCCCTTGAGTTCCTGGATATGAGCAAGCCAGGGAGAATGGTCGCGTTCGTGTACGTATGGCAGAAGTCTGCTGAGAGTTTCGCCTGCATCGCCGATGAGCGCCGCGTCTACCGGAACATTCTTGTTGATTTCCGCGCGATCCACCTCAATGTGGATTTTGTGGGCATTGCGGGCATAGGTGCGCAGATCGCCGGTGACGCGATCGTCAAAGCGCATGCCCACGGCGATCAGCAGGTCGGCTTCCTGAATTGCCGTGTTCACCCACGCTTCGCCGTGCATCCCCATCATCCCGAGGTTCATGGGATCGCTGGCCGGGAAGCAGCCGATGCCGAGAAGCGTCATGGCCACGGGAATATTGCTGGTGCGAACGAATTCTTCCAACTTGCGCATCGCGCCGGAAAGCATCACGCCGCGCCCAGCCAGAATCACGGGACGCTTCGCGGTGTTCAGAAGCTCGACGGCGCGGTCAAATTGGTCCTGTTTGTGATTGTTACGGATTCGTTTGGGCGGCAACTTTGGGCCGCACGTCTCCCAATCGAATTCCGCCGAAGCCTGCTGCGCGTCCTTGGTGAAGTCCACGAGCACGGGGCCGGGGCGTCCGGACTGGGCAATGATGAAGGCTTCGCGCAACGTGTGCGCAATATCTTCCGCACGGGAGACCACCACGTTGTACTTGGTGATCGGCATGGTGATGCCGGTAATGTCCACTTCCTGAAAAGCGTCGGAACCGAGCACCCTGCTGCTGACTTGCCCAGTGATGCACACCACCGGAGAAGAATCGAGCATGGCTGTGGCAATCCCGGTGACCATGTTGGTGGCGCCGGGGCCGGAAGTGGCCATGGCCACGCCGATGCCGCCCGTCGCGCGCGCATAGCCATCGGCCATGTGCGTCGCGCCCTGTTCGTGGCGCACGAGAATGTGATGCAGCTTGGACTTGCCGAGCGCGTCGTAGACAGGAAGAATCGCGCCGCCGGGATAGCCGAAGATGTGCCGCACGCCGAGGCGCGTCAAAGTTTCGCAGAGTATTTCCGCACCAGTCATCTTCATAGAGTTCTCCCCGTGGATCCCGGTAGGGAACCGGATGAAAAAGTGTCGGGCACGGAAGTCACGGCGCCAAGAGAGGAAGACGAGACGAGATAGGCGTACTTGGCCATGACGCCGCTGGTGAAGCGGGGCTTGGGCGCCTTCCAGGAAGCGAGGCGCTTCTGAATTTCGGCGTCGGTCAGCTCGACGGAAAGTGTGCGCTTGGGAATATCGAACACAATCGTGTCGCCATCCTGCAGAGCGGCGATGGGGCCGCCGACGATGGCTTCGGGAGCGACGTGGCCTGCCATCAGGCCGTGCGTTGCGCCAGAGAAACGCCCATCCGTCAACAGAGCGACGGAATCGCCGAGCCCTGCTCCGACCAGCGCCGCAGTCACCGCGAGCATTTCGCGCATGCCGGGTCCGCCACGCGGGCCCTCGTAACGAATTACAACGACGTCGCCAGCCTTGATCTTGTCTGCGCCGATCGCGGCAAACGCCGCTTCTTCGTCATTGAAGACGCGCGCGGGGCCGCGGAAGTCTTGCGTATTGTGCCCGGCAACCTTGATCACGCAACCTTCCGGAGCAAGATTGCCATGGAGAATGACTAAGCCGCCTGTCGCTTTGAGCGGGTTATTTCTTGTGCGGACGACTTCCTGGCCGGGAGTTTCCTCTGCAGCGGCCGCTTCTTCGGCGAGGTAGCGGCCGGTGACGGTGATCACGTCTCCCTTGAGGAGGCCAGCTTCAAGCATACGCTTCGCGATGAGCGGAGTGCCGCCTGCTGCATATAGATCGGTTGCGACAAATCGTCCTCCAGGTCTTAAGTCAGCGAGGATGGGCGTTCGCGAACTGATGCGGTCAAAATCGTCGATAGCCAGCGGAATGCCTGCCTCGCGCGCGATGGCGAGGAGGTGCAGGACCGCGTTGGTGGATCCTCCCGAAGCAGCGACTCCCGCGATGGCATTCTCGATGGCCGTCTTGGTCAAAATGTTCAGCGGCTTAATGTCCTGGCGAAGCAGCTCCATTGCCAGCTTGCCCGCCAGTTCGCCTGCTTGCGCCTTGCCCTTGTCCGTGGCGGGAATGCTGGAAGCGCCCATGGGGGCCAGCCCCAGAAATTCGCAGACCATGGCCATGGTGTTCGCGGTGAACTGCCCGCCGCACGCACCGACTCCGGGGCACGCGGAACATTCGATTTCCTTCAGTTGCTTGTCGGTAATCTTGCCGCGCGCGTGCGCTCCGACGGCTTCAAAAACGTCCTGAATCGTTACGGAATGGCCCTCATATTGGCCGGGCGCGATGGAGCCGCCATAAAGAATCAGTCCGGGAATGTTCAGCCGGACCAGCGCCATGATGCCACCGGGAATCGTTTTGTCGCAGCCGACGAGGACAACGAGGCCGTCAAAAAGATTGCCGCGAGAGACGAGTTCGATGGAATCGGCGATGACTTCGCGGCTGATCAGCGAGGCGCGCATGCCTTCCGTGCCCATGGTGATGCCGTCGGAAATGGAAACGGTGTTGAATTCCAGCGGAGTGCCGCCCGCGGCGCGTATGCCGGCGCGAACGTGCTCTGCAAGTTCGCGAAGATGATAGTTGCACGGGCCGATTTCGATCCAGGTGTTGGCGATGCCGATGAGCGGCTTCGTGAAATCGTCGTCCTTGAGGCCGGAGGCGCGCAGCATGGCGCGAGCGGGGGCGCGGTTATTGCCATCCACGAGAGCGGAACTGCGGGACTTCAGCGAACGATCAGTCACAGCGGCGACCCTCCAAACTGCGCACAAGCAGCAAAAAACAAATCTGGGCCATCACTCCGTCTGGAGGATGGCCCAAAAACTCCAGAGCTGCCAGACATGACAGCTACCATCTTCCCCATGCGCCCGCGAAAAGGCGGCACGACGAGTTCACAACCTGAGGAGCGCTGGCTATCAGGTGATGAACGCGGGCGACACCAAAAATGAACGGGGGAGTAGCCGAGCGCGCATACACCCCCGACAATGAATAGGTTGAAGGAAAAGGGAAGATGAGTCCAATTAATAGAAATGCTACATAAGATAAGAATAGATTATAAGCAAGCAGGATACATTCGCGGCTCAGGCCGGCAACATTCAAAAACTCACGCCACCGGAATCAACTTGCTTGAAATTCCAGAAATATTGTGTCGCTGGTGCATCTCATGGAGCGGGGCTGGCATCCATAGAACAATATGACGATGGTGCACGCGACAGCGGTCTCATCCCGAGCATTTACCTCAGCTTACGAAGAATTTGTTAACCCGCAGTGGGTCTCACTGCTGAACCTTTTGGGCACCAATGTGCAATACCAGAAATGTTCCGGATCTGCGGTCTTTATTCGCCGTCAAAATCTGACACTCTGTTGACATTTTCTTGACCGATGTAGAGCACTGTAAGTCTGAAACTATAAGCGTGGAGGGCGCCGGAAACTTTGATGCAGGTCGCTAAGACAGATGTATTTGTAGTGGGCGGCGGGCCTGCGGGTCTGGTGGCCGCGATGGCGGCACGCAAGAGAGGCTTCACCGTTACGCTGGCGGATGGTGCGGAGCCTCCCATCGACAAACCCTGCGGCGAAGGATTGATGCCAGAGACGCAGGCGGCGCTTCGCGAGTTGGGTATCACACCCGGTAGCGGCGATGGTTACCAATTCCGCGGAATTCAATTCATCCAGAAAAGTGCGCGATTCGCGGCGGACTTTCCCCGGGGACTCGGATTGGGACTACGCCGGCCCATCCTCCACGCCATGCTCGTCGCCAAAGCGGAAAAGAGCGGCGTGCGGTTGCTTTGGAAGACGCCGGTATCGGGAATTACTCCGGAAGGGGTGCAACTGAAGAGCGGTTTTGTGCCAGTGCGCTGGATTGTGGGAGCCGATGGCAGCGGTTCTCGTGTACGGCGATGGAGCGGACTGGAAACATTCGCGGAGCGCACGCAGCGCTTTGCCACGCGGCGGCACTATCGCGTGAAACCTTGGTCCGCGTATGCGGAAGTCTACTGGAGCAAGCAGGCGCAGGCTTACGTTACGCCGATTGGCACGGAAGAAGTCTGCATCGTGGTGATGGCCGAAAGGCTGGAAGATGCGGACTTCGCGAAGGTGCTGGAGGATCTGCCGGAGTTGCGCGAGCGGCTGAACGGGGCGGAACTGGCGAGCCGGGAGCGCGGCGCGATCACCATGATGTACCGGCTGAAGAACATCGCGCGCGAAAATGTGGCGCTGGTTGGCGACGCTTCCGGTGGAGTTGATGCCATCACCGGAGAAGGACTGCGGTTGGCGTTCCGGCAAGCGCTGGCGCTGGCGGCAGCGATGGAAGCGAAGCACCTGAAGGGCTATGAAGAGACACACCGGGAGCTGGCGCGGCGTCCCATGAGGATGGGGAAACTGATGCTGCTCTTGGGGCGCAATGAGGCATTGCGTCAAAGATCGTTCGGCGCACTGGCATCGAAGCCGCAGTTGTTTGAGGACCTGCTAGCGGTTCATGTGGGCCGGGCAACGCCTGCGCAGATGGTGAGTACCGGTGTACAACTGGGCTGGCGATTCCTCTCCGCTTGATCACTAGAAGAAGGAGTTGTCTTGCGAATTTCGGGCTGGAAGTCACTGGGGATTAGCGCCGGCGCGCTGGTGGGCTTGGCGGTATTTCTTTCCGCGAGCGCCGCGCCACCTAAAGTGTACGTGGAACAGGCCACTGCGGCGGCATCTTCGGAACTATCCCTGGTCGTGGATCCGGACCAATCGAAAGTGCACTGGACTGTAGACAGCACGCTGCACGCCGTGCATGGCACCTTTGCGTTGAAGGGTGGAACCCTGCACTTTGATCTGGACACGGGGAAAGCCGCGGGAGAAATTATCGTGTTGGCAACCAGCGGCGACAGCGGCAACAGTTCGCGCGACGAGAAGATGCACAAGGTAGTTCTGGAAAGCGCCAAATACCCCGATACGTTGTTCCGGCCAACTCAGGTGGAAGGAAAAGTGTCGGCTTCAGGTAGTTCGGATGTGAAGCTGCACGGAGTTTTTGTCCTGCACGGAAGCGAGCACGAACTGATCGTGCCGGTGCACGCGGAGATGAGCAACGGAACATGGAAGGGCGAGACGAAGTTCGAGGTGCCGTACATCAGGTGGGGATTGAAAGACCCGAGCAACTGGCTGTTGAAAGTGAAGCCCGCGGTGCAGGTGGACCTAGACCTGGCGGGCACGTGGAAGACCGGGGAATAGTTTGCAAGGCCGAGCTTGGATCACTTCCGAGCTGCGGGAAACTCGGAATCTGACCGACCTCGTTCACGGCTGAAACACCAGTCGCGTGCCCTGTTCCGGGCTGTTCCAGAGTGCTTCAACATCGCTGAGTGGTGCCGTCCTTATTTTGAATTGGAACGGCTCCTTCACGGCAGCCTTGAAGAATTCTTCGATTGCTGCCCGAATCTGATTGAGCGAAGCGCTACCGAAGCCGCTGCCCAGCAGCTCCAGGCCCGAACTGCGCAGAGAGGCTGCCCTCAAGTTGATCGCTGGGCCGGCGCTCTCGCCAATCTGAACAAACCTCACCCGCGATGCCGCCTTGCGCAGTCCCTTCTGTGAGATGGCCTCCAGCGCGCACTCCGCAGCGTGGCCCCACAGATAGTCGAGCACCACATCCACGCCCGTTCCCGCGTACTCGCTCCGGAATGCTGCCACCAGAGGCTCATGCTCCTGATCGAGAGATATAACTGCATTCGCGCCAAGTTCTTTCAGCATTTCCAGCGCTTGGGGATTGCGCCCAGCCGCTATCACCCGGCGCGCTCCCAACCGCTTGGCGATCTGTACCGCAAGCTGCCCGGCAACGCCGGTTGCGCCGAGGATGAGCACACCCTCCCCGGCGACGAACTTCGCTCGCTCCGTCAGCGCAACCCACGAAGACATGCCAGGATTGGCAATCCCCGCGGCAGTCGCGTCGTCCAGCCCTTCAGGCAGAGGGATGCACATCCAGTTCGCCGCCAAGGCACGCTCGGCGAAGGTCCCGTACGGGGTGCGCGAGATGCCGAAAAAGACACGGGAGCCATTCTCCAGCCGGCCTACGCCATCCACTCCGGGGATGAATGGCAACTCTCCCGTGCTGCCGTAGTGGGTGCCTTTCGCCAGCGCCTTGACGATGGGATGAAGACCAGCGGCAGTTACCGTCACAGGCAGGTCCCCTTCTGCCGCCACAGGGTCAGCGAAGGTGGTATAGCGAGGCGGCGCATCGAAGGCATGGACAACGGCGGCATGCATGGGAATTCTCCTTCAACTCACTAAATTGCTATAAGCGTGGGGCTATGTGAGGCAGCTACCCTACACGAGTTTTTCGCGCACTTCCAGGCTAAACAGGATGCCTGAAAACTGGCAAGGATGCGGAATTCTTTCTAATTGTTGCCCCAGCCACGGGGTATTCGGACACAAATCTGTTTCCATTAGGTCTCTGTTTTGCAATATGGCGTGTTACTCGCCAGCGTTTTTATTTGCATATCCGTGGCGCTTCCTCCAAAATTGAGTGTTTGGGCCATGGCCAGGGAACGCTGCTGCTGTGGCCTGTACGGTTCCACCTAAAACTCAACCGAGGAATTTCATGGAAAAACCAACGAAAATTGCTGCGCCGCGGGGAACGCTTGGGATTCTGGTGCCTGGCATGGGTGCGGTAGCCACAACGTTCATGGCCGGCGTCGAACTGGTGCGCAAGAAACAGGCCCAGCCGGTCGGCTCGCTCACGCAGATGGCCACGATCCGCCTGGGAAAGCGCACGGAAGGGCGTTCGCCGAAAATTAAGGATTTCGTGAAGCTGGCCAAGCTGGACGACATCGTGTTCGGCGGATGGGATATTTTCCCGGACAGCGCTTACGAGGCGGCGGCGAAAGCGGGCGTGCTGGACGCGCATCACCTGGCGCTGGTGAAGTCGTTCCTGTCGAAGATCAAGCCGATGCCGGCGGCCTTTGATCGCGAATACGTGAAGATGCTGGACGGCAAAAATGTGAAAAAAGGGAAGACGAAGTACGACATCGCGCTGCAGGTGAAAGACGACATCGCGAAATTCAAGAAGAAGCACGGTTGTTCGCGGATGGTGATGCTGTGGTGCGGCTCGACGGAAGTGTTCATGAAGCCGCACGAAGTTCACTCCACGCCGGAAAAGTTTGAAGAGGCCATGAAGGCGAATCATCCGGCCATTGCGCCTTCGATGTTGTACGCCTGGGCGGCGATTACCAGCGGCATCGCTTATGGAAATGGAGCGCCAAATCTGACGGTGGACGTGCCCGCCATGCAGCAATTGGCGATGGAACACAATGTGCCCATCATGGGCAAGGATTTCAAGACCGGGCAGACCATGATGAAAACGGTGCTGGCGCCCGCATTCAAGGCGCGCATGCTGGGGCTGAACGGGTGGTTTTCGACCAACATCCTGGGAAATCGCGACGGCGAAGTCCTCGAGGATCCGGGTTCCTTCAAGACGAAAGAAGAATCGAAGCTGGGCGCGCTGGAATTCATCCTGCAGCCGCACTTGTATCCCGAGCTCTACAAGAAGATTCACCACAAGGTGCGCATCAACTATTACCCTCCGCGCGGCGACAATAAAGAGGGCTGGGACAACATCGATATCTTCGGCTGGCTGGGCTACCCCATGCAGATTAAGGTGGATTTTCTGTGCCGCGATTCAATTCTCGCGGCGCCCATCGTTCTCGACCTCGTGCTCTTCCTTGACCTGGCGCAGCGTGCGGGCATGCACGGAATCCAGGAATGGCTCAGCTTTTATTTCAAGTCGCCAATGACCGCGCCGGAGCTGTATCCAGAGCACGACTTGTTCATCCAGCTCATGAAATTGAAGAACACGCTGCGCTGGATGATGGGAGAGGATCTGATCACACACCTGGGGCAGGAATATTACGATTAGACGCGGCAGAGCCTAGAGGTATTCGGGGACTTCCCAGCGGCCGGAATCGGCGGAGCGGAAGAGCGCATCAATCACCGCCATGTTGCAGATGGCATCTTCCAGAGGGTTGGGCGCTTCCTTGTTTTCGCGGATGGCCTGGGAGAAAGCATCGCCCTGAATCGTGTATTGATCGCAAATGGGAAATGATTCCATGATCGCGCTGCCGCCAGCGTAGAGTTCCTTGCCGTCGTCAATGAAAATGCGGGTAGGTCTGTCGGGGGGCGCGTTAAATGGAATTTCGATATCAATGCGGCCTTCGGTGCCGAAAAACTGCATCTTCTGGTAGTCCGCAATCTGCGTGCTGCAGGTGAAAATGCTCTGGCCGGTGGGGAATTCCAGAATAGCGGAAGTGAGCCGGTCGGTCTTAAAGCTGGGGTCGCGCTCGATGCACGCAAAAACTCGCACGGGTTCTTCGCTGAAAACGAAACGAGAAGTTTTCACGGGGTAGCAGCCGATGTCCAGCAGCGAACCGCCGCCATATTCGGCAATGTTCCGGGGGTCCGCGGGGTCCGTGTTGAAATAGCTGAAAAATCCGCAGGCCGAGCGGAACTTGCCGATGCGGCCGGAGCGGATAAGCTCTCGAGTCCGCAACCACTGGGGATGCGTGCGCACCATGAACGCTTCGCCAATCTTCACGCCGTATTCATCGCGAGCCCGAAGCAGGCGGCGGGCTTCCGCAACATTTAAGCCGATGGGCTTTTCGCAAAGGACATGCTTGTTCTGGCTGGCGGCCCGAATGGACCACTCGACGTGAAGATGATTAGGCAGCGGATTGTAGATGGCCTCGATTTCACGATCGGCGAGAAGTTCTTCATACGAGCCGTAAGCCTTTGGAATGGAAAACTGCGCGGCAACGCTTTTTGCTTTTTCGAGGGAGCGCGAAGCGATGGCGGTGATTTCAGCCCATTCGCACTGTTGCATCGCAGGGATAACTTTGCGCGTAGCGATGTTTGCTGCGCCGAGAACTCCCCATTTGACTTTGGATGGCATGACCTGTTCCTCTCTGATTATCACAAAACGCGCGGAAGGCCAAACGAAGGAAGTGGCTCGGTAACACTGTGATTAGCCACGGGATTTCAGTCGAGCCAGGCAAAGGAACGCGTGACCGCCTTTTTCCATTGGCGGAACAGGTTTTCACGCTCGTCGGCATCCATGTGAGGTTCCCAAGTCTGCTCGACAGCCCAATTCTGGCGCAAATCATCGAGGCTGTCGTAGAAACCCACGGCAAGGCCGGCGGCGTAGGCGGCGCCGAGAGCCGTGGTTTCGCGGACCACGGGGCGAAGCACCGGGATGTTCAGGATATCAGCCTGAAATTGCATGAGAAGCTCGTTGCCGACCATCCCGCCGTCGGTGCGCAGAGAAAAAAGATGAATGGCGGAGTCCTTCTCCATGGCGTCGAGGACTTCGCGAGTCTGATAGGCGGTGGCTTCCAGGACGGCGCGCGCAATGTGGCCTTTGTTGGCGAACCGCGTGAGCCCGGCAATAACGCCGCGCGCATCACTGCGCCAGTAGGGTGCGTACAGGCCAGAGAAGGCGGGAACGAAGTAGACGCCGCCATTGTCGCGCACGGTGCGCGCCAGTGTTTCGATGTCGGCGCTTTTTTCGATCAGGCCGAGGTTGTCCCGAATCCACTGAACGAGCGCGCCAGTGATGGCGACGCTTCCTTCCAGTGCGTAGACAGCGGGCTGCTTCCCGAGTTTGTAGGCCAGCGTCGTAAGCAGTCCACAGGTGGATGGCACGGCGCGTTCGCCGGTGTTCATCAACAGAAAGCAACCGGTGCCGTAAGTGTTCTTGGCCTCGCCAGGCTGAAAGCAGGTCTGGCCAAAGAGAGCCGCCTGCTGATCGCCAAGGACGCCGGCAATTTTCACGCCCGCGATGGAGTCGAGTGTCGCTTCGCCATAAATTTCGCTACTGGAAACGATGCGCGGCAGAAGCGCGCGGGGAATCTGGAAGACGGCGAGAATTGCAGGATCCCAATCGAGCGTAGCAAGATTCATGAGCTGCGTGCGGCTGGCGTTGGTGACGTCGGTAAGATGCACGCCGCCGTTGGGGCCGCCGGTCAATCGCCAAAGGAGATAGGTGTCAACCGTGCCGCAGAGGAGTTCACCGGCTTCGGCTTGTGCGCGCGCGTCGCGTACGTTTTCCAGAATCCAGCGTATTTTCAGGCCGCTGAAGTACGTCGAAAGCGGCAGCCCAGTTTGCGCGCGGAATCGCTCTGTGCCCCCGGACCTGGCGAACTCGGCGACCATGCCGTCCACGCGCGTGTCCTGCCAAACGATCGCGTTGTACACCGGCCGCCCTGTTTTCTTCTGCCATACGATGGTGGTCTCACGCTGGTTGGTGATGCCGATGGCGGCCAGGTCACTCGGCGCCAGAAGTTTTTGCTCCATGGCCAAGTGAATCACGCTCTGCGTGCGCCGCCAGATTTCCTCTGGATCGTGCTCGACCCAGCCGGCTGCGGGGTATATCTGCTCGTGTTCCTCCTGAGCTTGCGCGACGATGCGCCCGCCATGGTCAAACACAATGAAGCGCGTGCTGGTTGTGCCCTGATCGATTGCGCCTAGGTAAGACGGCATGGATACTCCTTAAATCCCAGACAGAACTGAGCAGATAGATTTCGCCATGATGCAAACGTGTTCCTGCATTCTGCTACAGAGCCAGAAATCGCACCAGCAGGCCGGCCAATGCGCCTCCAACAAGCGGGCCGAAAATCGGGATGGGCGCATAGCCCCAATCGGACGCGCCTTTCCCCGCGATGGGCAGCAGGGCGTGCGCGATGCGCGGGCCGAGGTCGCGCGCGGGATTAATCGCATAGCCCGTGGTGCCGCCAAGAGAGAGGCCGATGCCCCACACGAGGCTGCCGACGAGATATGGGCCAAGCCCCGCGGCGGGTCCGGTGGCGGCTACGTTTTTCGAGAAGATGGCGCTGACGACGAACACAAGCACGAAAGTGCCAATGACTTCGCTGAGGAAATTTGCGGGGAATGTGCGGATGGCGGGAGACGTGGAGAACACGGCAAGTTTCGTGGAGGCGTCGGGAGTTTCGCGCCAGTGCGGGGAAAAGTGCAGCCAGACAATCGTGGCTCCAACGATGGCGCCCAAGAGTTGCGCGGCAAAGAAGGGGAGTACTTGCGAGAAATCGTGGGTCCTCAGGGCGAACCCAAGAGTCACCGCCGGATTGATATGCGCGCCGGGGCTGCCGCAGGCAATGGCGGTGAAGACGCCGCACATGACCGCCAGCGCCCAACCCGTAGTAATGACGAGCCAGCCGGAATTTTCAACCTTGGACTTGTGGAGGAGAACGCCGGCATTGACGCCATTGCCGAGCAGGACCAGCACAAGTGTGCCCATGAATTCTCCGAACCAAGGTGTGAGCATGTAGAGCGCCTCCAGGGGAACAGGACACGCTAATTCACAATGGGTGACTCGCGCAACTGCAGAGACGAATGAGGAGAGAAGTGTGATCCGCCGAGGACGGCGAAAAGAAACTACCGCTCCCAATGCCGATGCCAAAACAGGAGTTGACGGGAATCTCCGCGAAGCTTACTTCCTGGCAACGCCGATAATCTTGCGCGTGGCGGGATCCACGAGGAAGACGATGACGGCGAGGTTTTCCCACTTCCAAGCGGCATTTAGCGGAATGCTTATTTGATTCGAGAACTGACCTGGGGATTCGCGTGTTTCCAGTTTGCGCAACGAACGGACGATGGCAGCGTGCTGCAGGCGGCGGCCGGAGTTCTCGCCGGCATTCACATTGGACTCCAGGCCCCGCTCGGTGACGGCGACCCACAGTTCCAGTTTGCGCGGATGCAAGGTATCCGGAAGGGCAGCGATGCTGAATTGAAATGTGAGTTGGCTGTTGCTGCGCTCATCAATCTCTTTCAGTGTGAGGCTCACTTTGGGTAGGGAAGCGGCGCGCTGGATCACTTCCTGAGCCTCGCGGTAGCGGCTGCCCACCACTTCGGCCGAGCCGTCAATGATGAGTTGTGGCGTGTATACGCTGTCGTTTCGCAATGTGGCGGCATATTGCTCCTGGCGCTCAGAGAATTGCGCTGCGGAGAAAGGGTCGCGCCAACCAAGCTGATTCCAGTAGTCGACGTGCTCTTCAAGGGCGATGATTTCCACACCGGCGATGGGTTGTTCCTCGCTCAGGCGTTTCAGCAAGGCATCGGCGGGAGGGCAACTGGAGCAGCCCTCCGAGGTGAATAATTCGGCGATGACCAACTGCCTTGCTCCCTGCGCGTCGTTGTTGAAAGGTGTTGGATTGCGCTTGGCTGCGCCTGTCGTTATGACGGAAACAACGAAAATCGCGGCGGCGATAGCAACGTGGAGCGGTCGCATCAGTTCATCCCTCCCGCAAGCGTGGTGATACTCCTAGCCACGGCTGGCCTGAATCGGAAAGGCCGAGCCGGTGATGTGCGCGGCGCGATCATCGGCAAGCCATAGCACAAGATCGGCAACGTCTTGCGGGTTCACCCAAGTGGAAAAATCAGTATTCGGCATGGACTTGCGATTTCCGGGTGTGTCCATGGTGTCCGGCAAAATAATGTTGGCAGTGAGCCGCGAGTCCCTGTTTTCCAGCGCGACGGTTTGCACGAGCGTGGCAAGCGCAGCTTTGAACACCACGTAAGCGCCCAGATTGACGTGAGGCGTTGTTGCCGTGAGGCTGCCAATAGCGATGAATCTTCCGTTAGGAGAGCGGCGCAGGTGAGGGATAGTTTCGCGGAGAACATAGAACGCCGAAGTGAGGTTCAGATCGCGCATCTGCTCCCAAGTGGAGGTGGATGTTTCCGCAACAGACTGGCCGCCAGCAAAACCTCCGAGGACGTGGACGACCACGTCGAGGCCATCATGGTGCTCCGCGACGTCTTTGATCGTCCTGCTAACCAATTCCTCGCGCGTGAAATCGAGACTCAGGGCTTCACAATTCGGCTGAGCAAAGGCAGTAGCACTAATGTGAAGCGAAGCGCCAATGACGCGAGCACCAGTCTTGAGGAATGTTTCGGTGACGAACGAGCCGAGTGCGCCATTGGCGCCGGTAATCAGTACCGTCTTGAGTTTCATGATGGTGGCACCTGCAAGTTAAAAGTGCGCTGCAAGTCAGAGTAAGGATAAGCGTAAAGGTTTCAAGGATACCGCAAATTCACAAGAACCTTGCCGCAGCGCTAAAGACCGTGCGTAACCTTGATGTGATACCACTCCTCCACTGCCAACACCACTAAGGTCAGCAGGGACAGCGTCAATTGCACGCGCTCGGAATTCAGTTTGCTGGCCAAGAGAGGTTTCTGCCGCCACGCCGAGGCGGAACGCGCGCGCAAACGCCGTACCTGCCACAGGGCGGCCAGGTTAAAGAGAGCGCCAACCAATGCGAGCAAAACCATGGGGACGCGGATCGCGTCAATGTGGAGATGCTTGTCGGCGAATCCAAGAATGCCTGTGGCAAGGGCGAAAGCGGCTGCTCCAATCAGCAAGCGCACGCCGCTCAGCACCACGAAAGCCGCGCATACGCTTTGAATGAAAGCCAGGAAGAGGCTCGACCATCCGATCCACGTGAATCGCGCGCGGGGTTCCGTTGCGGTGATATCTTTTGCGGCCACAGGGATGCCTACTGGCTCATCCATCGTCAAGCTCCTCAATCTGAAAAGCTCGGGGCGATAGTCTGCAGTAAATTGTAGCCGGATGCAATCAAAAGTGAATCGAATGCTTTTAGTTCAAACTTCAGTCGAGTTTCCGTGTGCGTTATGACAAGCCTGAACCCTCTGCTGGTACTATTAAAGTGGAAATGGCAGCCACGTAGGACGGAGCGAGTGATGAGATTGATTCGGTTTGGAGCGAAGGGGCAGGAGAAGCCGGGCCTATTGATAGTGGGAAAACGGCGCGATGCCTCCGCGTGGTTCCACGACTGGGATGCGGCGTTCTTTGCCGCGCAAGGACTGCAGAAGCTGGCGCACAAACTTTCCTCAACCGGCGCGGCCGGATTGCCGGAAGTGCCGGAAGGGGTCCGTTGGGCTGCCCCAATCGCACGTCCCGGGAAAATTGTCTGCGTCGGGCTGAACTATTCCGATCACGCAAAAGAATCCGGGATGGACGTACCAAAAGAGCCCGTGCTCTTCATGAAAGCGGCGAACACCATGGGCGGCCCGAATGATGACCTGCTGATTCCGCGGGGCAGCACGAAAACGGATTGGGAGGTCGAACTGGGACTGGTGATCGGAACGGAAGCACGCTACCTGGAGTCGCGGGAGCAGGCGGAATTGCATATCGCTGGGTATTGCCTTTCCCACGATGTGTCGGAGCGCGAATTCCAGTTGGAACGCGGCGGCCAGTGGAGCAAGGGAAAAAGCTGTGACACGTTTAATCCCCTGGGGCCATGGCTGGCAACGCGTGAAGAAGTGCCGGATGCGCTCAACTTGAATATGCGGCTCAGCGTGAACGGGCAGATCCGGCAAAGGGGAAATACGGGCACGATGGTCCACGTGCCGGCGGAGCTCGTTCGCTACATTTCGCAATTCATGACACTCGAGCCGGGCGATTTGATTTCCACGGGTACCCCGCCGGGCGTGGGGCTCGGCATGAAGCCGCCAACGTATTTGAAAGCTGGCGACGTCGTGGAATTGGAAATAGACGGGCTCGGGAAGCAGCGCCAAGTCTGCAAACAGGCATAGCGCAGAGGTCGTTTACTGAAGTGGTCGCGCCGGAGCTACAGCACATTCATGCCGCGTAGCCAGTCCGCGAGTCTCAACGCATAAGAAGATAGAACGAGGTCGAGCGGCGCGAGACCATAGCCGTGGCCGCCGTAGCGGTAAATGTGCAACTCCGCGGGAACGCCCGCCTTTTTCAGCGCCAGATAAAAATTGATGCTGTTCTGCGGCAGTACAACCTCGTCATCATCGGAGTGCACCAGGAATGTCGGCGGCGTTTCGTGAGTGACGTGCAGGACCGGTGTGACCTCCGCGACGCGCTTGGGATCGGGATTCTTCCCCAATAAGTTCTCATAGCAATAGTCGGAGGCGCTGCCGAGGCGGTCGGTAAGCGCATAATCGAGAATCAGGAAATCTGGCCGGCTGCTGACACGGTCAACGGGATCCTTTGCCGTGGAATCGCCCCCGTCGAACATCGTGCCGGTCATCGCGGCAAGGTGGCCTCCCGCGGAGAATCCCCAAATTCCGATGCGGTGCGAATCCAGATGATATTCCTCGGTGTGCGAACGCACGTAGCGAAGCGCGCGCTGCGCATCAAAAAGTTGCGACGGGTGATGATATTTCGGCCCCAGGCGATATTCGAGCACGAATGCCGCGATGCCCAGATTGTTCAACCACTGCGCGATCTGCTTGCCCTCATGATCCACGGCCAGGAAGCCGTAGCCACCACCTGGGCAAACCACCACGGCCGTTTGCGTTTTACGTTCCTTCGGCAAATAAACGGTGATGCGCGGCTGATCTTCCGGCGCCGTGCCCTGCGCCAGCGGCGCGCCCGAAGGCCACAGAAGAATCACGGGCGGCGGAGGCGTCTTGCCCTCCTGAGCAAAAAGGCTGGCCGGGAAGGGAATCAGGACGGCAAACAAAAGGGAAGCGCAGCACGATAAACGAATCATTGGCATGCATGTGCCTTTCTAAGACAAATTTCCTGTGAGCGTCGGATTAACCAAGAAAAGTAAACAGTCCTTGAATCCGTGAAAATCAGTGAGCCGGAGAACTGGCGGAGGCATCCAGCGCCTTAGCCACGTCCTTCCAGCGAATCAGCTTGATACCATTTTCTCTGAGAAGAGCCTGAAATTCCGGGCTCTTCACAAGATCAAAATCATGTTGCCGCGCAATCGCGCCGCCCGCGAGGTCCAGCATAATCGCGCGGAGCTCCACGTCGTCCAGGCCAAGATGCACGATGGTGATGTAGACGCCGGGCTTCAGCGCAGCAAACGTCTTGCGGAAACCTTCCAGCGGGCTAAGTCCGTCGGCCGGGCCGATGTACACCGGCATGGGAAGATTCTCGAATCCCGCGAACGCTTGCGGATAAGCTTTAATCTCACCGGCACTGATGGAAATTGGGACTCCAGCGTTGTGCCCAGTTTGCAAAAACAGACGGAAGAGATCGGCGCTCTGAGCAAGCGAACCCATGTGATTATCGAGATGGCTAAAGTGGATGCCGGAGGATCGGGCTTTTGCCAATTGCGCGGCAAGCTCAGCGGCAGCGTCTTCGATCGTGGCATTTTTCCCGACAGGCCCGCTCTCCGCGGGGAAATATCCCTCCGCGTCCAACAGCGACTTGTAGTGTTCGTGATTCACCGGTCCCCAGCGGTAGTTTTTCCATTCGCTGGTCAGCGTTAAATGCAGCCCGAGGTCCGCGTCGGGATGTGCCTGCGCAAATTCCACGACTTCATTGAACCACGGGCACGGCACCATGATGCTGGCGGAGCTCACCCAGCCCTTTTCGAGTGCCTCGAACGAAGCGAGATTCGCGGAGTGCGACATCCCGAGATCGTCCGCATGCAGAATCAGCAGCTTGCTGTCGGCGGGATAGCCCATCTTTTTCAGCAAATCCGCACCGCTAATCTGGGCGCTGAGATACGAAGCGGTCGCCAGCAAAACAGCACCAATCAACAAAAATCGCTTTATCACTCTGGCCTCTCCCTGTGTTTTGCCATCGCATCGCGTTTCAATGGAACAAAGCTTCACTTCAATTCAAATTTCTGTTCACCGGAATGCAACGGATATTCCTTGCCCTTCCAAACCAGCACCCCGGTAAGCTTGCCGGGGAGTTCGATGGTGGCGTCAACCTTGTCGCCGCTGCGCTTGTAAGAAGTGCGAATCAGGCCGTCGGGATGCGGCGTCGTCGCTTCCACCCAATTTAGCTTGCCGAGAGCGGGCTGAATCCGCACCTTGGCAAATCCTGGTGCGCCGGGGCGCACGCCGGCAATTATCGTATTGAAATCATAGGCGGGATGCCCGCTCCAGGCATGCGTATCCGACCGCGAGGGGTCAGGGGTTTCCGGCGTGGTCGTAAAGCCCTTGGCCAGCATTTCTCGCCAAGGTTTCAGCGTGTCCAGATAAAGCTCCCCTAGCCCGGCATGATCCAGCGCGCGTGAAATATAAAACTGAAAATAGTAGGAGGACTGGGTGAGTTGGGGTTTGCTGCCATCGGGCAACGCTTCCAATCCCAAAATGCGCCGCACAACTCCCGCCTGATCTTTCGCTGGGATTACGTCGTAGATTACCGCGAACGCGTTAGCCTGCTGGCTGTAATGATTTTGCTCCGTGGTGTCCGCAAGCAGACCAAGCTTGGGATTCCAGCAATCGCGGTAAACGCTGTCCGCGGCAAGTTGCGCCTTTTTGCGATAGGCGGCCGCAAGCGTTGTATCTCCGACCGCATCCTCCATCTCCGCGGCATCACGCAGCGAGCCGATCAATTGCAAGGTCACGTTCGCGGAACGTCCTTCTTTGTCCTTCGGGGGGAATTTTTCCCCCTCGCACGTCCAGTCCTCGAAATTCCAATAGGGAATCGGGCCGAGGAATCCATCGTCGCGTTGATGACGCAAGAACCATGCGAGGACGGAGCGGGTTCCGGGCAGCAGGCTTTTCACGAACGCCGGGTCAGAGCGGTACAGCCAGTAGTCGTGCAACATGTTGACGTAAATCAGCGAAAACGTCGGAATCAGTTGCACCAGCGACGATGGATAGCGGCTCTGCGTCAACCCTTCCGCGATCAGGGAATCATTCGTCGCCTGGAGCGCCTGCCGCGCCAGCCGGTCATCTCCGGCCACGGTATACGAAATCAATATCTGGATTCGCGTGTCCCCCGTATATTGCAATTGCTCCCAATAGGCCGTGTCCATGTACGTTTCGTGGGCATCCACGCGGGCAGTCCGCCAGGAAATGTCGCGAATGCGCGCAAGCTCCGGATCGCTGGATTTGAAGCTGCCGCGCTCGACGAACGGAAAGCCGGTGAAGAATGTATGTGCGGAATCGAGTTGTAGAGGCTCGGCGGCAGTCTGAATCTTCAAATCCAGAAAACGCCAGGTGCGCCACCACAAAGGAATGAAGGAACGAGCAGATCCGCCATCAGGAAGGATGACGTCCGTGAGGCCGAGAGCAACAAGGTCGCCGACAGCGTCACGCTGAGTGCGTTTCTGATCCTTGTCGTACAGCGATTCGGTATACACAAGTTCAATGCGCGCTCCTTTTCCTCTGCTGACAATGAGCTGCGGATAGGCGGAAACGATTTCGCCCTGGTCCAGCAAAACTTCGGCCTGCGTGTTTGCGGGAATTATCACAGGCGATTGCGGGAAACTTTTCGCGGCGGGAAGATTGCTGCGGGCTACGTGCGGTTGTGCAACTTCCTTGTACTCCATTTGTGGCAGCGGGTCAGGATAAAGCTCCCAATTCAGTCCATCCCCTGTGCTCGGAGGCTTCGGAATACTCCCCTGCGGGTAGATGGACTCGCGCATCGCAGGTCCGGCCGCGACCCAATTGCCCGTGGTTGAGCCGGGAATATTCCACTCCGTGTTGTAGCCGTTGAAATCGATCTGCTCACCAGGGCCCCCAACGTAGTAATTCCATAAACCCGGAGGCACGGGCCGGTGCACCGTGTGCCCCTTTACCTCTTCAACCTGCCAGGCCGTGTCGGTGTTCACGATGGATTCCGCCTTGGTGTCGCCTTCTACCAGGAATCCCAGCCGCGCGGAAATCTGGGCGAGCGGCGCGCGAAAACCGAATTGCCACACGGTCGCCGCGATCAGATTGTCTCCAGCGTGCAGAAATGGCGCCAGGTCGAATGTCTCGTACCGCCAGTGGGCCAGATCGCCGCGCGCAGGGCCTTCGCCAACGCGCTGGCTGTTCACATAAAGTTGAAAGCGATTGTCGGCGCTGACCAGAACGACAAAATGTTCCGGCTTCGCATCCAGGTGAAAGGTCTTCCGGAAGTGGTACACGCCGGGCTCGCGCAAAGGCGCCGTCGGATGCGCAATCCAGCTTGCATGCCATTCCTTGCGCTCATTGGGCACGACTTGCGCTGTAAGAGCTTCGCTGGCACCAAATAGGACGCAGGCAACAATAACAAATCGGAACGCACAATTTCTTAGCGCGCAAAACATGGATCTATGCCTCCGCACAAATCTTCCCCCAAGCGTCGAGCAGAACCGTAAATACCCCATGATTCCGCAGAACTCATCGCAGCGGCTTCAGGTCTCAAGAGCAGCCAGGCGCTGGCTCCATTCCGCAACCGCGGCGCGCGAGACGCCAAAGTTCGAGTCGCTTCTCCCTTCGAGCGCGGCAAGCTGGATCGCAGCATTCCCAATCGTCGAGCACTCGACCGGGCCGCGGATAACCTCCAGCCCGGAGCGCTCCTGCAAAAGCTGATTGAGAAATGTATTGCGGTTGCCGCCGCCGACGATATGAACACACCGGAATTTCTTGCCGGTGACTTCCGTCAGCATGCGGAATATCTCGGTGTAACGTGCCGCCAAGCTGTGAAAAATCAAGTTGGCATATTGCGGCGCGGCCTCAGCTTCTTCCGACAGTGGTGCGTGGCCCGCAAGCTTCAACACCGAATTGATGCGCTGCGGCATGTTGCCGCTGAGAACCAGTTCGGGATGTTCCACGTCAAGCAAAGCCCTGGGCGCGGGCAGCGTGCGGCAAGCCTCAATGAGTGCCGTGATACTCCAGTCTTTGCCCTGCGAATGCCAGTGACGGATGGACTCCTCGATCAGCCACATCCCGTTCACGTTTTTCAGAAAGCGCGAAGTGCCCTCGAGCCCGCCCTCATTGCTGATATTTTGCTGGAACGCCGCTATGCTGAGGCACGGGCGATCGAGGACGGTGCCCACAAGAGACCATGTACCCGAACTGATGAACGCGGAATCGTTGCCTGAGTACGGGATGCCTGCAACCGCGGAGCCGGTGTCATGAGTGGCCGGCGCAATCAGTTTGGTGCTTCGGAATTCGTCGAGTTCTGCAAGCTCTCCCTTCACTACGCCAATAATCGTTCCGGGAGGCACAAGCTCTGGCGCCTTGCGTTCGTCGAGGCCCGCCGCTCGAAAAATTTCCGGCGCCCAGGCGCGGCGCGTGGCGCTCACCAGTTGCGTATGCGTTGCCAGCGTGAACTCCGAAACGGGGCGCGCACCCAGGCTGGAAAGAATGTATTCGGGCAAATTCAGCCAGCAAGCGCCTTCAGGCAGGCCAGCCCGGCGATCGGCAATCAACTGATACAACGTATTGAAGCGCAGCATTTGAATGCCAGTGAGGGCGTAGAGACGTTCGGCGGGGAAGGTTTTCCAGAACTCTGCCGGAACTTTCTCGGTGCGCGGATCGCGATAGCAGAAAGGATCGTGCAAGGGCTTCAAGTCCGCATCAAGGCGCACGTAATCCACGCCCCAGCCATCCACGCCGATGGAATCGATCGGGCCAGAGGCTTCGCGGGCGGCAAGGCGCAGGCCTTCAACGATGCCCTCGCGCAAGCGGGAGAGGTCCCAGTAGAGATGCCCATCTCGTTCCTGTGGACCATTGCGAAAGCGGTGCACGGTGCGCAGGGTTGCGCCCTTTGGCTGCCAGTTCAGCAGCGAGACGCGGCAACTTTCCGCGCCGAGGTCCACCGCAATCACGCGGCGAGGTTTTGTGCCGGAATCAGAGGAATCGCTCATGGTAGGAAAACATAGGTCAGGATAACTGCTGAAAAGGGAAGTGGAGCAGATCAGGCGTAGCTGGAAGCCCCTTTTTTGCGAACTCCACGTTCGCGAGCAGCGCGCTCCGTGTATCCGCTGGCACGAAAAGCTTGCAACGGATCCTCCGCAAGGCCATGGCTCTTGCGCCATTCCCGCAGAGCCGGGCGGCAATCCGTTTCGTAGGCGTCCTTGTAGCAGTTCTCCGCATCAATCAGGCGCTGCTCCCTGCGCGCCTTTTGCAAGGCTTCGTGATCAATCAAGGCGGCCTTTGCATAAAGCAGTTGCGCCGTCATCACCGTCTGGATCATGGCCTCAACTTTGTTTTTCAGATTGTGGCTCTGGTCCACCATGTACGCAATGTCCGCGAGTTGCCGCGATTCCCATTCCCAGTGCCGGATTTCCGCGAACACCCTGAAAATCTGGTAGGGATCCATCGAGCCGAGCGTCAAGTCATCATCGGCGTAGCGGCGGTCGTTGAAATGGAATCCGCCCAGCATGTTTTCGCTCAACAGCCACGCCACAATCTGCTCGATATTCTGCGCCTGGTAATGATGGCCGGTGTCCACCAGCACAAAAGCCTTGGGGCCGGCGGCGCGTGCCAGCAGCAGCGCCATTCCCCAGTCACCGATGTCCGAATGGTAGAAGGCGGGCTCGAACGGCTTGTACTCCACAAGCAGGCGCTGATTCGGCCCGAGATCGTCGTGCACCTTGCGAAAGGCTTCGGCAATCCACTGCTTGCGGTGACGAATGTTCGCCGTACCGGGATAATTCGAACCGTCGGCCAGCCACGGAGCCAGGTCGCGGCAACCCAGCTGTTTGGCCAGGGAGATGGACTCCAGAATGTGCTCTAGCGCGCGCTGACGAACCTCCGGCCGTTCATTGGCAAGCGATCCGTGCTTGTATTCCTGGTCTTGAAAGACATTGGGATTGATGGAGCCCGCGCGAACACCATACTTGTCACTGAGCTTAACGACTTCGCGCAAGTCCGTTCCTGCGGGAATATCCCACAGAACGTGCAGCGCCACCGTGGGGCATACTCCCGTGAAATGATGAACCTGGCCGGCATCCGCGAACTTTTCTTCCAGTGTGGAGGCGGCGCTGTCCTGCAGGAACTTGCCGAAGCGTGTTCCGGTATCGGCAAATCCCCAGGAAGGCACCTCGATGCGAAATGTATCCAATGCCGCCCGAATAGGATCTGAATTATGAGCCATGGCAAATCCTCCCGTCCCGATGCCAAGCCTACTCCATTCTGAAATAATTTCACATGCAAAATATTTTCAGGGGTCATTCCTACTTTTGGCCAGACGACGCCCGCGACAGATGTGTCGCTGCTCGGGAACTGAAGAAGGATCAGGCGTCGCGATCGCAGACCAAATGGCTGAAACGGCTCACCATCCGGTGCTCGACGTAATTGTAGGGCGGCACGCTTTCTCCCTTTAGGAGAGCCAGGCCCAACTGGATGAGGCGCGGCCCGTAGGTGGTCACTTCATGCGACACAGAGCCGATCAGCGGCGAATTCTTGCGCTTCATCTCCTCGAGCGCGGCCGGAATACAGTCGTGGCTCAGGATGGCCAGGTGGTGTTCCCTCCGCAAGTCTTTCGCCGCCTGCAAGGCGCCGAGCGCGCTGGTGTCGTTGCTTGGCGCGACCAAAATATGCCTGGCATTCCGGTGTTTCATAAGCACCGCATGCATGGCTTTGTTGCTCTCCTCTTCGAGTCCGGCGCCGTCAACGCGTACGAGTTGATCGCTCTGAAGAGTGCTGATGCGCGAGCGAATGCCTTCAAATGCTCCGGTGATGCGGCTCTGCACCAGCGTTCCGGCTTTCGTCAACTCCAGGCCGACCACAAGATCCACCTCGCCTCTCCAGTACTTCTGAGCATAAGCACCCAGAAGTTCGCCGGCTTCCAATCCTGCGCGGTAGTTGTCCAAGCCAAAGAAAACGGCGCTCGGATGAGGGATATCCACCGCGATCAGGGGGATTCCGCTGGCGGCAAGACGGTCCGCGATAATGGGCGCGGCAAGACGGTCTGTCTGGAATTCAATGACCAGGTCCACCTGCTGCCTGATGAAATCCTCGATGTTCTGCCGGGCGATATCCCCGTTGTATTGGTTATCCAGAATGATCAGTTCGATTCCTGTCGAAATAGCGGCGGATCGCAGGCTCTCCGTAACCGCATTGGAAAAGGGAAGCGCACTCGATTGGCCGCCAAAGCCAAAACGCATTTTGCGCGGGCGGCTGACCAGGCGATAGCGTCCGTCCTCCGGGCGTGAAACATAGCCCCGGTGAACCAGGGTCCGCAGGATTCGAAAAACAGTGGTCTTGGAGATCCGCGTGCGTTGATGGATCTCCTCCAGGGTCAAGGGCGTTTTGTGTTGTTCCAGGAGTTCCAGAACATCCAGACTCTTGGAAAGTATCGGAATAAGGTATATCGCTTTAGTCGATCGCGTCACAGGAGTGTCTCAGGGGAGCGCAACTTCGCGAACTGGAAAGAGTGTACCAGTTTCGAAATGCGAGTCCCAAATTTAAGTTTCGATACAGGAACTTCTATAGAAGGGCCCTCGTTTCCGCCACGGCAGTGCGCGCAGATGCAACCGGAGCGCCCGCGGGGATAAGTGCTAGCCCGGGAATGGCGCGGGGCGGAGCCCCAGTGAAGCGTACCCCCCGAAGAGTATAAGTTTCAAATGTAAAATCGTTCCTTGACTTGCATCGGACCCCTCGTCATGCTTTTTCCATTCGCCGATTCCGAATCAGAGGCCGCAACGTCCAGGTCCCATATGAGCCCGCGGCATCTGGCTGCGCTTGATACATAATAAGAAACGGCAGGGTGATATCGTGAATGTCCTTTCTCTAGCAATGCAATCCCACCTGGATCAGTTTCGCGAGCAACTGTCCGCGGCGGGAGGCACGATGGAAGTGGTGGGCCGCTCGCCGGAAGCCGTGCGCGATGCCGTGCTGACCAAATCGTCCGGCAAACGCCCGATCCTCATCGCCGAGCCGCGCTACATTTCCCCGGACTATTTTCGGTCCTTGCAGTCCGTGGAGAGAGTGCTCTCTCACCCGCGGCCCGACGACTACCGCTCCGCTCCGGTGGGCGTCACCGATGCATTTGCCGCCGTGGCGCGCACCGGTTCCGTATGTGTGGACATCGGCGCGGATATCGCGGGATACGTCAGTCTCCTGCCGCGCCTCCATATCGTCGTGGTTGACATCAAAAAACTCGTTTTCCGCCCCTCTGATCTTTTCCAGCTTGAGCCGTTTGCTCGCCCCACCTTTCAGGAAGATTTTGTTTTTATCAGCGGCCCCAGCGCCACGGCGGATATGGGGCCATTGGTCCGCGGTGTTCATGGGCCGCATGAGCTTCACATTCTGGTGCTCGGTTAAATTATGCCGAAACAAGTGAAATCGCCGAGAGAGATTGCCGCGAAGGAGACGAAGGAAATCCTGCGGCGCGCCATTCGTTTCGCGTTGGAAACGGAATCCGCGGCGGTGCGCCACAACACGCGGACTTTCAACCGCAGCCGTTATCGCGCCACAGGCTCTCTGCCCGATTACGATGCGCTGAAAGACGAAGCACGCCGCATCAAGGAACATTCGCTGGCCAATCGCAAGGCGCTCATCCAACAGCTTTCGGAAAGTGTCACGCGAAACGGCGGCCATTTCTTTTTTGCGCGCGACGCCCGGGAGGCGTGCCAATACGTTCAAGAAGTTTGCAAGCGCCATCAGGTGCGTTCCATGGTCAAGGGCAAGAGCATGACCTCCGAGGAGATCCACCTGAACACCGCGCTGGAACGCGCCGGAATCCGCGTAGTGGAAACGGACCTTGCGGAATTCATCCTCCAGGCCGCGGACGAACAGCCTTCGCACATCGTCGGCCCCGCCATTCACTATTCGCGGGAGCGCATCACCGCATTATTTCGCAGGAAATTTCAAACCGATTTGCCGCTGGACACTGGCGAAGACCTGACCCGCTTTGCTCGCGAGCGCCTGCGCAGCGATTTTCTCGCGGCGGACGCGGGGTTCACGGGCGCAAATCTGGTTTCCGCGGAATGCGGAAGCCTGCTGCTGGTGGAGAGCGAAGCGAATATTCGTCTGACCTGCATCGCACCGCCGCTGCATATCGCCCTGACGGGTTTGGAAAAGATCGTGCCCTCGCGTCGCGAATTTGCCCCGTTCATCGAACTTCTTGCGGCCAGCGGAACTGGGCAGCCTCTCACAAGCTATACCTCCGTGTTCCGCCCGCCGCTCCCGGTCCCTGTCGTTGATTTTCGCGGCGCGGGGCCGGCCACGCGCGAATTTCACATGGTGATTCTGGATAACGGGCGCGAAGCTCTGGCGCAGGATGCTCGTTTAAGCGAAGCCCTCTATTGCATTCGTTGCAGTGCCTGCCTGAATTCTTGCGCGAATTTTCAGGTGCTGGGAGGCCATGGCTTCGGAGGCGCTACCTATTCCGGCGGAATCGGCGCCACGTGGGAAGCGGCGACAACCGGCCAGTTGAAGTTGGCGCGCTTCAGCGATCTTTGCACCGGATGCTCGCGCTGCGTTACGCAATGTCCCGTGCGCATTGACATTTCCGGTTTGAATGTGGAGTTGCGCTCGCGGCTCAATCATCTGGCGCCGCTGTCACTAACGGCGCGGGTGTTGCATCTGCTTTTGGGTGTGCCGTCGGTGGAAGATGCTTCTTCGCAGCAGGTATTCTTTGCGCACTATGATCGCGTCGCTCACTGGGGAACCGTGTCTGCTCCCGTATCCAATTTCGCCATCAAAATTCCCGGAGCACGCTGGTTCCTGGAAAAATCCTTTGGTATTGACCGGCGGCGTCACCTCGCGCCGTTTCCAAAGAAAACGTGGGTGGATGTTGCTGGGAACGAATCGACGGCGAAGACAGAGACGCGCCAAGGGCCAGAGGTATTGGTGCTTGCGGATGTGTTCACTAACTATGGCGCGCCGCAACGGGGCCTCGATGCAATTCGGTGTCTACGTGCCGCGGGTGTGCGCGTTCGCTTGACGAAGTCGCTCCCCGACGGGCGCGCGGCGCTCTCGCAAGGCATGCTTGAAACGGCGCGGATCCAGGCACAGGCTCTGTCGGACTACCTCGTCTCAGAAAACGCGGCAGGCCAGCGGCTGCTCGTTGTCGAGCCCAGCGTTCTGGCGATGATCCTGCGCGAATACCACAATCTTCTATCAGCAGAAGCTTCTGCCCAGCTCCAGAATTCCACAAGCGACCTGGTGGAGTTTCTTTCGCGGTATCTTGCCGGGGAGGCAGGCGACCCCCGTGTCATCTTTGACATACGCAAGTTTTCGCCCGGCCCGAAGATTTTCTACCACGCCCATTGCCAGCAGCGCGCCGTCAGCGACCCATCCATCACCGTCGAGTTTCTGCAACGTCTCGGATTTCAGGTCACCTGTTCGCAAGTGGAATGCTGCGGAATGGCTGGAAGCTTCGGCTACAAAAAGGATTTCTACGATGTCAGCCAGGCCGTCTCTGAAGAACTAGTAGAGCAGTGGGAGGCCGCCGAGAGCGCCAATGGTGCGCACACGCTCCTTGCCAGCGGAATTTCTTGCATCGAACAACTCCAGGGGGCTACCGGCCGCCCGGTGCTCCATCCCGTAGAACTTCTCGCCAGATTGTTGTGACCTAGTTTTCGGATTGCCTCTGGCCAAATCTATCTTTCCTTTGTCCAATAGAAAAATAGTTTCCACAATGAACAATCGCGAGTATGCTTGCCATCAAAGTGCACGGAGAATCTTCCTTTGCGGCTTACAACTTCACTGTGAATAGCGCCCGGGGAAACTTCCGCGCCAGAGTCTTTCAGGAGAACCCATGTACCAACCCGAAGCGTACGCTGCCGCACTTTTCTTCATGATCGTCAGTATGGTTTGTTGGGGTTCCTGGGCGAACACCATGAAACTCACCCCGGGCTTCGCGTTTCCCCTCTTCTATTGGGACTACTTGATCGGCATAGTTCTGGGCGCCCTGGTATGGGGTTTCACCCTCGGAAGTTTCGGAAGCGCCGGAGTTCCTTTTCTTGCGGACCTCAGGGGCGCGGATTCGAGGCACGTCCTCTACGCGCTGGTGGCGGGCATCGTTTTCAACGTTGCGAACCTGCTCCTCGTGGCTGCCATCGAAATTGCGGGTCTCGCGGTGGCTTTTCCCATCGGTATTGGCCTTGCTCTGGTCGTTGGCGCTCTGATGAACTATTTGATCTCGCCAAAAGGGAACCCGTTCCTCCTGTTCGGCGGCATCGCCCTCGTAGTGCTGGCAATCGTTTTTGACGCCATGGCCTACAAAAAGCGCGAAGTGGAAAAGCAAGCTGTCAGCGCGCGTGGCATCAAGATCAGCATCGTCTGCGGCATCCTGATGGGTTCGTTCTATCCGCTGATCGTTAAAGCCATCACCGGCAAGGCGGCGCTTGGACCCTACGCCGTGGCGCTTTTCTTCTGCATCGGCGCGGTACTGTGCGCTCTGCCATTGAACTTCTACTTCATGCGCAAGCCGCTCACCGGCGCCGCCCCGGTTACCATGCAGCAGTTCTTCGCAACGAAGCCTGCCTTTCATGTGTGGGCTGTCGTTGGCGGACTGATCTGGTGCACCGGGACCACCTTTAATTTCGTTGCTTCCCACGCGCAATTGGTAGGCCCGGCCATTTCCTATGCGCTTGGGCAAGGAGCCACGATGGTTTCCGCCATTTGGGGTGTCTTTATCTGGAAGGAGTTCGTCAAGGCTCCCGCCGAGTCACGCCGCTTCATTCCGCTGATGTTTATTTTCTTCCTGATCGGACTGGGCGCAATTGCGATCGCGCCGCTTCACCATTGAGACGCAGTTTCACGGAGTCACACTGATCGCCTTGCCCGAATAGGGCACGTTTTTGTCGGCCGTCTCGGTGATTCCTCCGCCGATTCCGTGGCCATCGCGAACGAAGACGACGCGGAATGTGCGATCTTTCAGCATTCCCGGGAAAGCTCCCTTGCGCTCGCCAATGGTCAGCCTTTGTTTGTCGTTATCCCAATGAAAACCGATGGTGGCGTAAGCGCCCGTCTCGTAGTTATACGTATCGTTCTCATCTTCATACAGTGTGAAATCGCCATCCGCGCCGCGATACACGCGAATTTCCAGCGGATCGGCAGCTTTCTCCGCAGCGTATTGCAGTTCCGGGCCGAGCGGCAAAATCGCGCCGGCGCGAACGAATAGCGGCAAACGCTCCAGCGGCGCCGGAGTATCAATGGCTTGTCCACCCTTGGTCAATGCGCCGGTCCAGAAGTTGTACCACCCTGCGGCGGGCAAATACAGATGGCGGACCGTTGCGCCGGGCTCCGTCACGGGACTCACGAGCAATGAAGGTCCAAACAAATATTCGTCGCCTGTATTCTGCGCGCGAACATCCGTGCGGAAATCCATCACCAAGGGGCGCATAATCGTGGCGCCTTCGTTGGTTACTCTCCACGCCTGCGAATAAATGTAGGGCATCAATCGGTAGCGCAAACGGTCATAGTCCGTAAGGATTTTCTGCGCCTCCGGCCCATACGACCAGATTTCATTCTGGTTGGTGATGCGCGTGCCGTGCGCCCTGAAAATCGGGCAAAATGCGCCAAACTCGAACCACCGCACATACAACTCGCGGTAGGCCGGATCATCGGGATTCGCGTCCACAAATCCGCCGATGTCCGTCGTCCAGTAAGGAATGCCGGAGAGTGCCAAATTCAAACCGGCGGGAATCTGACGGCGGAAAGTTTCCCAGTTGGGATAGATATCGCCCGACCACACGGAAGCCGCGTTGCGCTGGATTCCGGCAAAACCGGAGCGCGAAAGGATGTACACGCGCTTCTGATTGGACGCGGCGCGTTGTCCCTGGTAAACGGTAGTCGTGGTGAGTAGCGGAAACTCATTGGCATAGCGCGCGCCATTGCCGGTGGCCACCTTGTTCGTCATCAGGATGTTGGCTTCGCGCCCCTCTGTTTCAGGTTCGGTCGTGTCCAGCCACCAGGCATCCACGCCAATCTTAAACAGCGCGCCGTTCATCAGGTTCCAATAATATTTCCGCGCATCCGGATTGAACGCGTCATAAAGCGCCGAGCCTTTGGGGTGAAACCCGCCCGTAATACTCTGCGCGATAAAATACCCGCGCTTTTCCATGTCGTCATAAACCGGTGAGCCTGGCCGGAAAAACGGCCAGACCGAAACCATCAAGTGCACATTCTCGTTGTGGAGATCCTTCACTAGGCCCTCGGGGTCGGGGTAGTTCTTGTTCCATACCGGTTCGCCCATCACGTTCCACCAGAACCAATCCTGCACGATATTGTCCAGCGGGATTTGCAGGCTGCGGTATTTTCCCGCGATGTCCAGGAGTTCCTGTTGCGAAGCGTAGCGATTCTTGCATTGCCAGTAACCGTAAGCCCACTTGCCGAACATCGGCGCGCGCCCCGTCAATTCGTGGTACGCGGCGATGATGCTGTCGAATTCCGGGCCGTAAATGAAGTAATAGTCCACCGCGTCGGCGACTTCGGAACTCATATAGAACGCGTGTACGAAGCGATTGTTAAAGCGGCTGCGCGAACCGTTGTTCCAGAAAATTCCATATCCATTGCTGGACAACACCATCGGCACGGAAATGTTCGTGTTGTCCTGGGATATATCCACGGATTCGCCGCGATAATTCCACACCCCTCCCTGATGCTGCCCCATTCCATAGAGGGCTTCCTGTGTGCCCCACATATTCACGAAGCGCTCGGGATGCAGCGTCTTCTCCCCGTTCACTTCCACCGGCGTTAGGGTGCGCGTGTTCTCCTTGGCGATCACGTTGCCTTGCGCATCCAGGAATTGCAGGGCGCTGTCCTCTCGCGTAATCAGGATTTTCAACTTCGCCGTGCTCAACGTCACCGTTCTTGGGTCCGTCGTTTCCAATGTGAACGCTGCGTGCGGCCACTCCGTTTTTATGATAATAAAATCGGTGTGCTCCGGCACATTTGCTTCCAGGGAATAGATCACGCGCACGATGGAATCCGTGCATACGCGAAATCGCAAGTAGCCGCGCTGCAACTGGAGCAGCGCACCGTCGGACTGCTGCTGCACATTGACAACGGCATTAATCGGCACCCACTGCCCCCGGGCCACGGCAGGAAAAAGAAAACTCGTGGTTAAACACAGAAGTCCGATCATCATCGGCAAAGAAGTACGACGTGGCATCACAATGCCTCCTCGAGATTTCGTAAACGCATGCAAATCTGCACACACCAGTCCGCTGCGCGAATGTGGCATTGGCCCACAGGGATGTCAAGTGCACTCCTTACGCCTGTTTGTTCATTTTGACGCTGCCAGTGTTCCACTGTTCTGGCCATTGTTGCATCCTGGCGCAGGAAAAATCCGCGAACCTGTGTTTCATAACCTGTCGAAGAGGGGCGAGATGTGATAAAACCCAAAGGAAGGAATCTGTTTGTCCATTCAATTAGGATCGAGGGAGATCAATCATGATCTGCAATAAGTCCCGAGTGTTTGGAATCGCCGTCGTCGTTCTCGGTCTCTTCGTTTGCATCTTGCCCAGCGTCCACTTTGGCGTTCTGGGACCCGCCCCGGTTTTCGCTCAAGCCGGCGCAAACGTCGATAGAGCCGTGTTCGGTAAACTGCCCGATGGCACGGTCATTGAAGCCTACACATTGAAAAACGCTCACGGTTCATGGGCCAAAGTCATCACCTACGGCGCCACGTTAACCGAACTGTACGTACCCGACAAAAGCGGCAAGCCCGGAGATATCGTGCTGGGATTCAGCGACCTGGACGGATACTTGACCAACCATCCCTATTTCGGGGCCACGGTTGGACGCTACGCAAACCGCATCGCCAAAGGCCATTTTACGTTGGACGGCAAGGAGTACAGCCTGTTCCTCAACAATGGTCCCAATTCTTTGCACGGCGGCAAGATCGGCTTTAACCGCAGAGTCTGGAAGGCGCAAATCCTTCCCAGCATGACTGCAGCGGCCGTCCGCTTCACGTATCTCAGCAAAGACGGCGAAGAGAATTATCCGGGTAACCTGAACGTTACAGTCACTTACACGCTTACGGACACGAACGAACTCAAGCTCGATTATCGCGCGGAAACCGATCAGGACACTCCCCTGAACATTACCAACCACAGCTACTTTGAGTTGGGCGGACCCGGGAAGAACATCCTCGATGAAACACTTTTCCTGAACGCTAGCGAATACACGCCCGTGGACGCCACGCTCATCCCCACCGGCGAGATCAAGCCCGTGAAGGACACGCCGCTGGACTTCACCAAGCCCACGCTGATTGGCGCGCGCATCTACGAACTCAAGGAGATCGGCGGCTACGATCACAACTATGTGGTTGATGGCAAGGCGGGAAAATTGCGCCTCGCCGCTCGCGCCTCAGACCCTACGACCGGCCGCCAGATGGAAGTCTGGACCACCGAGCCCGGCGTGCAGTTCTATTCCGCTCTCAACCTGGACGGCAAAATTGTGGGTAAGAATGGCATCAGCTATCCCAAATTCGGCGCGCTCTGCCTGGAAACACAACATTACCCGGATTCTCCGAATCATCCGACTTTCCCAAGCACCATCGTTCACCCAGGAAAGCCCTTTGTCTCCGAAACAATCTACAAATTTTCCGTTCTTAAATAGGGTGTAATCGGCGGCACCCAGACCTCATGGAGTGCGGCGGCTTGCCGCCGCTTTTGAGGTGTAAACAATGCTGCGAAAGTGTCCTTCTCCCAGTAGCGGCCGCTCGCCGCGGCGAGCCGCCGCATTGTTTCTGGCAAAACCTAAACCATTCAGCTTGCCTTCTTCTCCGTCCGAGCAACCAAATACCGGTGCGGAACAGGCTGCGCATCCTTTCTTTGCCGTTGCACCGCCCGCTCTAACGCGGTCTCCAGTCTCTTCAATGTTTCCGTCTTCTCCCCGTCTTTGGCATCCGCCTGCAGCAAGAAATGTATGTTCTCGATCTCATTCTTCTGCTCGGTGTCCAGCGCTACCAGCCGAGCTTGCGTCAGCATGGGCGTATCAACGCTGGCCAGGTTCACGCCTTTCGCGAGTTCCGCAGAGCTCCACCGCCCAATCGCGTGTTCGTCAATCTGCAGCTCGTAGTTGCCTTCCGCCAGCCCCTGCACCACAAGCATTTCCTGGTTGAATTGCGCGTTGAACTTGGCGGCTTCAAAGGCCAGCGCGGCCATGGGATCCGTTTCTGCCGGTGGGAGGGGAAGCGGCAGCGCGGTATCAGTTTGCGTCCAGGCCACGTCCGTCTTGGTGCGCCCGAGTTGTGTAATCGTTGTGTTCACGGTAGCGCTGGCGCTGGCCTTTGCCTTGGTCGCATCAATAATTGTGGATGTGACGAGTGGGTCGGCGCCCCATGCTTTCAAGATGCCGCCGGCCATCACCCAATGAACGCCGGCGCCAGGATGCACGCGGTCGCGTATCAACGCGATGGAGAGCGGCGCGTCCACGGCTTTCGCTCCCGTCAACGCTTCCACGACGGGCTGATTGAGATCCGCCACCTGCGCATGTTTTTCCTTCGCCAGCTTGGCCAGAAAATCGCCGTAGCGAATCAGCGTTGTGTTGTAGCCGGGCGTAAACTCCGGCTCGCGAGTCACGTCATCGTGTGGCGAAGGCTTCAATAGCGTGATGCGCGCCTGGGGAAGCTCCTTTTGAATTTGCTCGACGATGTGCCGGTAGCCATCTGCGTAGGTCGAAAAAATCCCGTCTTCCCACGGGCGATAGTAGCCGTCATTCATTCCCAGCATAATCGTGACGACGGTGGGCTTGTAGGCAAAGACGTCGCGCGCCAGCCGCATATCCACCGGGCCGGCCCATCCGCCGCTCACCTTGTCGCCGCCGACGCCGGAATTAATGAACTCCACTTTTCGGCCGGGAAACCGCGTCAAGACAAAGTTCTCGATGTCCGCGGTGTACAGCCGCTGCTCCGTGATACTGTCGCCGTAGAAGACGACAATGTCGCCATCGTGCAATGCGAACGCATCTTTGTTCTTTGCTCCATCTTGGGCAGAAAGCGGCCGGCCGCATGCCAGCGCAAATACGGCAATAGCTAAAATCAGGCGTGTTCGATTCATCTTTTCATTGCTCCTTACTTGTGATGGAATCACTTCAGACCCGCCCGGCTCGCCGATCATTTAAACTCTGGCCACGGCAGGTGACACACGCGACTCGCACCGGCAGGGGTTCCCTTCATTGGCAGATGGGGGAGCGGTGGCCCGGCATGGCGCAGCCGCACAATCTCACTGTTTCACAAGGTTTATAACATGAACAGCTACAAACTTTTTGCGATCGTTGTGGTTTTCTTCGGTCTGTCCGCGCTCGCTCATGCGCAATCTTCGGCCAGTTCCTCTTTGTCGGGCCTGGCACAGCCCCACGATTACGTGCAAAAACGTGTCTCCAGCTACGACCGAACCGGTGGCAACGCGGACAACCGCCAGATTGCGCCCGGCGAAACTCTGACGCTCTTTGACGAGTCCGGACCCGGCACCATCACCCACGTTTGGATCACTATCGCCACCGACGAGCGGTTCCATCTGAAGAAGCTCGTCCTGCGAATGTACTGGGACGGCGAAGAAAGCCCTAGCGTCGAGGCTCCCATTGGCGATTTCTTTGGTCTCGGCAATGGCGAATATTTTCTCTATCAATCCGCGGTTCTCGCCGTGGCCTCCGACAAAGCGCTCAATTCCTTTTTCCCCATGCCGTTTCAGAAGCACGGGAAGATCACGGTAACCAACGAAGGCAAGGAAAAGGTTGACGCTTTTTACTTCAACATTGACTGTCAGGCTCACGCCAAGCCGCTGCCACAAGACACCCTCTATTTCCATGCGCAATATCGTCAAGCCTATCCCGCGGCGGGTTGGACGAATCAGTGGCATTCCAACGGCGACCCGCTTGTGGATGGAAAGAAGAATCTCACCGGAGAAGGGAATTACGTCTGGTTGGAAGCCAAGGGCAAGGGCCACTTTGTCGGCGTGACCATGTCCGTCCTGCAAAACCAGGATCACTGGTGGGGCGAAGGCGATGACATGTTCTTCGTTGACGGCGAAACCCTACCCTCCATCAACGGCACCGGCTCCGAGGACTATTTCCTGGGCGCGTGGGATTTTGGCGGGCATCCGTTTTCGTACGCTTCGTTTGGCGCGCCTGTTGTGGGCGCCGAGCTCGCCGGGTCGCGCTGGTCCCTTTACCGCTTCCACCTGGATTCGCCGATTCCCTTTACGAAGTCCATCAAGGCCACTATCGAGCATGGCCACGCCAATCACCGCTCCGATAACTACTCATCGGTTGCTTATTGGTATCAAACGGAGCCGCACGCCGCCTTTCCGGCGCTGCCGCCAGTGGAACAAAGATTGCCTCACATGTATCTCGTCGGCGGTCCGGGCAATCCTTCAAAATAATGCCGGGGCGAACTACTTCGTCTTTACTTCCAATGTAATTGTTTCGGTCCTCGCCGAACTCGGCCCGACCATAATGTCGAACAGTCCGGGTTCGACCACCGTGTGCATGTCCGCATTGATCAGCGACAACGCTGCCGGCCCGACAGGAAATTCCACCGTCGTGGTCTCTCCGGGTTTCAGGTGAACGCGGCGGAATCCCGCCAGTTGTTTCACCGGGCGCGTGACGCTGGCCACCTGCTGGTGAACGTAAAGCTGGGGAACCTCGTCGCCCTCGCGGTCGCCCGTGTTCGTCACATCCACACGCACCGTTGCCGTGGCTCCGGGCAGGATCTGCATCGGCTCGACGCGGAGATTTGCAAACTTGAACGTGGTGTAGCTCAGCCCCTCTCCAAAGTGAAAAAGTGGCTCCGTGGTTGAAAAAATGTACGAACGATTGCGCGATGGCTTGTAGTCGTAAAAGTCCGGCAACTGTCCAACGGAGTGCGGAAACGTAATCGGCAGCTTGCCCCCGGGATTTACATCCCCGAACAGGATCTGCGCGGCCGCCGTGCCTCCCTCTTGCCCCAGGTACCAGCCCTCCAAAATCGCCGGCACATGTTCCGCAACGTAATTGATGGAAAGCGGCCTTCCGTTGATCAATAGAACGACGGTTGGAACGCCGGTCTCCACCACCGCTTTGATGAGCTCGTTCTGCGCGCCAAGAAGATCCAGCGAGTCGCGGTCACCCAGGTGTTTCTCGGACCATGCCTCGCGATTCGTGCTCTCCGTCTCCCCAACCACCACGATCGCCACGTCGGCCTTGCGTGCGGTTTCCACGGCCAATCGGATACTCGCTGCCTGGCCATCGGGCGGCGCCAATTGCGTATTGTCCTCGTACCATCCGGCCCAACCCTGCTTTCCCGTGGTAATCTTGCAGCCCTCCGCATACAGCACCTTGATGTTTTTTCCGGCGCGCGCCCGTATGCCATCCAGGATGCTTACGCTGTGCAACGGCTCGCGCGCATACCCGCCGATGTGTACATCAGCCGCATCCGGGCCGATCACGGCCAGCGTCTTGATTTTCTTTTCATCCAATGGAAGCAGGTGATTCTCGTTTTTCAGAAGGACGATGGCTTCCTGCGCCGCCTTCACTGCCAATTGCCGGTGCTCCGCGCTATTCACGATTTTTTCTGCCTGCGCAGGATCTACATAGGGGTTCTCGAAGAGCCCCAGGCGGAATTTTACGGTCAGGATGCGCGCCACCGCACGGTCCACCAGGGAAATGGGAACAACCCCTTCTTTCACCTGCTCCAGCAGCGTGCGGTACACCCAGCCATCCGAGAGGTCATAATCCACTCCTGCCGCAAGCGCTTTGCGGGCAGCCTCCTCCTTATCCGCTGCTACCTTGTGCACGTTGAACAGCATCTGCAGACCGTCTCCATCGGATGTCACATACCCGCGGAATCCCCATTCCTGGCGCAGCACCGTGTCCAGCAGCCACGGATTGATGTGCGAGGGGATACCATCAATTTCGTTGTAGGAGGCCATCACGCTTCCAACGCGCGCTTCCTCTACCGACGCTTTGAAGGGCACAAAAAAAGTTTCACGCAGAATGCGCTCCGAATAGTTCGCGGGTGCCGTATTCCTCCCGCCCTCCGGTTGGCCGTGCGCTGCGTAGTGTTTCGCGGTGGCCAGCACGTGATGGCGATCGATGAAGAACGCTGGCCCCTGCAGGCCCTCGATCGCGGCCACTCCCATGCGTGAGACAAGGTACGGATCTTCGCCGTACGTCTCCTCGGTGCGCCCCCAGCGCGGATCACGCGCCAGGTCGAGGACCGGCGTGAAGGCTTGATTGCCACCTGTGGAGGCCATCTCGTCTGCCGCGGCTGTGAAGACCTGGTGAACTAAATCGGGGTCCCACGTGCTTGCCAATCCCAGCACTTGCGGAAAACTCGTGGCGCCGTTCGCCATGAACCCGTGGAGCGCCTCGCCCATGACGAGCCGGGGAATCCCCAAGCGCGTTTTTTCCATTTGATACCGCTGCATGGCGTTGTGGAGGACGGCGTAATCGTGAGGACTGATGCGCCTTTCGATGTTGTAGAAATCGTGGAATGCCGCTGCGGCCGATTCCGGCGTGAACTGGCCTGTCGTATCCAAAAATCCTGGGTTTGTGTGCTCCCAGGTGAGCTGATCGATTTTTTCCTCGAGGGTCATACGCGAAAGTAAATCCGCGACGCGATCTTCGAGGGCCAGGCGCGAATTGCGATACGCGGGTTGTTCCTGAGCGGCAAGGCACGTTGCGAAAACAACGGAAATAGTGATGATGATGAAATAGCGGCGCAGATACACGGGAATGCCTCCGAATTTTAGCTTCTGAAGTCTTGCGGAGCGAAGGAACTCGTTTTGGACAGTAAAGCCCCACGCCATCTTCCCGCGCGGAATCGGCACGGAGACCTGCCGCTACCTTGAAGCGGCAGACTAACCCCCTGTTGCCGCATCGGCGGCTTTCGTGCCCCCGTTGCTTTCCGAGTTTTCGAGTATGGCTTCTCGTTGCAGGAAATAGTCCAGGCTGCCGCGCATCACCAGATGCGGCGCGAGGGTCACCTGAGGCATGGGGCACGATCCTTGCACAAGGAATTCGTGCAGTACCCGGAACGCCATGCGTCCCTGCTGATTCGGGCGTTGGTAGAGCGTCGCCAAAACCGACTCGCGGCGAATTTCTTTCACCAGGGCAGGGAAGAGATCCGTGGTGACCGCGTTGAGCTGTGAGAGGATGCCTGCCGCGCGCGCAGCTTGTAGCACGGGAATGGACGTTTCAGTGGCCACGTAGATGCCGTTGAGTTCCGGATGCTGCTGGAAGAGCGCTTTGCATTTCTCGTAAGCCTCAGCCTCATTGGCGTCGTCTTCCACCACCGCCACCAGCTTTACCTCCGGATAATAGGTGTGCAGTGTTTGCTGAAAGGCCCGATGCTTTTCCGCGTGTTCGGTAATCTGCCGCGAGCCAAGTGTTACAGCCACACTGCCTTTCCCCCTCAGCACCCTTCCCAAAACGTCCGCCGCCAGCGAACCGCTCAGCCCCGTATCGATGGAAACCACCGCCAGCCGCCGCGTGTCTGGAGCATCTGCTGTGACGCACACCACCGGAATCTCCGAGCGCGAGGCACGGTGCATCCAAGTCCCCAGGTTTTTCGGATGGGTGGGAAACGTGATGATGCCGTCCACATTCGCTTCCAACGCTTCCCGGAACGCTTCTTCTTCGCCTTGTCCCTGCATCATCGAGTAGGTCCGGAATTCCAGTTCGACGCTGTCCATCCCGATGGCTTCAGCTTCCTCCTTAATTCCGGTTCTCACTTCATCCCAGTAGCAGATAAGACCCTTCAGTGTGTTCACGGAAATGCGGTAATTGCGTTTCATCGAAAGATAGCGCGCCGCCAGATTCACCCGATAGCCCATGGACTTCGCCGTGCGCAGCACGCGGGTCTTGGTCATCGCATTCACGCCCGCATGATCATGTAGGGCGCGATGCACCGTTCCCGTGGATATTCCCAAAGCTTTTGCAATGTCCAGAAGTGTGACGCTCTTAGGCATGACGATCTGCGCTCCGCGACGCGGTGCTCAATTCGAGGCATTCCCCGATGGAGGCACCGTGCCGCCCTCTCAATTCGGCCACCATCCAAAGCCGCTGCGGGCGCGCGCCCGGCTCACGGAATGGGGCAACACCGGAGACTCAGGTTTCGTAAACGATTACGTCATTGATATAACGCTATCGTCCTGATGCTGTCAATGATGGCTTTTGGCCCTCATCCCCTTCATTCGGCGGGTTTTGGCCCCTGGAAAGGTCTCTCCGCACGCCGGAGTTGGCCTTGCGGACCGGGTTTCGCAATCCAACCTCAGCCGGTGCTGTAGATCCAATGCCTGGGATAGGATTCGGACTAGAGGCCCATCATCACGCAGATCGAGGAAGAAGGGATTGTGCGCTTTCCCCCAGCCTGCAAATCAATCGCGCCCCACGCGTTAAGCCCCGCGCCAAATTTGACGGAATGGGAACGCTCCGCTATAGTGAATATGCGGGGTGGAGCAGCCTGGTAGCTCGTCGGGCTCATAACCCGAAGGTCGTCAGTTCAAATCTGACCCCCGCAACCATTTCGCGATTCACAGGCCGGGCACAGGCGCCCGGCCTTTTCTTTTGTCGCCACGTCCTACAGGTGAGTAACGTTCCGTCTGTCCCCCCTCGTCCCCAAACCTAGAAGTCATCTGGCTCTGTTGACTTCCTCACGGAAATCATAACGGAGGCCAGAATATCCGTTTCTCTTGCCTGGCAAGCGCCGGAGGCGCGGCACAAGTTAGCCCAGGGCGTCAGCCCTGGGTC
>Ga0074045_10000476_pt1 | contig 38782 bp, 33 predicted proteins | sample BogForMeECP23OM2_FD_94442 | JGI IMG/M metagenome (GOLD analysis project Ga0074045, IMG submission 94442) | Bog forest soil microbial communities from Calvert Island, British Columbia, Canada - Bog Forest MetaG ECP23OM2 | ecosystem: Environmental > Terrestrial > Soil > Wetlands ...
ACGCTCCTCTGCGGCGCGCGTCCCGCGAACTGCCCGCCTGGCGCCAAGACCGGCGACGCAATTTCTCCGCCGGGCGGCTACATCGGCGGATTGCAGGCTGCCATCACCGACGTCGTTGTTGATCCCGCAGGTAACGTGTGGGTGGCGAATGGGGGTGGGCATTCGATCACTCTCTTGTGCGGCGCGCGTCCCACCAACTGCCCGCCGGGCGCCAAGACCGGCGACGCGATTTCTCCGGTTGGTGGCTACGTCGGCGGATTGCAGGCTGCCATCACCGACATCGTGGTCGATCCCGCAGGCAACTTGTGGGTGGCGAACAACTGGGAAAATCCGGAACAAGGCTTCAAGAGAGTGCCAGACCCAACGCAAGCCACACGCTTCGGCGGCAACGGTACGGTGGTCTTCTTCGGCTTGGCCAAACCGGTGAAGACCCCACTGATCGGGCCGCCACGCGCGCCGTAACATCGTTAGCCATTGAAGGACTCGGCGGCGCTGGCCTGTGCGGTTAGCATCGTCGCTAACTCATGGTTCAACGGCCGCTTCACCGCAATCGCATGGCCGCTTCCCGGATCATCCAAAGGCCGTTGAGGGTCGAACTGAGCCGTTTGCGATGCTCTCGTTGCCTCGAGCGGAACGATCGTTACGCTACTTTGGCCAACGTGTGGGCGACGATGGTGGGAATAGTGACTGATCCCCTTGGGGACGCCAATTAAATCAAGGCGTTACGATGCTGACGCCGATTGCCGTAGCGTTTAACCGCGAGCGAGGGTTTTGGCACGCGCGTTGCGGTGCCACCCGGCCGGTCCGGTCTTCTCTGACGAGGACTAGCCACCTTGGCCAAGGTGTGGGCGACGATGGTGGGAATGGTGACTGATCCCCTTGGGGACAAGAGCGGCGTCAGCACGTCAGTCGGGCGGCGCGGCCTATGGTTCACGTTCGGCCCGCGCGGTACGCGCACGACGGTCAGCTTGCCGGGGAGCGGGATCAGATATAGCGAACAGATGTGGGCCGCGCAGACGTCGCGACCAGGGCGGGGGCCTTCGCTCGGCGTCGCCGTGCTCGTGATTGTGGTGCTTGTCGTCCTAGCGTTTGTCTAAGGGTAGCGGGACCTTGAACGCTAACTTCAATAATGCTCCCACAAACAGCATCACGACCAACGCGACGATAAGGGCGAGATACCAACGCCATCCCAGGCCGAGCCACGCAACGGCCCCTGCCACTAATCCGACCAAAATCCCGACCTGTGTGCACGCACGTCCAACGAGACTTCGTTGCGCCGCTGGCGAGAGCAGCTTCGATTCGATGCGCGCGGCTTCGCCTTCTAACGGGCCTTCTGCAAGCTCGGTTACCGACTGTAATGGATGCAGCCTAGCGCCTACAATCCCGAGGTAGAAAACACCAAGAATGCAAACGCCGAGCAACCACCACATGCTTTCAAATAGAAATGCGGCGCCAGAAAGCAGCAAGATGATTTGCAAAGGTCTTAGAACAGCGACCGTGAACCGCCTCGTTTGATGAGCCACGCCGATTCTCCCACGCGCCTGTCTTAACCCGCTGATGGCCGCTTTTCGTTTTCGTCGGCAACAGCCACGCGGCAGTATTGCCGAGCGTACGTGCCGCCGTGGCCATCCGGGAAGCACAATTAGACCATAACGGTGACCGCCGGTTCGTCCCCGCACCTGACCTCGCCCGTCCCTAGAAGAATTCGTGACCTGCCTCCTGCGTCGATCGCGTTCGTCATCGGCGTTATCACTGTCTCATTCACAATCGCCGTTGTGATTGGCGCCGGTGCGGGCGTCCTCGACTTTCTCGCAGACTGGAACGGCGGGTTTCTCTACGGCCGGACCCGAGCAGAAAACCCTAGTTAAAACAGACGCAAGGCTGGTCGGGATGTGATGAACGCGAGAAAGCCTGTGACGAAATTGGGAAATGGAGGCTCGGGCCCGCCAATGTGCGTTAGCGCCAGTGTCTCGGATCGCGGCCCGCACTCCAACTGAAGCGGTCCTTCTCGGCATTGGGAGCGGCTCGCTCACCCACGGTCGCAGATCGCGAAGCCGCCGTCGGGCTAAGCGAAAAGAGGACTTTATTGGCATAATCCTGGCTATCGGCCGGCGAGAAGGCTTGATGGACAACAGGTTATTTTGATCTGGCGACCGAAGTTGGAACCTTTCTATTCAACCATGGAGGAAACCGCATGCGCATCGTCATACTCATAATGACATTTGCGGTCACGCTCGTTGCCGCGCCGGTCCTTGCCGCCCCGGTGCTGATGTCAGCCGATTGGGCAAGAGATGCTTGCACGGCATGGAACAACGACCCCCTGCTCAGCGACAAAATGGCCGAGAACGGATGGGTAAAGAATGACCAGGGACGGGGCTTCAGAGTCATACAGGTCTACCGCACCGACTGCAGCGACCAGGCGACCGCAGAAATTCGGGTATCGCCGAAGGACGACAAGGCGATGTGTGTTTACGGTGGCGCGCCCGAAACCACCAAACTCGAAGCGGAATCCGACTACGTGTTGAAAGCGAAGACCATTTCGTGGATTGAGATGGGACAAGCTAAGTACGGCCCGACGACGGCGATGCTGGTCGGGCAACTGCGCTTTGACTACGGCCCGAAATTCGAAGCGATGGGCAATATTGGGGAGTTCCTCTTGTTGGTCGGCAAAGTGCCAAGCGACACCAACTCCTGTCCGGCGAAGTGATCCGGCGACAGGGGTCTGCAGCGTTTTGCATGAATCGGTCGTCGCCTTTCCCTTGCTACGGCCGCTTCCGTCGCGCTGCCTACGGCGTACACGTAGGCATGGCCAGAGGCAGGGCTTGGGGATTCGATAATCTCGCTCTTACCCGGTTTATTCCCCGGAAGAATCCACCCTCAGCACAATTCCTGCACCCGTCCAACCAGTGCAATTTGTACTGCCCCGGTTGGCGAACGGTTCAGGGCCGCTAGGGACCGCATTCGACGAGTCTGCTGAGCGCTCCACGATCAAGCAATTTTACCAGCCGGCCTTGCACCTGGAGCGTGCCTTCACGCTGCAATCGGGCGAACAGACGACTCACTGTTTCCAACTTGAGTCCGAGATAACTCCCGATCTCTGCACGGGTCATCCTCAATACAAACTCGCACGGCGAATAGCCGTGCGCCCGATATCGCTGCGACAAGTCAAGCAGGAACGCCGCGAGGCGTTGTTCGGCCCGCATTGACCCCAGTAGGAGCATCAATACATGCATGCGTGCACTCTCTTGCGACAGCAGTTTGTTCAAATTTTGCCGAAACCCGTCGCTGAGTCGCGCAAGATTGTCGATTGTATCGAACGGTATCGGACAGATTTCCAGATCTTCTAACGCAGTCGCCTGACAGTCGTGGATGTTGCTCCCCATGCCGTCAATACCGATGCAGTCTCCAGCCATGTGAAAGCCAGCGACTTGGCATTGCCCATCTATGCCGAGCAATTCGGTCTTGCATGAGCCGCTGTGTATTGCATAGAGCGCCTTGAAACGATCCCCTGCTCGAAAAAGCATTGCACCTTTGCGGAACAGACGACGCTTGATCAAGGCCTGCGCAACATGCGACATCTCGGTCGTGCCTAGCCCTGCGTACAGGGAGAGATCCATCAGACACCACGCCGAATCCACTGCCCGCACCGCGTGGGGGATCGCAGGCCCTCTGAGCAGCGCATGGGCTTTCGTGAGAATTGCGAGCTGCCTCCGGGCAGCGGTCGACTCGTGCCGACTCCGCGCCAACGCCCGCTTGAGATCACTCACCTGCGCCAGAGCGTGCTGCAATCGCTCGGGTGCGAGTCCGACGGCGCCCCGTAGTGCATCGCCGCGCAGAGACGACACAGACGCGTCCGGTACGAGGCGGACATGCGGACTGTCGATAGCACGTGCAGCCTTCATCCGATTTTCCCGAGGCACCATCGGACCAAGCTTAGGCAGGTAAGCGAAGGAGCTTCCGTACGGTACCGCACATAAGCAACTCGTTGCATTGGCTGGCAGCGCTGTAAATTGACCAAAAGTGCAGCGTCCTTGCACCAAAGGACAGGGAGGCAAGTGTCGAGCGACCGCCCGGGTCGTTCCGGGCGACACGCGGGCCCGCGGAGAGAGATATTTTCGCCGCGAATCGGGGGAACTTCTGCGCAAGATTGAGGGGGCGGAGTAGGGCGCATATTTGTTGCAACGCGCCGGGAAGCGTGCCATCTGCCTCACGAACGATTCGCAATGACCACCACCAGCGACTTGGGAGTACGTCCGCTGTTTTCGCTGGCCTGGGAGGCAAGGATTTTGTCCTATAGCTCAAGCTCCATAAACACTAACCAGTCGCGCATTTTCGGGGGCAGCTCGTGGTACGCATCGATGGTGCGAAAACCCAGGCGAGAATACAACTCCTTTGCCTCGGCCTGCCGATGCTCGTGTCCAGGCGCATGGCGCGGTAACCGGCGGCGCGAGCGGTGTCGATCAGCCGAGTCGCCAAGGCCAGACCGGCACCTTGGCCGCGGAAACGAGGGTACACGTACATGCGTTTCATTTCGCAGTACTCGTCATCGATAGACCGAAGTGCAACGCATCCTGCAGGTTGTTGCCGCACCGTGGCGAGAAGCAGACTTCCTCGCGGCGGCGAGTACTCGCCAGGAAGGGTTCTCAGCTCCTCATCGAACGCTCTGGCGTCAAAATATTCGTCAATGAGCTGCAGGTCCTGAACATGGCGCTCTCGATGCCATCCAATGAATGAGCGCATGAGTTCCCGCACGGCGTCTAACTGGATTGGCGTGTTCGCGTCAGCGACATCGATCAAGCTGTACTCCCGAATGGTCGCATCGCACGACACCAGGCGCGACATTGGCGTGCCGCACAATCACGGTTTGATTGCCACCAGCCCACCGCCGTGCAGGATTAGCCGAGTTCAGTGCGCTCGTTTGCTTGCTTCGGTGGGGGCGGGGAAGGGTTCCGATTGCCGGGCGGATTGAGCGCCTCGACAAGTGGCCCGTTCCGCGTCGCTCAGGTCGCTCGGATAACGCAGCTTGTCGCAGCAATAGCGGGCGCGAGTTTCGAGGCTCCGCCTGGGGACTTCCAAGACGAATCGGTGCCGCATAAGGAGTCAGCGCAGAACAGAGTTCTGTCTTCAAGTCGCCATCTCCACAAATCGATTTCCCCGACTTGCAGAGTCGCCGGGCGCACATCTGGCTCACTGCATTTTGGGTGCGGATGTCCCGTCGGACCAGTGTGTCACTGGCACCATGATCACGCTGAGAGCTTCCGGCGAATCTTGGAACTGTGGGTTCAGCATCGGCGGCGCACCGGGCAGATCGGCGCCCCATGCCGAACCTTGGGCGCGCGGGTAATAGAACATGAGATGTGGCACCCAGTTGCGCGCCTCGTCGTTTAGATACCCCTGCTTGGACATCATATACGTCATCGCTCCCGATTCCAGAGGCGGCAACGCGTGGCTTGCGATGGCATCGTTGATCGCCGCGATCATCTCCGGCTTCGAACGACCTGCCAGAACCAACTCTGTGCGCTTTATCGTGTAGGGCAGGATCGAGCGAACCGCGGGGGGGTTGTAGCAGAGCGGCCCGCGCATATGCGGATTCCAGAATTGGGGGAAATCGTATTGCGACATCCATCCGCGCTCGACCGCACAAACGAATCCGTTGCTACCCTCGACCGCCGTTTCATAGCCGCGGCGTGTCAGCACCAGCACCGTCGCCTTATCTGCGATGGAGGGCGGCGCGGCGCTCTTCGCAAGGGCGATTTCGGCAGCAGGGTCCATCATGTATTGATCCGTAGGTGCCATCGCGGGGTAACTTGCCGCATGCGCAACGGATGCGCCGAACAATGCCGCACCGACTACGGAGAGGTATCTCATCTGTTAGGCTTTCTCGGCATGCGAATTCATTAGCGCCGTCTGGCATTTACCAATCGGTCCATACAGAAGCCAGAACAGGTGTTGGCTTGGTCCAGTACATAATGTACATCAGGCTCAAACCTGACGGTGGGCGGCCGCGCTGATCTGGGTTTGCAGAGGCCGGCCTGTGCGCCCAATCAATAACACTTACCTTTGACCTTTACCTGCGCCTACACGGGTGCACGTTATGGTTGGGAGCCCCCGGTCCGGATAGCTCCGATGAAGTCCAGCGCGCCGGGTATCGCCCTCAGGCTTGTGCCCGCATCTCAAACCATTGAATCTTGTCGATTTGGACAATGGCGCATAAATTGCTACCCTCCCGTGCCTTGTCAGTCTTCCAGCTTCTCATGCGCTTCGCGGTGTTCTTCCCGCATCTGCCGCTTTCCCCGGTGGCCGAGCCCGATCGCGCACGAACCGTTCGATCGCGAAGCATCATGACCCGCCCTGACCGAAGGCTAAGAAGCGCTAGCGTTGCTTCGGTTTGCGTACGCGACTATGGGCTCCGGCGCAGCATCCCGCCGAGCAAGGCGTCCGTGCCCTACCGCAACCTTGAATTGGCTACAATCATTGCGCTCGAAGTGCAGAACATAGATCATTTGAACGCGGCAACGTCGAACGGGTGCGTTGGCAACGCTTCGCCGCAACAGCCTAGGGAAACAGGGCTCTGCTGGTGATAAGCGACCGCTCGCCGCACCCAACGAATGTGCTTGATCGACGGCCCCCGCGCAATCGGCTCGGTCGTACGGCCTGCGTTGCTCTGGTCTTGGGGTTGACGTCGGGGACGGCGCTCGGGTTCGGTTTCGACGCAGTGGCGCAGCGCGCGCAGCGACTCGCGGCCGCGCCCTATCGGGCGCAGGAAGTCAGGCTACCCAACGAGCTCCAGGGCATCGACTACGATCATTTCCGCGAAATCCGCTTCAAGCCGGAGCGCGCGCTTTGGCACGATGCCAAGCTGCCATTCGAAATTGCCTTCTTTCACCTCGGCCTCTACTACAACCGGCCGGTGCGGATCAACGAAGTCAGCGGCGACGTCATTCGCGAGATCCGCTATGACGCGGCAATGTTCGACTACGGGGCCAACAAATTCGACCCGCGACGAATGAGCGGTCTGGGCTTCGCCGGCTTTCGCGTCCACTACGCGGTAAACACACCGAAGTACAAGGACGAGGTGCTCGTTTTTCTTGGCGCCAGCTACTTCCGGGCGTTGGGCAAAGGTCAGGTATACGGCATTTCTGCGCGCGCGCTGGCCATTGATACCGGATTGGCCTCCGGAGAGGAGTTCCCGGCCTTCGTCGAATTCTGGATCGAGCGTCCGGCGCCCGGGGCAAATGAGCTCACGATCTATGCGCTGCTCGACTCCAAGCGCGCGAGCGGCGCATACAGTTTCGTGCTCAAGCCCGGAGCGGAAACCGCGGTCGAAGTCAGGTCACGACTGTTCATGCGCGACAATGTCAGCCGGCTGGGCCTCGCGCCGCTCACTACGATGTATTTCTTCGGCGAAAATCAGCGGTCGACTCGCGACGACTATCGACCCGAAGTCCACGATTCCGATGGCCTGTCGATCCACTCCGGGACGGGGGAATGGATTTGGCGGCCGCTCGTCAATCCGAAGCGGCTGCTGGTCACATCGTTCGCCCTCACCAACCCAACCGGCTTCGGGCTCATGCAGCGCGATCGGAATTTTGACCACTACGAGGACCTTGAGGCGCGTTACGACCTTCGTCCAAGCGCGTGGGTGCAGCCCAAAGGCAATTGGAGCGCGGGTCGGGTGGAGCTCGTGGAGATTCCCAGTCCCGACGAAACCAACGACAACATCGTCGCCTACTGGGTGCCCGATGTGCCGCCGCCACCCAAGACGCCACTCGATCTCGAATACCGCCTGCTCTGGCAAAGGGAGTCGGCGATGCGACCGCCGTCGTCCTGGGTCACGCAGACACGGCGCGGCCGCGGCTACACCCGCAATGACGACGGCAGCCTCGGCTGGGTTATCGACTTTGACGGCCCGGCGCTACGCAAGCTGCCTGTCGATGCCGAAGTCGAGGGCGTCGTGACCGTCGACGCCAACGGGGAGTTGCGTGAGGCGGTGGCACACCACAATGACGCGACGGGAGGCTGGCGGCTGGTGCTTCGCATCGCCCGCAGCGACGCCGCAAAACCGCTCGAAATGCGCGCCTACCTGCGGACTCGAACGAGCACCGTGTCGGAAACCTGGAGCTACGTTCTTCCTCCGGATTAGCCGTACCGAAGCATCGAAGCGCTTCGCTGGAATGAAGGAGCGCAAAACCGCCGTCCTGGAGCCTTGCGATCGCGACCCGAGCCGTTGCAATGGGCCGCTTCCGTACGTCTTTGCATCGTCCCTTGGAAGGCGTAGGCTACGCATCGGCCAAGGCCGACGAGAGCCGCTTCGGCACGGCTCGGACGGCACGTTTCACGCGCTGCCGAGGCCAGACGAACCTCAATTGACCAAGGGGATCAATCATGTCGCGTCCGTTCACCCTGTTTGTTCTCGTGGCCATGTTATCGATTTGCGGCTGCGCCTCGACTCCGGCGCAGCAGACGCAGACGACGCAGCCGACGCAATATTCAAAGGAAGGGGCAACACAACAGCAGTTCATGAAAGACCGGAGCGAATGCATCCAGCAGGCGCAGCAAAAGGTTTCACAAGCGTACGGAGCCGTTGCCACTGGAACGACATTTATCAAATGCGACGCTGTTCCATCGTGCTTGACTGCTCGCGGCTACGTTGTCAATGCCAAGGGCAACCTGGCTGCGCCGCCCGGGTCGGAGGTCGCCTGCGTTAACTAGGCCTTCTCGGTCCCCGGGACGTTCTGGAGGAATTGCTCCTTCAACGCGAGGTCATCAATCGCCCTCGGCGGCCATCAGCAACGACTCCTCAATCACCGCGGACAGAGCCATCCGCTCGGCTTGCCCGCATCGCGCTGCGGCAGGATCGTGGGGTTAGGACGCGTCCGCGCTTACCGCGGACCGCGATGGATGCCGTCGCCTCGGGAGCCCCGGCCCAAGTTGCCGTTGCCGAGTCATACCGACATCGCGACCAAGCGATGATCGGGGCGCTCGAACTGCGACCGCCCTCGTCTTGAGCACGCACTCGGAATGATTACCCCACTGCGCCCAGGTCTGCCGCTGCTGCCGCAACGCATGCAGCACTTGCCGCTCGATGAGCGCGGCTATCCGATACCCGAGTTCGTTTCCAATCTCGACGGTGTGCGCGACTTTCGCATTGTCAGTCTCGAACACCTGGCCCGTTGCATACGCGATGATGTGTGTCGGATCTGCGGACAGGCTCTCGACGTGTCGAAGGTTTTCGTGATCGGCCCGCTCGCCACACTGCAAGGCGTTTCCAATGAGCCGCCATCGCACATCGAATGCGCTGAGTTCGCCGTCAGGGCCTGTCCGTTCCTGTTGTTGCCCAGGGCACAGCATCGTCCGACTGACATCCCCATGACACAAAAGCTGCCGGGATCGATGAAGCGCAATCCGGGCGCCTGCTGTTTGTACAAGGTGACTGCCTACACGCATCGCACGAAACGGGACGGAAACGGCATCGTGTTCCATACCGGTCTCGCGATTGGAATTGCCTGGTACACGCAGGGCCGACCTGCACTGCGAAATGAAGTCCTGGCGTCGATCAACGCGAGCCTGGAAGCGATTGGCCGATCAGGCGATGAGCAGGTGCTGGAGAAGCGTATTGCGGAACTGGTCCCGGCTTAGGCCTCGCGCCTGCGAAGGAGAAATCGAGCAGATTTAGCACCCCGCGCTTCTCTGGCGGCGGTCTCGGGTGGCCACCCGCCTGATCATGCTGCCGCTGGCGAACTGGACGATCAGGCGCCCGCTGTGCAGAGGATCAGTCGAGCGCAATCGGCGACGCGAATTCCGCCTCGCTGAGGGGCGCGAACTGGTACGTTGGATAGACTGTCCGCGCGACACCGAGGAAGAACTCCGAGAAGGCCTGGGTGGCTTGTGGCCGCAGCGGCATCTTCGTCTCGGCCACGGCGATTGTCGACGCATGGGCCTCGGCGCCGGGCACGGTTACCGCTGCGCATGACTGTGGATAAGTCACCGCGAAGTAGTGCGCCAGGTGACGGAAAATGATTCCAACGTCGGCGTGCCGGCCGACGAGGGCCTGCAGCACGTCGCGATGCTGGATGCCCAGGCGCCCCGGGAAGGTCACCGTTTCGCGCGAGAGGACCGCTGCCAGCCTTTCCGGCCCGAGCATCGCCTCGAGCGACGCGGCGTACAGGGCCCTCGCACCAGGCTCGGCAGTACTTGCCATGACGATTCGCACGTCGGCACGCGCGAGATCTTCGACCCGCGCGACGGCCCGCGGGTTGCCGGCTGGCACCAGCAGGGCCATGCCGAGGTTTCGCGCAAATAAGCGGGCCTCGCCTTCGACAACTGCCGCATGGCGCAACGCCCTGAGGGGCTCGACTCCCCCCATCACGAGATCGGGATAGAAGCCGCCTGCACGGTTAATGCCAAGGATCAGGTTGCCGAGCGCAATACCTTCGCCTTGGATCGCGGCGACAATCATCGGCTGCGGCAGTGTGACGACGACGATATTGTCGAGCGGCACCGCGCTCCAGCGTGCATGACCCTTGGCCCATGCACGAAACGACCCCATGATCTCCTCACCAAGCAGGACCGGGAAGTGATTACCCTCGCTGAAAATGCACAGATCGATCGCTTGGCCCATGCGCCCGACGATGTCGGGCACGGTGTCGGTGTGTCCGTCGAGCGCGAGGACATGCGCGGGACGCTCAAGCGTTGCCTTCCAGACGACCGTTCCCCCATCCGGGTTGGCGCAGGGGGTCGCCGGCGCTGCGTACGATGGCGGGGAAACCGCGGGCACGATGGCTGCCAACGCAGTGACCTTGATGAAGTTTCGCCGGTACATCGCTTCCCCACGCTGCGGCAGCGACGACGCGCGCCAACGCGTGCCGTCGGCGCCGGCAACCTACATCTGTTTGAAAAGATGGTTGAAGGTGCGGCTCACTTCGAGCTTTTCCTCGCTGCCCTTCACGTGGACTACTTGATGGCCACGCAGGTTCCGGCTGACCTGCTCGACCGCATCGACGCGAACCACGGTGGCGCGATGGATTTGCCAGAATTCCTTCGGGTCCAGCTCATCGATGAGTTCCTTGATGGGCTTGCGTATCAGCGCCTCGAAGCGCGGCGTCTGCACTCGCGTGTATTTGTCCTCGGCACGGAAGAAAAGGATGTCGCTGGTTGGAATCATGCGTATGTTGGCACCCAGGCTCGCCTGCACCCAACGCAAGTATTCGCGGGGTTTCAGGTCGCCAGCCCCGATTCGTTGCGAGAGTTTTGAGAGCAGGTCCTGCATCGGGTCCGGCTTCTGCTTGAGCCGCTCGCGCAGGCGCTCGCATGTCAGCGCCACGCGCTCGGGCTCCGCGGGCTTGAGCAGATAGTCGACCGCACCCTGCTCGAAGGCGCTGATTGCGTATTCGTCGTGGGCCGTGATGAAGACCACATGCGCGCGGCCGGCCAACGCTTGCGCGGCTTCGATGCCATCCATGCCAGGCATGCTGATATCGAGAAAGACGATATCGGGCTCGAGGCTCTGTGCAAGAGCGACCGCTTCACGCCCGTTGCTCGCCTCACCCACGATCACGAGTTCGGGCCAGGCTTGTTTCAGGCGGCCAATAATCTGGTCGCGCATCAGACGTTCGTCGTCGGCAACAACGGCAGTGGGAGCGGGCGAAGGGGGCATGCCGGAATGCGTCCAATCAGGCGGGGGCGATTTCGTAGGGCACTTTGATGGTGGCGCAGGTGCCACCCGTGGGCGGCACGCTGATGATCAGTTCGGCGCGGTCTTTGTACAACGCCTGCAGACGCTCACGTACATTGGCAAGCCCCACGCCACCGCCGCCCTTGGGCGTGAAGCCGACGCCGGTGTCGAGCACATGGACCGCCAACTGGCCGTCGACGATTTCGGCGCCGATCTCGAGCCGGCCGCCCTCCGTTTTCGGCTCCAGGCCATGTTTGATGGCGTTTTCCACCAGGGTTTGCAACATCATCGACGGGAAAACCGCCGATTTCAAGCCCTCGGGAACATTCACGACCGCCTGCATGCGCTCTTCCATTCGGATTGCCATGATCTCCAGGAAGGCGCTGCAAAGATTGACCTGCTGCCCGAGCGTGGGGCGGCTGCCTTCGCGCATCTGCGGCATGGCCGAGCGCAGGTATCGGATGAGGCTCTGCTGCATCCTGGAGGCGCGCGGCGGGTCGGTTTGAATAAGCTGGTCGATGCTGGCCAAGGTATTGAAGAGGAAGTGCGGCTCGATTTGGGCCTGCAGCGCTTCCATGCGCGCCTCGAGCACCGTGCGCTCGAGCTGTTCGGTTTCGGCTCGCTTTGTCGCCTCGCTTGCGGTCAGGTCCGCCTTGCGCTTGCCACCCGCCACGGCCTTGATGATGAAGGAGGCGACGATGAGTAAGATGAACGGGTCGGGATGCTTGAGTATGGCGGCGATGACCAGTGTCAGGAACGAAACCAGCAGCAGCTTCTTCCACGACACCACGGCCAGCCAGTCGAAGAAACTCCACCACAACAGGGCGATTTCAGCGCCGATCTCGCGCGGCGCGCGGCGGAATTCCGATCGAGTCGGGGCCGCGCCGCTGTTGCCATTGCCGGCGGCGTTCGTTCCTGGACTGCCCGGATCGGAATTCATGGTGTTGCCTTGGATCGGCTGCGGGTCAAGCCGGCAAGACTACGGCAGGCACCTGCCAGGCTCCAGCACCGCGAGACACAATGCGCCACGATAGGGGTGAAATGCAGCCCACCGTCCTGGTCGGCTGGACGGCCAAGCGGCCAGGGCCTCGCCCACCCGGAAAAACCCTTTCGCCACAACAGCTTTGGTCGCCAGGCAAAGGCTGCCGGCATGGAGAGTTGCAATATTCTTAGTGTTATAGTACACTATAACACAGTATCAGTACCCCAAAGGATCGCGAGCTTCTTCGCATAGGACCATGGCCAAGTTAGCCGAAGCCGTGCCGGCTGGTTTAACCGACGCGCCTTGTAGCGCGCTACGCGCCCCGTGAATCGGGATTGGAACGACAGTCAGCCGATTTATCGGCAACTTCGTGACCGTGTCGTCGCCATGATACTCGACGGTGTGCTCAACGAATCCGATCCGCTTCCGTCCGTGCGCAGTGTCGCCACGGAATGTCAGGTCAATCCGCTCACGGTACTGAAGGCATATCAGCAGCTGGTCGACGAGCAACTCGTCGAGAAGCGACGAGGTCGTGGCATGTTCATCAATGTCGGCGCACGGAGCGTTCTGTTGCGGGGCGAACGCCAGAAGTTTCTCACCGAGGAATGGCCCCGGGTCCATGCGACCATTCGGCGCCTCGGCCTGACACCGCGGCAGCTGTTGGATGCCGCTTCCGGCGGGAGCGCGAATGCTCCTGAAGAGGAGCACTGAACCCATGGCATGTATCGAAGCACACGGGCTGCGCAAGGCTTTCGGCGCAACGATCGCGTTGGATGGCATCGATTTGCATATCGAAGAGGGCCGTATCCTGGGACTCATTGGTCCCAATGGCGCTGGCAAGACCACGGCGCTCGACGCGATTCTCGGTCTTACGCCCTATCAGGGCGAGCTGACCGTGCTCGGCCGCGACCCCTGGACCGAGCGTGATCAGCTGATGCGCGATGTCTGCTTCATTGCCGATGTCGCCGTGCTCCCGCGCTGGATGGGGGTCTCGCAGGCCCTCGATTACGTGGGCGGTGTACACCCGCGCTTCGATCGGGCGAAGGCCGAGGGCTTCCTCGCGAAAACGGACATCAAGCGAGCGAGCAAAGTAAGGGAATTGTCCAAGGGCATGGTGACCCAGCTGCACCTCGCCCTGGTAATGGCCATTGACGCGAAGCTGCTGGTACTCGATGAGCCCACCCTTGGCCTGGACATCCTTTTTCGCAAGCAGTTCTATGATTCGCTGCTCAATGATTACTTCGATCACAGCCGAACCATCGTCGTCACGACTCATCAGGTCGAGGAAATCCAGCACATCCTCACCGACGTCATGTTCATCAACCATGGTCGCATCGTGCTCGCGTGCAGCATGGAAGAATTCGAGTCACGCTATGTCGAGGTGATGGTGCAGCCGGAGCATGTCGCCGCGGGCCGGGCCCTGAGGCCGATGCACGAGCGCCAGGTGTTCGACCGCAGCATTCTGCTGTTCGATCACGCCGATCGCGACCAGCTGGCTGCGCTCGGTGAGCTGCGGACGCCCAGCATCGCCGACCTCTTCGTTGCGGTGATGGGTCATAACGCCGGCGCGGCACAAGGAGCGGCTTCGTGAATACGGCATCGGACGCCACACCCGAATTTCCCCAGGACCCGCAGGTCGCCACGCCCGTTGTCGAAGTGGCGACTCGACCGATGTACTGGTCGGTGCGACGCGAACTCTGGGAAAACCGGTCGATCTATATCGCACCGCTCTCTGTTGCCGTCGTCATGCTGCTCGGCTCTCTGATTGGCATGGGCAAGCTGGCACAGCGCGCGCGTGTCGCTTCTGCGTTCGACCCTTCGGCCTATGGCGGGATGCTCGACCACCCATTTAGCATCGCTGCGCCCCTGATTCTGCTCACCGCGTTCCTGGTAGGCGTGTTCTACAGTCTCGACGCGCTGCACGGCGAACGTCGCGATCGAAGCATTCTGTTCTGGAAATCGTTGCCGGTTTCGGATCTGACCACCGTGCTCGCGAAGGCGAGCATTCCGCTGGTGATTCTCCCGCTCCTGATCTTTGTGCTCATCGTCGCCACGGAACTGATCACGCTGCTCGCCGGCACTGGGGTGCTGCTGGCCAACGGTTTGAGCGCCGGCCCGCTTTGGACACAGCTGCCGTTGCTCCGCATGGCGCTGGCGCTCCTCTACACCCTGGTCGTGCTCGCGCTCTGGCACGCGCCCGTTTACGGCTGGTTGCTGGTGGTCTCGGGTTGGGCTCGGCGCATGACGTTTCTCTGGGCCGTGTTGCCGCTGCTTGTGCTGTGCGTGGTTGAAAGGATTGCGTTTGGAACTTCGCATCTCGCTTCCCTGCTGAAATACCGATTGCTTGGGTGGTACTCGGAGGCATTCGACACCAACGCGCCGGTTGGCGTAGCGTTCGACCCGCTGGGACTGCTCGATCCGGTGAGATTGCTGAGCAGTCCCGGATTGTGGCTCGGGCTGGTGGCCGCTGCGGCGCTCCTCGCCGCAGCGGTTGCGCTCCGCCGTTATCGTGCACCGATCTGATTCGCCTGCCTTGTCGATGCAATAGTCGCCGAGAGAAACGCTCATGCGCGCAGCTGATTCGATCGCCTGCCGGGAGCGGGTGCCTCCCTGTGATACAGGCTTGAACGCTCCCGGCGGGAATCGCCTGATCGCGCGCCACCGGAGGTAGGACCATGAAGCTACGTTATAAAATCCTCGGCGCCGGCGTGATACTCCTCGCCATTGCGCTGCTCTCACTCATGCTCGTCCTGAGTCACGACTCTCCATGCGGGGCGGCACCTCCGCTGGCCGAGAAGGCCGACGTGATGAAAAGCATTGTCCGTCGCTGCTACGGGTCGACCGAGGTCCTTAAGCTTGAGAATATCGAGAAGCCCACTCCGGCAGACAATGAAGTCCTGGTCAAGGTGCACGCGGCATCCGTCAATCCGCTCGACTGGCACTATGTGAGGGGCACGCCCTACCTCGTGCGCACGGACAGTGGCATCGGCACGCCAAACAACCCGCGCATAGGCGTTGACTTTGCCGGCACGGTCGAAGCGGTCGGGCGCAACGTCACGCGCCTCAAACCCGGCGACGACGTGTTCGGCGGCAAATTCGGCGCCTTCGCGGAGTACGTGAGCGTTCGCGCAGATCGGGCCGTCGTGCTCAAGCCGACCAACCTGACCTTTGAACAGGCGGCTGCCGTGCCCATCGCGGCGATCACTGCACTGCAGGCCCTTCGCGACAAGGGGCGGATTCAGGCCGGGCAGAAGGTATTGATTAACGGTGCGTCGGGAGGCGTCGGCACATTTGCCGTGCAGATCGCCAGGACCTACGGCGCCGAGGTGACCGGCGTGTGTAGCACCAGGAATGTGCAGTTGGTCCGATCAATCGGCGCCGACCACGTCATTGATTACACCCGGGAGGACTATACGCAGGGCACACAGCATTACGACCTGATCATTGACACCGTCGGAAGTCATTCGCTATTGGAAAACAGGCGCGTGCTGAATGCGAATGGCATCTTCGTCATCGTCGGCGGCCCGAGCGACGGACTTTGGATCGGGCCCTTCGTTACTCCGATCGAGGGACTTATGTTGTCGCCGTTCGTAAGCCAGAAATTCCTGCCATTCCTCGCCGAACTCGACCAAAAGGACCTGGCCGTGCTGCGCGATCTCATGCAGGCGGGGAAGGTAACACCGGTCATCGACAGGCGCTACAGCCTGAGCGAGGTGCCGGCGGCAATCCGCTATGTGGAAGAAGGGCATGCTCGGGGCAAGGTGGTCATCGACGTGCAATAGAATGGCGATTCCATCGCTCAGGCAGGCGGGCATCCCCTTGAGAACGTCATGGCCGTGACGTCGCTTGACGCGAAGAGCGCGCTGATCGTCATCGATCTGCAGCAAGGCATCGTCGCCCTGCCCAGCGCACACCCGGCGCACGAAGTCGTCAAACGTGCGGCTGCCCTGGCTGATGCGTTCCGCCGCCACGGGCTGCCCGTGGTGCTCGTCAACGTTGACGGTGCGCCTCCGGGACGCGTGGAACAGGTTCGCCGCTTCACCCAGTTTCCTCCAGGGTGGACCGACCTGTTGCCCGAGCTCAACCTGCATGCGCAGGATCATCGGGTGACGAAGCGCACGTGGGGAGCGTTCAGCAACACCGGACTCGAGGAATATTTGAGGAAGCAGGGCGTCACGCAGGTGGTGATCGCCGGCGTCTCCACCAGCATCGGTGTCGAGTCGACCGCGCGCCAGGCCTACGAGCTTGGACTCAACGTGACCCTTGCCGTCGACGCCATGACCGACGTGAGCCTGGATGCGCACACGAACAGCATCGCACGGATTTTTCCGCGGCTGGGCGAGACCGGCACGACCGGGGAAATCATCGACCTGCTCGATCAGACACGCATCTGAACCCATCCGTGGCGCGAACCGCACAAGAATGAACACGCACCGATGACCACCCAAACCTGGTTGCTTTACCTGTTGGCCGCAACGGGTCTGGCGCTCACGCCCGGGCCGAACAGTCTCCTCGTGCTGACCCACGGTGCCTTGCATGGCCACCGCAAGACGTTGTTCACCGTGTGCGGCGGGGCGCTTGGCTTCCTGGCACTCATTGCGCTGTCGATGATGGGCATCGGCGCGTTGCTCAAAGCCTCGGCGGGGGCCCTGACCATCCTCAAGCTGATCGGCGGTGCGTATCTGATCTGGCTGGGCATTCAGCTCTGGCGCGCACCCGCCATTCGCCTCGACGCCGCCGCGCCCACTGCGGACACCGGCGGGACCGCCCTGTTTCGCCAGGGATTGCTAACGGCAGTGTCCAATCCCAAAGCGCTGCTGTTCTATGGTGCGTTCCTGCCTCAATTCATCGACCCGGGTCGCGACCTGCTGACGCAGTTCGTGGTCATGGCAAGCATTTTTGTGGCGGTCGAAATCGGCGTCGAGTATCTGCTGGCCCTTCTCGCGCATCGTATTCGTGCGCTACTCAAACGCTTCGGCAGAGGCTTCAACCGCGTGTGTGGCGGCATGTTCGTAGCCATGGGGGTGGCATTGCCGATGACAAAATGAGCTCCGAGCGCGCGCAAGGCGGCCGCGCCACGGCCTCCTGGCTCCGCCGGCGCGCGACTCGCGACCTGCTTGGCGAGGGTCTTCCAGCGCCTCGCGTGGATCCCGGGCGCGCCTGCGCCGGAAATTGCATTCCACGACCTGGTCCCTCGGACCGCCGAGACAGCGAGGGCGCCCCAGGCGTTGGGCAGGCGGTCGAACCGCTACCTGGATCCGTGGACTAGAATGTCGCCCTGCGTTCTGATTTGAGGGAAATGCATGAGGCACCGAATCGCACTTTTTGCGCTGCTCCTTCCTGCCATCGGCGTCGGGACGGCATTCGCCGGTTTCGACGAAGGTCGAACCGCCCTGGAGAAGGGTGACTACGCCAGCGCCTTGAGCGAACTCAGGCCGCTCGCGGACCAGGGGCTTCCCGACGCCCAGGTCCTGCTTGGGGAAATGTACCTCACCGGCCGGGGTATATTCCAAAGCGACGCGCAGGCGGTGGAGTGGTTTCGCAAGGCGGCCGCGCAGGGCAATGCGAATGCCCAGAACAATCTTGGCAACATGTACTCCACGGGGCGGGGAGTGCCCCTGGATGATACGGCAGCCGTGGAGTGGTATCGCAAGGCGGCAATCCAGGGCTATGCCGCCGCGCAAGACAACCTCGGCTTGAAATACCTCCGTGGCGGTGGCGTCGCGCAGGACGACCTGCAGGCGGTCACCTGGTTTAGCAAGGCGGCCGACAAGGGTGATGCCGATGCGCAGAATAACCTGGGCTACATGTACGCCAACGGCCTTGGCCTGGCGCACGACGATAAGCAAGCAATGGATTGGTATCGCAAGGCGGCGCTGCAGGGCTACGCGCCCGCCCAACTGAACCTCGGCCTGATGTACAGCGGCCGTGGCACGGCGGAAGACGACAAGCAGGCCACAGAGTGGTATCGCAAGGCGGCCGAGCAAGGCCTCGCCGACGCCCAGTACAACTTGGGCCTCATGTACCAGCTTGGGCGTGGCGTGCCACAGGATGATGTGCTGGCCTACATGCTATTCAATCTCGCGGCCGCATCCGGAAACAAGGCCGCGGCCGGCAATCGGATCAGTATCGTGCAGGGACTTTCACTGAAGCAGATCGACAAAGTGAACGAGCTTACAAAGGCATGGCGGCCGGGCAAGCCCTTTCCAACCGATAGCGAGCTAATGAGCAAGTGAGGCGCAGCGGCCCGCATCGATTGGCCTCATCGCTTCTGACTCGAAAAATATAGGGCGGCGGCACACAATCCGACGCCCACGACATACAAGAGCCAGGTCTCCCAGATGACGTACGGGTAGAGCATCAGCGCGACGCCGATCCACTTGGTGGTCCGAAGCGATGCTTTCTTGGCGCGCCAATAGACGAATATGCCGATGATGCCAAACAGGGTTGCCCCAATGAGATAGGCCCGGCTCGGCAGGGTGATACCCAGCGATTCGAGCAGCGCGAGCGTGTCGGCAAATTGATCCATTCGTGGCAGGGATTGTAGTCTTGAGTCGAAGCGTTCGCGCTACCTGATGCGCCGCAAACCAAAGGCCCATCCTCAAACCGGTTCCGCCAGTCGCGTCGCTCGCGGGTCGTCGCGCTTTCGTTATGTCGGCTTTCTGATTGCCGCCGCGGTTGTCTCTGCCCTGCTCGTCTCGCTGGCGTGGCTTTCGCTGGTCTCCACCTTGTCGTCGTTCCCGATGGCGTCGCCTATCCCGCGGATTGGCCGATGCTCAACGCGGCCGCGCAGAACAGCTGGCTCCGCGCCCACGCTGTGCCTCTCAAGGGCGCTCCGGCCCTGGCACACATGCTTCAGTACTTCGACCTGTTCTGGCAGCAATTCGCAGCGGTTGGATCGCTGACGCTCTCGAGCGCGTTCGCTGCGCTGATGCTTTTCAACCTGATGAAGCCTCGCGACCAAGCCCCCGCTCCAAGGCGTGCGCCTTGAACCAACGTCTACGCGGGCTGCCAACGGTATTCCACGTCCGGCTCCCATTCCGGTCCGGGGCTTACGCCGAAAGCGACCGCAACAAATCCGTGCTTCTCGTAGAAAGCGCGCGCGGGCTTGTTGTGTCGGAACGTGAACAGCGATAGCCCAGCGGGAGATTGCTCCCGGGCTTTAGCCAACAAGGCCGTTCCTACGCCGCAGCGCTGAAACGCCGGAAAGACGGCGAATTGCCGCATCCACGCGGCCTCCAGAGCCAACAGGCCGAGCAGCGTGCCTGCTTCAAAGGCCACCCAGACTTCGCAACGAACGAGGACTTGATTGCGAAAGAAGGCCTTGGCTTGGTCTAACGTATATTTCTGATGCGCTTCGACATAGGGGTAGCTGACGCGATTCGTTTCGTGCCAGCAACTCACTAGGTCGTCGAAATCACGCTCCACATAGAGCCGCACGCGCGTGCCAAGAACCGTCATCACGCGTGCGGGGGCATCGATCCAAACGGCATCTGAACTTCCTCGCTGCGGCGGCAGAATTGCGTCGCGCGCGTGACGACTTTCAGGGCTCAACTTCACGACTCATGGCGCGCGCGATCGGCTTGCTTGCCACAAACAGAACGATGCCCGTGAGCAGATAGAACGGCGTACCCCAGAGGTCCGTTGCGTAGAAGTAATCGAAATTGTCGCGCAGCGCGGTGGGCAGAATCGACCAGGCCTGCAGTGCCGGCAGCAACAGCAGACCAAGCGCTCCCTGCGCCCCTAACGCGAAAAAAAGCAGGCCGAGGAAGCGAACCAGGATCAGGGCGAAACCGCGAATGTTCATGGGTAGCTCCTAAGGTGGAATCCAGACGGCGTCAAAAGCCGCAATTTAGCGCGCCGCACGTATATGTGAAGGGCCGCAGGAGGATTGCCCGTTCACGCGCGTCCCAAGTCCGCGCCCGGACTGGCAGAAGTCACGGGCGCGTTCGAATGCCAGTCCTTTAGTGAGTCTGACCGAGAATACCCATCATCGGCGGTGCAGGCATCGTCGGCGCACCGTTGATCTCAAAGCGCCAGATGCCGCTGAGCTCTGCCGAGCGAAATTCGAATCGGAGTTGACCGGGGTTGGTGATCACAAGACCCGTCAGCCTGACAATGGCGCGAGTCCTGAGCGTGCCTTGGAAGGCTACTTCCACCGGGGCTTCGTAGAGTTGCGTTTCATTGAGATGGATGTGAAACCGCGCAGGAACCGCCTCCGGTTCGTTGGCTTCGCGCGAAATGCACCAGACAATCGCAACTTCCGGAAAAACATTGGGAAACGAAGCCACGCTCAGTTGTTCCAGAACCTCGATGCAGGAGATGTTGTTGCTGCTCGCGTCAACAATCATGCGCACGCAAGCGATCGTATAGAGCGTATTCATCGTGATCTTCCCAAAAGGCCATCCAGGCAGCCGCGGCGGCTAATTCGGTGCATTCGGGCGCTGCGCCGGCAGGTTGTTCAAAATGCAGGTGAACGCCGCGTTGTTCGAGGTGCCGGCCCCAAAGAACCCAGTCAGGTTTTCACGGTACGCGGCGGGCGAGATGCGGTTGTAATAGAGTTTCGACGTGATGTCGAGAAAGAAATCGTAACCGCCGTCGTTGCTGTTTGCGCCCTCGAGCCTCAGCATTTCGCCGACGTCCTTGTCTCCGATCAGCATCGGCTGGCAGACCGCGGTTATCTTGCGAATAAAGCCGTTGAACCCGGTTGCGTCGACGCTGCGTACGGCGTCGGGCGCACAAGCGGCAAACAGGGCGCTTAGCCCCAGCGTCGCGACCCAAAAGGCGAATTTGCCGCAGGTTACCCCGGCAGCACGATGCGGGAGGCTGGTGTCCATTGAATAGTTCCTTTCTTGGTACGTTGCAGGGGAGGGTACATGATCCGAGCCGGCTGGTGGCAACGTCGCGGCTAAGGCACCAGGCGACAAACATTGAATCGAATGCAACTGTAGAGCCAGGGCCAGGTGAGCGCGGCGAGAACGATCAGCGCAAAAATGGCTACGCCAAGTCGGACCCGGATTCGTGGTGGAACACCTCGTAGCGTGCGTGAACCCGCCAGGGCGGTAAGCACAAAGACGACCAGTACCGTGAGGCACTCGAGCGGCAACACCCACCAGGTCTTGAAATTCCACCAGGCGACTGAAGCGGACGATGTCGCGAGTTCGAACAGGCAGGCAAGGACGGCTACGACAATAGCGCCGACGAGCACATTGCGACGGGGCATCAATCCGTAGCCGAAGCCCAGGGGCAACGCGGGAAGAGCACCTCCAACGATGGTAATGCATGCGATGGTGGCGAGACCGGTCAGCGGCAGCAGCGGGCCGATCACATTGCCCGCGAAAAATACGCGGGATACCCAGACGCAGACAAATAACGCAAACCCAAACGCCAGACCGGCCAGGGCCCGCTTAGCTCGCAGCCACATCGTGCAGATTGTCCGCTACCGGGCGAATCAGCAGGGCCCGGAAGGGCGGGACGTCGATAAAGGCCTGCCGGGAATGCGCGCGAGGTCGGATTTCAATCGCGCATGCGGATTTGCTGAAAGCGGGCCGCCTCGGGCTGCCATACATAGACCGAACATGAACTCTCCCTTAAACAGACACTAATGCTCGGCAGGCGAAACACAATTGTCAAGGGCTCACCCTTCGCGCATTCGAAGTAACCCTTGCCACAAGCGGTTCGAAACACGATTGCAGATGGGCGGATCGTCTCGAGCACGAATCGTTGTGCAGGCACGTGTCGTTCTTCGCTGAGCCGCACGGCACTCGAGCTGCCGTTCGCAGCGTACAGGAAGACGAAGACCGCCCACGCCTTGCTTTCGTCGCGAAACAGGATCCAGGCCTCGTCAACAACACCGTCGCCGTTGAAATCGCCTTGAATATGAAACGGGACTTCGGGGCCTTGCCACGCGCCGGTTCGGTCATGGTCGGTGGGAAAGCGCCAGCCCGGCGGGGGCGAAACGGCGTGCGATGTCACGGGCGGACAAAGCAAGCTCAGAAAGAGGAAGACCGACGCACACCCAGGCAGGCGCTGCTTGTACCGAATCACACCGACACCGCGGCGTCTCGACTGACGGGTGTTTTCCACCACGCTAGTTACGCTGCGGCGAGGCCTGCGCCTTTCCCGCTCGCCCCATAGATCAGATAGGCGCCCAAAAGGAACGATACGGCGGCATAAACGTAGAAAAGCTGCTCATAGCGCAGCGTTTCCAGAAAGAACGAGGGCGCCGCCTGCGGCGACAGAAACAGGATCAGCAGAGCTTTGCCCAACGCGACCCAGCCAACCAGAGTGACCACGACCGGCAGCGCGCCACCCGACCAGACGTTGTGACCAAGAACCAGCGCCAGCGCGGCGGCGAGGACAATGACCCCGATCACGAACATCAGCGGGGCGTTTTGAACCAGGGCATTCACCGCGTCAACAGTTGCCCCCCTGTGCGTAACCATGGCTAGCGCAACGAGAACGCAGTAGAAACCAATCAACCTGCCCAGGAACCTTGTACGTGCCGACATGCTCTCCTCCATGTGACGTGCCGAAAGCGGCGATGGGAGCCCTGTGCGCATCGTACGCTTCCCGCGCCGTGTGCACGTCGCCGCGCACTTGGCGACGCGCCTCGGTCCGCGGCGACGCGGGCGCCGCGAGTGGCCGGTCTCGATGGGCGGCGGTACGATTGCACCTGGCGCTGTCCGGAGAAAGGCGTGAGCAGGCGTGCGACCGGCGAACTCGTTCACCCGCAGCGCGCAGCGTAGCGGACCAGCTGTGTCGTCAAAACGCGGATTTGGCCGGAAAATCGATCAAAATGCACGTTTCCTCGGAAAGATGACCCGTCGTTGACGCGCTCTCGCCACCTTATCGCCAGCGCATGTGGCCGCACCCTGTCGAATGAGACAAAAGGCTACTGCACCAGGCTGGCGCACCAAGTCCTCGTCGTTGCCGCACTGTCGCTGCAGGTCGGCCATGTCGCCTTGGCGGCGCAGACGAAGAACGTCCTGGTTCTCTATTCCAACAATCGCCTGGTTCCGGGAAATGTCGAGGTCGATCGGGGACTGCGTGCTCTGATCACGGGTCCGGCAGCTCAATCGGTGCAGATTTTCTCCGAGTTTCTCGACCGGCCCGACTTTGGCGGTACGGCCTACGAAGACACGGTGACGACCTACTTGCGCGAGAAGTACGCCGCGCGTCCGCCCGATACAATCGTCGCGGTGTCCGACGACGCGCTCGATTTCCTGTTGCGCCATCGAGCGCAGATCTTTCCGCACGCGGTGGTCGTCTACACGGCCGTTTCAACGTCGCATTTGCGTTCGATCCCGACATTGCCGGCCGACGTGGTTGGGGTAGCACGGGAATACGGATTCGCGGCAACGATCGCACAGGCCCTGCGCTGGCATCCGGCTGCCAGCCGGCTGATCGTGATTACAGGGGCATCCGGACACGACCAGGAGTGGGCAGCGCAGTTGCGGCATGAAATCCCTGCCGTGGCGGGCACGGTATCGGTCGAATATCTAGCCGGGTTAGCGACCGCATCGCTGTTGAAGCGTCTGGGGGAGCTTGGGAACAACGCGGTCGTGTTCACGCCCGGCTATTTTCTCGATGGCGACGGCCGGCTGTTCAGTCCGCGCGATGCCGCGGCGTTGATAGCCGCCGCGTCGACCGCTCCGGTGTACGGACCGTTCGATACCTTCCTCGGTACCGGCGTCGTGGGCGGACGCATGCCGAGCTTCGAAGACATGGGCACACAGGCGGCGCAGATCGTCACCGAACTCCTCGCCGGTACCGCGCCCGCGTCGCTGCGCTTGCCGCAATCCGCACCCATGGCGTTGCGGGTCGACTGGCGACAGATCCAACGCTGGAAGATCAACCCGAAAGCGATCCCGCCGGATGCCATCATTTATTTCCGCGAACCGACGTTCTGGGATGCTTATCGCGACGTTGCCATAGCCATCGCCGCGGTGATCGTGTTCCAGGCGGCACTCATCGGCGCATTGCTGCTCGAGCGTCGGCGCCGCCGCAGCGCCGAGTTCGCGGTGCAGAGACAGCGCGTCGAGCTCGCGCATGCCTCGCGACTGGCGATAGTCGGTGAGTTGACGGCCTCGATAGCGCATGAAATCAACCAACCGCTCGGTGCGATCCTCACCAGCGCCGATGCCGCCGAACTGCTGCTGCAATCGCCCGTGGATCGGCGCGACGATCTGCGCCGCATCGTGGCACGCATTCGCCACGACGACCTGCGCGCGAGCGATGTCATTCGGCAGTTGCGCGCGCTGTTTGCCAAGCACGAGCCGGAACGAAAGCCATTCGAGCTCAATGCGGCTGCGTCGGATGTCGCCGCCTTGTTGCGCGTCGAGGCCCAACAGCGGCATGTCATACTCGATATTCGCCCGACCCCGGGCCCGTCCGAGGTGATCGGCGATGAGATCCAGATCCAGCAGGTGCTGATCATCCTCGTGCTCAATGCGATGGACGCGGTGGCTGACGTGCCCGAGGACAGGCGCACGGTGGTCGTGTCGATCGCGAGGACGGACGGCGGTTTCTCCATCGTAGTGCGCGATCGCGGTCACGGCGTCCCACTCGAACACCTCTCCAAGCTCTTTGACTCCTTTTTCAGCACCAAGGCGAACGGCATGGGGCTCGGCTTGTCGATCGCACGCACCATCGTCGAGTCGCACGGGGGCCGCATTTGGGCCGAGAGCGGCCTGAGCGTGGGCTCGGCATTCCATTTTGAGCTCCCTGCGGGTGGCCGGGTGAGCCTGCCAGGACCGCAGCCCACATGAGCGCGGTCGCGCTCATTCACGTCGTCGATGACGACGAGTCGATGCGAACGGCACTGCTGGAACTGCTCGCCGCCGCGGGCTTCGAGTCACGGGGCTACGCATCGACCGGAGAGTTCCTGTTGCATCCGCTGCCCGACCGTCCGGGGTGTGTACTCCTCGACGTGCGCCTGCCGGGGCCCTCGGGTCTCGAACTGCAAGAGGCACTGCGGCGACAGCACATTGCATTGCCGGTCGTCTTTCTCACCGGCCACGCCGACGTGCCAACCAGCGTGCGCGCCATGAAGGCCGGTGCGGTGGATTTCCTGGAAAAACCGGTGCGGCGTGAAGTGTTGCTCGAAGCACTGCAACGGGCCCTCGCAGCCGATGCCTCGACCCGTAGCCTGCGTGCTGAAGCGCAGGGACAGAGCCTGCGCTTGGCTGTACTGACGCCCCGCGAGCGCGAGGTTTTTGACCGCATTGTCGCCGGCCAGCGCAACAAGGAAATTGCCGTGGAGCTCGGGATTGCCCTGCGCACGGTCAAGGCCTACCGCGCGCAACTGATGACCAAGCTGGGCGTTTCCTCGCCGGCTGAGCTCGGCCGGCTCGCCGGCGCGCGGCACGACGCATCCTAGTCCCAGGACGCGTGTCGGCTTTCGATCGGCGGCGCCGTAAAACGCGGATGAGATGCGTGCTCCGGCGCCTGCCTTGGCCTTTGGTGCAACGGTACTGCACCTAATGCCAATTTACGCCCTTGCATGCCTATGTGATGATTCGCTGCGAACCAGCCAGGTCCGTCGGTCAGTCAGCCGGTTAATCAGGCTACGCAGGATCGGAGATGCGATGGGCATAGGCGGGAGGATACTCGTCGTGGACGATGACGAGGGGATGCGCGAGGCGCTGAAGACCTTGCTCGATGCGGCGGGTTTTGACACGGCGGTGTTTGCCTCGGCAGAGGCATTGCTTCAGGACGGCGTGATTGACGGTGCCCGGTGCATCATCAGCGATATCAGATTGCCGGCGATGTCAGGACTCGCTATGCTCGCGGCACTTCGCGCCCGTGGCGAACGGATACCCGTCATTGCCATCACGGCACACGACGAGCCAGGTGGTCGCGAAGAAGCTGTGCGTCATGGTGCCGCCGCTTACTTCGCCAAGCCGTTTCACGGCGCCGCGCTGTTGGCGGCCATAGAAAATGCCGCCCTGCCCGAAAGCAGCGAGTGAAATTGCGTTGCACCGGCGCCTGGACCGGCATAGCGCAATGATCCAATCCGCCCGGTATAAGGGCCGGCGTATTGTTGCAACATGGCGTCTGTAGTTCCGTGAAATTCGCTCCATTCGAAGCATGGGAGTGCACAGGTATTCCAGTCCGTGCCGCACCGCAACCAACCGGTAAGTAGTGCGGTACACTGGAGCCCGGTTTTTGGAATGCGGGGGGCACAACGATGATCGTCCCCGGGCGAAGCAAGCGCATTGGGAGATACAAACTCATGAGGAGCCAGAGATGAGCAAGCGAGTCTATGCGTACGTCGGCATTGGCGCGTTGGTGATTGCGGGCGGCGTTTTGGCCCAGGGAAGAATCCTCGACATGGTAGCGAGCAAGGTGGTGACCAAGTACCAGAATGCGAGCTGTGAGCAGTTGTGGCAGCAGAAGGGCCAGCCCAAGTCGCCGGAGGAGCAGAAAGCAGTGCAGTTTCTGCACAACGATCCCCAGGCGCGCACGGCGTTCATCAACCAGGTCGCCGCGCCTATCGCCAACAAGATGTTTGAATGCGGAATGATCCCGTGAGGCAGAGACCCATGCAACTTCAGCAAGGCATGACACGGCACGCGGGCGTGGACGTCATTCGCGGCGGCGTCCTCGCCGCTGCCTTGCTGCTTGCGGCGGGGCCGTTGCTCGCTGCCGGCACTGAGACAACGCCCGCACCCAAGGCATCAAAGAGCGCGAAGAAAACGGTCGCGCCGGCCGCCCAGATGGGGCTCGAGCCAAAGGCCATCGACATTCTAAAGGCGGCGAGTGCGCGCCTGGCCGCCGCCAAGACGATGTCCTTTACCGCGATCGTTTCCTACGAGAGCCCGAGCCGTTTCGGTCCGCCGCTTATCTATTCCACCAAGTCCGAAGTCGCACTCAAGCGACCAGACAAGCTCAAAGTCATCACGCTGGGTGACGGGCCTCCCTCGGAGTTCTACTACGACGGCAAGGTGATGATGGCCTTCGCGCCGACGGAGAACCTGGTCGCTGTCGCCGACGCGCCGCCGACCATCGACGCGGCACTGCAGGCGGCCTACGATGCCGCGGCGATCTACTTCCCGTTCACCGACCTGGTCGTTGCCGATCCCTACAAGGACCTCGCCGACGGATTGAAGGTCGCGTTCTATATCGGCCAGTCGATCGTGGTGGACGGCATCACCACGGACATGGTGGCGTATATCACCGGAGACGTGTTTGTGCAGGCATGGATCGGCGCAGACGATAAGCTTCCGCGCCGCGTCTACGCGGTCTACATGAACGATCCCGCGCGGTTGCGCCACGTCTTGGCACTGTCCAATTGGAAGCTGGATGGCGAAATGCCGGCGGAGGCGTTCGCTTCCGCCAAAGCAGCTGGCGCCCAACATATGGCCTTTGCCCGACCGGACGCGACCGATGCGCCGGGCATGAAGCCGCCGCCGAAGAAGAAGGCCCCCAAGACCCAGCCCGCCAAGACCCAATGAGGAATCGCATCATGAAAACGTTTATCGTCGGCTTGGCGGGCCTGCTGCTCCCGCTGCTCGCTTCGGGCCCGGTCGCCGCCTGGGCGCATGCCAACTACCATGGGGGCACGACCTCGCATACGCCCGGCTCCGGGTCTACAACCCGTACCGATGCCGCCGGCGGCAGCGAGACGCACACCTACGGCCAGGGCACTACCGCGCATTCGGCGTACGGCGGAACGGCAACGCATCAGGAGGGATCGGGGCAGACGACCGCGACCGGTGCCTACGGCGGAACCGCGACCCACACCGCGGGCCAGGGCACTTCCGCAACCGGCGCCTACGGCGGCTCGGCGTATCACGCGGAAGGGTCGGGGTACACGACCTACACCGGCGCCAATGGCGCGACCGCGTACCACAGCCCGTACTATGGCGCGGCCTACCCCGCATACCATCCGCCCACCACCGTCAATTACTACGGCTCTGGCTGCTACAACTGCGGTGGCTGGAACGCGGCCGGTGCCGCTGCCGCCGGCGTCGCGGTCGGGGCCGTCGCCGGCGCCGCGGTTGCCTCAGCCAATACGGCGGCGGCGACATCGAACGCGTATGCGGCAGGTGTCGCGACCGGCAGTGCGGCGACGGCGAATGCCTACAACGCGGGCGTCGCGGCCGGCGGAGGGACCGTGGTTGTGGCTGCCGCGCCGAGCGCGGATTTCGCGATGGGCGGCGTCTACGCTGTGCTGCCCGCCGGCTCGGCGGCTATCAACAAGAATGGCACCACGTATTACCTGAACGGGAATACCTGGTTCCAGCCCGCGTACGGCGCAAACGGGGTCTACTATCGGGTGGTGCCCACACCCTAGGTTCGTTCAACTCGCCAGCCGGCTTGGCGAGGGTTCCGAGCGGACAGGCGGCGCGGGCCGGTCCCGTTGTTTTGCGCGAATGCGAGCAGGCATGACGGCCCTTCGGGGCCGTCATGATCATCCCGCCGCCCGGCTAGGGCGGATTGTGTACCATCTGGCGCCATGCCCGCCCAATCCATTCTGAATGACCTCAACTGGGGCGCAATCTACGTCGCCAGCGAATGGGTCATTCGTGTCGGCGCATTGGTGTACGTGCCGCAGCGCCGACCGCCGAGCGCGAGTCGCGCCTGGCTCCTGTTCATCTTCTTTCTGCCATGGCTAGGCCTGGTCTTCTATATGCTGATCGGGCGGGCGTACATGCCGCGGCGCCGCTTTCGCCTGCAGAAGCAGATCTACGAACTGATCCGGCGCCTGGTGCCGCGCTCGACCTCCTTCGACGCGGAAGTCGCCAAGGCAATATCGCCGGAACTCCTGCCCGCGCTATGTCTGGCCGACCAGCTGTCCGAATTTCCGATCGTCGGCGGCAATGCCTTCGAGCTTCTGCCGCACTACGACGCCGCCATCGACAGCATCGTCGGCGAAGTCGACGGCGCGAAGCGTTACGTGCACATGCTGTTCTACATTTTCGAGGACGACGATGTCGGCAGGCGGGTCGCCAAGGCGCTCGAGCGGGCCGCCCAGCGCGGGATTGCGGTGTCCGTGCTCATGGACGCCATCGGCTCGCGCGGCGGGCTCAAGGGCCTGGCTCCCGGGCTTCGCGCCGCAGGAGCCGAGGTGATTCCGGTCATGCCGCTGCGGTTGTGGGGACCCAACGCGGCACGCTTCGACCTGCGCAACCACCGCAAGATTGTTGTCGTCGACGGCGCGGCCGCATTCTTCGGCTCGCAGAACGTTGTCAGCGCCCATGCGAACCGAGGGATGGTCAACGAGGAAATGCTGGTGCGCGCGACCGGGCCCATCGTGCGCCATCTGGAAGCGGTGCTGCTGGGTGACCGCTACCTCGAGATGGGCGGCCTGCCGTCGGAGGGTGTTGACCTCGCTCCGGCGAAGCGCGACGGTGTTGATCACGGCTTCGCCCAGGTCGTGCCGAGCGGGCCGGGCTACAGCGAGGGCACCGCAGAGGCGCTCATGATCGCGCTCATGTACGGTGCACGGTCGCGAGTCGTCCTGACTTCGCCCTACGTCATCCCGAGCGAAGCATTCCTAGTCGCGATGTGCAGCACAGCGCGGCGCGGCGTTGCCGTCGACCTCATCGTCGATGCCGAATCCAACAAGCCGTTGGTTCAGCTCGCCCAGCAGTCGTATTACGACGGGATGCTCAAGGCCGGCGTAGCCATTCACCGCCACAGCGGGAGCTTCCTGCACGCGAAGCACATGAGTGTGGACGAGGATGTCGCCCTGATCGGTTCCTCCAATCTCGACATCCGGTCGTTTGCCCTGAACGCCGAGGTCAGTGTATTGATCTACGATCGTGGCGTTGTGGCAGACTTGAAACGGATCCAGGACGGCTATCTGCAGCACACAGACCCGGTCACGGTCGAGGAGCGGCGCGCACTTCCTCTGTCTCGGCGCGCGCTGGAGAATCTGGCCCGGCTTACCGACTCGCTGCTCTAGAGGTGTCCGTTCGATGATTCGGGCGTACCCGGGGCGACGGCGCATCCGTCCGTCGGCGGCCAAGACCCCGGTCCGGCGGGGCCGATTGACGCGCACCGCCGGTAGATTATCATCGCGTTCCTTATTTCCGGTTGCGGGTTTGCACTGCAGCAGGCGGGTAGCGCAACCGGTTCCTAACTGCGCTTGTTGTGGTAGGGACCCTTCTCTGCAGAACGGATATTGAGCAGCGGATGCGGAAAATTCAAAAGAAGAACAAATCACGGCAACGTGTGGCGCGCCCTCGCGCCGGCAAACATGCCGTTGTGGCGCAGCACATCGGCGATCTGGTATGGGCCGGCCAGCATGTGCAGGCGATCGAACAGGGCACTGCAGCGCTAGCCGAGCCGGGCGTGCCCGTTGCCAATCGGCTCGAACTGCTGGATCTACGCGCGGAAAGCTTCGTTGCCCAGGGAGATCTGGAACGCGCCCGCGCCGACGCGCAGGCGATGCTCGACTTGGCGGAGCGCAGCAAGACCGCGGCGTTTAAGGCGCAGGCACGCAACCGCCTGGCGCTGGTGCATATACGCCAGGGTGAAGCCAAGATCGCCGTCGACTCAGCCACGGCCGCGCTAGCCGCGGCGCGCCAAAGCAAACAGCCGGCACTCGAGGCGATGTCCCTTCTTCGCCTCGCCGAAGCGCAATTCCGGACGAGGTTCGATTTTGAACAGGCAGCGCGAAATGCCGTGCGGGCTGCCAAGCTATTTCACGCCCAGGGACTCACCGCATACGAGGGCCGCGCACGCTGGGCGGTCGCGGCTGCGCGCAATGCCCAAGGTCGCGCCACCGAGTCCGTCCAGGCGGCTAACGCCGCGTTAGTGTTGTGCCGGCAGGCCGGAGACCTGTATGGCGCGGGCAATGCGCTCAACATGCTCGTCTTCAACGAGGCCGATCTCGCCACCCAGTTGCAGCTCCTGCAGCAGGCGCTCGCCGATTTCGAGGCAACGGGCTATGTCGAACGCCAGGGGGTCGTCACCGGCAACCTAGGTATCGCGTACAGGGATCTTGGCCTCTATCGCCGAGCGCGACGGCTGATTCTCAAGGCAGGAGCGATCTATCGTCGCACCGGGGCACGGGTTGGCCTCGGAACCAGTCTGGGAGTCCTTGCCGAGATCGAAATTGCAATGGGGCATCTGGACAGCGCCCGCGCTTACATTGCAGAAATGGCGGCGATTGCGAAGGCCCTTAGCGAGCCCCTCATCCAGGCGAACCTGCCGAACGTCCAAGGCCTGCTGGCGCTGCATGAGGGCAACCCGGCTGCGGCATTGCGATATTTTGAGCGCGCGGAGCAGATCACGCGTGGCGGCGAGTTCGCCGCAACCGAAATCACTGCCCTTACGGGCGCCGCGGAAGCCTATCTGGTGTCGAAAAAGGCACGCCCGGCGTTGGCGGCCACGCGACGCGCGACCGAACTGCATCGTGCCCATGACCTCGCGCCACTCGACGGCATGTCGCCGACGTTGCTGTGGTGGACCTACAGCCGGGCGCTGCAGGCCAACAAGCAAACCCCTGCCGCGCGCAAGGCGCTCGAAACGGCTTACCAGTTTCTGCGCCAGGGCATCACGGGCCTGAGCGACGAAGGGTTGCGCCGCAATTACTTGAACAAAATCCAGGCGCACCGCGAGATCGTGCAAGCCTGGATCGGGGACGCGCGCAAGCGTCGCCTGTCCGCGTCGCGTCGTGCCGCCCACTTGCAGGGCGAAGCGAATCTGCGCGAACCGTTCGAACGATTGGTGGACACCGGGTTGCGCTTGAACGAGCTGCGCAGTGCCAGCGAATTGCAAGAGTTCCTGATCGACGAGGCCACCGAACTCTCCGGCGCCGAGCGGGTCATGCTGGTGCTCGAGTCGCCAAAGGGTCTGCATCTGGCCGGTTCGCTCGTTCCGCGCGGCGAGGACGCGCAGGCCCTGTTGCAGGCGGTAACGCCTGCCCTGATCGATGTACGCCGCACGCGCGCGGTGAGCCTGACGTACAGCCCGGATGGCGCGGAGGCGCTGGATCAACGCTCGCGTGTGATCGCCCCATTGATCGCGCAGCGCGAATTGCTGGGCTACCTCTACGCTGACCTCGACGGCGCGTTTGGGCGGATGCGCGAATCGGACCGCGACCTGCTGGGCATGCTTGCGAGCCAGGCGGCCGTGGCGCTGGACAACGCGCAGTGGGCGGGGGGGCTGGAGCAGAAGGTTACCCAGCGCACGGAGGAGCTGCAAACCTCCAACGCGCTACTCGAGCAGCGCGCCAATGAACTCGCCATCATCAACAGCGTGCAATCGGGGCTTGCCTCGCAGCTCGATATTCAGGCCATTTTCGATCTCGTCGGCGACAAGGTGCGCGATACCTTCAATGCGCAATCGGTAGGCATCATCACTTACGACCGCAGCTCGAACATGATGCACTACCGCTACATCATGGAGAAGGGGCAACGACAGTTCCAAGACCCCTTGCCGGCAGGCGAAAAGGGCTTTGGTCCTCACGCCATGCGCACGCGGCAGCCGTTGTTGATCAATGAGAATTTGTCCGCCCGTGCCGCCGAATTTGGCTCGTTCGTGGTCGGCGGAGGTGTCGAACCCAAATCGGGAATCTGGGTACCACTGGTGATCGGCGATGAGCCGCGCGGCGTGATCTCGATCCAGAACGTCGACCGCGAGCACGCGTTTACCGAGTCCGATTTTCGCCTGCTCATCACCCTTGCCGGCAGCCTGAGCGTCGCCTTCGAGAACGCGCGGCTGTTCGACGAAACGCAGCGCCTGTTCAAGGTCGAGCAGCAGCGCGCGGCGGAACTGGCGATCATCAACAGCGTGCAGGAAGGCCTGGCATCGAAACTGGAGATGCAGGCCATCTACGATCTGGTGGGCAACAAGGTGCGTGAGATATTCGCGGCCGACGTGGTGGGAATTACGCTGCACGACCAAAAGGCTGATCTCGCTCACTATGTTTTCCTAGTCGACCACGGCGAGCGCTTTTATCCGAAATCACTAGCTCCGAGTGGCCTTACAGGCGAGGTTCTCCGGACACGCCAGCCCATCGTGGTGCGTACCAGCGATGAACTCAATCGGTGGATGGAAGCACTGGGTTCTAGCAACATCGGCGGCGGGATCCAGGACAACTCCTTCATCTATGTCCCCATCCTGCACGGTGATACGGCGAGCGGCGTGATCGTCGTCGGGAAACAAGTTCCGAACGCTTTTTCGGATTCGGATGTGAGCCTGCTCACGACCCTGGGCAACGCCATGAGCGTGGCGCTCGAGAACGCTCGTCTCTTCGACGAGACGCAGCGGCTGTTGAAGGAGACTGAGCAGCGCAACGCCGAGCTTGCGGTCATCAACAGCATCCAGGAAGGCATTGCCGCGGAGCTTGATTTCCAAGCGATCATCGATCTGGTTGGCGACAAGCTGCGCGAAGTATTCAAGACCAACGACATCGGCATCCGCTGGTACGACGCGAGTACAAATCTCATGCACTACGTCTACCAGTACGAGCACGGGGTACGTTTCTATCTGGAGCCGATGGCGCCGATTCCGGACGGACCATGGTTCAAGATGGTCGCAACGCGGCAGCCCAACGTTGCCAACAACCTCGCCGATAAGCTTGTGATGGGCATCGAGAATGTGGAGGGCACCGACCCGAGCATTTCCTCGCTCGGGGTGCCGATTCTCGGTAGCGACCGCGTGCTGGGGTCGATCGTGCTCGAAGACTACGAGCACGAGAACGCTTATGGCGAAGCCGAGGTGAGGCTGTTGAGCACGGTAGCGGCAAGCATGGGCGTGGCTCTGGAAAATGCTCGCCTTTTCGACGAGACGCAGCGGCTGCTCAAGGAAACCGAACAACGCGCAGCGGAGCTGGCGGTCATCAACCGCATCCAGGAGGGCATGGCGGCGGAGCTCAATTTTCAGGCCATCGTTAATCTGGTCGGGGATAAATTGCGCGACGTGTTCAAGACCGGCGAGATCGGCATCCGCTGGTATGACCCGAAGACCAACCTCATTCATTACCTGTACGAATACGAGCACGGCGTGCGCTTGAGTCCACCATCCGCGCCGCCGAAGCCAGGCGGATCCTTTTTCCAGATGATGCAGACGCGCCAGCCGATCGTGGCCAACACGCAGGCCGCGCAGCGGGAACTGGGCATGACCCTAATGGCGGGCACCGACCAGGGAAAGTCGCTGGTGACCGTCCCCATCCTCGGCAGCGACCGCGTGCTGGGGACGATCGTGCTCGAGGATTACCAGCAGGAGAACGCCTACGGCGATGCCGAGGTGCGCCTATTGAGCACGGTGGCCGCGAGCATGGGCGTTGCACTGGAGAACGCACGTCTGTTCGACGAGACGCAGCGCCTGTTCAAGGAGAGCGAACAGCGGGCAGCGGAGCTCGCGATTATCAACAGTGTGCAGGAAGGACTCGCGGCGCAACTCGACTTCCAGGCCATCATCGACCTGGTGGGCAACAAGATCGCGGAAATCTTTCATACCCAGGATATGTCGATCGCCTTGTACGACCGACGAAGCAACCTGCAGACCATGCCCTATTACCTCGAGCATGGCGAACGCTTCCCCATTGCGCCGCACACGCTTGGGAAGGGTTTTACAGCCCACGTTCTGACGACGCGGGTGCCGCTCGTCATCAATCACGACCTCGAGCGACGCATGCAGGAGCTCGGCTCGCGCTTCATCGGCGACAAGAATGAAACCCGGGCGCCACGCGGCTACCTCGGCGTGCCCATCCTCAAGGGCGAGGAGGCGCACGGCGTCATCGCCCTTTACAGCGAGAAGGAGGATAGCTTTTCCGATTCCGACGTTCGCCTGCTGCAAACCCTTGCCAACGCCATGACCGTCGCGCTCGAGAACGCGCGCCTGTTCGACGAGACGCAAAGGCTGCTCAAGGAAACAGAGCAGCGCGCGGCGGAGCTTGCCATCATCAACAGCGTGCAGCAGGCGCTCGCCGCCGAGCTCAACATGCAGGGCATCTACGATGCCGTCGGCGACAAGATCCGCGAGATCTTCCATCAGGCCGACCTCGGTATCCGCATCTACGATGCGCAGACCAACTTGATCCACTACCCGTATGTGTACGAGGGCGGCCAGCGGATCAGCATCGATTCGAGCCCGCTCGGCGAAGTCGGTTTTGCCGCCCATGTCCTGCGCACGCGCGAGACGTTGGTGATCAATGAGAACATGGAGCAAGAGTCGGACCAGTACGGCAGCTTCACCCTGCCCGGAACCCGGGACGAGAAATCGGCAGTCTTCGTGCCGCTCGTGGTGGGTGAGCAGGCACGCGGAGTCATCAGCCTGATCGACGTGGAACGGGAGCATGCGTTCAGCAACTCCGACGTGCGCTTGCTGCAGACCCTTGCCAACGCCATGAGCGTGGCGCTCGAGAACGCCCGGCTGTTCGACGAAACGCAGCGCCTGTTCAAGGAAAGCGAGCAGCGCGCGGCGGAGCTCGCCATCATCAACAGCGTGCAGCAGGCGCTCGCCGCCGAACTCAACATGCAGGGCATATACGATGCCGTCGGCGACAAGATCCGCGAAATCTTCAATCAGGCCGACGTCTGCATCCGCATTTATGACCCGCAGACGGGGCTCCTGCACTTCCCCTACCTGTACGAAAACGGGCGACGCCTCAGCGTCGAATCGGAACCGCTGGGCGACAGGGGATTTACGGTGCACGTCATGCGCACGCGCGAGCCGCTGGTCGTCAACGAGGATATGGCGCGCATGGTCGAAAGGCATGGCAGTGGGCTTCTGCCCGGGACCGAGATGGAGAAGTCTGCCGTCCTGGTGCCCCTGGTGGCGGGTGACCAGGCGCGCGGGTCCATCAGCCTCGTCGACATGAAGCGTGAGCACGCCTTCAGCGCGTCCGACGTGCGCCTGCTGCAGACGCTTGCCAACAGCATGAGCGTTGCCCTGGAGAACGCCCGCCTGTTTGCCGAGACCCAACGCCGCACGCGCGAGACCGCCGCGCTGGCCGAAGTCGGACGCGATATTTCCTCAACCTTGGACCTGGCCACGGTAATGGACCGAATCGCCCATCACGCCAAGGATCTGCTCAACGCCGGCACCAGCGCCATCTTCCTGCCGGAGGCCGGCAGCCAGATTTACCGCGCCATTGTCGCGCTCGGTGACATGGAGCAAGCCATCCAGTCCACCGTCATCCACGTCGGCGAGGGCATCATCGGCAACATCGTGCAAAGCGGCCGCGCCGAGTTGATCAACGACACCCAGGCGGACTCTCGGGCGATCCAGATCCCCGGCACCGGGTCTGAGGCGCACGAGCGCATGATGGTCGCGCCACTGATCGCCGGACACAGTGTCAAGGGTGTGATGACCGTGTGGCGCACCGGGGGCGAGCCCTACGGCGAGAGCGACCTGGAGTTCCTGGTCGGCCTGTCGCTGCAGGCGTCCGTGGCCATCGAGAATGCCCGCCTCTTCGCCGAGTCACAGCAGCGCGCGGCGGAGTTGGCCACGGTGAACACCGTGTCGAAGGAGCTTTCCGGCAAGCTCGACCTTGACAATCTCCTGGAACTTGTCGGCGAGCAGATTCGCACCGTGTTCAAGGCCGATATCGCCTACGTCGCGCTCTACGACCGGCGCACCGGCATTATCGACTTCCCCTACCAGTTTGGCGACGACATCAAGCCGCTCAAATACGGCGAGGGCCTGACGAGCCGCATCATCAGCTCGGGCAAGGCACTCATCATCAATCGCGAGACGGACCGGCGCAGCCTCGAGCTCGGCGACACGATCGTCGGCCGGCAGGCGCTTTCCTACCTCGGCGTGCCGATACTGGTCGGCGGGACGAGCCTCGGCGTGATCAGCGTGCAGAGCACGCATTCGGAAGGCGCCTACGTTGCAGACGACGAGCGGCTGCTCTCCACCATCGCCGCCAATGTCGGCGTGGCGTTGCAGAACGCGCGACTGTTCCAGGATGCGCAGGAGGCACGCGCGGCGGCCGAGTCGGCGAACGAGGCCAAGAGTTCGTTCCTGGCCACGATGAGCCATGAGATTCGCACGCCGATGAACGCCGTCATCGGCATGAGTGGCCTGCTGCTCGATACCAAGCTCGACACCGAGCAGCGCGACTACGTTTCGACGATCCGCGAATCCGGCGATGCGCTCTTGACCATCATCAACGACATCCTGGATTTTTCGAAAATCGAGGCTGGCCGCATGGATATCGAGGCGCAGCCCTTCGACCTGCGCGAGTGCGTCGAGTCGGCGCTCGACCTGGTTACCGCACGTGCCGTTGAGAAGCATCTCGATACCGCGTACGTGTTCGAAGGCGACGTCCCGGCGGCGATCGTTGGTGACGTGACCCGCCTGCGGCAGATCATGCTCAATTTGCTCGGCAATGCGGTGAAGTTCACCGACGCGGGCGAGGTCGTGCTGACGGTGAGCTCGAAACCCATTTCCGCCGACCGGGTGGAGCTCGCTTTCTCCGTGCGCGACACCGGCATCGGTCTGTCACCGGAGGTGATGAGCCGGCTGTTTCAGTCATTCTCCCAGGCGGACTCGTCGACGACGAGGAAATACGGTGGCACGGGCCTCGGCCTCGCGATCAGCAAGCGGCTGAGCGAATTGATGGGCGGCCACATGTGGGCGGAGAGCGAGGGACCGGGCCGCGGCGCGACGTTCTTTTTCAGCATCCAGGCGCAAACCGCCGCGCTGTCACCGACCCGGCAGCGTGACTTCGTCGGCGTGCAGCCCGAGCTGACGGGTAAACGCCTGCTCGTCGTCGACGACAATGCCACCAACCGCCGGGTGCTCGAACTGCAGACAGGCAAGTGGGGTATGTCCTCGCGCGCCACCGAGTCGCCGCAGGAAGCCTTGCGCTGGCTCCAACACGGCGAGGCATTCGATCTGGCCATACTCGATATGCACATGCCCGAAATGGACGGCATTGCCTTGGCGCGACAATTGCGCGAGCGCTATCCGGGGATGCCGCTGGTACTGTTCAGTTCGCTGGGCCGGCGCGAAGTCGGCGCCGACGAGGGACTGTTCGACGCCTACCTTGCCAAGCCCATCCGCCAGTCGCATCTGTTCGATACGCTGGTCGGCCTGCTGGCGGCCGGCGCCGCGACAAAGGTCGAGGCGGCGCCGGGCAAGCCGCAGCTCGATCCGAGCCAGGCGACGCGCCACCCGCTGCGCATCCTCCTTGCGGAGGACAACGTGGTTAACCA
>Ga0074045_10000478_pt1 | contig 38734 bp, 31 predicted proteins | sample BogForMeECP23OM2_FD_94442 | JGI IMG/M metagenome (GOLD analysis project Ga0074045, IMG submission 94442) | Bog forest soil microbial communities from Calvert Island, British Columbia, Canada - Bog Forest MetaG ECP23OM2 | ecosystem: Environmental > Terrestrial > Soil > Wetlands ...
ACGCCGTTCCTCATCCACCAGTTCGCCTATTCGATGTTCCGCCGCGGGCCGGAACAAGGGCTGCTCGAAACGCTGAAGCAGGAGGGCATCGGCGGCATCGCGTTTTCGCCGCTGGCGCAAGGGCTGCTCAGCGAACGCTACCTCGGTGGCACCATCCCCGCCGATTCGCGCGCCGCGCGGCCCAAGGGCTTCCTCAAACCCAAGGATGTGGACGAGCATCGCGTCGGACAGGCGCGCGCGCTGAATTCGATCGCGCAAGCTCGCGGGCAGAGCCTGGCGCAAATGGCGCTGGCGTGGGTGCTGCGCGATAGCGCCGTGACCAGCGCGCTCGTCGGCGCCAGCCGCGTCGAACAGTTGGAGCAGAACGTGGCCACCATTCACAAACTCGATCTCAGCGCCGAAGAATTGGCGGCGATCGAGAAGATCCTGGCCGCGTAGCTGGGCTCTTCAGGGACGGTTCGGGAGTTGTGGAGCCGGCGGTTGGCAGGCGGAAGCGCCTGCCCCACGTAGCTGGCGTTTCGTTTACGGCTACGCCGGCACGCGCGGCTCTTCACACCGTTCCGATCAGGCGGGGCCGGAGATGGCGTCGATCACCGCCGTAGGCGTAAGTAAGGTGTACAATCGGTGCAGTTTCGGCGTCAAATAAGGAGGCCCTGGCTTATGTCTATCGCGATTTCCGCTTCATTGCTATTGGCATTCCTTGGATGTTCTCCCGGGCTACGGGTATTCAGATGGGACCCCATCAATACTCGATCGCCACAGGTAAAGAACTTCTCTGCCCTCGACTTCATTCGGGTTCGAGATTTCCTGCTCTCCAGAGGAAAGCTCACGATCTGGTCCAAAAAGTACGGGGATGGACATACCCTTGAATTGCGCAGGTTGGGCACAAGCTTGGTATTCGTTTACCAAAATCGGGATCTCTGGCCTGAAACAATATTTGTCGATCAGAACGATCAGCGGCTCTCTTTTAGAATTCAACGGGTCGGAGACTGCATCTACTTCTGGGACACCAGCGAGTTCTATTTTCACAGAGAGCTTACCGCCCATGAGTTTTCCGATCTGGCCTCAGTACTTCTATCCAAGGTACTGAGTGAAATCTCACCTTCTTCTCAGCCTTAACCGATAATTCAGTTCGAAAGGAATGTCTCTCGGGTGATCGGCCCCGGAAGAACTGGATCACCTATGCGGTTAGTCTCCAGGCTGCGAACATAATTCTCGTGCGGCTACTCCGGCACGCGCGGCTCTTCCCACCGGCCGGACTCGGCGGAGCGGAAGATGGCATCGATCACCGCCATGTTGCGAATCGAGTCTTCCAGCGGCACCGGCGGTTGGCCGCCTTCGCGGACGGCGCGCGAGAACGAGTCGCCCTGAATTGTGTATTGGTCGCAGGGCGCGATCTCTTCCACTGTGACGCCGCCACCGGCGAGGTCGCGGCCATCGTCGATGCGGAGGCGCGACACTTCGTTCGAAGCCGCATTGAACGGAATGTCCAACCAGATGCGGCCCTTGGTGCCGAGGAATTGCGCGCTCTGGTTGGCCGCAGCCTGGGTACAGCAGGTGAAGACCATGTGGCCTGAGGGGTATTCGAGCACGGCCGAAGTGAGCCGGTCGATACCATCCAACTCGGCGTCGCGCACAATCGTCCCCGCCACGCGTAGAGGCTCCGCGCCGAACACCATGCGCGAAGTCTTGATCGGATAGCAGCCGATGTCGAGCAGCGCGCCGCCACCCCAGGCGCGAACGCTGCGGACATTCTTGGGATCCCGATTGAAATAGCAGAACGAACTCAGACCCGAGCGCAGCTCGCCGATCCGGCCGCCGCGCACCAACTCGATCAAGCGCGTCCATTGCGGGTGCGTGCGGATCATAAACGCCTCGCCGACGACGACGCCGGTGCGGTCGCGCGCGGCGATCAACTTCAGCGTTTCGGCTGCGCTCATCGCCACCGGCTTCTCGCACAGCACGTGTTTGCCCGCTTCGGCGGCGCGCACCGACCACGGCACGTGCAGGTGATTCGGCAGCGGATTATAGACCGCGTCGATTTCGGGATCGGCGAGCAGTTCCTCGTACGAGCCGTAGGCTTTGGGAATGCCCAGTTCGCGGGCAGCGTGCTGCGCGCGGGCCAGATCTCGCGAGGCGATGCCGGTTACTTCGCTGAGCTCGCCATGTTGCATGGCGGGAATCACTTTTTTTACGGCGATGTTTGCCACACCGAGTACACCCCAACGCACCTTTTTCATGCCCTTGATTTTACCCTTATCGGCCTGCCTGGAAACAACCCGTTCGATCGATCGCAATCGCCCACTGGCGTTCACGGCTCCGGGCGCATCGGAGCCGCGACCACAGGGAGCGGTCGGGACAGTCACTGCAGAACCAGCCTCATCGACCGGTCGCACAGACTGTCAGCGTGAAAAACCGGAGAGCAGCTTTGCCATCGCATCCGGTGACGCAGTCAGCGTTGCACTAACATCGCGGCCATTGCGTTGGATGCGCGCGGCGTGGAGTAACCGTGCAATGTCCGGCCGATGAATCTCGGCTTCCGTGGCGAGCGAGAGGAACCCGCGCAGCCGCTCCTCCAGCCGCTCGGCCGATTCCACGCTTCGCCCGCGCGCGGCGAATTGCAGCGTGGCCTCCGCATCCAGGTCCAATGCCGCGCCGGCAAAATCGGCGTCTTGCAAAAGGACGTTCAGGTTCCCGAGATTGCCGCCGAGCGGCAGCATCCTGCCGCCGCGCGCCGTCAGCCAGACGGCGCTCCGGGCGCCGATTCCGGAACCGTAATCGAGCAAGCCCGGCGCACCCGCGCTTCCCGCGCGGTGTTGCGCGACGGCGGCCGAAACGCGGCTGGGCGATCCGGTCGCGGCGAGGCCCAAATCGATGGCTGTCGCGCCCTCCGGCGGTGTCTTGAAAAGCCCTCGCTCGACGATCAGCAGATCGCTGCCGTTCCAGGCGATCATCAGCTTCGAATCGCTGCTGTACCGTTCCAGCAGATCGGCCACGGATTTGCCCATGGCGGCAGTGAAGGACGAAGCGCGCAACCGATCCAGGTCGGCGCCGGCCAGCGCCACGGTGTCTCCGGCTATCCAGGACGCCATGCCAGCATCGACCAGCGGCGGCTGGCTTTGCCTGCAAGCGGTACCGCAGGCGCAGGCGAGTATCGCGAGCGCGAGAAGCAAACGTGGCGCACGCAATCGTGGGTGCAACGCCGGCATTGGTGCCGGTGTCTGTTGGTCCGGCGCGAAGAAAAGCCGAGAGGACTCCCGGCTCGGCAGGCCCGGAGGCCTGCGCCACGGCATGCTGGCGGAGCGCTGCACGCTAGGCCAAACCGGCGAGCTTGTTGAGGCCATCGATGTATGCTTTCGCGCTGGCTTCGATTACGTCGGTGGAAGCGCCGCGGCCTACCGTCCGCTTGCCGGCGCCCTCCAATTGCACGGTGACTTCGCCGATGGCTTCCGTCCCGCTGGTCACCGCGCGGATGTCGTAGCGCAGCAGCTTCACCTTGGTGTTTGTGACGGCGGTGATCGACTTATACACCGCGTCCACGGGGCCATCACCGATGGAAGCGCCTTCGCGCGTTTCTTCGCCAATGCGCAAGCGCACTGTCGCCGTGGGAATGGCCGTGGTGCCGCTATACACGTGCATATATAAGAGCTGATACGTCTCCGCGACGGGATGCAGTTCGTCGTGCAGGATGGCGATCAGATCCTCATCGAAGACTTCCTGCTTCTTATCCGCCACGGCCAGGAATCGCTGGTAGGTCTGATCCAACTCCTCCTTCGAAACCTCGTAACCCAATTTGGTCAGCCGGTCGCTCAGCCCGTGACGGCCGGTGCGCGCGGTCAGTACCACGCGGCTCTGCTCGAAACCGACGTCCTCGGGACGCATGATTTCGTATGTCTCGCGGTCCTTGAGAAACCCATCCACGTGAATGCCGGAGCTGTGGGAAAAGGCGTTGGAGCCGATCACGGCCTTGTTGGCGGGAACCACCATGCCGAGCGAATCGGCCACCAGCCGGCTGGTGCGGTGGAACTCGCGCGCATCGATATTGGTGCGCACGCCGAAGTAATCGCCGCGCGTGCGCAGCGCCATCACCACTTCTTCGATGGCCGCGTTGCCGGCTCGTTCGCCGACGCCATTGATGGTTCCTTCCACCTGGCGCGCGCCGTTGCGGATTCCGGCGAGCGCGTTCGCCACCGCCAGGCCGAGGTCGTCATGGCAGTGCACGCTGATGACGGCTTTGGCGATGTTCGGCACGCGTTCGCGGATGCCGCGAATCAGGCTGCCGAACTGCTCGGGCACCGCGTAGCCGGTGGTGTCCGGTATGTTGACTACGGTCGCGCCGGCTGCGATTACGGCTTCGAGCATGGTGAACAGGTAAGCCGTATCCGCGCGGCCAGCATCTTCGGCGTAAAACTGAACGTCGTCGACCAAGCGCTTGGCCAGCTTCACCGCTTCCACCGCCAGTTCCAGAATGCGTGCGCGCTTTTCCTCCAGCGTGCGGCCATATTTTTCGTCGCGGAACTTGCCCATGATGTGAATGTCGGAGGCGCCGATTCCGGTGTGGATGCGCGGGCGCGCGGCCTTATCGAGCGCGGCGCCGCAGGATTCGATATCGCTCGGGACCGCGCGCGAAAGGGCGCAGATCGTCGGGCCCTGAATTTCGCGCGAGATCTGCCGCACGGCTTCGAAATCGTCCGGAGAAGACGCGGGGTAGCCGGCTTCGAGAACGTCGACATTCAAGCGGGCCAGTTGCCGCGCCACCGTCAGCTTGTCGCGGCTCCCCAGCCGCGTGCCGGCAGCCTGTTCGCCATCGCGCAAAGTGGTATCGAAAACCGCGACTAGATCGGACATCGAAGACTCCTCGACCATCAATGAAGATTGGTAACTCCGATGTTAGCAAACGGAGGCGGTTGTTCCGGCTACGAGACCGGTTGTGAAGTCCGCGCTCCACCGCCGCCACCGCTCCCTTTGGTCGCGGCTCCGGGCGTGTATTGGCCGCGACGTCAGCCGGAGCCGCGACCGGAGGGAGCGGTGGCCGCGGTCGTCACCGCGCCCGCACTTATCCACGCATAAGCATTTCAAATAAGCCACGCCGGGCGCGCGTGGTTACACTTGAGGTCGCGAGTTCATCAGTGGTGCGTCTCAGTTATGCGTGCGGGGCCGTCACGCCCTTGCTGGAAAAGACCATCTCGCAGGCGCTGCGCGATGCAGCCGCGAAATTCCCCGATCGCGACGCGCTGATCGTGCTGCACCAGAACAGACGGCTGACGTGGAGCGAGCTGGACGCCGAAGTCACCCGCGTGGCGCGCGGTCTAGCCGGGCTCGGCTTGAAGCCGGGCGATCGCGCCGGCATCTGGGCCAGTAATTGTGCCGAGTGGGTGACGATGCAGTACGCCGCCGCGCGCTCCGGCGTGGTGCTGGTTAACGTCAACCCGGCCTATCGCTCCTACGAGCTGCGCTATGTGCTGCGCAAGTCGAGAATTCGGGCCCTGTTCCTGCACGAGAAAGATGCGCGCGTCAGCTACCGCGACATTCTGGAAGAATCGCGCGCCGGTGAAAAGCTGGAGCTGGAACACGTCGTCTGGCTAGGCACGGAGACCTGGGACGCCATGCTGGCCGGCGGCGCGGACTTCGCCGAGCGCGGCGGGACGCACGACGTCGCCAATATCCAGTACACCTCCGGCACCACCGGATCGCCGAAGGGCGTCATGTTGACGCACCACAACCTGCTCAATAACGGGATGGGGATGGCGATGGGCCTCAAGGCCACCGAGCACGACCGCATCTGCGCGCCGGTGCCGCTGTACCACTGTTTCGGCTCGGTGATCGGGTCGATGGTTTCGCTTGCGAGCGGCGCAGCGCTGATTCTTCCTTCGCCGCAGTTCGACGCGCGCGCCACGCTCGAGGCCGTCCACGCCGAACGCGCCACCGCGCTCTATGGCGTCCCCACCATGTTCATCGCGCAGTTGACGCACGCCGAGTTCGACCGGTTCGACCTCACCAGCCTGCGCACCGGCGTGATGGCGGGCGCGCCGTGCCCGATCGAAACCATGCGCCGCGTGGTGGAACGGATGCACGTGCCGGAGCTGACCATCGTCTACGGGCAGACCGAAACTTCGCCGGGACTGACGATGTCGGCCGCCGACGACCCACTTGAGTTGCGCGTCACCACGGTGGGCAAGCCGCTGCCGAACACCGAAATACGAATTGTCGATCCGCGCACCGGCGAGCCGCTTCCCGTGGGCGAGCAGGGCGAACTCTGCGCGCGCGGCTACATGGTCATGAAGGGTTACGACCAGGACCCGGAGGCGACCGCGGCGGTGATCGATTCCGACGGCTGGCTGCACACAGGCGACCTGGCCGCCATGCGTCCCGACCATTACTTCAGCTTCCGGGGACGCGCCAAGGACACGATTATTCGCGGGGGCGAGAACATTTACCCGCGCGAAGTGGAGGAGTTTCTGCACACCCACCCGGCCATCGCCGACGTCTACGTGGTGGGCTTGCCCGATGCCAAGCTGGGCGAGACGGTGGTGGCGTGGATTCAGCTCGCGCCAGGCGCCACGGCCACCGACGAAGAGATCCGCAGTTTCTGCCGCGGCAAGATCGCGTATTTCAAAATCCCCCAGTACATACGCTTCGTCGATAGCTTCCCGATGACGGTGACGAAGAAGGTGCAGAAGTATCTCATGCGCGAGCAGGAGATCCGCGAACGCGGGCTGGAAAGTGTGGCCAGCCAAGCCACGGCGTGATGGCCATCGTGTAGTTTGTTATACTCCGGGCAAGTTACAGGATGCCCCAGCAAGGAGTGTTTCATGAGCGCTGATTCTTCCCGCCGCCGATTTCTGCAAGGCGCCACCGCGGCCGGCACGCTACTTACAGCGAATACCGTTCTACTCGATGCAAAGACGCCCGCGCCGGGTCCCACGCAGGCGAGCGACCGTGTGCGCTTCGGCATCGTCGGGGTTGGCATCGAAGGCGCCACGCTGCTGCGCGATTCGATCGCGCTTCCCGGCGTGGAGTGCGCGGGTGCGTCCGACCTTTGGGACGGGCGGCACACGGTCGCGCGCGAGATCACCGGCAACGCCAATCTGCCCGTCACGCGGCGATATCAGGAACTGCTGGCGCGTCCCGATATCGATTGCATCGTCGCGGCGGTGCCCGATTTCTGGCACAAGCGCGTGGTGGTGGATGCCTGCAACGCGGGCAAGGACGTCTATTGCGAGAAGCCCATGTCCCACACGCCGGCCGAAGGCTTCGAGATGGTGGAGGCGGCGCATAAGAACAACCGCATCGTGCAGGTCGGCTCGCAGCGGGTCAGTTCCCCGCTCTACGCCAAGGCGCGCGAACTCTACCAGAACGGCGCGATCGGCGAGGTCGAGATGGTGGAGCTGATCCTCGGCCGGAACACTCCCACCGGTGCATGGGAGTATCCTCCACCGAGCGATTTTTCGTTGCAGACGATGGATTGGGATACCTGGCTGAACGACACACCGAAGATTCCGCTCGACGCTACCCGTTTTGTGCGCTGGCGGTGCTGGCGGGAATATGGCACCGGCGTCGGCGGCGACCTGATGGTGCATCTGCTGAGCGGAATGATGTTCGCGCTGGGCTGGAACGAACCGCCGCGGTCGGCCTCCGCGCTGGGCGGCATCGTCCGCTGGAAGGACGGCCGCAACATGCCGGACTTGCAGACGGTGCTGTTCGACTACCACGGCACCCCGGTCTACGTCCGCATCAGCCTGGGCTGCGATACGCCGGAGATGAACCGGTTCCTGGGGCCGAAGGGCGTGCTGGAACTGACGGATGGCGCGCTGCGCTTTGCACCGCAAAGCGGCATCGACCTGTCGCCCAGTTATTACGCCTATTCGTTCCCCGGCAAGATGCAAGCCGAGTACGCCAAGCAGTGGCATGCCGAGCACGATACACAAATGGCGCGGGACACGGTGCCATCCGAGACCACCTATCATAGCCGCGGCGGGGACGACGTGAAGACGCACCTGTCGAATTTCTTCCAGGCCGTGAAGTCGCGCCAGCCGGTGGTGGAGGATGCCATTTTCGGTAACCACGCCGCCATCGCGTGTCACATGGCCAACGAGAGCTTCTTCCGGCAGAAGCCAGTTATGTGGGACGTGGGGACGCATAGCATCAAGGGCTAAGGGCGGGGCGCGTCATCATCGGATAACATCTGGCCTCAACCGGAGCTCAAGGGGACGATCCGGACGCCCGCCTGTAAAGTGGACCACGTCGAGGAACAACACGTCCCCCCCGCGGCACACCGTAACCACAACGCTCCCCGTAAGTGGTCCGTACGGTATCCGGAAGGTGCCGTCGCCGACCAACTTCACCTGAACCACCTGAGAGTGATCCACTGCGTGCTGGAAACGGATCCAAACCGGCCCCATCTTTGTGGCCGGAGGGGGCAGCACCCGGCCCGTAATCCAGACTAAGTCAGGGTCAGCGAGAGAACCGGTGGGCATCTGAAGCGTAATCCAATACGGGAACGGCCCGTACAACTGAACCTTCCCCATCAGGTCGAACATATTGGGCGGTCCCGGAGGTGCGACCTCTGGCTCCAGCACATACTCGTATTCGCCGTTTTCCAGGTCCTGCGCTGCTAGGCCGCGGAAGCGCCCGGCGAGTTCAGGAGAGTTCTTTCCGGCGCGGCGGAATGATCTCACCCGATACTTTGGAGCCGGCTGAAGTCTCCCCGCGACGTAGAATTCGACCTGCGTGCGATTCTCCCAAACCTTGAACACCTCCTGCGCATGAGGCGCCTGGCAAGCAGCTACGAGAGCCAGAACCACAAGCGAAGTTGCGAGACGCATTTCTGTCCTCATTTAATGGATCAACGGCCTGTTAACTTGGTAGTCACGAAGTTTGTGCCAATCCCGGCTGTGCATTGCCGGAAACGGTTGGCAGGCGGAAGCGCCTGCCCCACTTTCAGTCGACGATGGCCTGCATCACGGCGTTTTCGAAATCGCGCTGCGCTTGCGGGACCTGGGTCTGGATCATGATCAGGGTGACCATTTTTTCCTTCGGGTTCACCCAGAACTGGGTTCCGAAAGCGCCGTCCCAACCGAAGCTGCCGTTGGAAACGCGCAGCCCCGCGGCCACGCTGTCTTCCACCACCTGCACGATTAAGCCGAAGCCCATCCCGTGCGCGGGCCGGCCCGCCTTGCCGTTGAACATATCGCCGACATGATTGGATGCCATCAGCTCCACCGTGCGCGGGCCGAGCAGGCGCTTGCCGTTCAGTTCGCCGCCGTTCAGGAGCATCTGCGCGAATTGCAAATAGTCCGCGGCGGTCGACATCAGGCCGCCGCCGCCGGAGAAGAAGGTCTTGCTCGAAAAGCCGTCCTGGTTCGCATCTTTCTCAAGGCCATTCGGCGTCTTTGTGTAGAGGGTGACCAGACGCGGCCGGCGGTCGTCGGGCGGATAGAAGAACGTGTCCTTCATACCCAGCGGCTCGAAGATGCGGGTGCGCAGGAACTCGTCGTAGGTCTGGCCGGAGACAATCTCGACGATGCGCGAAAGCGTAACGGGACCAGCGCTGCCAGAGTAGGCCCACTGCGTTCCGGGCTGGAAATCGAGCGGGATCGTGGCCAGCTTCGGCACGTAGCTCGCCAGCGTGTCGGCCGGCCCGCGTGGCGCCAGCTTCGGGACTTGCGCGGCGCCGAGGCCTCCGCTTACCAGACCCGAGGTGTGCGTGAGCAGATCGAGGATGGTTATCTCGCGGTTGGCGGGAATCGTGTAAAAGCCCGGATCGGGCGTCGCGCCCGCGGCCCGTTCGCGCGGCATCGCGACATTCATCTCGCGAAACTCCGGCAGGAATTTGGAAACCGGATCGTTCAAACGGATCTTGCCTTCTTCCACCAGCATCAGCACGGCTACGCCCGTGATCGGCTTGGTCATCGAAGCCAGGCGGAAGATGGCGTCCTTCTCCATAGGCTTCTTGGATTCGAGGTCCATCAGGCCGTGCGTTTCGAAGTGGACGATGTGGCCGCGGCGCTCGACCACGGTGACGGCGCCACAAATCTCACCTGCGTCGATGTGGCGCTGGATCGATTCGTGAATCCGTTTCAAGCGTTTGGCCGACATGCCGGCATCCTCCGGTTTGGTGACCGGCTGCGCCATTATCACCAGCGGCCACGCCGCCATCAGGAGAGCGAAGGTCTTCAGTGAATACATATCGGCACCTCGGTCCATAATATCCGCATACAAGGGTGAATGCGAGCGCTCCATCTAAGAAGAACAACGGGCAAGCTAAAGCATGCCCCACCCATGCAGGCGAGTTGCTAATATCGGAGGTCGTGATCCGATGACCACCATGACAGCCATACCTGCCAGCGCGGCGCCGTTTCAACCGGAAAGCGCGCCGGATTATTTGCCCGCCGGGATTTTGCGGGAGTTGCAGCTCGGGCGGCTGCGCAGCATCGTCGAGCGGGCGTGGACGAACGTGCCGCTGCACCGTTCGCGCATGCAGGAGCGGGGCATCGAGCCCGGCGACCTGCGGAGCCTGGAAGACATCGCCGGCCTGCCGTTCACCACCAAGACCGATTTGCGCGACACCTATCCGTTCGGCCTGTTCGCCAGCCCGATGCGGGACGTGGTGCGGCTGCACGCCTCGAGCGGCACCACAGGCAAGCCGATCGTGGTGGCGTACACGCGCGAGGACGTGGATGTGTGGACCTCCGTCATGGTGCGCAGCTTCGCCACCTGCGGGCTGCACGCCGGCGACATCATCCAGAACGCGTATGGCTACGGCCTCTTCACCGGCGGCCTGGGCGCGCACTATGGCGCGGAAGGCCTGGGCGCCACGGTGATCCCGATTTCGGGCGGCAACACGGACCGGCAGATCATGGTGATGCGCGATTTCGGCGTCACCGCAGTGTGCTGCACGCCCAGCTACTTTTTGCATTTGATCGAGCGCGCAGGGCAACTCGGCGTGGATATCCGCGCGCTGCCCGTGCGCGCCGGCGTCTTCGGCGCCGAGCCATGGACCGCATCCATGCGCAAACGCATCGAGAGCGCGGCCGGAATCCAGGCGTTCGACATTTACGGCCTGTCGGAAATCATCGGGCCGGGCGTGGCGGTCGAGTGTCCGCAGCAGGACGGGCTGCACATTTTCGAGGATCACTTCTATCCGGAGATCGTGGACCCGGAAACCGGGCGCGCGCTACCGGAGGGCGAAGAGGGCGAACTGGTGCTGACCACGCTCAGCAAGCATGCGATGCCGATGATCCGCTACCGGACGCGCGACATTACCGCGCTGGTTCCCGGCGCGTGCCCGTGCGGGCGATCGCTGCGGCGGATGCGCCGGATAGGCCGGCGCAGCGACGATATGCTGATCGTGCGCGGCGTCAACGTATTCCCGTCGCAGGTGGAAGCGGCGCTGCTCGAAGTGGAAGGCACGCTGCCGCATTACCAGATCATTCTTACTTCCGAACACGGTCTGGATCAGATCGAGGTGCAGGTGGAAGTGACACCGGAGACGTTCAGCGACCAGATCGGCGTGCTGGAACGGCTCAACCAGCGGATATCCGAGGCGCTCGAACACGTGCTGGGAATCCGCGCACAGGTGACGCTGGTCGAGCCGCTGACCATCCAGCGCAGCGAAGGAAAAGCCAAGCGCGTGATCGACCGGCGGAGGGTGCAGGCATGAAACTTCACCAGCTTTCCGTTTTTAGCGAAAACAAGCCGGGGCACGTGGTGGCGCCCTGCCGCCTGCTGGCGCGCGAAGGCATCGATATCCGCGCGCTGGCGCTGGCCGATACCGAGCGCTTCGGCATCCTGCGCATGATCTTATCCCATTGGCGCCGCGCCAAGGATCTGCTCGAGCAAGCCGGCACGGTGGTTAAGATCACCGAAGTGCTGGCGGTGGAAGTGCCGGACCGGCCGGGCGGGCTGGCCGACGTGCTCGAAGCATTCATAGGGACCGCGATCAATATCGAATATATGTACGCGTTCCCCTTCGTGCGCGGCGAAAAAGCGGTGCTGATTTTCCGCTTCGATAAACCCGACGCCGCGATCGCGCGCCTGCAGGAGCGAGGCTTCCAGGTGCTCTCGAGCGGAGCGCTGGAAGAGAAGTAGCGGCGTGGCGCCGGCTGTCCGGCCGGCTGGGTCGAAAGTCCTCTCGACCCTTCTTGGCTCCAGCCGGCCTTGATCGTCACCCGAAAGCAGAACCGGGACGATTTCCGGCTTGAGCGGCGTGGACAGGCCGCGCCACGGCTGTTATGGGATGGGGACCAGGTGGCCGGAGATCGAGACGCCTAAGGTGAAGCCTGTCGGCGTAGCGCCGGCATAACCACCCTCTACAAACAACGTGTCCGCGTACACCTTAACCGGCTGCGCCAAACTCAACTGGCTCAGGCCCGAGACGGTCGGCACTGGCGAGAGGTAATAACTCGCCGAGCCGCCTCCGGTAAGGGAAGACGAAAGGACGATGACAGGCTGAGTCGGGCCGGGCCCAAAAGAGTCGCCATTGACCGTCACGAAGTCGACCACCAGGCGCTGGCCCGTCGGGATCGCGACCTGCTGTGGGTCTTCAGCGAACGCCACCAAATACTGAACCTGAAAGGCGTTCTTGTCATCCACGGATTGGATCGGCACGGGATTCGCCGGCGTGTTGGTAACGGTAACCAGGGCGCTGACCGCCGCGCGCACGCTGTGCGACGTGGCGATGCCCAGAATCAGGCTGAGTCCGATGATGCTCAGCGTCATGACTGATATTCTTCCTAAACGTTTCATTTCATCCTCCGATTGAAGTTAGTGGTCGAGCTTGCCGATCCTGAATTTTGTGAACCGCCGGTGCGCCGCGCCCCACGCGATGAGAGCAATGACGAACGCGCACGGGCCCCCAGGCTCCGGGACGGTGGGTGACTTATCGGGAGTGGTGATATCGATTGCCCAGGCAGCGGTGTCATTGATGCAGGTGGTTTCCGAACCGACCGTATTACAAGTTTGGAAAGCGCCTCCCGTCAGGTCGGTGAAGCCATCGCCGAGTTGGCCGCTGGACTCGAAAATAGCATTGGGAATGTAGCCTCCATCGGTGAGAAGAACAGTGTAGGTTCCCGCCGTCAGAGTCTCCGACAGCGCGATGTCGCCGCAGACTTCTCCGCCGCCAATATCAACCGTTCCGGCAGGGGGGCACGCAGAAATGGTGGAGTTCCCCAAAATGTCGGACGCGCCGTCGATGAAAGCAGCGGTGTCCCCGGTGCCCGCGAACACGCCGACGAATGAATCGAATCCGCCGGCATCGATCACTTCCGACGCGGCATTCGTGCCGCCCCCGAAACCGTAGGTCTGGAGATACAGCGTGCCACTGGTTGCCATGGTCACCGTGATCTGGACAGAGGAGTCCTCGGGCGATGCCAAATCTCCGGTGTAGGAAATGGTGCTTCCGGCAGCCGCCTGGATTGCCAGGAAGGCGGTTGCGATGAAACCTATCATCCGCATACTCTATACCTCCGTCATTCGGTCGAGCCGCTTCGGGGCATGCCAGTCAGGAATGTTGCGAAAACCAGCAAATCAGTTTTTCACAGAATGTTGAGAAAGACAGCGTTCCAGGAGTATGAATGATTGGGTGCCCGGAGTCAAGCGAATCTGTGGATCGCAAGTCGTTTACGGTACTGGTTCTTCGATCAGTACGTTCCAGCGCGTTCGTTGTGGGCGGTTGTGGCGCCCAGTTGTTGAACTCCGCAACTACGGACGGCGTTGGCTCGTTGCTCTAATCGGCCCGATACCGCGATCGCACGCCAACAGGAGCGCGGCTTCCAGGTGCTCTCGAGCGGCCCGCTGGAAGAGAAATAGAGCGGTTGACCGGCGGAAGCGCCTGCCCCACCTTTCGCAGCAAAGTGGGACAGGCGCTTCCGCCGGTCAACCGCTCGCTCGATCTTGGTCGTCCGGTTCCAGATCGTCTTCGAGTATGCTGTTGCATACCGCCAGGCACATTTCGCAGATGAGCGCCTTTGGCGGATCGCCGGGAGCGGGCACCAATTTTTCCCCATCTGGCCTCTGATGACAAAACGAGCAGCGCGCAGCGCTTTCAGGATGGTTTCCGTTTGGCTCCGGCAGCCCAGTTACGGCGGCTGTGCATCGCGCGACACATTGATCGCAGATATACGCTCTGGGGTATTCCCGGTGGTAGTGGCGTCTGAGGAACCCTAAACGTATTCCGCTGGGTGAGGAAATCAGTTTCTGGCAGTATTCTTGTGCTTTCCCGCAGAACGAACATCGCAGCTCTTTCGAAGCGCTCCGGTCACCCATAACTGAGTTCTACAGCGGACTTTGCGTCCGCCGAGCGAACTTCAACATCGCGTACACCAAACCGCCGAGGATGACGATCATCAGGCCGGGCCAGGTGGTGGCGGGGCGGTAGGCGAACAGGATCAGCGTCACAATGGATGCACCCAAGATGTACGCGGCCGGCAGCCAGGGGTAGCCCCACACCTTGTAAGGCCGTTCGGCATTGGGGCGCGTACGCCGCAGGCGAAATACTCCGGCGGTGGTGAGTATATAAGATAACAGCGCGGCCGACATGACCCAGTCGAGTAAGTTGCTGTATAAATTACCGTAGTGCTGCGTGGCTGGGTTGTAAGTGCGCGGCAGCACCAGGACGGCCGCCCAGATGCCCTGCGCGACCAGGCCCCAAGCGGGCACGTGCGCGCGGTTGAGGACGCCGGCCGGCGCGAAGAATAAGCCATCCTTGGCCATCGCGTAATATCCGCGCGCGCCGGCGAGCACCAGGCTGTTGACGCAGCCGAAGGTCGAGACCATGATGGCAACCGCCATCAGCACGGGGCCGTAACCGGGGAAAAGTCTTTCGAGCATGGCGGTGGCGACGCGGTCGGCCGGCGCGTGCTGAATCTCGGGAAACGAGAGCACGGCCATGTACGCCAGGTTGACCAGCAGATATAGCCCGACAACCGCCGAACATCCCAGCGCCAGGGCCAGTGGGATATTGCGCTTGGGATTGCGCACTTCGCCGGCCACCATGGTTATGTCGTGCCAGGCATCGGCGGCGAACATGGAGCCGGATTGCGCGACGCAGATTGCCACCACCAGCCCGAAGACGCTGGCAGCGGGTACGCCCAGCGCGGGATCGAAGGCACCGAGGCGGAAAGCGTGCGTGAAGTTGGTGTGCACCGCGGAGGCGTTCCACCCCAGTGCGAGACCGACCACGATCAGCGCACCCAGCGCCAGCGTCTTGGCCGAGGTGAAGATGGTCTGCACGATCTTGCCATACGCGAGGCCGCGCGTGTTGGTCCAGGTGAGCAGCGCGATGATGCCGATGGCGACGGCCTGCGCGGTGGAAAGCGAAAACGCGTAGCCCGACGAGACGTGTATGGGCCGCACCAGGTAACGGTCCTCGGCGATGGCCGGCAGCACGATGGAGGAGAATCGCGCGAAGGCGACGGCGACCGCGGCGATGGTCCCGGTCTGGATCACGGTGAAGAAAGTCCAGCCGTAGAGAAAGCCCCAGAGCGGCGAGAAGGCCTCGCGCAAATAGATGTACATGCCGCCGGCCTGCGGCATCATGGCGGCCAACTCGCCATAGGAAAGCGCCGCGGCGACGGTCAGCACGCCGGTGAGCACCCACGCCATCAGCATCCAACCGGGGCTGCCGATGAGGCGCGACATGTCGGCCGAAACGATGAAAATCCCCGAGCCGATCATCACAGCCATTACGACCATGGTGGAATCGAACAAGCCTAGACCTTGCACGAATTGCCGTTCCGGTTGCTGCGGCTTGGGTTGGTTCATGATTCTCATTTTTGCCGGGCGTGCGTTTATCGCGGGCGATCGAGCGCGACCAAATCCTCGTGGGGAGAAAACGAATTCGGCGGAAACTCAAAAATGCGCGCGCGGTAGATTCCCCAGCGCGCCAATGCCAGTTGCAGCGATGTCCCCAGAACGCCGAGGCCATACACGGTGCTGCGATGGAAGTTAATGGAGGAGGCCTCGGCGAAATAGCGCGTAGGGCAGGAGATTTCGCCGACGCGCGCACCGATCAGCACCGCCTGCGCCAGTATCTGGTTATCGAAAACGAAGTCGTCGGAATTGCGTTCGAGCGGCAGCGCTTCGAGCAGCTGGCGGCTGAAGGCACGGAACCCGGTGTGGTACTCGGACAGCTTCGCACCGGTCAGCACGTTCTGCGCCGCGGTGAGAAACCGGTTGGCCACATATTTGTAACGCGGCATTCCGCCGCGCAGCGCGCCGCCGCCCAGAATGCGCGATCCCAGCGCCACATCGTAAACGCCATAGGCGATCATGGTCGCGATCGGCGTCACCAGCAGCGGGTTGTACTGGTAATCGGGGTGCAGCATCACGACCACGTCGGCGCTGCGCTCGAGTGCGAGGCGGTAGCAGGTCTTCTGATTGCCGCCATAGCCGCGGTTCATGGGATGAACCGCGACCGTGAGCCCCAGCCGCCGCGCCACCTCGGCGGTGGCATCGCTAGAATGGTCGTCCACCAGAATGCGGTCGTCCACGATGTCGGGCAGTTCGCGGACGGTGGCCTCCAACGTCATCTCGGCGTTGTAGGCCGGCAAAACGACGGCAATGCGTTTTCCGTTGATCATGGCCGCGCTCCCTAGCAGTGTAGCCGGTTTCGGGCGTGGGCGGAGCGCACACGGGATGGAAGAATAAACGGGCAACCTAAAGGATGCCCCACCAATGCGGCGCGATCGTTCTGGTGGGGCATCCTTCAGGTTGCCCGGATCGCACGAAGCCCGCTATGGTCCCACCACGGCGCGCGCACGCTGGATGGCAGGGTCGCGTTGGGCATCCACTTCATCGCCCTTCTCGACGCCGAAGGCCTGATTGAAGATTTCCGTCTTGAGGCGGTTGGCCACGAAGTCGCTCTCCCGCGACCATTCCTCCATGCCCGGCTGGATATTGTGCGCGGCCAGAAAGACCTGGAACTGGTCGAGCAATTCAGGAGTCACGGCGAACGACTCGGTCACTTTGTGATCGCGCAGATACTCGGTGGCGAAGAGGGTGAAGGATGCCGAGGCTTCCATCACCGCGCGCAGGCGGCTCATTGCCGGCGGCTCGACAGCGACATCCGGCTGAATGCCGCCACCGCCGGTCACCACGCGCCCGCGATCGGTCTGGAATTCTTTCGCCTGGTTGGGATGCGCAGTAGTGGCCGCCAGCTCAAACCGCGCCGCATCCAGCGGCTTCTGAATCGACCGCCCGCTAGGCGTATAGTAAAGCGCCGTGGTCAGCGCGAGGCCAGTGCCCTGGCTCAAGGGATACACGGTTTGCACCAGGCCCTTACCGAAGCTGGGCTCGCCCAGCACGGTGGCGCGGTCGTGGTCTTGCAGCGCGCCGGTGACGATTTCCGATGCGCTGGCGGTCTTGCCATTGACCAGAACCGCCAGCTTGAAACCGTACGGCTTGGCGCTGGCGGGCACGGTTTCCACTTTTTCCGGAACATGCCGCCCGCGCACCGTGAAGACGGTCTGGCCAGGGCGCAGGAATAGGGCCGTTGTCTGGATCGCCGCCGCCACCAACCCGCCGGGGTTGTTGCGCAAGTCCAGCACCAAGCCTGTCAGCCGGTCTCCGCCGAGCTTCTCGATGGCGTCCTTAATGCCCTGCGCGGTGTTCTCATCGAAGCTGGAGACGCGTATATACCCCACGCCGGCGCCGAGCGGGAACGCGCGCTCCACGCTCGGCGATTCCATCTCGGCCGGGATCAGCGTGAGGTCGAGGATGTGCGTCGATCCCGCCCTGCGCACCGCCAGCCGCGCCGGCCGCTGGCGCGATTCCGACAACAGTTCGGCCAACTGGTCCAGGTCGAGCTGTGCGATCACATAGCCGTTCACGGCCAGAATTTCGTCCCCTGGCGAAAGCCCCGCTCTGGCCGACGGCGTGCCTGGCAGCGTCTGCAGCACGATCACGCGGCCCGGAATCAGCGACACCACGCTACCGAATCCCTTTTGCGTGGACGCTTCCATCTTCTTAAGCTGGTCGAACTGGCCGGGATCGAAGAACACCGAGTGCGGATCGAGCACATGCAGCAGGCCGGGGATGGCGCCCTGATAAAACGCCTGCTCCGAAGCCACCGGATCGGCGGCGTTGGTTTCCAGTGTTGCGTAAGCGGAGATGAGGGATTTGATTTGCGAATCGAGGCCGTCCGCGGCGCAGAGCGCCAGCGCGGCCGCGAAGAAAGCTGCCGTGAGACGAACCATCAAGCGGGCCAAACTCGGGCGATGTTGGCCGTTTCCACGCGCATGGTTGACCGGATTGTGGGAAGGGCCGTCATCGAACTCGCTCCGATTCCTATTCTATCGCGTGAAGCGCGTGGCCTTCCGCTGGCGCTGGCGGTCGATCGCCAGTTCGATCAGCCGGTCGAGCAACGCCGGAAACGGCAATCCACTATGCTCCCACATCTTCGGGTACATGCTGATGGAAGTGAAGCCGGGAATGGTGTTGATCTCGTTGATGTAGAGTTTGCCGGTGGAATTCTCGAGCAGAAAATCCACACGCGCCATGCCTTCGCACTCGACCGCCCGATAGCACTCGACAGCCAGCCGGCGCAGCTCGGCCGTGGTCGCGGGAGGCACATCGGCCGGCACCTGGGTGCCGGCCAGATCCAGCGTGTACTTGTCGTCGTAGTCGTAAAACTCGCGCGAGGGCAGAATCTCGCACGGCACGGACGCGGCCGGCGCCTCGTTGCCGAGCACGGCGCACTCCAGCTCGCGGCCCGCGATGCCGCGCTCCACGATCACCTTGCGATCGAACTCGGCCGCCAGGGCGAACGCCGCTTCCAGCTCGCGCGCGTTGTGCGCCTTGGAAATCCCCACCGACGAGCCCAGGTTGGCCGGCTTCACGAACACCGGGAAAGGCAGCGCGGCGCAAGCCTCCACCACGTTGGCCGTGCCACGCCGCAGCGAGACAAAGTCGACAACCGGCAACATTCGTTCCATACAGACACGTTTGGTCATCTCCTTATCCATGGAGACGGCGGAGCCGAGCACGCCCGCGCCCACGTAGGCGAGGCCGGCCAATTCGAACAGCCCCTGCACGGTGCCATCCTCGCCGAAGGTGCCATGCAGCACCGGAAAGACCACGTCGATTTCCGGCTGCGCCTCCGGCTCGGGCAGGATGGGCCGCGGCGACCACTTACCGTCCCTACCGATAAAGTATTCCGAAACCTCGTACTTATCCCGATCCAGGCCAGCCGTCACGGCACGCGCGGAGCGCACCGAGATCTCATGTTCCCCACTGCGCCCGCCGTAGACGACCGCTACCCGCAGCTTCATAGGATGCGTTTTCCCATTCCCGACATGATCAACTCCACCGCCAGATCGGCCGTACGATTGACTTCGTCGATCACCGGATTCACTTCCACGACCTCCATTGAAACCATCTTCCCCGAATCACAGATCATTTCCAGTGCCAAATGCGCTTCCCGGTAGGTAGCGCCACCGCGGACCGGCGTGCCGACGCCCGGCGCGTGCTGCGGATCGACGAAATCCATGTCGAGCGAAAGGTGGAAACCGTCGGTGCCTTCCGCGGCCGCGCGAATCGCCTCTTCCATCACGGTGCGCAGGCCGCGTTCGTCGATGTCGCGCATGGTGAAAGCACGCACGCCGGAATCGCGCACGTTGGAACGTTCCAGTCGATCCACATCGCGCAGCCCCACGATGGCCGCGTGAGCGGGAGCGACCTTGGGGTGAAAGCCGAACAGTTCCACCAGCTCCGGCGCGCCGCGGCCCAGGATTGCCGCCAGCGGCATCCCGTGCACATTGCCGCTGGGGCTGGAGCCGGGCGTGTTCATGTCGGCGTGCGCATCCAGCCAAATCAGCCCGACCGTGCGCCCGTGGCGGCGAAAGTGCCGTGCTACGCCGCTCATCGTTCCCACCGCGACGGAGTGGTCGCCGCCCAACACCAGCGGCAGCCGGCCGGCTTCCAGCGCTTCGACCACGCGGTTGCCCAGCCGCTCGCATGCGGCGGCGATTTGCGCCAGGTACTTGGCGTGCGCGTCGCCTTCGGCGCAGCTTTCCGCCTGCTCCACCTCGATGTTGCCGAGGTCTTCGACCTCGTAACCGAGCGCCGCCACGCGCGCGTTCAGATTAGCCACGCGCAGCGCCGAGGGCCCCATGTCCACGCCGCGCCGTCCCTGTCCCAGATCGAGCGGCGCACCGATCACAGCGATGTGCGAATGTCGCATGGCAAAGACCTCCGGCGCGCTACGCGTTCTCCAGCCGATCGAAGACTCGCAGGATGGTATCTATCGGGCGGGCGATCGCCGGCTGTTCTTTCAGTTCGAGCACCAAAGGAAACTGCCCGGCCGGTTCGCGGAATAACTTCATGGTCCGTTTCCAGTCCACGGTTCCGCCATCGCTCTCGAGCGGGAACAGGTGCTGGTCGGTCTTGCCATCGTTGTCGTGTACGTGGGTGGAGCGAATACGCGGCTTCATCAGCCGGAAGGCCGTTTCCACGCCTTCGTTCAGATTGGCGTGACCGGTATCGAACACGTAGTTCAGCCCGATATGGGTCATCTCCTCGAAGAGCAGCAGGCGTTCCGCGCTGGACAGCTCGTTGGGAATATTCTCGAGCAGGATGTCCACGCCGCGCTGGCGGGCGAACATGTTCAGCTCCTCGAGCGCCGCGAAGGCCGCATCGAATTTGCGCAGGTCGAACTCCTCGCCGCCGACGCCGATGTGCTGGATCAGGTAGCGGAACGGAATCGTCTCGGCGATTTCCAGTGCGCGCTTGATTTCATCCACCATGCCGAGGCGCGTGCCCTTCACCGGCTCGGTAATCGAGATCACCGCGTGCGGACCGGAGCGGCCCCAGATCTCGTCGGTGTACATGGGCGAGTGCAGTGAGTGAACCTTCAATTCGGAGTCGCTGAACCAATGGCCGAGTTCGGTGATCTGCGCCTTGTCGCGATAGTCCAGGTGCTGCCGCGCGCAGAATATCTCGACCGCCGGAATGCCGGCCTGCTCGATGCGTTGCAGCGTCGAGCTGGTCAGCCGGTGGTTGACAAACACGTGCGTCGAAAGTACATGGTCCATAGTTTCCGTTCAGCCCCAGTTGCCGCCAGTCTCCAGCACGACCGCGCGGGGCCCGACAGCGACCGGCCGGCGCGCCGCATCAAGCTAGATTTTAGCGTGTATCGCGAGCGGGAACAGCCGATACCGGAAAGCGAGCCTCGCCGCGGCCATTTTGCCACACGAGCAAGTGGCCCGCGCCAGCAACTGCGACGTTCGATTCGCGCGGCGCCTAAGGCTAAAGCCTCAGCCGTATCGCGCCGATCTCTTAGTACGGGAGCTCGATGCCAGCGAACCAAGCCTTATTCACGAAAGCGGCCCGGCGGCATGTCGCGCGTTTGGCAAGGGTGGTCGCACCGGCCGCGGCGGGGTTGGAGCGGAAGTTCCTGGCGCTGCTCCGCAAACGGCGCTATGGCGCCGTGGAGCGGCGGGCCCTATTGGCCATCTCGCCCTGCGCGGCGGCGCGGTTGGGATCGATCGAGAAGTTCCTCGAACAAGTGGATTACTACGGCCGGCGCCTGGCCAAATGCAACCTCTCTCCAGACGTAGCCGGCGAAGTGTTGCGGCGTTTCGACGAGATGCTGGGGCCTCTCCTACAGGGCAGATTCGGCCCCTCGCTCGAACAACTGCAATGGGCCACGCTGCTGGCGATTGAGCGGGCCTATTACCGCGTGCGCGAGGCGGAAAACCAGGCGTTGTTCGGCATCTATCGCGCCGGAGCGGAGGCCGGCGATTCCGGGGAGTTATCCCACCGCCTGGTGCGCCTCCTGACGCGCGCCCTGCGCGCCCGCGCCGGAGGCTTGTTAATCAGGGAGGGCGAGCTGGAAGGGGAACTGCGCCAACCGTTGTACATCGAGCAAGACACGCCCAAGGAACGATGGATTGCCGGTTCCGCGTTGCACGGGCGGTTCGCGTGCTATTGGTCATACCCGCTGAACGGGTCGGCGGCGATGCAATTCGGCTTCCCGGTTCCGTATCCCTGGCTGCCGCGCGAGTTGGAGTTGCTGGAGGCGGCGGCGGAGCACTTTCGCAAAGCCACCGAGCGTGCGCGCCTGCTGGAGGAGGTGGAGCGGCTGGCGGCCGCCGCGCGCCAGGCCGAAGACGACGAGCGGCGGCGCATCGGCCGCGAGCTACACGATGAAACCGGGCAATCGCTGCTATCGCTGCGGCTGCAACTGGAAATGATGGAGCGCGAAGCGGATGCGCCCATGCGGGCGCGGCTGCGGAGCGCCCGTGGCGTGCTCGAACAGACGGTCGTCGAGCTGCGGCGGATCATTGCCGCGCTCAGCCCCGCCGTGCTGGAGCGGCTGGGCCTGGAGCGGGCGTTGCGCCTGTTGGCCGACCGGTTTGGCAGGAATTTCCCGGCCGGCATTCGCGTCCGCATTTCCGGGCGCCTGGACGATGTGCCGCCCTCTCTACAGCAGGTGATCTACCGGGTCGCCCAGGAGGCCTTACAAAACGCGGCCAAACATTCCCAGGCAAGTCTCATAAAACTTTCCGTAATGCGAACCGATAAGGTCATCAGAACGCGCATTTCGGATAACGGCCTGGGTTTTCAGGTCGGCGCCACGGCGGCGAAGCCGATGTCATTCGGTTTGGCAGGCATGCGGGAGCGCGCGGCGCTCCTGGGCGGCAAGCTCGCTGTGCGCAGTGCGCGCAATCAGGGAACGACGGTGATATTGGAGCTGCCGCCGGCCTCGGCCTAGGAAAACGAAATGTCTAAGATTCGGGTATTAATCACAGACGACCATGCAATGTTCCGGCAAGGAGTGCGCACCCTGCTCACCGCGGAACCGGACCTGGAAGTCGCCGGAGAAGCCAGGGACGCGGCCGAAGCGGTCAACCTGAGCCGGCAGAGCCGGCCCGACGTGGTGTTGATGGATATCGGCATGACGGGGATGAGCAGCTTCGAGGCCACTCGCGTGATTCGCAAGGAGCGGCCGGAAACGCGCGTGGTGTTTCTCTCGATGTACGACGACGACGAATACCTGGCCGAGTGCGTCTCCATCGGAGCCAGCGGTTATATCCTCAAGGAGAGTCCGGCCGAGCAGTTATTGACGGCTATCCGCGAGGTGCACCGCGGCGGTAGTTATCTCAGCCCGCGCCTGCTTACCCGCCTGGTGGACGATTTTCGCACGCAAGGGCGCGAGCCCATACGCCAACCGCGATTCGGCACGCTCACCAAACGCGAACGCGAGATCCTCAAGATGCTCGCCGAAGGTCAATCCGTCAAGGAGATCGCCACAACCTTCGAGCTGAGCGTCAAGACCGTCGAGGCCCACAAGTTCAACCTGATGCGCAAGCTGGATATTCACAATAAGGCCCAACTTGTGCAGTACGCTATCCAGAAAAAGATCATCCGCCTCTCCGAACCTATGGTGAACTGACCGTTTCCATACATCGGCGCAGAAGTGGCGGAGCACGCCTCAAATCGAAAACGCCGTGGTGGTGTGTGTTGGCAGGGTAGGCGATCGGCTCGCGGCGCCCGTTTCCCTCAGCGGGGTTCGACTGCTGCTGCGCGAATCGCCACGTTCGGGACTCCAGCGCCAATCGGCCGTCGTGCGAGCCCGGTAACGCCGGCGGCGGTTGGAAACGAATTCCCAGCCAGGCTCAGCCACCAAGGAATGGCGAGTGCGAATGGTCGCCTGGCGGCCCGGGCCGATGGTGCTCAGCGCAGTTTCGGCGACTCGAACACGAAACCAGAATCGTCGAGCGTGGTCCAGATGGCGCGCCGGTAGGCCACAATGGCTTTCTGATAATTCACGTAGGCGTTTACCAGCGAATTCTCCACCGTGGCCAGTTGGCTCTGCGCGGTGAGCAATTCGAAGGCGGTCACCGTGCCGAGCTGGTATTTCATCTGTTCGGCATCCACGTTCTGCTGCGACAGATCGCGCGAGACCCTGGCCGCTTCCACCGATGCCTGTGCCAGATTGAGCTGGCTGTTGGCAGTCTCTACGTCGAGAATCACCTGCTGCTCGATCTGCCGCAGGTTATAGCGGTCGCGCACGCGGTTCACCAGCGCATCCGTCAGGCTAGCCTGCGCCGCGCTGCTGCGGACTGGAATTCCCAAGGTCAAGCTAAAGCCGTAATAGGGCGAGGAAAAAGCAAAAAGCTGATTCAGCGAATCGCCCAAGCCACCGGCCACAAAGGAGGTTGTTCCGCTTCCCAGCCCCTGCAAGACGACGGGTTGCTGGTCGCCGCCCAACCCATTGCTGCCCGCTTGCAGACTCAGGTCCAGCCGGGGAGTCATCTGGTCGCGGGCCACTTTCGCATTCAGATCGTCGACCCCGATGCGGCGGCCCGCCGCGCTCAGTTCCGGCCGGTCGCGCCGCGCTTTGGCCAAAGCCTCCTCGAGCGGCAGCGCGTGAAACCCAACGGGCATCTCCGCCGGATCGTCTTCCAAGACGATCTCCATCCCCAGCGTGTTTGGCTTCAAGTCCGCGCCGATCGATTGGCGCAAACCGTCCAGGGCCTGCCGATAAGCGTAGCGGGCCTGAATCAGATCCAGCTTGCGCTGCGCCACCTGCGACTCCGATTGCAGGATGTCCAGTTTCGACAGTGCACCCAGCTCGAGCGCCTGGCGGTCCCGTTCGTAGGATTTTTGTGCGAGCTCGAGCGACTGCTCCGCGACGCGGATGCTCTCCCGCACCCGAACGGCCTCCCAATACTGCCCCGCCGCATTGGCGATCACGGTAGCGATTTGGGCCTGGCTCTGTTCGGTGACGATGCGAAACTGCGTGCGAGCCACCATCAGGGGCGCGCGCAGTTGCAGGTTGCCGCGATTCTGCAGCAAGGGCTGCGTCACGGTAAAGCTGAGGCCGGTGGCCACGCTCGGGTTGAAGAAATTGTATTCGCTGTTAGACGATGCGCGGGTCGCGTTAAAACCGGCCGTCACCGTTGGACCGGCGCCGAACACCTGGCTGTAAGATGCCGTCGAGGTCTGCGTCAAATCGTTGAGCGTGGAAGCTCCGCTGGTCTGGCTTGCCTCCTGCTGGATGGTGCGCTGCGCGTTGAATTGCAGCAGCAATTGCGGATCGAAAGGCGCTTTGGCACCGGTCACCGCGTCGGCCGCGGTATACACATCCAGTTGGGTCAGGCGGATGCCGGTGGAGTTATTCAGCACCAAGGCCAGAAACGCTTTCAGGTTGAGCACCAGTTTGCCGTTCTGAATGCGCCGATCGAAGCCCTCCACATCGCGCTCGATCACGGTATCCGGATGAAACCGGCGTTCGAAGCTTCCCACCAGGGGAAACGAATCGCACCACGCCATGCGCGCCGCGCCGGCCGCCGCGAGCAGCGCCAGGCATCGCCAGACGACCCTACTCATAACGCAAGGCCTCGATCGGATCGATCCGCGACGCCTTCAACGCCGGATAGATCCCAAACACCACGCCCACGCCTACGGACACGCCGAACGCAACCAGAATCGAAGAGCTGGTGACGATCGTCTTCCAATCCGCCGCGCGGGCGATGAACCACGAAAGGAAGTAACCGAAACCGATGCCGAGCATTCCGCCGGCGAACGAAATCAGCACCGACTCCAGCAGAAACTGGCGCATGATGTCGCTTCTGCGCGCGCCCGTGGCGCGACGAATCCCGATCTCTCGCGTTCTTTCCAGCACCGTGGCCAGCACGATGTTCATGATGCCTATTCCTCCTACAAGCAATGAAATCGCAGCGATCGCCACCATCACGTAGGTGAAGATGACCTGTGCCCGCTGCTGTTCCGCCAGCAGTTCCGCCGGGATCGTCACCGAAAAATCCTGAGTTCCGCGATGCGTCGAATTCAGAATCGCCGTCACCACTTTGGCAGCCTGCACGCTGTCGGCTCCAGTCTTCAACTGAACGTCCACCCCGTCCAGAGGATCGCGCAAATAGCCGGTGAGATCCCAGAAGCGATATAGAAACGAGCCGATGGGAACATAGATCCGGTTGTTTACATCGCTGCCACTGGCGGCCAGGTTTTGCGACCCGGACGCTGCCTGCGCGCGCAGCACGCCCACCACGCGCAGCCACGTATCCTCCACTTTGATGTATTTGCCCACCGCGGGCTCGTAGCCCAACATGGCGGTCTTGGCGGTTTCGCCGAGGACGCAAACGGCGGCACTCGCCCGCTCGTCGGCTTCGCCGAACGCCGACCCCTCCGCCAACGTCCAGTTGTGAATCTGCGCAAACGACGGGCGCACGCCATAGAGCCAGGGAGCCTCGCCCACCGGCTTGGGGAGCAACCGGGACGGATGCATCGTCTTGCGCGGCGACAACAGGTTCCTCGAATCCAGATTGGCCTCGATGATCCGCACGTCGCGTTCGTTCAGCCCTTGCGACGACCTGCGCCGCTGCTGCAACTCCGCGTCGCTGGTGGAGGGAATCGAGTCGATCAGCAGATTGCGCACGCCGAGTTGCTCGATGAACCGCAGCGATTCGTCGCGCGCACCGGCGCCGATGGCGAGCATTCCGATCACCGCGCCGACGCCGAAAATCATGCCCAGCGCCGTCAACAGTGTGCGGGTCTTCTGACTGGCCAGGTTCCCCGCGGCCAGAGCAAGATCGGAACCGTAGCGCCTCAAAAAGCCTGCCGGGACGAATCGGGCTTCCTCCGCCACGGACGCGACTCTCATCGCCATTCGCTCATCCTCGGCTCCTCATTGCGGCAGTGGCGCAGCCGTCCCGGCCGCCTTTTTCTGCGGCGCCTGTTCGGGGTTCGCAAGCGCCACCACCTGGCCTTCGCGCAAACCCTCCACCACCACCTGGCTCTCGCTGCGCCGCACCAGCTTCACGTCGCGCGGCGCGAAGCCCGCGCCGGAGGGAGTATAGACATACACCCGGCTGCCGCTTTCAAACAGCGCCTGGGCCGGAATCCAGAGCACGCCAGGCAACACGTCGGTGGTAATCACTATGCGCACGCTCATGCCGGGCCGCATTTCGGGAGCCGGATCGTCGAGCCGCATGCGGCATTCGAAATGCCGGTCCCATGACGAACCGCTGGTCCCGCCCAGGTCCACTACGTGCCCGTGAAACGCGCGTCCGGGAAGGGCTATCACCAATACATCCACCTTCTGGCCGAGCGCGAGATGTCCCCGATCCAATTCACCGATGGTGGCTGTGATCGCCCAATCGTGCAGATCCGGAATCTCGGCGATCGCCATGCCCGCCCGCACCGTGTCGCCCGGCTGGTAATCCGGCAGTGTCATGCCTTCCATGAAGAAGTTGCCCGAGCTGTTGCGCTTCAGCGCCACGTAGCCCGCGCCATGCGCCCGCAGCGTGAGCGCTTCCATGTTCTTCTTGGCCGTGGCCACCTCCACGTCGGCTTTGCCCACGCCCGCTTCCTCCACTTCCACCGCCGCCTGGTTGGTGGCCTTACGGCTCCCTATGTCCTGGCGGATCTGGTTCCAGCGGTCCCGGGCGGCCTGCAGTGCCAGGTCGTTCTGCCGCGCCTGAATGGCGGAGAGGATGGGGTTCTTGCGCACATCCAATTCCGCCAGGTGCACCTGATGTTCGGCGCTCGCGAGCGAGTACGTGTCCTCTTCCAACTGGGCCTGCGCCTGCGCCTTGGCCTGTTCCACCTTCAGCTTGGCCTCGGCCAGATCCGCTTCGGCCTCCTTCAACCGGTACTCCTGATCGGTCGAATCGAACTCGACCACCACATCGCCCGCCTTCACCACCTCGCCGGTCTTCCGTAGCGTGGTGATGTGCAGTTCGCCGCCGGTGGTCAGCGGCGCGCTCAGCACTTCGGAATTGCCGCCGCGCAGCTCGCCGCGCGCCGACACGGTCAGCGTCAGGTTGCCGCGCCGGACCCTGGTAGTCGGAACCGCCGTGTCCGCGGGCGGCTTGACCGCTTTGTACATGCGCTTGGCCTGCCACAGAATACCGCCACCGGCTGCCCCGAGCAGAGCCGCGATCGACACCGCCTTCGCGATGCCGCGCAACAGCCGCCCGTTGCGCTGCGGGCGAAGACCGCCCGCCGGCGACGCCGCAGTTGGCGCAACGCCGGCGCTCAATTCCTGCCTCCGTTGCGCGGCGGTTCGACCAGAGTCACCATGCTGCCCGCGGCCAGGCCCTTCACGGCGACCTCGTCCGGGTTGCGCGCTTCCACCGTGACTGGTTGCGCCCGGTAGCCGCGTCCGGCCGCGACATACACGATGGCGTGGCCTTTATCGGTGAACAGTGCGTTGGCCGGGACGCTGACCGCGTCCGCAATGCGCGCCGTAATCACGTCCGCGCTGGCGTTCATACCGGTCCGCAGTTGCGCACCTGGATCGGTCAGCGCGATATAGGCCTTGAAACTGCGCGAAGGCGGCCAGTCGAAACTCTGCTCGGTGAGCGGCGAAACTCCCGCCAACGTTCCGGTCCACGTCTTCTCCGGCAGGGCGTCGATCTTGACGATCCCCGCATCGCCGGCCGTTATCCGGCCGCGGTCCACTTCGTCGATCTTGGCCTCTACCCGAATCGTCGAAAGGTCCGGAACCTGGGCAATCACCGCGCCGGGGTACACACGGTCGCCCACCTTGTACGGCTGTGCGTTGAGCCAGCCTTGCGACGTGTTGGACAAATAGCTAATCACACCGCGCTGCGGAGTCCTGACCTCCATCAGCGCCACCTGGTGGTTGGCGATATCCAGTTCCGTCTCCTCCTGCTGGCGCAGCCTGGTCAGCGAAGCGATCTTGGCCTCGTCGGACTTCTGGTGCAGTTCCACGGTGGCCTTCTCGGCACGCAGTTTTTCTTCCGCCACACGCGCGTCGATCTTGCTCTCTTCGCCCTGAATCTCGCTCACGATGGCCTGCTGCGATGCCTCCAGCCGCGCCTTTTCCAGATCGTATTGGGATGTCGCCAGATCCAGCTTGTCCTGCTCCGCCGTGATGCGGGCTTGTGCCAGCGCCTGCTCGAGTTTGGCTTTCGCCTGGCGCAGCGCGGCGGTATGTTCCCGAATGGCTTGCTGGGCGGCGCTGGGATCGAAGCGGATCACCGTCTGGCCCTGGCTCACCGGACTGTTCGGCGGCGCCAGCCAGACAATCTGCAGATCGGCCACCCGCACAGGCGCGGCGAGCTGGACGGAGCGCTCCGCCGCCAACTCGCCGCGGCAGCGCACCAGCACGAGAAACTCTCCCCGGCGCGCCTTGGCCACGGGAAGATCTCCAGCCGCCTCCACCCCCCGCAGCTTCGACCATGCCACCAGCCCGGCCACGGCGAACAGCACCAGCGCGACGGCGAACCAACGCCATGCCTTGCCTGTGTGCCTCACTGGGCGCCCGCTTCCGGCGGAAAGATGTCCGCCGCCGCGCTCAGGTCGGGCAGCAGGTGGGGATCTTTGGAATCCAGCAGGTAGCGCGCCGAGAAGGTTTTCAGCGGGCTACCGAGCGCAGAGGCCGCTACCGGACTGGCCGAATCGAAACGGGCCGCGAAGGTAAGGGCGGGATACGCATCCAAGTGCACCACGGCCGTCGAACCCGGCTGCAATATCGCGCCATCGGCTTCATTCACGGAAAGCTGCAACACCATGCTGGCCGGATCGAAAATTCGCATCAGCGGATTCCCGGGATACAGTTGATCGCCCTCCTGTGCGTGGCCCATCGAGTTGTTCTTCCAAAAGTTGTCCAGCGAGACCATGCCGTCGATCGGCGCTCCCACGGTGAGCTTCTCCAGATCCCTCTGCAATCGCGCCAGGGTGAGCTTCTGCCGGTCGCGCTGTAACACCAAGACTCCCACGTCGGCGCGTTCGGCCGCATCGTGAAACTGGTTGGAGCGTAGCAAGCTCTTGACGTGCTCTTCGGCGTCGCGCAGTTTTTCGGCGTTCTTGAGCTGTTCCAATTCGCTCAGCACCGGTCCCTTGCGGATTTCCAGCTTGGCTTTTTCCAGATCCGCAGTGGCCTGCGCCATGTCGGTCGCACGCTTGGCGGCATTGCTGCGGCCTTCGGCCATCTTCTGTTCCACCTGATGGGACAGATCGTCGAATCTGGCTTGTGCGTCGCGTTGCGATTTGACTTGTGCCGTGCTGTCGAACTCGGCCACCAGATCCCCTTGATGGACCAAGCTCCCGTTGGAGACCAGTTTCACCAGCGTCATCGTGCCGCCCTGGCCACTGATGCGGGGGACCTGAACCATGGTCGTTCGCTGGGCCGCGATGGTGCCGGTCGTGCGCACTCCGCGCGGCTGGACAGGGGTCTCGGCGGCCGCGCTTTGGCCCGCCTCCGCTGGAGAATTCCCCGTCGCTTTGCTCGACCTGCATCCGATGCCCGCCAAGCTCACCGCCAGCAGTGCGGCCACAACTCTCGCGGATGATTTTGTCGCTGACATTCTGACTACCTGCTTAAGTTAACACTGAGACGAATGGGGAGAGCAATTCGTTGACCGGTTGCGTCGACTTTGTCAGGCAGCCTTCCGTGCGGCGAGGCACGGGAAATCCCGTCACACCTGGGCCACTTTCGCCTGGCGGGTTTCCGCAACCGACCCATGGCGGCGGTTCGGGGGCCTGCGGATCGCTGCCTTGGTGCGAGCGGGCGTGCCGCCGGACGCGGTGACGCCCGGTCCTCTACCCCGTTCGATGCATCGCCAGATTCACGTCCGCCAGTCCCGGCCCACAGAACGGGTTTCGCCCGGGGTTGCGGATGGCATTCCGGAACGGTACGGCCATGAGCGATTAGCGGGCCGGCGCGGCCGTCGACATTCGTATCTGCGAACCGTCCCCGGCATGGACGAGCCGAGGCGCCCGCTAGAGGACGGTGTTTTCCGCCTTCGGCAATTCGGTATCCGGTACGGAACGGCACATGTGGATCGCGAGTTTCTCGACGTTGTGCAAGGCAAAGACGGGAGTGTCCGCCTCGCGCGGCGTGCGTATGCGGAAGAAGTCGGCGTCGCGCACATCGTCCAGCACGAATGCCGGCCGCAGATCCGGCTTGGCAGCGACGATCTCGACGTCGTCGAAGCGGATGCCGGTGGCGTGGCGGACATAGAAGCCGTGCGACGGCATGTGGCCGAACTGGCCCGGCTCCGGATAGGCTTTCTCCATTTCCTTCGGCTGGCGCGCAGCTTCCTCTTTGGTGCCGCCGCCCTGGTGCCACACCTGCACGTGACTGATGGTGACATCCTCGATGTCGTGTCCAGGAATTCCGCTGATGATGGAGCCCAGTCCGGGAACGCAGTTGGAACAGACCAGGTTGCTGATGACGACGCGCTTCAGGGTGCCCACGGGTGTGCCGGCCGGCCCGCGCATGCGAGCGCCCAGGCGGAGGAAGATCGGCGCACTGACGATGTCCCGCATCGAGATGTTCGTGATGGTGACGTCTTCGAGCAGCGCGCCATCCACGGATTCCAGGGCCAGCCCCTGACACCCCTCGAAGACGCAGTTGGATATGGTGATGTTGCGGAAACCGCCGTTGGACTCGGTACCGAACTTGATTCGTCCGGTATGGGGAATATGGGCGTCCGGGTCAAAACGCTTGTAAGTGCCGTCGAGCAGCGTGCCTTCCTCGAAGCAGCCGCTCACATAGCAGTTAGTAATGGTGACAAACTCGGTAGGTTTGGCCCAACCCAGTGCATAACAGCTCTTCAAACAGATACCGTCATCCCAGGGCGAGTTGACATAACAGTTAGAGATGCGCACGTTGCGGCAGCAATCGACATCCATGCCGTCGCGGTTGGTGTCGATGCGCAGGTTGTCGATGGTGAGGTTATCGACGCCGGTGGCGAGTATCCCGAAGTGGCCGCCGTGGAGAATGGCGAAATCGCGCAGAATCACGTTGTGGCAGTTCTTCAGAGCGATGGCCTTGTTGCCCACTCCTGGATGTTCGGCAACCGGTCCCGGACCGTATCCCTTGCTGAGTCCCTTGCCCCAGATGAGTCCGGGGCCGAGGATCGCCAGGTCATGAATCGCCTCGCCCCAAAACAGGCTGTTGTGCCAATGGGCGTGGCCGTAGTCCTGGTAGTCGGGCCAGTTGTTGGGCTCGGCGAGGTCATAGCCGCCGCTCTCTCCAGGCGCGGCGGGATCGGCCGCCACGACGGTCGAACCCTGGTCGAGATATAGATCGACGTTGCTCATGAGATGAATCGAGCGGCACAGGTAGCTGCCGGCGGGGAAGTGAACCGTGCCGCCTCCCGCCGCGGCCGCGGCGCCGATGGCCTTGTTGACAGCCTCGGTATCGAGCGACTTGCCATCGCCCGCCGCCCCAAACGCCCGTACGTTGAATGTCCCCGGTTTTGTTTCCGCCACGGCCGCCATGGCAGTGCCCTGGCCCGCCCGAGCGGCGAGCGCGGTGCCGGCCAAGCCCGTCCCGGCACCCTTCAGAAACTCCCGGCGCAATTTGTTTTCAGTGAACATAGAGTTTTCTCCCGATACGCGAAAACAGAGTGTAACCAGATCCACGCCCAACCGGCACCGCATTCTCACTAAACCGATCGTTGAGAATTACTGACGCTGCACGGGCGTCGAAACATGTCCACGACTCGTGCCGCCGGGCGCAGCAACGGGAATTCCATGCGGCGCTGGCGCCGGCCGCCGACCCGCGCTATGCTGCAAGCTTGACACCGACACTGGACCTGCCCCACGCGGCAGTGGCCTTTGGCGTGGCGTTTCTGGCCGGGGCCATCAACTCGGTGGCTGGCGGCGGCACGCTGGTCTCGTTCCCAGCCTTGATCTGGCTGGGCCTCAACTCGGTGACGGCCAACGCCACTAACACGGTCGCCATCTGGCCCGGAACGGTGAGCAGCGCCTGGGCTTACCGGCGGGAAATCCGCTCGGCCGACGCGCGCTTTCTGGCCATGATCCTGCCAAGTTTGTTGGGCGGCTTCAGCGGCGCAGTGCTGCTGCGCTATACGCCTACCGCGATGTTCGATTCGATGGTACCGTTCCTGATCCTGTTCGCCACCCTGCTGTTCCTGGTGCAGGAGCCAATACAGAGGATGCTCCGGACCGCCGATGCCGAGGCGCACCGCTCGACCCGCTGGCTGGCCGGCGGCATGCTGTTCCAATTGTGCGTGGGTTTGTATGGCGGCTATTTCGGAGCTGGAATCGGCATCCTAATGCTGGCGGCGCTCGGCATCCTCGGCTTGCAAGACATTCACGAAATGAACAGCCTGAAGGTGATTTTCGGCGGCGCGGTGAACGGCATCGCGGCTGTCTATTTCATCTGGGCGCGCATGGTGTATTGGCCGTACGTGCTGCTGATGGCCATCGCCGCCATCCTGGGCGGCTACCTCGGCGCCGGCACCGCGCGGCGCATGGGGCAGCGGGCGGTGCGCCGCATCGTAATCGCGATCGGCATCGGCATGGCGCTTTCCCTGTTCATCCGGAGATAGCGGGGCGGGAAAACCGCCTCTTTTGATACGGGCAAGCTACAGCATGCCCCACCCGGGTACACGGTATTGGTGAGGAGTGCTTTAGCTTGCCCGATTTCTTTTTCGGGTTGACAATTTCCATAATTCTGCTATTGTCGAAATATGGACAGAGCGAAAACCAGCGCCGAACAGGTTGTGCGATATGCCGACATGTTTTCGGCGATGGGCACCGAGCCGCGGCTGCGGATCATGCGACTGCTGCTGTCGGCGCACCCGGACGGAATGGTAGCCGGCGATATCCAGAGCGAATTGGGCATCCCCAATTCCACGCTGTCGCATCACCTGGAAAAGCTCAAGAGCGAGGACTTGGTGAAGGTGCGGCGAGAGAGCACGTTCCTCTGGTACACGGCAAACACGGCGACCTTGCGCGAACTGCTCGGTTTCCTTTATGCGGAATGCTGCACGCGCAACCGGGCCGTCAAGCCGTACGAAGTCATACAGTTTTGCAAATAGGAGCAATCATGAGCGCATCGAATATCAAGGAAGTCGTCAAGGAAAAGTACGGACTGGCCGCGTTGCGCGCGGTGGCGGGCGGCAGCTCGTGCTGCGGGTCGGCGCCCTCGTCGGAGGGCTGTTGCGATCCCATCACGTCGTCGCTCTATGACGGCAGTCAGACCGGGCAGGTGCCGAAAGAGGCGGTGCTAGCTTCGCTCGGCTGCGGCAATCCGACGGCGCTGGCGCGACTGAGCCCGGGCGAGACGGTGCTCGATCTCGGCTCGGGCGGCGGCATCGACGTACTGCTGTCGGCCCGGCGGGTGGGTCCGTCGGGCAAAGCCTACGGCCTCGACATGACGGACGAGATGCTCGCGCTGGCGCGGGAGAATCAGAAGAAGGCGGGCATCGAGAACGCCGAGTTCCTCAAGGGCGAGATTGAAAACATCCCGCTGCCCGACAATTCGGTGGATGTCATCATCTCGAATTGCGTGGTAAACCTTTCGGCCGACAAGGACCGCGTGATGCGTGAGAGCTTTCGCGTGCTGAAGCCCGGCGGCCGGTTCGCGGTTTCCGACGTGGTGGTGGCTGGCGACGTGCCGGACGAAGTGCGCCAGAGCGTCGAGCTGTGGATCGGATGTATTGCCGGCGCGCTGCGCAACGACGAATACGCGGCCAAACTGGCTCGGGCCGGCTTCGAGGACATAGGCGTGGAGCCGACACGCGTGTACGACGTGGAAGACGCGCGCCAATTCCTGGCCGGACAAGGGTTCGACGTGGATGCGCTGGCGCCGCAGGTGGCCGGCAAATTCATGAGCGCTTTCATTCGCGCGCGGAAACCGCAAGGCGGCCGCATCGCGTGATTCCGCACCCCGCCAGGAAACTCCCTGGTAGAATGGTCGCGTGCTGCCGAAGGCGCCGAAAGAGGAATACTCGCGAGCCGATGTGCTGCGCCAATTCGGCATTACCGAGCGCCAGTTGCGAAGCTGGGAGCGCCAGAAACTGATCGCGGCATCCCAGACCTATTCCTTTTCCGACCTGATCGCCATCCAGACCATCGTCAAGTTGCGCGAGAACCGCATCCAGCCCAGGCAGATCGGCCGCGCGCTCGAGTCGCTGCGCCGCAAGCTGGCGGTCGAGCAGCCGCTCACCGAACTGCGCATCGTTTCCGACGGGCGCAAGATCGCGGTGCGCATCGCCGGGCAGAAGATGGAGGCCATCAGCGGGCAGATTCTGCTGGACTTCGAGACCTCCGTATTGGGGGGTGTGGCGGCGTTCCCCGACCGCAAGCCCGCCGGCGGCAGGCTGCGCGAGGCGGAGGCCTGGTTCCAGCAAGGGCTCGACCTGGAAGAGTGCGGCGCTCCGGTCGAGGAAGCCATTGCGGCTTACCTGAAGGCGCTGGAACTCAACCCAGGGGCGGCCGGCGCGCTGGTGAACCTGGGCACCATCTATTACCGAAAGCGCAACTTCATCGACGCCGAAACTTACTACCGCGAAGCTATCGAGGCCGACCCGAGTTACCCGCTGGCACAGTTCAACATCGGTAATCTTTACGACGAGCTGGGGCGGCTCGCCGACGCGCAGGAGCACTACAAGATGGCGCTGGAGCTGAATCCGCAGTACGCCGACGCCCACTTCAACCTGGCCCTGCTGTGCGAGCGCCAGGGCGACAACCTGAAAGCCGTGTACCACTGGAAGAACTATTTGCGGCTGGATCGCGGCGGCGAGTGGGCCGAGATCGCCCGCCGCCAGCTCGACCGCTTGCGCCACGTCACGCTGGTGCATTCGCGGCCGTGAGGAACAGTGGTAGGACAGGCCATCGGTTTTTGTGGCCTTCCGCCGGCAGCGACAGGCCACAAAAACCGATGGCCTGTCCTACCTTTTTTCTTTTCCGCCGCTGTAGTAGAAGTGGCGCTGCCACGGTCTTTGTAGTATGGGCCGAGGAAGGTACAGATGACTGCAATAATCAACGCACACTGGCGCCTGGCCGCGGCGTGTGCGTTCGCGATGTTTCCGGTGGGCGCCACGGCGGCGAGCACGGCGCTTTCCTTTACCGCCCACTCATTGAATCTCGATCCGGGGGACTCGGTAAGGCTGTTAGCCTTGGACACGCAAGGCGACGCTTACCTGGCGGAACAGGTGACCGATTCCACGGGGACTAGCTGGGTTCAGGTAGTCAAGACGAATCCAACAGGGCAACTGGTCGCTTCCTACCGGTTTGGGAACCGTGGGTCGGCCAGCGGGATACAGGAATCGGCCAACGCGATCCTGGTCGATCCACAGGGTTCGGTGATCGTGGTTGGCTGGGGGAACGCGGCGGATTTTCCAACTGCCAGTTCCTATGGGCCGGCCACTTCCTCGGACGAAGTCGCCTTTGTGGTAAAGCTGGATTCGCAATTGACTGGGATCACCGCAGCAGCCGTGATCGGCGGGAGTCAGGCGACTGTCCCACAAACCTGGGCGAGCGCGGTCAGCGTCGATGCGGCCGGCAACATCTACGTCGGGGGTGGAACGTCGACTTTGGATTTTCCGACCAGCGCTGGCGCCTACCAGCAGACTGCCCCGAACTTCCCCATCAACGCGTTCCTCGTCGAGTTCGCGCCCGGTCTGAATAAGATCGTGTTCGCCACTTACTACGGGTTTGCCATCACCGCGCAGGCTGCGGACACCTTGGATTCCTTTGGTTTCTCGTCGCTGGCGGTGGATGCTGCCGGGGACATCGTCGGCCTCTGCGACTATTCCTATGGCTATCCCGAAGGCAGCTACCAGGGCCCGATTCCCGATGCGGCGGCGACGGCGACCATCGTGAAATTCGCTCCCGGTGGCGCAAGCGTGGTGTGGGCCGATACGTTGGCGGGGCTGGGGGAGTATTCGGAAAGCGCCACCTCGCTGGCGCTGAATTCGAGCGGGGACGTCGTCGTCGTGGGCGGCGGCACGGCCAGTTCGCCACCCGCGGGAGCGCTGCAATCCTGCGCAAGCGGCGCGGGCGGTTTCGTCGCCAAGCTCGCCGGGGCCAGCGGTGCGCTCGACTTTTTCACCAATTTCGGTTGTGCCAGCCGCGGCGTCTATTCGGTGACCATCGGCGCATCGGATACGATCTGGATCACTGGCCAAGCGGACTCCTCCTCGCTGCCGTTGGCGCCGGTTTCGTCCGGCTCCGGTTCCTCTTATGTGGCTGCGCTGGCGCGGGATGGATCTTCGGTCGAGGCGTGGTACGCGGCGGGCGGCATGTTTGGACAGGCGCTGGCATCGGCGCCGGCTGGTCCCGTGGTTTTGGGCACCGCTGGCTTTCTGATGTTGTCGAGCGTTTCAGGCGGCCCGTCGGTGTTGGGCGTGGCGAACGCAGCGGGCAGCGCGGCTTCCAGCGTAATTGCACCGGAGGAGTTGGTATCGTTTTACGGAACTGGCCTGGGGCCGGCGACGCCGCTAACCGTTCAGGTCGTGAACGGCGTGGTGCAGAATACGCTCGGCGGTTACCAGTTGTTATTCAATGGCGTGCCCGCGCCGCTGCTCTACATAGGCGCGAATCAGATTAACGCCGTCGTGCCATGGGAGGTATTGGGCGCCTATTCGGCGTCCGTCGCTTTGGTTACTCCAGCCGGCACGTTCCCCTTGGCCGATCTGTCCACGCGTCTTTCGGAGCCGGAAATCTTCCACGACCCAGTGTCCGGCTACGCCCTGGCGATCAATCAGGACGGAACGCTCAACTCACCGTCACACCCGGCGAATGCGGGCGAGATCGTTTCGATTTGGGGCAGCGGCTCCGGCGGGCCGATCTGCCCCGTTTGTAATGTCGACGGCGCGATCATTACGGCAGTCGACTTCGTCGACAACCCGGCGCTGCCGGTTTCCGTGATTGCAACCTACGGGCTTGCGGGGGGTGGGTTTGTTGGCTCCTGGTCGCTCGAAGTGGACTACGCCGGACCATCGCCCGATGAAGTGTCCGGCCTGTTGCAAGTCAATTTCCGGCTTCCACAGCCGTTACCTTTCGGAATTGGGCCGCCACAGGTGGAGTACAGCTCGCTGAACCTGAACCTCCAGGTCGGTACCGCGACCAGTTCGTTGGTGCCAGTTTACGTGGCGCCATAAGCGATCGCGTTCGCCGGCCGCGACCCGTAGTCGATTGGCGCGCCAACGCGGCGGGGGATTCTCCGTTATCCTAAAACTCTGGAGCCAAATTGAATCGCATTTTTCTTGCTATCCGCTCGTTTTTTAATTTGTTGTTTACTGGAACGCTCTCCGATGGTGCGCTGAACGAATTGCGTTTGACGCGGCGCGGCGCCGCTGTGCCGAAACCCGCTGCCGCACCGAAGGCCGCTCCGGCGGCAGCGCCGGCGCCTGCCGTGCGCGCGTCGGATGGAGCTGTGCAACTCCTCGCCGTCTTGCAGCGGGACGCGCGGCTGGTGGACTTTTTGATGGAGGACATTGCAGGGTACTCCGACGAGCAAGTGGGCACCGCCGTGCGCGAACTGCACGACCAATGCCGCGATTCGCTCGGCCGCTCAATCAAGCTCGAGCCGGTGATCGATGGCGTCGAGGGCACCTTCGCCAAAGCGCCTTCGGCGGATCCGAGCGTGGTCAAATTCATTGGCAACGTGCCTGCCAAGCCGCCCGCGGGCGGCACGCTGCGGCACAAAGGTTGGCGCGCGGGGAAGGTCGATCTGCCGGCACTGGCTGGAAGAGACGCCGCGGTGATCGCGCCGGCGGAAATCGAAATCGAGTAACAGACACGGTGGGGCAGGCGCTTTCGCCTGCCAGCGTCCGCGCGAAACCTGTAAGGTTGGCAGGCGGAAGCGCCTGCCCTACAAGTCGCCGCAATGATGCAACTGACTGCGGAGTCATAAGGTTTACTGAGCATCCCATGAAAGTCGGCATAGACCTCGGAACCACCAACTCGGCGCTGGCCTGGATCGACGAACGCGAGGCGGAAGACCGCGATTTTCCGCCGGTGCACGTTTTCGAAACGCCGC
>Ga0074045_10000479_pt1 | contig 38730 bp, 36 predicted proteins | sample BogForMeECP23OM2_FD_94442 | JGI IMG/M metagenome (GOLD analysis project Ga0074045, IMG submission 94442) | Bog forest soil microbial communities from Calvert Island, British Columbia, Canada - Bog Forest MetaG ECP23OM2 | ecosystem: Environmental > Terrestrial > Soil > Wetlands ...
CGCGACTCAAAGGAAGTCATAAGAGCAGACAGAGAAGCATTAGTTGTTCGCAGGAAAGATGGTTTCATCTGCCTCAATGCGGGTGTGGATAAATCCAACGTGGATGGAGATACAACCTATGCACGGCTGCCCGAGAACCCTGATAAATCAGCCGTGAAAATCAAGAAAGGAATCGAAGGGTTAACCGGCAAACAAGTTGCCGTGATCATTGCCGACACCTATAGCCGACCTCACCGAGTTGGACAAGTCGAATTCACGATCGGGTTAGCAGGACTGGAACCAATAATCGACTATCGCGGCCAAGAAGACCTATTCGGATATCAACTACACTACAAATACGTCTGTCTCGCAGACGAAATCGCCGCTGCCGCCGAACTCGTAATGGGCCAAGGCGTGGAAGGAACACCAGTGGCAATCGTCCGAGGTCTATCCAGAATGAAGCGGGTAAGCGCGACAGGACTGTCGAAGAAGCTCATACTCGGAAAAAAGCGAGACATTTTTCGCAACTCGACTTAATTGTACGGTTCGGAGCCAAGTGCCACGACACCATTAGCATGGCGTTAATTGCGCCGGTGGCGTGACTTTATCTATTTGGCTATGCGAGCTCACTCTAAAGCAGTGAGAGTGGATTTGCCATAAGCGACGAAACCATTGTGAAGGTCGAAACGTCGAACCGATGGTCTCTACCTTCGTTCAAGGACATATGGCAATATCGTGAATTAGGTTACTTTCTCGCTTGGAGAGACATCAGAGTACGATACAAGCAGACAGTGCTCGGCGCCGCCTGGGCAGTAATTCAACCATTCATGACAACGGTTGTTTTCAGCCTCTTTTTCGGGCTACTTGCCAAAGTTCCCTCCGAAGGCGTCCCGTATCCGATCTTCGCATACACCGCATTGGTTCCGTGGAGCTATTTCCAAAACACACTTACTCAAGTAAGCAACAGTATGGTACTCGGAAGAGACCTGATCGGGAAAGTATACTTCCCAAGAATCCTCATTCCGGTAGCGGCACTGCTCTCCGGTCTGCTCGACTTCGGTATCTCCTTTGCTGTACTACTGGTCCTCATGATTTACTACGGAATAGCGCCTACATTAAACGTGGTATTTTTGCCGATTCTGTTACTGTTCGCCATCATAACTTCTTTAGGAGTGGGATTGTGGCTCGCAACGTTAAATGTCATGTATCGTGACGTTGCATTCATCGCCCCATTCCTGGTACAGGTTTGGTTGTTCGCAACACCAATAGCCTACCCCAGCAGCCTCGTACCTGCACGATGGAGAATCTGGTACGGCATCAATCCAATGACCGGAGTTGTTGAAGGCTTTCGTTGGGCCATGCTTGGAACTGGAACAATATCATTGCCCACATTCGCAGTTTCAGGCATAATTTCTGTGCTCTTGCTTGTAACTGGACTGGTTTACTTCAAACATTACGAAAGAACTTTTGCGGATAGGATTTAACGAAACGATTCGCCCATGACAGTTCCAACGATTCGTGTTGAAAACCTAGGCAAGCTATACCAGATAGGAGAACGTGACAGCTACCGTACTCTGCGCGACACCATAGTGAGATCGTTCCAGAGATCACACCGCAAATCTGAAGAACACATCTGGGCGCTAAGAGATGTTTCATTTGACGTTTACGAAGGTGAGGTGGTTGGTTGTATCGGAGGCAACGGTGCCGGGAAGAGTACCCTTCTAAAATTACTGTCACGAATTACCGAACCGACGGAGGGCAGTTTTGAACTAAGAGGACGAGTTAGTTCACTGCTCGATATTGGCGTAGGATTTCATCCAGAACTCACTGGCCGAGAGAACATCTTCCTCAGCGGAGCAATTTTGGGGATGAAGAAACGTGAGATAACCAAGAAATTCAACGAGATCGTGAAATTTTCGGAACTCGAAAGATTCATCGACACACCAATCAAGCATTACTCAACAGGGATGTGGGTCCGTCTCGGGTTCGCTGTTGCAGCACACATGGAACCCGAAATCCTGCTGGTCGACGAAGTCCTCTCTGCCGGTGACGCTGCTTTCCAAAAGAAATGTCTTGGAAAAATCGACGAAGCCACTGGCCAAGGACGGACGGTCCTAATTGTCAGTCACAATCTCAAAGCCATAACAGACCTCTGCGAGAGATGCCTTTGGATTGATCATGGGCGCATCATCCGAAGCGGTGGCACTCAAGAAGTCATCGTAGCGTACCTAGAATCAACACAACCACAACGCACGAGTGGAAGGATCGAACCGGACATGCATGAGAACCCGAACGCAGACGCCCTATTCTGCCAAGTTACGATCGTAAACGCGACCGATCAGCATGTGACAAAAATTTTCTTTGGCGAAACTCTGAGGATAATGATTCAATTCGAAGTAGTGAGGCCAGTTAGTGAACTCCGTATTGCCGCAGGATTGGAGAGACATCAGGACGGGATAACCGTTGCAATGGTGCACAACAATGATGACCCCACGTCGACTCTTCATAATCTACAGCCGGGCGTATACTCGTTGCAAGTCGAAACGAAAATACCCCTTTCGCCGGGCGGGTATTCAATTAATCTGGAAGCGAAACCCGGTACAGGCATCCCGCGAGCTGGAAGGAACTGGGACGTGGTTCGCAGAGCAATCGATTTCAACGTTGAGGAATTCACCAAGCAAGGCGAAGGAGTTCCTAGCGTTGATGGCGTCATTAGGCCATCTTCAAAATGGAGGTTAACTGGAAAGGAGTCTCAGTAATCAACAGCGAACGCAAACCCTGTGTTAGTGGCGGAATTGGATTAGCGTTGGCTATGTGACGGTGAAAAGGGCCTGCGCATAATCCCCATTCGGATTTCCAGGAGTACCTGAAACGAGGATTAAGTATTGTCCGGGCGTAACGGTGCCCACAGTAAAGCTGCCATCTACCAAACCGCCTGGCAACACGGTGCATTTGTAACCGAGAATGAATCCCATCGACGGGCTTGTGACCGTACATCCCGTATCATCAGGGAGTAGCGAACCCGTAAGAGATACCTTTGTTCCAGCGGATCCGGATGATGGATTTAGTGTAATTGTCCCAGGGCCTCCAGCGAATTGGTTATTCCCGATTGACACTGCGTATGCGTATGGATGAAGACTACTAGCGGCCAATGCCAATGAGAGAGTGATGAAAACAATAGTGCATATCCGAAGTAAACTTCGCAAGTTTGATCGCTAGAAATAGGAAGTAACTCAAGTTAAACGATCTATACGTGGTGGAGTATAATGCCGGAAATGACTAGACGAATTATTGATTCTTGTATGCACTTTGTTGAGGATACAAACTCTAGAGGATAATTTTGTGAAAGCCAAGTCATGGTAATATTAGGCTTCGAAAGGCGTCGAATTACAGATTCGCCTCAAAGATTCCTGTTCTTCTAGTCGCTGTTGCTCGAGCAGCTATTGTCTTCACCATAGACGTGACCTTGGCATAGGAGCCAAGGTTTTGGAATTCGCGCATGACTCAGGATACTACGCAGATATTGCGGAGTCTTGGTACCCACTAACACAGCTCTACAGCAATGACATATGCTGTCTTAATTCGCCTAAGGTATGACTGGAGAACCCCTCTGCCGGCCGTGGTGGAACTGTCAAGTTGAATCAACAATCAATTTAATTCAAATGATGCACTCATGCGGCTGGTCGCGCCAAATGAAATCCAGTTCGGACTATGTTCCTGCGATCATATTCCTACTCACGTCAGGACTGCTCCTCCCATTTCTCTTCTTGTTATGGAAAACCGGTTCTAGGGATGCAGTGCAGGTTAGTGTATCAATCATGCTGGCAATAATAGCATCCCTGATATGCGGGGTCACAATACGCGAGACACGTTTTTACACCTATGCGATCGCGATAATAGGAATCGCACTAAGAGCCGCGAGCGTCATTTTTTCACCCGTCTCCAGTGACGTTCTCACGCTGAGCGCCAAAGGTGCAACCCTAATTGCTTCCGGCAAGAACCCCTATGAAGTTCTTTCATTATTCGCGTACCCGCCCTTGGAGCCTTTGTTTTACATTCCGTTCGCTGGACTTGATCTAAGATGGGTCGAATTCGGTTCAGGTTCGTTGATTGTACTCATACTCCTTGTAACTTCATTGAGAAGTAAGGACCAGTCCGCTTCTGCTCTCTATCTGGCCCTTTATTGTTTCAGCACGCTGATGGTATCATTCGTAGGAGTGTCTACGAATGACACATCGGCAGCGCTCTTTCCATTTCTAGGGATCTGGTTCATAATGTTCTCGTCTAGCAGGCGGAAATACGATTACGCTGGCCTGTTGTTGGGGCTTGGGTTGGCATTCAAACAGTTTGCAATTTTTCCGCTAATATTCGTAATTGGATTTCTGATCAAACGTAAAGGACCGTGGCTTAGAACGACCATTATTGCGAGCATCACTACTGTAGCCATTTCGTTACCATTCTTCCTCTGGAACCCTACCGATTTTCTTTTCGACGTCGTCATCTTTCACCTCGCCGTACGGATTACATCGCCTTACTATGTCATAGCTGCGTTGAATCCAGTGTTTCTGAGTCCGTTATTACTGGTCCTGCAGCTCTCACTCATGACGGTTCTTACAGTGTTCCTGTTATATCGAATTACAAATTGGGCTCAATGCCAATTGGCGTGGACAAGCGTATTCCTCGTCTCTCTAGTTCTGGGTAGATACTTTGCCCCGTCGTATTTCGCGTATATCATGCCGTTCTGGATTCTAGCAGGCATGAGTTCTCTTCCGCGGCAGCGACATCGTGTCGTGTAGTTCTAAAACTTTGGTCGAGGCTTGGTTATGATATGAAAATAAACCTTGACATGCCCGGTCTTATTAGTTCGATAACTAAGTAACCGACTTTTGCAGGCGGAACCCTGCGTCAATTAGCCGTTAACTCTCCGACAATCAAAAGGTTACAGAGATTTTCAGACAAATCCTGGCCATAATGTTGACATTGGAATATTTTGCATGGGTGACTTTTCTAACGGATGGTTTCATATAGAAATTAAGTAGGATGAAGTGAGCACCAGAAATCCTTTATGGATTCGAATGACCCCTATAATGGTTTGAATGAGATATGAGCGAATCTGACTCCGGTCAAGTACAGAAGGGTGAAGACGACAAGTACCTCGTCGATATCACCGTTCCTCCGAAGGCGATTGCAAGCCCGAAAGAGGCGTTGGAAGCCATCAAAGGATCAGTCAAGGGCAAGATGCTTGCGAAAATGAAAAAGGAAGCCGTGGATTGCCCAGTTAAACTGAAGATTGTTTCCTTCGTTGAATGCTTTACGTGTCCAAACTTCAATCGCAGAATACGTGGAAAGGTAGGCTGCCGAGGACTACCCCTCCCTCCCAAACCAACCTAAACTCCACAAAGGGCTCCCTGCGCTTCGAACGTGATGACGCGAGCGTAGGAGCTTACCGTATGCTTCGCTTAGTCTTAAATCTCCGTCTCTGACTTCGATCAATCGAGACCAATCGCTTGCCGACTGGTATTTCGACACTCATTCGTGACAAAAACATCTTCAGAATATCCATTGCAGTTATTTCATTCCTGAAACTGTTTCTCTCAGCAGTCGCTCCAGCGAGTTATGATCTGCGGGACGTGATCGACCTTCTAGGATCTAGTCGGCCTCCCATCGGACCGTGGATCTTCCTCTATCCGCCACTCTATCAGTTAACCGCAACGTCCACTCAACTTGTGACGTGGTATCTCGCTGCTCCATCAGCTATGAGCTTGAACATGCAACTCACGTCGCTGCTGTTCCGCCTGCCCATTTTTGGGCTTGACCTAGGCATTGCGGCAGCACTATACTATATCGTGAAAAAAGTGGCGTCGGTGTGTGATGCAAGGCTGGCGAGTTTGGTTTGGTTCATGAACCCATATTCATTCCTCAGCATGGAACTATTGGGCGTACCCGATGTTCTCGCGACGTTTTTTGTCGTAGTAGTTTTCGCCATGTTGATTCTACGCCGTCCCATCCTAAGCGGAGTATTTCTTGGATTGGGAATTTGGGTAAAACTATATCCAATCTTACTTCTCCCCACACTTTTGATATTCACGCACACTGACGGCGTCTCTCGCAGGGATAGATTTGCAGTCCTTTGTTTCAGTTTAATCGGTTTGTTTGGTTATCTGTCATGGGTAATCCCGTCCGGCACACAGTACCTAACGCAGTTCAGCCCCGTGACCCAACCAATGCCGGTGTTCATTGGCTCATACATCACTAACTCGTACGGTTTAGTCTTCATCATGATCCTATTTTATGGCCTGCTGGGTCTCTTCGCGAAGAAAACAAACAGCCCGATAGGACTCCTGCTTTCAACATTCCTTGTCTACTACGTAGTCTCGAATCCTTACCCTCAGTTTCTCACTTGGGCCATACCATTGATGGCACTTGACGTAGCAGTGAACCGTTCACGAGCACCAATCTTTGCCGCGTTCTGTGGTTTGGCATTCGCTCAATGGTTTCTGGTTTCATCGGCGCTTATCACTCCAAGCGGATACAGTCTTCTCATGATCCCGTTTGTAGGTAATCAACTACCTTGGTATTCAATCGCAATCGGCAATTTCCTCGACAGCCCGATCACCGGCGACCTAATAATTCCAATAGTCTCTTCAAGCTTCTACGCGGTAATTATTTTCTATGCAGTGGATCTAATGCGCGCCTGGTTTAGATTGAACTCGTGCGATGGCACAAAGTGAAGAGTTGAATGTTTCGAAACCCGTCGAAATGGCAGGTGATGCTTACTCTTGCAATTATCACCAAACTGCTTGTAATGGGCCTAGTTACGCCGTGGGGTGACCTGATCAATTGGTCTGCTGGAGCCAGTAACGTCCTCGGGTACCTAAGTGTTGGACGTTATCCCCCGATTTCAGTGACTGGGGTTTATGGGCCTTTGGAAGTCATGCTTGCTCCTTTTTTTTGGGTGTGGACAAAGTTACCCATCAACCACCCACCTTTGACAAGTCTTCCCCTGACCAACTCGACTCCCGCATTTTCGTTGTCGATACTCATGAAACTTCCATCTTTCGTGGCCGACATGGCGACGGGCGGTCTACTCTACAAACTTGTAAGACAGATGACAAATTCTGAAAGGAAGAGCCAAATCGCACTTCTTTCCTGGTATTGCAATCCGTTCAATATCTATTGGATAGAAGCTTTCGGCGCGATGGACGCAATTCCTACCTTCATCCTTGTCCTAGCAATTGTGCTTGGCATGAAGAGAAGGTGGTTCAGTTGTGGGATATGTGCCGCGATAGCGGGCATTCTTCGGATATTTCCACTCCTTGTATTCCCGTTCCTGTTTGCCCAATCCAAGGCAAAATCGTGGCGCGAATACGCCTTGTTACTGTCAGGTTTTCTTCTGCCGTTGGTATGCGCGATCACCGCCATGTACAAGTCGGGAGCTGGAACATTGTCGATGATTGCCAGTCTACCTCAAGGCGAATACTGGCTGTTGGACTTTCTCGGAGTTAATCTGAACCAATACGTGAAGTTAACGCCAGTTCTGCTAGTAGTGCAATTCTTTATCACTATTTATTATTGGAGAAGAAGTACCCTCGTGCAAGGAGCAACTGTAGCTCTGCTAACGCTGTTCGTGGGAGCCCTACCCTACGGAGGATATGGGTACCACTTTCTCTGGGTCTCGCCACTTCTGAGCGCCTGCGTTTCTTTGAACTTTGACGAGTTATGGGTATTCATTTTCACTTTTGTAACTGCGTCATTATATCCGCCAATGATTTTTATTCCGTTACCTTCGCTCAGTGCCTTAGAACCACTGTTCGCAGGGGCTTTCTTTGCAGCGAAGGCGACTTATCTAGCAAAGATCAATGTCGAAAACATCAGACCTATTCTGAATGGCAAATCACCGGAACATATTCAGTACTCGAGCGTGCGACATGGTTTGAAGGAGTGAATATCGAGAAAATACCTAAGGAACGGAAATCGGACTATCGAATTCTTTTCCCTCCGAGATAATCCGATCTACTTCTTCGGCGAAGGCCAAGGCACTAGTCATACCTGGCGACACCGCATTTAGCAAATGAAACGATTTTTCGGTTTGATCAAACAAAAAGTCGTCAACCAAATGCCCTTTCGAATCTACGAGTTGGGCTCTAATGCCACTTTGATCGTGGATAAGATCACGTGACGTTATCTCTGGCACCAGTTCTTGCGCTGCTTTTGCAAATTTTGTTTTACTTAGAGATAGCTCGAGTTCTTGGAAAGCTAATTTCATAAATTCACGATCGGACATCAGCTTTGTGAATCTAACGTCGAGAAGCATACGTAGCGTTTCCTCCCAATTTATGTGCGCATCTCTATATTTCTCGCGTCCGAGAGCTAACAGCGCGTTGGGTCCAACAATCACTGAATCGTCGGTTCTCCGAGTTAGGTGGACACCCAGGAAGGGTAATGCTAGGTTAGGCGCTGGATAGATCATCGAATTGACCAAATATCCTCTTTCAGCCTTCAGCCTATAGTAATCACCCCGAAAAGGAATGATACAGTAGTCGTTGCCGACATCCATCAATTGGGCTATTCGATCAGCGTACAACCCAGCGCAGTTGACGAGATATTTCCCTTGAAATTCATCATTTTCCGTACGAATCTTTAGAAAATCGCCTGCGTCTTCAATTTTAAGCGTCCGGGCGCCGAACTCATAATGTACTCCTTTGCGCCTGCCATCCTCAGCGATCTTAGTGACAAGATTCTTGCTGTCAACAATGGCTCCATGTGGCGACAAGAGCGCTCGTGCTGCTTCTGCGAATGGTTCGATCCGTTTCAGTTCTTGCCGGTCGAGTATCCGGACTCCTTGAACACCATTCTCCTCTGCACGAAGCTTCTGATCACTAATTACGCCGATCTCCCGATCTGTGCGGGCGAGAACAACCGTTCCAACTTCTTTCATGGCGACGTCATTTTTCTTACAAAACTCTTTCAACAAATATCCACCTCTAACGCAGAGTCTGGCTTTGAGACTGCCAGGCTTCTGATTTATCCCAGAGTGGATGACGCCACTATTCCTACCACTCGCATGCAGTCCTGGAGCAGGTTCTTTCTCCAGCACTAACACGTCTTTCCCATGACTCGACTTGAGCTGTCTCGCGACAGAACATCCTATGATTCCGGCGCCCACGACTATAAAATCCCACACTTTCAAAATCGAGTCGCTCGAAACAATCAGTAGATCATCCGATGCACTGCCAACCTGAAATTAGTACTTTGGGTTCTCGATGCAAGGAACACGCAGTTACTACGATCTTAATCTTAACCAACGCTAATTGATGACACGGCGCTCGATCGACAAACGTATGCGACTGCGCGAAAGCTCTTTAGATGTGGAAAAGGCGATTCTTGGGTATCGAAAGACGAAACGATGAGAATCACTCTCCATATTCCGTGACCGTTGATGTCGATTACTGATAATGGAGAAATATTTGATGATCTTGAGCTCCCTTAGCCAGGCTGAATCGAAAGAACTGGTTGTAATTATCAATGTCGGCACTAAGTTACCGACGACTCTCGCTTTAATGAGCGCGCTTAGATACGCCGCGATGCCTATTCTGATACTTGACTATCGGCTCAGAGACGTAAGTTACGAGTACTTCTCATCTCTAATGGAGAGATACGAATTTGATGTGATGTCTTGTCCACCGATGCCTCTGCGAAGTGCCGACGGAACTCTAGCGCACCATGGCGAAACCTTAGACTGGCTATTCAGTCAGGTCCAAGCGAAAAAAGTCGTGTTGATGGATTCAGACGGTGAGCTCCTCAGTCCTGAGATTGTATCGTTTGCACGCCGATCCATTGAGGACGCTAGTGTCTTCGGTTCTGGATTCAGAAATGCCATGGGCAGCTGTCCTGGCTGGCTCCCGAATCAGGAGGAAGGCCTCTATGTGGAAAGATTTTGGACTCCATTCGTGATGCTCAAAACTTCTCTGGTCAGAGAAGCGATAGGAGCGGGATGCTCGCTTCGTCAGAGGATCCTCTTTAACGAGTTTGGACAGTCACAATACCTGTCGAGAAATTTGCTCAACTTGAAGAACCGTGGAGTTCTTCGAAACCACAGAATCTGGAAACTACTGCATGCGTTCAGAAAAACATACTTCGGTCAGAAACCAAGCTGGATCAACTTTGACACAGGCGCAGAGATTTACCATTACTTACAGGATCAACAAGCGTATCATTTCTGCGCGTATCCGATCGAAGCTCTCGGCAGATGTGTAAGCCACTATCATGGCATAACTCGGCGCTTGTTGGATCCTTCACATTTGCTTGGTGGAACTCCGTTGTCAGAAGTTGAAAACAGTATTCGAGAAAGACTCAAGCAGGCCTATCAATTCAATTATGCCCAGGAAACATCCTCCTACCCCGACGCGTCGTAACCGACAATGAGGTAATTATCCATGATTGTAAGTCACTGCATTCGCAAGTCGATCTTATTCTCTCATCAAACCGCTATTACGCTTACTCCGCTACCTCTTGAATTCCTATCATCGAGAAGGCTTTCGGCTTAGGGATTCCTTGCCATCATTGTCTCGCGGCAAGGATTTGAGGACTGCGGCGGTAGCTTGGAGATAAGCGCGTCCATATTTTCGGTCAGGCTCTAAGTAAGCGCCTTCTGCCCATTCATTCCAGGCATTTATGAAGACGAATCCTTTGTCCGCGTCTAATTCCGCCATTGTGCGTTCGCATGCAAGACGAAGCCATTTCGCATATAGTTCAGGTGTAGAAAAGGCGAATATTCGTCCACGTCCTGCACGTCTGGGTTCATTATCCCATGAAGGAAAGACCGTGTGGAATAAATCAAAAGGATATTTTCGAGGCCCCGATGAGATTTGCTTGTCGACAAATTTTCCGTAATCAAATACCTCACCAAGGAATCGCGGATTGAGTAATTTGACGTCATAAGTTGCGTTCCGGATGAGGAGGTTATGTGGAGGAAAATCGACGGCGGCATCAAAGCCAAAAGGTCGCGGATCAACGAACCCGAATGTCCGAGCTGCCACCACGTACAAATCACCATGACCGCGCGCTTTCCAATAGTTTCTCCACATTTGCACTGCGTTATGCGTGGGTAGTTTTCTTGGGTTGTACACAATGATGAGGGGCTTTTCGCGAATGCGTATGTACCGCTTGTCGAGTAAGGCATTTTCGATACTTTTGATGAACCGAATTTCCCACCCTGGCGGGTAAGTTTGGGTCATTAACCTCTGGTTTTCTTGACCGTCCCAACGTCGAGTCCAATTCTCATTGGCCCAGCACAGACAGAAGGGGAAGTTGATCCTCTTGTGAGAGAGGAATTGGTTAAGCGGGCGTTCCAATAGTTGTTTTCCATCGAACCAATAATAGTAGAAACAGAAGCCATACATGCCGTATTGACGTGCAAGCTCAACTTGTCTTTTTTGGACATCGAAAACGCGTAAGTCATAGAAACCGAGTTCTCCGGGTAATCTCGGTTGATAATGCCCCACGAATTGAGGGACAGCCTTGGTGACGTTAGTCCATTCGGTGAAACCAGGCCCCCACCAGGCGTCATTTTCTGGAATCGGGTGAAATTGTGGGAGATAGAACGCAATTAATTTTACCCGGTCAGCCGGAGAACTATGCAATTCTTGGTTGTCCGACTGCGTTCCTAGATTTGCGTGGTTCTCAGCAACAGAGAGCATACTTTGGTAAAGCTCTCTAAAGACCCCTGGTTGAGCATGCTTCGGCTTTCGATAGCGAATCCAAAGCTTCTCGTATGCCGCGAGTAGAAGACCGTAAAGCCCTTCCTCTCTGAGAATATTACGACCAGTGCCTAGGAGTCGCCGAGTTTCTTCTTTCCAATCTAGCTCAGGGCGGAGAGGGTCGGGCTTGGAGGAAAGACCCATCCGTTCCACAGTCCGTCGTCTGCACCCTAGATACTCATAAAATATGCGGCGTAGGCCGATTGAATCGTTCTGCAAGCCGGAAACATGCTTATGCACAGTATCAATAAAGCAGTCATTAGAAGGCGGTTAGGTGGCGCCTGTGACACAATACGATATTCTTGAGAAGATGCTTATCTCCAATCGTAATGTATTGGCACGGTCCTAGTTACGGAGTTTGATCCGATGCCTCAACTCCCGAAAGTAGTCATCATGATACTGAACCATAATGGTTTGAGATGGTTACCCAAATGCCTCTCTAGTTTGAATCAGACGAATTATCCAAACTACGAAATCTACTTGATTGATAATGCGAGCAGCGATGAGTCATGCGAATATGTGATGAAAAATTTCCCGCTTGTGAAGGTGATTCACTATCGAGAAAACCTTGGCTTCGCAGAGGCTTACTCGAGAGCAATTGAAAAGGTCAATGCAGACCATTTTCTTCTCTTAAATAATGACACTGAAATCTTGAATTCGGAATGGCTCAGATCTCTAGTAGTGACTATGAGTGAACCTGATGTTGCAGCTGTCACCTGCAAAATGGTTTCAATGGTAGACCATTCGATTTTGGATTCGGTAGGAGGGATGGGGATTCCTTTCTGGAGGGGATTCGTTGATATTGGTAAGTGCGAGGTTGACAACAGACAGTATGATCTAGGCGACTTTGGCGGAGCCGGTCCGTTCTCCTTTTGCGGTGGGGCTGCCCTCATCAGCAAGTCGGCGTTCAGAATAGTCGGAGGCTTTGACAGGAAATTATTCATGTACTTTGAGGATGTGGATCTGTCATGGCGATTCAGGCTACGAGGGTACAAAATCGGTTACAGTCCCGAAGCAACCGTAGCCCACTTTCGCCGCGGCTCCGCTGAACACAATACTCTTGATGAATTCTACTTTTGTCATCGAAACCTTTTGCGAACCATAGTCAAGAATTGCGGAGGGACGCTTAGATGGGCTCTCTTCAACTATCTACTCTACAGCTTCCTAATGACATTAACAGGGTCTTTTATCACATCACGGCATTCGATACCTGAAAAAGTGTTACGTGGAGCCGTATGGAATCTGCGCAACTTCAAGGATACCTACAAGCAACGACTGGCGATTCAGGCTAACAGGCGTCTCCAAGATACCGAAATCATCGGCATTATGTTTCCAAAATTTCCCAGATATCAACCCGTTAGCGATTGGATAACTCGCGTCCTGAACACAATATTCGAATCGTCCCAGAAGCGGGGCTTCGAGAGATCAAGCGCATCGTAACCCCAACGAACGAGCGACAGCGATCGTCGAACGTATTAGTGGATTGGCTTAGAATTGCATTAGCTCTCGAAACCGCTAAGTGAAGCGTTCGGTCGCTTGCATGAGACTTAATATGCATACGACCTAAGTTCATTTGCGTGATTGATACAATGAACGCCATGTTCGACCTTAGGGGCGTTCGAATTCTTGATATCGATTTGCGGCCTGATGAGCGCGGATTCCGGATCGTCGAATCCGAAGACGGGATTGAGCGTGATCTGAAGATTGTTTTAGGCGATTCGACTTACGTTGGAGTCTAACCTATCAAGAGCAACTCGAGAATGAAGGTTGCAATCGTAAACAGCTTCTATCCTCCATGGCGAGGTGGAGCTGAGACATATGTATCAAGTCTCGCAACGTTTTTGCGCAGCCGCGGCCACGCAATCACAGTGATCTGCAGTTGCGATCCATTGAAACCTGGCATTTACAACGACACGGGGATCGAGATTAATAGACTAAGATTAATCGGCAGATTATATGGAACTCCGATACCCATAGGATTAAGGGGGTCGTTGGAGGAGATTGATGCAGATATTCTTCACGCCAACTTTCCAAGCCCGTATTTCGCCTATAACGTTTCTCGCATAGCACGCTTGCGCAAGATCCCATCAGTTCTCACGTGGCATAACGATCTCCCCGCAGTCACTTTATCCGCCAAACTGCTAATCGAAATTCACGATAAGCTAGTATTGCCAAGATACATTCACGGGTATAGGAAAATAATTGCGACTTCACCAATCTACATGTCGCGGTCACGCATTTTGAGCCAGTTTCCTACAATGGTGACGATGATTCCGAACGGAGTCGACTGCGAACGATTCAACCCTGAAGTTGACGCTACTAAAGTGCGACGACAGCTTGAGACAGACCGAAAATTCGTCATCTTATTTGTGGGCGCGCTTACTAAATGGCATAGATACAAAGGTCTTGAAATTCTACTCCAAGCGATTAAGATCGCCGGCGAGACCGATAAGAGAATAATGCTCGTCATAGTCGGAGATGGAGAACTCAAACCCGAGTTTGAATCACTAGCTAATACGTTGAACCTAACGAAACGGGTAGTTTTCGTTGGCGACATTTCAGATGAACAACTCCCAAGTTATTATGGCGCATGCGACGTTCTAGTCTTACCGAGCAAAGATATGTCAGAAGGTTTCGGACTGACTCTTCTCGAAGCTAACGCCACAGGTAAACCATGTATCGCTAGCAACATCGGCGGAATCCCAAGCGTAATCGAAAACGATTATAACGGAATACTCGTGCCTCCAAATGATCCGATGTCCCTTGCGCAAGCGATAATATCATTAGCTAAGGATAGCGAGAAATGTTTGAGATTTGGACGAAATGGAAGAAAATTTGCCCTACTTCGTGATTGGAGAGAAATAGCCTCTAAGACCGAGCAAGTATACATGCAGAGCCTAAACGCGAGCTAACGTTTCTCACGAACCACTGTAATTAGAGTGAAGAGAATTATTGCCGTAAAGAGTGAAAGAAAGCCGATGATGCCTGAAGCAATAGATACCAGCGCCAAGTTGGTAACCACTCGACCATAGCGCTGGTAGTAATCTAGCGTCATGAACCCAAAGACTGCTGACACGGAGAGAAAGCAAACGGCGAAAGTTCCATAGAACAGCAGCGGATGTCTTATCGATACGAACTTTATCAGACTGAATATAACATCCAACCCATGCATTAGCGGATTATGCGTGGACGTATTTGATCTACCATAATTCATCGCTACCGATACTTCAGTAATTTTCATTCCAGCTTCGTTCGCGTGCATGATTAGTTGCGCGTCAACTCCCATTCCATATTCGGCGGCCGATAAGTTTTCAATCGCCTTACGCGAGTACGCCCGGAAGCCACTCTGAGAGTCAACAAATCTACCATCAACTTTAACACCTGTCGCCAAATCTAATGCTCTCTCCCCTGTCCATCTGTACCCAGGCATGTCGGATGGGCGCGAGGCCCTACTGCCGATCACAACATCCGCCTGAGTCTTCTGGAGAGTTTCGAGTAACCTAGGAATAAGAGACGGATCATGCTGTCCATCTCCATCAAGCGTTATTAGAACGTCAGCGCCACTACGTTTAGCATATTCGAAGCAATCGTGAATTCCCGCGCCCTTACCCAAGTTCTTTTCGTGTCTTAGAACCTTCGCCCCCAATTTTTCAGCTATGACACCAGTATCATCACTACTGCCATCATCAACCACTAAAACTCGATTCGCATGCTCCTTAGAGCGAATAACTACCTTAGCGATCGTCTGTTCCTCATTGAACGCAGGTATGGCCACCAGAACATCTAATGTCTTACGCAATGATGCCACCCCGGAACGACAATCAAGTAATGTCCTAGAGTCAACGGGTTTATGGTTTGTGGATTATCGAGGAACGGTTCTCGACTCAGTGTCACGCTTAAATCAAATGGTTATGAATACTCATTTGGCGAGTTATCTTTGAAGGCTGCAATACTGGCCGGTGGTGCGGGCACTCGTCTACAACCAATAACAGCTTACGTACCCAAAGCATTGCTTCCAATCGGAAGTCGCTATGTGATCGAATACATTATCGATTATTTGAAAAGCAATGGCATAGTCGAACTTGTAATGCTAGTTTCAGATAACGAAGTCCAGCTGCTTCAAAATCATTTAGGGGATGGACAAAGATTCGGAGTCAAACTAGAGTACTCAGTTGCTGATCGAATCGGTACCGCAGGAGCACTAGGGGCTGCAGGTGAACTTCTAGGGGAAAGATTCGTGGTCTACTACGGCGATGTGCTTACAAACATGAATCTCAGGGAGATGACTACGTTCCATGCGGCGAAGCAAGCGATATGCACAATCGCAATGAGTACAGCAGTACCAATTGAGTACGGCGTAGGCAGAGTAGCGGAGGATGGCAGGGTCACGTATTTTGAAGAGAAACCAGTATTGAAGGAGTACCCCATTAATATGGGGATAAATATTTTCGAAAAAGATGTCCTTACCTACTGCGGCCCCAAGAAAGATGTTGCAACCGACGTAATCCCTCAACTTCTTCGTGACGGAAAGCGAGTGTTTGCATACCTGTCAAGCAAAAGGCACTATGACATTGGCACCTTCAAGAGCTTGGAAGAAGTGCGAGCGCGTCTCGACCACGGCAAGGACCTATATTAGAGTCGTTTCCAAATCGCGCACATTTTCGTAAACGATTATGTTAGTTTTGTGCCGATTGAAGAATACACTCGCATCGGCTTCGGAAACTTCGTCTCAGGTTATTGAAATTTGCGAAATGTGTCCTCTTTCATACATCAGAATATCGGCAATACGATTGAGGCTATGCACTGCGTGCTTAGGCTAGATGAAAGCACGAGTTGTTTTTTGGAGTCGACATGGTTAACAAAGCCGGTAATTCTGCAAGTAGCCGTAAGGATAGAAAACTTCACACCCAATCAGAATCTTCATCTAAATTGTTCCAGCTGAGATTAATTCATTCAGAGGCTGGGCATTGCTTCGTGAACCACGAACCCGCAGCGTCAATCACATAAATTAGCATACAGGCGAAACCTGCAGTCGAAATTATTGGGGCCGCGAATACTTGCACGAATTGATTGTTTAGGAGATTCATGATCGCAGCCGACGATGCGCTGTTGCTTGCAAGATCGACGAGGAACAAACTGTAGCCACTTGGTGTAGCTAGCCCTGCTGAGACGAAGAACCATTGAGCGAACGAGAAAGCGCAGATTGAGGGAAGGAGAATAGCTCTCCGCCGATTACAAACGGCAATATCCAACGCCATCAAAGGCATAGCCCAAGTTAGGTATTGAACGTAGAAACTCCAATTCGATAGAACGTAGAAGACAAGCAAAGTTTGAAGCATCACCGCTATGGGTGAAGTTGTTTTCTTTGCGAACAAGGCAACTACACAGTAGAAGATAATTAATCCGAACGCAGCGCCGTTAACTGAATAGTTTCCACCAAAAAAAGGAAGCAACTGGGTTACTGGAGAATAGTAACTCGTAAGATACAATGTCCCGTAGGGAAGAGTCCATAACATATACCCAATTAGGCCGATAATTCCAAAAACAAGAATAGCCGCTTTCTCGCGTCTCGAGACACTATGCTGGTGAGCGAACATTAGCAACGGAGGAAGCAAAAGGATAGGATACAGTTTAACCCAGATACCCAGACCGAGAAGAATCCCGCAAAACTGAGGTCGTTTGTATAGCATCAGAAGTATGGCAGCCATAACACAAAACGTCGCGAGAACGTCAGGTACCCCAATCAGTTCGATGCTGAACAGCAGATAAGGGTTGACAAACCAAAGCAGGGCAGCGATTCGGCCCTCAACAGGAGACTTCAGTCGTTTACCGATATAATACAGAACAACTACCGTACCGAAATCGAAGATAAAGATAGGAAGTCTCATCAGTAACGATAGCAAACGTAAACTAATGCCCATACCGAAAGGCGTGGAAAGAGACCAGCTCTGCAGGACAGTAGAATTCGCTGCAGAATAGAGTGGCGGATACAGAACGATCCACGGCCCGATAAGGCGACCCAATGTCGCCAACTCCACTATGCTCTGAAGATCAAAGCTCGCCGGAGCGACAATTGAGAACCCTATTTTAAGAGCTGAAATTAAGACCAAACTTGCCAGGAAGACATTTCGATTCCTTCCAAGAATCGAGATCCTGCCAAACAATGTGGAGTTCTCAACTGTGGTCGCTTACAACTGAACATTTAAGATAATTGGTATCAACAGCTTTGACAACTCAATCGTCTGGGTTGAAATGCGGACATTGTGTTAGTAACGAAGTGTGATACAATGAGCGGAATCCTGGCCAGATGGCGCGTATTCGCTGTACTGCTCATTCCGGTTAAGATTCTCATCATCCTAATTACTCCCCTAGGATTCTCCAACACGGCAGCTGAGAGCGACTTTTCGAATTGGATTCTTGGTGCGGCGGCAATTTTCAAGAGTTTTAGTGTGGGAACAATTCCGTGTTGGTCTCCGTTCGGGGTGTACTTCGGGATAGAGTTGATCCTTACCCCGTTCTTTTGGGTTTGGACTATGTTACCGATCCAGCATCCGTCAATGCTGAGTTTGGTTAATTTTTCGGCTCCTGCGATCACGTTGGCGTTGCTTATGAAATTACCAATTTTCCTGTCAGACATTGTAACTGGAATTTTGTTATCGCGACTCATTCGGAAGCTTACGAGGTCGACGACGAGTTCTGCTTTGGCAAGTCTGACGTGGTTCGTTAATCCGTTCAACATTTATTGGTTGTACGTATACGGGGCGATGGACGTTATTCCTACCGCGATCGTTCTATTGACTTTGAACTATGGATTCGACGAAGAGTGGCTACGTACTGGAATCTGCACGGTCGTCGCTGGGCTATTACGTGTATTTCCCTGTGTATCATTACCGTTCCTATTGCCTCTCGCGCGTGTCAAGTTGGCGCGCATCTATCTTATTGTCGGCTCTTTTATTCCCATAATACTAGTAATCCTCGCATTAATTATACGAGAAAATGGCGGCTGCCAGAACTCGCTGACCGGTGTATTGAGTATTCCAGGGCGCGAACCATGGTTGTTGAGATTTTTGGGGTTGGATATTCTTGGAGGTAGTTCATGGGCTTTTGTGGTTAAACTTGCACCTGTAGTAATTTTGGTTCAGCTTTACGTAGTTTTTCGATACTGGAGAAGGGATTCAAACATTGTCCATCTTGTGTCCGTATCATTCTTGGCGCTCATGGTGGGAGCGGATGTTTACGGTGGGAGCGCGTACCATTTCTTGCCGGTTTCACCTTTACTAAGCGCGTGTTTGGCGCTACACCCACGGGAGGAGACGTGGCTTTATACGCTCATCTTCATTACAGCGATTCTGTTTCCTGGAATTCAGTGGTTGGGATGGCTATTTCCATTTTATCCGGTGATCGGCACGTTCCTTGCCGGAGCTTTCTATGCTGCGAAGGCGGGCTATCTCATCAGGCTGAATATGTGGAATTTCAGATCGAATCATGAGCTCTAGTAATTGGATTTGATGAGGGATATTTGTGGCTGTGAAAGCAGTTTTGTTAGATCGAGACGGTATCATAAATGAGCTAATGTATTTTCCCGAGCAAGGGACGGTTGACAGCCCGTTCCTGCCTGATCAGATGAAATTGACTCCTTTCGCAGTCAGCTCAATTAATCGCTTCCATGAGATGGGTTTCAAGGTCTTTGTTATTTCCAACCAGCCGGGGATGGCGCGAGCTCATTTTGATGAGGCAACTTTTGATTCCATAAGCCGCAGGATGCGAGAGTTGCTAAAGCAGGAAGATGCATATGTTGATGGTGAATACTACTGTTTTCATCACCCGCAGGGTTCCCGCGAGGAATATCGGGTGGTTTGCAATTGCAGAAAGCCTAAGCCTGGATTGATTTTAAGGGCGGCCAGTGATCATGGTTTTTCGGTTCCGGACACGTTCTTTATCGGAGACGGCATTGTTGATATGAAAGCTGGACGCGCAGCCGGATGTAAGACGGTCTTGGTCGCATCAGTAAACGGTTTCCTGCTTAAGTTATTGTCAGAGCAGAACGCTGAACCCGATTTTCTTGTTCGGACTCTGGACGAGGCGGTTAAGGTCGTGGAACGTAATACTCCGGTTCACCGCACTTGATAGGATTGATCGAACGGCACGACATCCTGTGGAGAAGCAGGTTTTCTCCAGAACGCTTGATTGCCGTCCTTAGAACGGACTGTGATTTGGACGCTCGTGTCTCCCAAGAGTTCGTTGACAGCTTTTGTGACTCCGGGCGAATCGAATCCTCCATAGTCATCGAAGACAATGACGCCTCCGGGAACAAGTCGAGGAGCGATAAATGCCAAGGCGTCTCTCGTGCTCAAGTAAAGATCTAGATCCAGATGCGCAAAACAGAATTTGTCCTCGCCAAATTGTTGCGGAAGGACCTCCCCAACTAATCCTTTCAACAAGGTAACATTAGTCAGACTTGCCTCTTTCAAACATTTTTGGACCTGATCTAAGTGATTGTCTGCGAAGAGGCCAGTTCGGTGGACCACTCGACCATCATCTGGAACATCTTCCTCAGATTGGAAAGGGTGTCCTTCAAATGTATCGACCCCAAAGATCTTCTTATTAGAGCCCAATTCTCGCAGCCGACCTGCAATCTCAACAAGCGAACCACCACGAAAAACACCGCACTCTATCACGTCTCCTTCAAGCGCAGCAGAACTCTCGAGGAGACGAAGCAGATTTTGCGTTTTCGCGCCGCTTAACGTTGTGTGACCATACCCAGGATAGTAGATTGATTCAGGGAGAATCTGTCGTATGAAGTCAACCACACGTTTCGGGAGAATCTTCTTCACAGCCCATCGCAAGTTTATCGAGCCAGTTGTACCCATTCTTCTTCTCCTCTCTAACACTGCTTTTCTCGATGAACATAATCGTGAATAAAGTTGCCTAACTCAATAAGAGATTATTACTAATAGTCTCTTATTGAACTACCCAAAGAGTTCAGGAGGATCACATATTGTCGAATCCAATGCAAGTCGGACGTAATGTAGCAAAGAAGATCTTGACCTATTCGAAGCGAGGTCTGCATCTGGCTGATCTGGATCCGATCTCATCGTGGTTCTACTCCGTCATTAACAGGCAGAGCCATCGGAATCTTTTGTTCACAGGTAAATTACCTCAGGTAAATTACTACGAATTCGGCGTTGGGATACGCACACTTGGAAGATACCTCAGCACATTGAGATTGTTTTGCGAACGTACAGGATATGCCATGGACGACTTCCACGTTTACGCTTTCGACAGCTTTCAGGGATTGCCCACGAAGAAGGACGAGAAAGACAATTACTTGGAGTGGAAAGAAGGCTCCTTCCGAACAACCCTATCAGTCTTAAAGAAGCAGCTAAACTCATTAGGATTTAATCCGGATGCACCGAATCTTCACTACGTGTCTGGATACTACGAGACGACACTTACTAAGAACTTGCAAAACGATTTGAAGTCGCGATCGCCGTCAATCGTCACCGTCGACGTTGACTATTATAGCTCTACGATCCAGGTGCTAAATTGGCTTAAACCCATTCTGAAGAGTGGTGTCATATTCTATTTCGACGACATTTGGGCATTCGACGGAAACCCATACTACGGCCAACCCGCAGCCATCCACCAGTTCAACAAACGTCGTGACGGTGGACTGTTGGCTTATCCAGAGTTCGGCATGGATGGATGCGCCTATATCTATTGGAAACGCAAATTCAACGAGTCATCTTCGAAATCTGATTTGAGAAAAATGCGAATTACCTGAGAAGTTCAAATTCACATTGGGTGTGGCTTAGAGGAAGCGGTGCATATATTAGAAGAACACAATACGCTGCACAGAGTCGAAAGGGCCAATATCGCGTGGATTCGTTTGGATAATCAATTAACAAACAAGAAATGTTTCGTAACAGGCGGTGCCGGCTTCATTGGCAGCTACCTCGTTGAGAGTCTACTCAGTCGCGGATGCATGATCACCGCATATGATAATCTTGCAAGCGGCAAAAGAGCCTGGTTAGAGAGTTGTCTCAAAGACTCACGATTCCAATTCGCTCATGGAGACATAACGGACTACGATAATTTGGAGAAACAAATGAAAGGCCACGACATTGTGTGGCATTTCGCTGCAAACACCAATATGCGGATTGGGACGACAAATCCTATGGTTGATTTTTCGAACGGACTCATTGGAACATTCAACGTTTTAAACGCTATGCGATCGAACAACATCCATGAGTTGATTTTCCCGTCAAGCGGTGCGGTATACGGGGACATTAATCGGCCTCCCGCAAGCGAAGAATATGGCCCGTTATTGCCGGTGTCAACATATGGCGCGGGCAAGCTTTCTGCTGAAGGATGGATTAGTGCATATGGACATTTGGCCAACATCAAATCCTGGATTTTCCGTTTCGGTAACGTTCTCGGCGCACGTATGACGCACGGCGTCATCTACGATCTATTTAACAAACTTCGATCCAATTCAGAAGATCGCGAAGTCAATTCTGAAGAACTAGAGGTGCTCGGTGATGGGACCGGCGAGAAAAACTACTTCTTAGTTGAGGAATGCACTGACGGCATGATATACGCGTATGACCATTCCAATCATACTGGGGCGGATATATTCAACCTAGGGTCAGATACAACCACCCGAGTCTCTCAAATCGTGAAAATTATTCTCGAAGAGACCGGTAAGAATCCTGAGATACGATATAAGGGCGGAGTACGAGGTTGGCCGGGAGACCAACCACGCGTCTATATGAGCGTCGAGAAAATGAAGAAATTAGGATGGTCAACGAAGCTTACCTCGGATGAAGCAGTACGAATAGCAGTGCGACGCTATTTGGGAAGAGCATGATGACATGCGTACTTTGATCACAGGAATTCAAGGATTCATCGGGTGGCATCTGTCCGAATTCTTAAAGTCTAACGGCCACGAAGTGACTGGTATTCAGCGCACTGTCAAGTCATCAACAGACTCATCAAAAACATACGAATGCGACATGCTTAACGAGGCTATACTAACAGACATTCTGCGAAACACCGCTCCAACGGTGATCTTTCATTTAGCTGCGCAGAGCCTTCCCTCTGTCTCGTGGGAATCGCCTCAGAGAACAATAACGAACAACGTGATGTCTACGGTCAATCTCCTGAGATGCATCCAAAAACTCCACATGAACGCTCGGCTTGTACTTTTTGGATCATCATCTGAATATGCTCCAAGTGTCGAACCTATCCGTGAGGATTCGCCCTTGAAACCTTCTAGCCCTTACGCTGTCAGCAAAATAGCATCTAGCCTGCTCTCGAGAATGTATTACGAGGCGTTTGGAATCGACATAATAATTGCCAGACCATTCTTCATAATCGGCCCACGAAAGACGCACGACGTGTGTTCAAGTTTCGCCCGCGGAATTGTCAAAATTGAAACCGAACGCGAAAGAACATTGACCGTGGGGAATCTAAATGCGATCCGAGATTTCCTGGACGTACATGACGCAGTCCGAGCCATTTGGACGCTGAGTCAGAAAGGAGAATCTGGCGAGGTCTACAACGTATCGTCAGGGATTGGCACTCCAATCATGAGGGTATTGGAGATCCTCAGGTCCAAAGCACGGACTACTATACCAACCGAGACGAGTCACGCTGAGAATCGAAAGTTGGATCTACCTGTAGTCATAGGCAATAATCAGAAACTGAGAACACTCGAATGGAACCCCAGCGTCTCCCTGGCTGAATCGCTTTCGAGAATCCTCGATTACTGGCGAAATCATCCTTAATTCCGAACGCAGCAATTTATTCTACTCGGACATACCTATCTTCGAAGGCGGAGGCTGTATCCATGCACCAATGGAAGAACACGGTTTGTGTAGTTGGTCTCTGGCATCTCGGATGCACATATGCCGCATGCCTGGCTGAGATAGGATATCGAGTAATCGGAGTAGATGAGAACCCTAACGTGGTTCAGAAGCTAAACGAAGGAAAAGCTCCACTCTTCGAACCAGGTTTAGATGATCTCATCTCTAAAGGTCTCCACTCCGGCAATCTAACTTTTCAAACCGAAATAAAGGCCGGAGCAAAGAATGCAGACTTTGTGATTATCACCTACGATACACCCGTAGATGAACACGATAGGCCCGACATATCCATCATCTTACGAACAGCTGAGCAGCTTAAGGATCTGCACATGCAAGGCATTCTTGTAGTCAGTAGTCAAGTTCCAGCTGGAACCTGCGAACAGTTGACAAAAATGTTGCGTGACTCAGTTAGAGTTGCGTACGTTCCTGAAAACTTGAGATTGGGGGAATCGATCAAGAGATTTATGACTCCGGATATGATCGTAATCGGAGCTGACGATCAAACTGTTATGAGTCAGGTCAAAAGATTCTTTTCTCCAATAGAAACGAAAATAGTTGAGATGGATCTCCGGTCCGCCGAGATGACCAAACACGCTCTGAATTCTTTTCTTGCAACGTCAATTAGTTTCGCTAATGAGATTGGCAACATCTGCGATCTGATAGGCGCGGACGCCTTGAAAGTCGCGAGCGCGCTAAAGTCAGATTCGCGTATTGGAGCCAAAGCGCTTATTCGTCCAGGTCTCGGCTTCGCTGGAGGGACACTTGCTCGAGATCTCAGAACCCTGCAAAAATTGAGCAGAGACCGCGGACATAATACCCCCCTGATCGACAGTGTACTCAGCGTGAACGAGGAACAGAATAAATCGATCGTGGAGAAGCTCAAGCAATTAACTGGACCACTGAATGGGAAGACGATCAGCGTATTGGGGCTAACCTACAAGGCAGGCACGAGCACACTGCGACGTTCCGCAGCGGTTGAGATCGTGAGACATCTCAAGAAGGAGGGAGCGATAGTCAACGCTTATGACCCGCACGTTTCGGTACAGGAAGGCACTATGCTTGGAATTAACCTGTCCATAGACCCTTATGCTTCCTGTACCAATTCAGATGCCCTGCTCATCGTGAACGACATGCCAGAGTTCACTAACCTAGATTTTAGCAAGATAAGAAGCATTATGAAGACACCTCTGGTTTTTGACGCGCAAAATCTTATCGATCCCGAAAAAGTTTCTGCGTGTGGCATGAAATATTTTGGCATAGGACGCGGGATGACATCTTGAAAGTAGGAATCGTAGGAGCAGGACTCCAGGGGAAAAGGAGAGCATCAGTGTTTCAAAGTAATTCCGAGTCTCGAGTTGCAGCCGTGGCCTGTGGACATGACAATGATATTCAATCATCTCAAAAATTAGCCAATGCGGTCGAGGCCGACATGCATGCAAATTGGCGCGAGATTATCTCGGACCCAAGGATCGAAGCAATAATTGTATGCACTCCGCCACACCTTCACTCTGAAATATCAATAGCCGCCATGGAGGCTGGGAAACACGTACTGTGCGAGAAACCTCTAGCACGAACTGTCGATGAAGCAGAATCCATGATCAGGAAGGCTAAACAGACAGGCAAGGTATTGAAATGCGGATTTAATCATCGCCATCACCCCGCAATACTTCAGGCGAGAAGATGGGTCGACAGCGGAGTGATCGGTCAATTAGACTTCGCACGTTGCAAGTATGGGATTTGTGGGAGAATTGGATATGAAAATGAGTGGCGCGCAAACCCAAAACTAGTAGGAGGGGGCCAATTGATGGAACAGGGCATCCATGCCATAGATTTATTCCGATGGTTTCTAGGGGGCTTCACTGAAGTAACCGCTTTCACAAGCACAAAGTATTGGAAAATTGATCCACTAGAAGACAGTGCATTTGTTCTACTAAGATCGCGCGATGGAAAATCTGCCGACCTGTATACCAGTCTTATGATCTGGAAAAACACTTTTTCCTTCGAGCTAACTGGACATGAAGGTTATGTATCGATCGAAGGCCTAGGAGGCTCTTACGGCACAGAACGGGTCGCGCTAGGAAAACGCAACCTCAATGAACCATTCGCAGAGGAAATTATAGAATATCGCGGACCAGACGAATCTTGGAAAAAGGAATGGGAAGAGTTCGAGAACGCCATCAAACATGGGCGCGAACCTCTTGGTTCAGCGGAAGACGGACTACAGGCCATGCGATTAGTACAAGCAGCCTATGAGTCAAATAGAACCGGGACCGTCGTTTCCATCTAGGGGGCATCTCACATGGAGAGAGCGAAATTAGTTGTTGTTATGCCGGCACTTAATGAAGAAGCAGGAATTGGAAGCACGATCGATGAGCTGAAGACAACTCTTCATAATTATGATCACCAGATTGTCGTTGTCGATGGACACTCAACAGACAGGACCGTCGAGTTAGCGAAGAAAAGCGGCGCCACAGTAGTGTACCAAAGGAGGCCTGGGTACGGAGGCGCCTTGAACACAGGCTTCCTGTACGGCCTGCTCAAGTTGAAAGCGTCTATTTTTCTTGCCTTAGACGCTGACGGAAGTTACGCAATTAAAGACGCGCCCAAGTTAATCGATTGCATCCTTCGCGGAGAAGCCGATTACGTAACCGGAAAAAGAGTACCTGAAACAAAGGAGGCAATGAATTACCCAAACAAGTTCGGCAACTGGGTAATATCATGGATGACTCGGAGCCTTCTGAGAATTCCTCTACACGACTCGCAGACTGGAATGTTTGCATTCCGCGCATCTCTAATTCGTGGAACAAACCTCAAAACCCAAGGCTGGGCCATTAATACGGAACTTCTCAAGAGAGCCGTCGAAATGGATTTGGTGATCCAAGAGATACCGGTTACTTACCGAAATAGGCTAGGGAAGACGAAACTTGGAATAGTAAAAGGAGGGCTCGCTAATTTAGCAGTTCTACTTAGAATGATGAGAGATGCCGAACCAATGTTGCTATTCGGAACGTTTGCCGGAGTCTTTGTCCTCATAGGAATTCTCGCAGGGACAGGCGTTGCCATAGAATGGCTAACTACGGGAACAGAGAAGCACTTCATAACAGCAATACTGTCAGCCATGAGTGTGATGGTAGGGATACAGCTGTTGGCAATTGGTCTTCTCGCAGACATGATCAGATCGAGAACAACTTACGAGAAACGCGATATGCAGTTTGAAGTGGCATAAGCACCATATGGTAGTAACCTACTCGCCGCGTTGACCCAAAACAATCACGAGACTGCCCAATTGAGCTTTTCTGATAAACAGATCCCAAAAAAGAAATGGTTGCCGAAAAAACTCTGGAACGATGTACTCAGGACGATGCCGATAGCATGCGTCGACATGATCTTTCAACGCCCAGATCACTCGATACTCTACGGCTTTCGTTTGATAAAACCGTACGCGAACGTGTGGGCATTAGTTGGAGGAAGAGTGCTCCGAGGAGAGAACCTTCATCAGTGTGCCCACAGAATCGCTGATGAATATGGACTCCATTTCGAAAACCTCTACCTCAACGGTGTATACCCTGTGAATTTTCCTAATCGGTCAGATATTGTGATTTCACTTGTTGCTAGAAATGTTTCGGGCCAGCCTCAGGTCGATGGATATGAGTTTTCGAAATTCCGGTGGGCGACAAATCCACCAAAAAAGATCGGCGCGAACTACCTCCGTATGGTAACGGCGTGGCAGAGCAGAATGTACTCGGAAGAATTCCTCAAACTTGCGTACGTGACATATCGCTAGCAATCTTGGGGAATATGATTGAAGGCAATAATTATGGCAGGTGGATACGCCAAGAGAATGTGGCCTCTAACGAAAGATATCCCTAAACCGCTTCTTACTGTCCGTGGCAAGCCGATAATAGAACGCATTATCGACAATACTCGCGAGTCAGGTGTCCAAGAGGTTATCGTCTCAACGAATGAGCGGTTTCGTGAACAATTTCAATCGTGGCTCACACAAAGCAAGAGTCAAAATATCCGCATCTTCGCTGAGAAGTCCTCTTCAGAAGAGAATAAACTGGGAGCAGTCCGCGCACTAGCAGAGCTTCTAAAGTCCTTGCCACCCGATGACTACCTAATCTTAGCAGGGGACAACATCATCACGTCGAACCTTGCACCAATGATCTCCTTCTACCATGGAATCAATAAGCCAGTCGTGGGGTTATTCGAACCTGTCGACAAGAAGCAACTCCAAGCCGGATCGGTAGCAGTCATCGACAGCAACAAGCAAATTAAGAAATTTATCGAAAAACCGAAGCGTTCCATGAAAGGAAAACTCGGTGCACTGGCCTACATACTACCATATCGAACGCTCGATCAGCTAGATCAGTACCTTGCAGAAGGTAACAAGCCGGATGAACCGGGGCGCTTCATAGCTTGGCTACACAAGAGGGAGCCAGTTTACGGCTATCCATTCACAAGCCATGTTCTAGATATCGGTAATCCACAATTATTCGCAGAGGCAAATAAAATTCGGCGAAGATCCAGGACGCGGAAGAGATAAACTCAACGCTCGGCTAGTTTAATCGTTCAATTCGCTCTTTCAGCGCACCACATAGCGCGTGATGTACCACGACATGAAGAGCCTCCACTTGAAACGTATCATTAGAAGGGACATTAACCCAAACGTCAACTAGATCCTTCATGAGACCACCATCAAATCCCGTAATGCCAATGGTCGTTGCGCCGCGTGATTTGGCGGTGGTGATAGCCTTGATGAGGTTCTGTGACCACGCACCCGCCTTGTCCCTACCGCTTCCGCCATGGACACTTATTGCTATGAGTACGTCACCCTTCTCAAGCCAGACGTTCAGTTGTTCCGAAAAGACATTATCGAACCCGTTGTCATTTGTAAGCGCACTAACGAGTGGAATATTGTCATTTAACGATAAGGCTCTCACGCCAGGGCTCCCCACATTCTTTGCTAAGTCACAGGCAAGGTGGGTTGCAGTAGACGCAGATCCGCCGTTTCCAATTACGAACACTTTCTTTCCTCCCTTCCACGCCGAAAATAACTCATCCACGGCGGACTCAATCGCTTCGCTAGAAATCTTATCGCATGACGACTTAACCGCTCCGAGAAACTCGTTGACGAAGGAATGGGTGTCTGACATGAACAGTTCCGCTTGATATGCGAAATAATACGCTCATATTTAGTCATGGCGCGATAATTGTTATACGATTCTGGACTGACGACCAATATGGCTAGGCTATGGAATTCTTCATCGACACCGTACGCATCGATGAAGCGAGAATACCTCCTTGTGGAGCTATCACAGCTGTCACAGAAAACTGTGGAACCGAGAATCACTGCTCGATAGTGCAACCAGACAAATTAAAGCTCGCAAGTTCAATACGTTTCTAACCGAGTATAAGCCAATCATAGCGATCTCTCTTGCAAATTCAAGGACAATCAAAGACCAGACTCTTCCTGCTTTGCCTTCCCACTATGATATCGACGTGTCTCGTGTTCTGGAACATTCAGGATCTCGGTCTCAGTGTCTGGGATGAATATTACTATACGGAGGGCGCTAAATGGTTCCTGGGCGTACAGGGAGGTTGGTTTCAAATTTATGAACCTCCTGGTTTTCCATTAGTTATATCGTTGTTCTGGAGATTCTTCGGCCTGCATGATTATGTGGCCATAGCAGCATCTGGAATATTCGCTGTCCTTACGGTCGCGCTGATGACGTATGTGGGGGTGAAAATTTTCGGGTTTGGAGTAGGTATAGTCGCTCCATTATTACTGTCAGCCATGCCACTTTTTCTGTACTACGCTAGGTTTGCTATGACCGATGTACCCTTCACATTCTTCTTCTCTGCAGCAGTCTTATCGGGTTACCGTGCGTTAAAATCCGGAAAACGTAGAGATATTCTCTTTGCGGGAATACTTATCGCGGTGTGTACCGGAATTAAATATAATGGGTTCATGGCATTGTTAGTACCCGCGCTGTACGCTGCCGTGATTACACTATCTGGTGGTACGCCAAAGGAACGATTCAATGCGTTCGTAGGAAATGCTAAGGCATTGGTACTGATGGCAGTACCAGTGGCAGTTGGCTTTTTGGTTTGGTTTTACGTTTTAGGGCTGCCGACTGGGGTATCAAGACATTTCTTTAGTCGTCAGATTATTCACTTGTTGTCGCCCAGAACCCTACTGGCAGGATTTCTCAAATTCAGATCAGTTGTCTTAACTTCGCACTCAGGACAGATTGGGCTCAGCCCTTTTTCGAGCGGTCTCTTCTACATACAAGTCTTGGCGACATGGGCTTCTATTCCCGTACTTATTTTTGCGGTTGTAGGGCTGTTGAGAAGGAATATTCGCGAAGATCCTGAACTGTTTGCGAGTTTCTGGTTTGTCGTTTTGTTTCTTGCATTCTCATGTATCCCTGGCACTTTTCAGAGAGCGATGGTTCCCGTGCTTCCACCTCTGGCGTTGGTTTCAGCTATCGGCATAAGAAAAATCGTGGATATGGTTCGAGGAAGTCGTTGGTCTCCGAGAAGTTCCGTGAACTTCGGCCGTCTCCTTCATTTGTCTATCGTGTTTCTGATTCTGGCGTTAGCAGTGCTGCCTACGTTCCAGGCAGTGTCAGATAATCACTCGGGTTACCGTCAGGCAGGGATGATTTTGAATGCGGTTGCGAACGGTTCGACTGTCTATGCTTTGTCGAAACCGGTTATCGATTTCTATCATCCCGTAGTGTTGACGTCAGTAAATTCAACAAATCTTCCGTCCCAAGGATACTTGGTTGTCGATTATACTGCGTTCCTTCGTGGCTACCTGAGTGAGAGCGAAGTTCATAGTCTGGTAATCCAGGGTCGCCTTAGACCGGTTGCATCTATTCCAGCAGGTACGCCACAAGTTGTCTACTTAGATGGCATGTCGTTTTCCCAAGTTGAACAAATGAACTCAACTTACACTAGCATTACGATCTATCAGATTGCGAATGAAACGAGCTAAGGGTTTCTCGTTCTTCACATTCACTGTAGAGATTTAATTGAATTGTTCGCTCTTTGAAACTAGGACGGTTTCGTAAAAGGAGAGACAGTCAGGCATCCCGCCAAACGGAAGACGCTTCGATTTGATAAGACGCTTAAAGCATCCCTTGACAGCTTTTCGGATTTGAGTTGCTTTTGAGCAATGTTCTGCGCTAAAATTGAACTCAACAGAATTGAAGAACGTCCTAACAAGCGGACTTTCAATGGGGTACCCAAGAGCGAAATGACCTGACGAATTCAGGGCCGTATTGATTTCGATCATGACATCCGGCAGAGAACCCGAGGGTACGTGTTCTAGCACGCTTACACCAACTATTAAATCGACTGAACTCGGCTTAAATGGCAAGTGCTTCACATCAGCTCGCACGAAATCCAAGTCTAAACCTTGTTGAGTCATCATTATTTTTCGAACGGCTGAAAGATGATCATTCAGATCCACGCCAACTACGTAGTCCGTGATAGATTTCAGTGAGCACATGAGAATTCCAGAACCCGCTCCGATCTCGACTATTCTTGTAGAGGGCACATGCCGAAGCAGCGACAGCACGGTCGAGAGCCGCTTGAGATAAAGCCGCTTCACTATGTATGACCCGTCAACATAGGCCCAAAGTGCATCGGCGTACTTTTCCTTGTCGAACGATCTGAGCTGGCTAAGTGTTTCTTTCGTTGGAATGATCAGTTTTTGATTATTTGTCTTCTGCAACGCAACGCCAGCTAGCTATTGCTATCCGACGATTCGAGTGGAAGTCTAGCGTCATATAAATAGTAGAGAACAGATGACGCGCTGCGGCTACAATGTTGCAGGAGAAGCTCAAGGACGCTAGAGTTCTAGTCACTGGTGGTGCTGGATTCATAGGTTCTGAAGTTACGAGGCAGTTGGTGCGTGGCGGCGCACGAGTCACCGTACTAGACAACCTCACTTCAGGGAAAAAGCAATACCTCGAAGGTTTGCCCGTTCGCGTTGTTAGAGCAGACATCTGTGATAAGCGAACAATATCACGGTGTGTGAGCGATCAGGAGATCGTCTATCACCTGGCGGCCTTGCCGTTCATACCAGACTCATATCTCAATCCGCAGGAATTCTTCAGAGTGAACGTTGAAGGAACATTGAATTTGCTGTGGAAGGCTATTCATTCTGAATCGGTGAAACGTTTTGTCTATATTTCTTCATCCGAGGTTTACGGGACTGCGCAAAGGATCTTGATGGATGAAGATCACCCAACGCAACCTCACTCCACCTACGCGGTCAGCAAACTTGCAGCCGATCGAGCCGTTTTCACGCTGCATAAGGAACAGGATTTCCCTGTCGTAATTCTTAGACCTTTCAACAGTTACGGGCCAAGAATCACGCAGCCCTACATCATCCCTGAGATCGCAATACAACTCCTAGAAGGGAGAGGTCATCTTAAGTTGGGGAATGTGGAAAGTTCACGAGACTTTACATTCGTTGAGGATACAGCCAGAGCAATTATACTCGCATCACTAACCGATCGAGCGGTAGGAGAAGTGATCAACATTGGTTCAGGAACAGAAACGAAGATCCAGGACCTTGCGGCGCTTATTGCGAAAATCATCAAAACAAAATTCGTCCTCGATAGAGATAAGTCAAGAATACGTCCTTACGACGTTGACAGGTTGATCTGCAATAACTCAAAGGCTCGAAATTTGCTTGGATGGAAACCCGAGGTGCAGCTTGAAGACGGACTGACGCAGGCTGTGGATTGGATAAGGAAAAACAAAGTCAAATTCAAAGCGCCGTTCAAAGGGGCGGTATCGTGGTATCGAAGCTCGTAGACCTTCACACGAAATAGTCTGGCGTCGCTCACATCTTGTGAGCACTTCGTCGAAGCGTTTCGCGCGGAGACGCATACTTATATGATGAGCACGTTCGAACTGCTGCTCGACGGTTAGACTATGCATCTGGGCAAGCGGGAAGCTCTAGCGGCAGTCGGCATAATAACCGCCCTCGAGGCCTTTACTCACATCGGTCAAATGTACCCTGATTCCGCTAGCTACATCAAGACAGCACTATTCTTTGAAGGTGAGGTTAGCCGAGCCGAACTGGGAAATGCGTACTTCCGATTGCTACGGCCCGTGGTGCCATTTGTCGCTTCTTTGCTAAACCATGTTATTGGTATTGAAGCATCATTTGCATTCTTCAACCTCGCGCTCTGGTTCGCGTCATCTCTCCTAATGTTTAAGTTAACTGAACTGCTGACTGAACGAACCGATGCAGCATTCGTAGCGTCTTCATTTTTCACCGCCTCGATTCCAATCTTGCTCTACGGTGGAGCAGTCTTGACGGATATGTCAGGCTACTTTTTCGTATTGCTTGGAACATATCTCATCCTAAAACTCGATTTGGGTCGAGCGGCGTATGTAAAGGTCATCGCGAGTTCGCTCGTTGTAGCTTTAGGTGTCCTCTCAAGAGAGTTCGCGGCGAGCGTGATCGTCACTCTCGTTATTTGGGTCTTGCTTGCAAAAGGATCATGGCGCCGAGTCGTCCTCATGACGCTCATAGTGGTAGCGATAGCCTTCGCGTGGAGCACGGTAGTCGGGATCAGCTACAACAGCTGGTTATCGTACAATGTACTTAATGCCTCGCAAAACGCGTCATTCGAATCTCAGAACGCGCCTTTAACGTTACGACTCTGGACATGGATTCGAACGATCCGAGATGCCTTTCGACCGGAAATTTTACTGCTGGCTGTAGTTGGCGGGGTATCTATTCTCAAACGAAGAACAAAATTGCCAGCTTTCGCAGCTTCGCTGCTTGGTCCTGCGATAGTTACTTTGGGTCTGGCGGTGGTCGGAGCAGGAACAGATTTTAGGTATACTTTCACGATGTTCCCAGGAATGCTACCGATTGCTTCCCTTGGGGTGATATGGTTGGCAAACCAAGTTGCTACTTTCCTTATCAGAAAAAATGGTCATTCAGAGAAATTGGCAACTATTCTAACGATACTCTGTGTTGTGGTTTTTATTATTGAGATGAATCTAATCACCATGAGATTCCTCTCTTTACCATGGAATCCGTATGTTGCACCGTAGATGTCTTGTAGAGGGCCATACTAACGTTCGACGATATATGCAACTATCTGGAGCTACGTCATCATGAAAATTTCCCATGATCGCGTTCTGGTAACTGGAGGAGCCGGCTTCATTGGAAGCCACACCTCAGATGCTCTATTGGACGCTGCCGTTGAAACTTGGGTGTTGGATAACTTTTCTACAGGGGCATCGCATAACCTCTCGCGCTGGAGAAACGACAGGAGGTTCCACCTTGTGCGAGGCGGAATCACGAATTCTCGTTTATTGGCCAAGATTGCTAGGAGGGTTGATGGGATTATCCATCTGGCTGCTCAAGTCAGTCCGTACGTTTCCATGACGAATCCGGAATTGACGAACGCCGTCAACGTTAATGGAACTTTGAACGTTCTCAGGGCAGGCCAACAAGAAGACGTGCAGAGAATCGTCTATGCTTCATCTTCATCAGTTTACGGGCAACTTCAACGAACACGGATGAGAGAGAACGAACCGACCACTCCGATCACACCGTACGGTGTCTCTAAACTCGCAGGAGAAAAATATTGCCAGGCGTTCTCTCGGGCATTCGATCTCCCCACGATCTCACTAAGGTACTTCAACGTTTTCGGCATACGACAGAGTTCAAACCCGTACAGCGGAGTAATAGCCATATTCGCTAAAGCATTGACCGATGGCCGATCCCCAATTATTTACGGAGATGGGCGACAGACGCGCGATTTCACCCATGTGACCGATGTAGTGAATGCCAACCTGTTGGCACTTCAGAGCCACAAAGGCATCGGCGAAACCTTCAACATAGGCACGGGTCGCCCAACATCGATCAATCAACTCTATAGCTTGATTGCGCGGATCTCTGCTCGACATGACATCCATCCAATCCACAAAACGAAGCGGCCTGGAGATATCACGGCTAGCTGCGCAGACATATCGATGGCCCGAACACGTCTGAAATTCAAACCTGCGATCAAACTTGAAAATGGATTAGCTGAGCTTCTAAACTGGTTAGAGTCTCGAGCGAAAGGGAAAGATTAGGTTATCTGTTGCTTTGGTTTAGGTATGAAAGTCGAGGTGCTTAATGATGGATTCGATGCGAAAACAACTGCTTTCGGGCCAACGTAAGCTCGCGGTGTGGGGTACTGGATACATTGGATATTCGACGCTTGCGAATTTTGCCTCGCAGGGAGTAATGTGTATGGGCACCGATATTTCAGAATCAGTAGTCTCAACAATAAACTCGGGAAAGATACCCGTACCGAACATGGAATACTGGCTCGGATTCGACACTAAGTATCTCATCGATTCAGGCACGTTGAAAGCAACCACTGATTGGAAATCCATCATTACAACCGAATATCCGGTTCACATGATCGCCATCCCAACTGAGAAGGGAGCTGAACCATGGGATGGAGCGTTGGAGGACGTTATTACGAAAATGGCTTCCAATTTTAAAAGTAAGAATGAACCACCTCTCATCATAATTGAGTCGACATTGACTCCAAAGAAAACGGATGGTCTAGTCATACCTATACTCGAAAAACAGGGTCTCAGAGTAGGGCAAGACATACACGTCGGCGTCGCTCCGCGACGAGATTGGTTCATCAGTCCCGAAAAGAATCTACGCACAATTCCTCGAATCGTGGGCGGCACTACACCCGAGACAACCCAACTCATGATTGACGTCCTTAGCATCGTCTGCGAAAAGCTAGTGCCAGCCCCTGATCATCGGCACGCTGAGATAGTCAAGAGTGTCGAGAACGCCTTCAGACATGTAGAGATCACACTAGCAAATCAGCTGAGCCTCGCGTATCCGAACCTAAACATGACGGAGGTGTTGCGATTAGTAGGCACGAAGTGGAATGTTGGAACCTACCATCCAAGCTTTGGAACAGGCGGATACTGCATTCCCTTGAGTTCCAAGTACGTACTTGAGGGAGCTGAAAAGCCTGAGCAACTTACTATTTTGAGGGAGACAGTCACCGCAGACACCCTTCTACCCAAACTAATCGCCGATCATATTGCGGACAAAGGCTTCAAGAATGTCGGAATCCTCGGCCTCTCCTACAAAGGGGATCTCAAGGTATCCGTGTTAAGTCCCACTATCGGAATCGCGAAACATCTGAAAGAGCGCAAAATCCAGACAAAAATCAATGATCCATACTTCACGGATGCAGAAATTACGAAATTGACTGGAGCAGACAACTTCACTTTTCCAGCAGGTCTATCAGAATTTGATTGCGTCATTATCGTGGCGGGTCATCGAATCTACAAAGCAATACCTGAACCGATTCTGAAAAAACACCTATCAAATTGCAAATTGGTAATCGACAATCTGGAGGAAACATGGAAGCATTTCGATTGGAATTCTCCTGGAATCAAATACGTAGTTGCAGGAGACAGCAATTGGTTAAACTGAAGTTTGGCTTTCTGATTTAGGTTTGAGACTTGGTACGCGTCCTCTTCCTAGCAGCACCTTTTAAGGCGCACATGATCCAAAAAATGGCGGAGCATTTCTCATCGAACGTCACTTGGGAATTGATAACGCCATCTTATCCGTACAGTTCCCTGGTAGGGAGGAGTATGACGGTGCGAGAGAAACTCATCGGCCGCATACTTCCATCAGTAACAGATCGATCCATGAGCAAAGTCATGAATACCTTCGATCCGGACATCGTGTACTCTGACAGTCCACTGTATGGAGCACAATACAAAGCGTACTCGTGCTTACGTGGAAGGCGACCACCACTAATTGTCCATCTGAGAGGAGATTGGTGGCGCGAATATTTGGAGTGGTTCATATGCGCCAACTGGAAGCAACGAGCACTCTCTTCGCAAAGCTACGCATACCACTGGGCTTCAATTATTCTTGCCAGGAAAGTTACACCGATCTGTAAATGGCTAGAGCGCATAGTGAAACATTATACACCTAGCAAGAGGACAGAAGTCGTATACCAAGGAATAGACACAAACCAATACCAACCCGAATCTGGATTAGAGCTTCAACACCCTGCTATTGCAATAATCCAAAATCACACAGTCTACCCCAAAGTTGCAGGCCTATTGAGCTTCTCAACGGTCATAGAAAAGATACCTGAAATTCAATTCTATATTGCGGAAGGAGAAAATGTCAAACAAACCTTCTTGCCACTTGTGAAGGAACAATTTGCGTCGCTATCAAATGTTCACTACATCAAAGGAGTAGACAACGTGAGGGAGGTGTGCAGGATGCTTACGGCAGCAGACTGCTATGTCCTCGCGTCAGGGCTCGACTGCTGCCCGACCACCGTCCTTGAAGCATCATTGCTTTGCAAGCCAGTCATAGCGAGTCGTATAGGTGGCGTCCCCGAAATCGTAGTGGAAGGTAAATCTGGCTGGACAATCGGAAACGGTCGTACAGACGATTGGGTTGACAAAATCAGGCAAGTGACTACAGACAGTAAACTCAACCGGAGGCTTGGAGATTACGGAAGACATTGGGTATCAGAGAGATTCGATTGGGAAACGATTTCGAAACAGGTCGAATCGTTGCTTCACAAAGAAGCCGGTTAGGCACCAAGACGCGTCTTTAGATCAAGTGTAGTCTCTGAGCGCTTGCCTCCTCGGGCTCCCAACCATGTCGCCATCTATGAGAGCGCGTAGTTTGCTCTCTACGGTTGTGATGCGCTTCTGATCTTCCTCGGTGAGTAGCTTCTGCGCTTCAAGGAGCTTCTTGACCAGAATGAGCAGTTCTAGGTAACTCGGAGCGAATGCTTCTGCCTCTTTACCCGGAATCAGCCTGTAGGAGTACGGGTTTGATTCCACTGTTATATCCGCTTCGGCACTGTAAGAAGTGGTCCGCTTGAGATGAAACCAGCCAATAATAATTGAGAACGGTGCTCCTATGATGGTGCCTAGTACAACGAACGGTGTAAATTCTGGAAAAATATGAAGCAATGAAGGAATATTCTTGATGGCCAAGTAATACACAGTGATGAGAGTTGAAACATAACCCAATATGAATGTGAGATACGTTGAGTAACCGATTCTGAAATAGTACCAGGCTCGGGTTAGATAGCTTGAAGTTCCAGGCATTGCAGTCCGCCGTGAAAGTACGATAGAGGGTCTATTATACGTGTGCCCACTAGCAGCACGTATGCCTCGAAAAAACCTCAGAATTCTCGTGGTAGGAGCGGGCTCCCCGAACGCCGACATGGTCGCTGAGGTGCTGAACGCGAACGGATTCCAAGCTGCATGGACGGACAGCATTCGTCGCCCGAATCCATTCCGAATTAGAAAGTTTGATTTAGTGTACGGAATTTACTTGCAATCATGCAGTCGCTACATTATCGTCGGTAAACTTCTCAGAAAGAAGACGGTGATTCACTTCGTCGGTAGCGATGCGTACGGGATGGCACGCGAGAAATCCATCCTGCGCCGATTCTACTGGCGGATTGTGCTACGGCTGACCGATATCGTACTTTACGTATCACCACATCTCAAGAATATGGTTCGGCGCGAGGGATTCGTACTTCCCTTCCCAATCGCTTCCTCCGAATTTCAGTCATCGCAACTCAGAATTCAACCTGATCGCGCCATCCTATACTACTGCCCAGGAGGTGTCCGTAACGCTGAGATCTATCGCATATCATGGATTTTAGACTACGCGAAACAACATCCGAATGAACGGATTACAATTCTCGGAAATATTACCCACCCTGCGCGATATCATGTCGAGCTTCAGAACGTAGAGGTGGTTCCCTACGTTGACAGAGCAGAGATGCCGGCGTTCTACAAACGGCATCGCAAACTCATACGCATGACAACTGAGGACGGACTACCTCGCATGTTGAGTGAGGCATTGCTTAGTGGATTGGAAGTTGAGTTCAACGGAGAACAAGTAAAGGACATCCCGAGAGAACGGGTACCATATGAATTCGCAAGTACATTCGAACGAGTGCTCATCTCTAATGGCGTAATCAAGTCTGCAGGCCCAGTTTAATCGTTCATGAGCCGAACTCGTCCTGATAGATCTGAATGCACCGCTCCGCTACCTTCAACGA
>Ga0074045_10000481_pt1 | contig 38694 bp, 42 predicted proteins | sample BogForMeECP23OM2_FD_94442 | JGI IMG/M metagenome (GOLD analysis project Ga0074045, IMG submission 94442) | Bog forest soil microbial communities from Calvert Island, British Columbia, Canada - Bog Forest MetaG ECP23OM2 | ecosystem: Environmental > Terrestrial > Soil > Wetlands ...
AATTGCCGGGACGGGTTCGATTGCCTACGGCCGCAATGCGCAAGGAGAAAGTGCGCGCGCCGGAGGATGGGGATTCGCCATTTCTGATGAAGGCTCGGCGCACTGGATCGGCCGTGCCGCAGTCAGCCGGGTGCTGCGGGCGGTCGATGAGTTCGGGGGCGATCCCGGAACCCATCAGGCGTCGTCGCTATTCCGCGAGATGAAATCGATCAGGAAGGTGGAATCCTTCGAGGAGTTGGCCCGCGCTGCCAACTCCAATCTCGACTTTGCGGTGCTGTTTCCGGCGGTTTTAGCTGCCGCCGATGCCGAGGACGAACTGGCGCAACAGGTGCTTGCGCAGGCGGCAGGGGAGCTCGCGCGACTTGCTCGCATCGTGCTGCAGCGCGTTTTCCCCGAGCAACACGAGGCTGTCCCATTGGCCATGGCAGGCGGCGTCTTTCGTCATTCGCCGACGATTCGAGAGCTTTTCTACAATGAAGTGCGCACGGCGCATCCAAACGTCGTTCTTAAGTCTGAAGTGGTCGAACCGGTTCACGGCGCATTACAGCTAGCGCGGCGAGCCGCTTCCTAAGCGCTGAAACCGATCATGGATTCGGATGGAATCCAACCTGAGTTGCCAGCCGCGGCTAGTAAGTCCGCCGCCGAGGTGCTGAACGAAGACGCGCTTTTAGCCCTACTCCAGCATCGCGACTTACCTCCGGAAACCCTGGAAGAAATCAGCCGGCATGCCTTGGCGGTGAAATCGCGAAAGATATCGGTCGCCCTCGCGTCTCATCCGCACACCCCGAGACACCTCGTTCTCCGGCTCATTCGGCAGTTTCATACCTTCGACCTGATGCGCTTCACATTGCATCCGGCGGTCGCCGCTGATTTGAAGCGGGTTGCCGATGGACAACTTATCGCGCGACTGGCTTCCGTCACGCTGGGGGAACGCCTTACCCTTGCTCGTCGTGGATCGCAGGCCGTTGCCGCCGCCCTGTTGCTCGACAAGGAATCCCGCGTCTCGAACACCGCGTTGGAAAATTCCCGGCTGACGGAGGCTGCGGTTGTCAAAACTCTCTCGCGAACGAATGGATCCACTCTTGTCGAGGCGGTGTGCCATCACCCCAAATGGTCGCTGCGGCAAGAGATACGCATGGCGTTGCTTCGTAACCCACTCACTCCCCTGGCGCGTGCTTTGGAGTTTGCCCGTGCTCTTCCTCCACCACTTCTGCGCGACGTTCTGCACACGTCGCATCTGCCGGAGAGGACCAAGGCATACCTGCTGAGCAATTTAAAAGAGAGGAAGTAGCATTTTTTTGGTGGGATGGGATTATCGCCCGCCTCCCACTTCCAAAATAGCGCCTGTCGTGTAAGAGGCGGCCGGGGAGAGCAACCAGAGCACTGCCGCGGCCACCTCGTGCGGTTGGCCCGGTCTTTGCATAGGAATCGTCCCTGCAAGCCTCTCCAGCCGGTCGGGCATGCCATTAGCGGCATGCAGCCCTGTCGCGATCAAGCCGGGAGCGACCGCGTTCACGCGGATTCCCTCGGCGACGACTTCGCGCGCGAGTCCAATCGTAAAACTATCGATCGCGCCCTTCGATGCAGCGTAGTGCACCCACTCGCCGGCGGAGCCGATGCGCGCCGCACGCGAAGATATATTCACAATTGCGCCGCCTGATCCACCGTGTTTGGTGGACATGCGCCTCACGGCCTCGCGTGCGCACAAAAATGCTCCGGTTACGTTTACGGCCATCACTTGCGCCAGCGCTTCCGCCGTGACTGACTCGACTCGCGAGAATCCGCCTGTAATCGCGGCATTGTTAACTAGAGCTTTGATCGGGCCCAGTTCGCGCTCGGCAGTTTCGAAGAGTCGGACGATGTCTTCTTCACGGGAAATATCGGCGTGGATCGCGCGAGCGCGGCCGCCTGTGGACTCGATCTTTTCCGCGATTGCCCGTGCTTCCGCTTCCCCAGTGGCGAAATTGACGGCCACGGAATATCCGCGTGCACCAGCCAGTTCCGCGATCGCCGCGCCGATGCCCCGACTTGCGCCGGAGACAATAAGTGTGCCGTTGCTCGGCTGCACTCTCATGCCATCAAGTCCTTTCTGAGATCAATGTAGCAAAAACAGCTCTCTCGACCGGCCAGTCCATGGCTGACGTTCGTAACCTGCTTCCAACCAGCGCCTGTCCTAGAATTTCATGAGACATGCGCCAATACCTGCAGCACATTTTGAATGACCTACGGTTCGACGAGTCTTGGAAGCCGGTCTCGCAGCCAGTGGTGGGAGCCTGGATCGTCTTCTATCTCGCGTTTCTCGCCTATGCTTTTTCCGCGCACGGAGGATTTCTTTTCATCGACAACGCCAACCTCGTTGTCCACGAAGGCGGCCACAACCTGTTTCGATGGTTTGGCCCGACGCTCTGCCTTTGGGGAGGTACGCTGCTGCAGTGGGCCGTCCCGTTTCTCCTGGCAGTTTACTTCTTCACTCAACGCGAGGCCACCGGCTTCGTTTTCTGCGTGTTTTTCTTCTTTGAGAACTGGCTCTACACTGCAACCTACATGGCCGACGCGCGCGCCATGGATCTTCCCCTGGTCACCACCGGAGACCCCGACTTTGTCGAGCACGATTTTAACGCTATCTTCTCGAGTCTTGGCGTCCTGGCCTATGACACCAGGATCGCCGCGGTGGTTCGGCTTATCGGCTGGTGCGGAATGATTGGGGTGGTTATGTGGTTCGCAGTTATCGGGCTCAGACGCCAGCAGCGAAAGTCAGACATTCCGCAGTGGAAATCCCTCGCCTGATTCGTGGACCGGAATTCCGAACCCACCGATGCCTTTCCTGGGTTACCGCCTTTGCGTTGTAGAATGTGCGGTGCAATTCATCGAGGCTGCCATGAAGTCATTGCTGCTGGTTCTTGCCGCCACGTTCCTGGTTGGAGTCTTCGCCGTACCCACCATTCATTCTTTCGCGTCCCCGTCGCCAAAAGCGAGCGCGGACACACTTCGCCAGCTGGAAGAGGAATTCATGAAGGCCGCAGCCGAACGCGGCTCTGCGGGGTACATGTCTTACTATGACGACGACGCAGTCGAAGTGCCCAACGGAGCGTCCATCATCGCGGGAAAAATAAACATCGCCAAAACAATGGGATTTCTCGATGATAAGAACAACCATCTCAGCTGGACTGCAGTAGGCGCCGATATTTCTGCCTCGGGCGATCTCGGGTACACCTACGGCACTTTCGAATTTCGCTCAATCGGGAAAGATGGTAAGCCGACCGTCGAACACGGGAAGTACACCAGCATCTGGAAGAAGCAGAGGGATGGAAGCTGGAAAGTTGTTCTCGACATGGGGAACTCCTAGCGCAAGTCCACTCCTTGAACGCGGAGTTCGCGAAGAAAAGGCCGTTGAGATTGAGGAGGAAACTCTGATTCCTCAGCGTGCTCCGCGGAGAATCTCTGCGACCTCTGCGATTTAGTTCTTTTCGCTTTCCCGAAAATGATTGCTAATCGCTTCCGCTTGCACTCGGGTCACGACGGCCGACAGTGCGGCCGCGTCTGCCTGTTTCACTGCCTGCAAACTACCGAAGTGTTCGAGCAGTCGGCGGGTGGTGCTCTCGCCTACGCCAGGAATTTCTCTTAATTCCGTGGAGCGGTCACGCATCTGGCGCCGTTTGCGATGGAACGTGACGGCGAAGCGGTGAGCTTCGTCACGGATTAGCTGAATGAGGTGCAACACGGGCGAGTGGTGATCGAGAACGACCGGATCTTTCTCTTGCCCGTAGACGTAGAGTATCTCTTCACGCTTGGCGATGGCAGCGAGCGGCTGATTGATGATCTCCAACGATTCTAGGGCTTCGGCGGCCGCGTGCAACTGGCCGAGCCCACCATCGATCAGCACCAGGCTCGGCATGGTCTTTTCTTCCTGCTGCAGGCGCTTGTAGCGACGCGTGACCACTTCGCGCATGGAAGCGAAGTCGTCGACGCCTTCGACCGTGCGGATAATGAACTTGCGGTAATCTGACTTTTTCATCTTTCCGTCTTCCCAAACAACCATCGAAGCTACGGTCTCCGCGCCTTGAATGTGCGAGATGTCGAAGCATTCGATGCGCTTGGGCAAATCGGGAAGGCTGAGAACATCCTGCAGTTCTTCCTGAATAGCCTTGGCGTTGGGCTTCAGCACTCGGAACCGCTGGTCGTAAGACTGTTTGGCGTTGGTTCCGGCGAGGTCGATCAGAGCACGTTTGTCGCCCCGCTGCGGAACCAGTATATGAACGCGCGCAGCGCGAGAGTCAGCTCCAGCCACTTGCTCCGAGAGCAGGTCTTCTAGAACCTCACGGTCCTCGAAATCGACCGGGACGTATAGATTTCGCGGCACGTAGGGCTGAGCGATATAGAGCTGCTTGAGCAGGGCCGAGAAAAACTCACCCGGAAGAAATGGGTCGATGGTGTCAGAAGCTGACAAGCTTTGCTCGTCCGGACCTCCGGAAGCGGCTGTCCCTGCATGGTCAGAGGCTGGTTCCGTATCTGACGGCGACGCGAACTCGGGCAGTTCCTCCCAGAAGAATTCTCTACGGTCGACAACGCGTCCGCCGCGCATGTGGAATAAATTCACGGCCAGCATGCCATTTTCATAGTGATAGCCGAAGACGTCGGCATCATCGCCTTCAGCGGCGGCGATGCGCTGGCGCTCCTGCAACTGCTCCACGGTCGAAATCAAATCGCGGTAGCGGGCAGCGCGCTCATACTCTTCCGTGGCGGCGGCTTGCTCCATGCGTTCATGCAGCGATCGAGCTAAATCCGTGGGTCGGCCTTCGAGGAAGAGCTTTACATCCCGAACGGCCTCCTGATAGCTCTCGGGTGTCGTTAGTTCTTTCACGCACGGACCGAGACAACGTTTGATGTAGTACTGCAGGCAAGGACGGGGATGAAAGCGGGTGAGATCGACCTTGCAGGATGGAATCAGAAAATTCCGGTGAATGAGATCGACGATACGATAAGCCAGATTGGCGGGGAAGTATGGGCCATAATAGGCGCTGCCGTCCTTGCGCAGTCGACGCGTGACGTAGACGCGCGGCCATCGCTCGCCCAGAGTCAGCTTGACGTAAGGGTAAGTCTTGTCATCGCGCAGCAGGATGTTGAAGCGCGGCTTGCGCTGCTTGATGAGATTGTTCTCCAGCGCCAGCGCCTCTTTGTTGTTGCGGACGACGATGTAGTCCACATCGACGGCTTCGCGCACCAGCGTTCCGGTTTTTGAATCTTCCCATCGGCCTTCGTGAAAGTAGCTGGCTACGCGGCTGCGCAGGTTCTTCGCCTTGCCCACGTAGATGACTTCGCCCTCGGCGTTCTTGTAGAGGTAAACGCCCGGCTCGGTGGGGATGGTACGGATTTTCTGGAGAAGATCCATGCTAGGGTCTTTTGTATGTATTTTATTAGATGACCGGCGCAGCCGTTGTGCTCAGAGGCGGCCCCATGGGTTACAACTGACGCGCGTTCTGTGGTGTGACGGCTGGGAACAAAGAGCCTTTCACGGCAGAGATCATAAAACACTAAACAAAATGTACACCTCGCGAACGGACCGATGTCTCGTTTTGCGAAGCATCCTACCGTATAAAATTTCCCTATCGTATGTGCGGATTGCGTTGCGCGAGCGCCTGAAAGGCATTCGGCGGCAAGCGATAAATCAACGCAAGCTATTGAAACAATATATACTTGTACTTGACAGGTTCAATACGGGAAACTGGCACGTCCCGTGCAAAAGTAACCAGTGGAATTGGCAGGTGCCAACACGTAGCCCAGGGATTGCAACTTAGAAGCGCGCGATGGACCCAGGCGCGCTGAGAGAAACAAGTTGAAACGATTGACAAGGAGCTCCTCCACTATGAATCGCACTTCGTTGACGATTTTACTCGCAGCTAGCATGGCAGCCACGATCGGCTGTACCACCAAGAACTATGTAAAGCAACAAACCACACCGTTGATCAATAAGACCAACGAACTTGACGACATGACGGCAAAGAACAGCCGGGACATCAAGGACGTGGATGCGCGGGCACAAGCCGGAATCCAGGCGGTGAACGCGAAGACGGCTGAAGTCGATCAGAAGGCGCAGGCCGCAGGTCAGAACGCGACCTCGGCGCAGCAAATGGCGGACGCAGCCAATGGGCGCGTCGGCGTTCTCACCAACACTGTAGCGAACCTGGACAACTATCGTCCGGTAGCCGAGACCTCGGTAAAGTTCGGTTTCAACCGGGACAACCTGACGTCCGAGGCGAAACAAGCTCTCGATCAGATGGCCGGAAACATCGCGAGCACCAAAGGTTACATCATTACGCTGGAAGGCGGGACAGACTCCGTGGGATCGGCGGAGTACAACTATGATCTCAGCCAACGGCGCGCGAACTCAGTGATCCAATATCTGGCTTCGAAATACAACGTGCCCGCCCACAAGATCTATGTGATCGGGCTCGGTAAGGACAAGCCGGTGGAATCGAACAAGACGAAACAAGGGCGAGCTGATAACCGGCGCGTCGATGTCCGCCTGATGACCAACACCGTGGGCGACACGAATCAGCCGGCAACAACGCCCGCGCCAACGGGTCAGAATAATCCGTCGTCCATGTAAACAGGTTTCCTCCTCTCCGGAGGACTTATGGCAGGCCGCTCTATCCTCCCCCTGAGCGGCCTGTTTTTTTGTTTCCGCGCGAATAGGTCCACGCTTGCTCGAACCTTGCTGTTGGTTGCTACCTGAGGGTTAGAATAGGCAATATGGCCTGGCGTTTTTTGTTATTCGCAGTTCTAACTGCGTCCGTGAGTGCGTCGGTACAGCAAGGCAGTGCTTCTGATCCCGACGGTCCGAAATCGGCTCAGCGGGGCTCGGAAGTGTCTCCCGGTTTCGCGCCGCCACGTTCGGACAGTGTGCAGGCGAGTGATTTGGGATCTGCGACAGGGCAAAGTTCGAGCAAGGATACCCAGCTAGATCTGGAGCCCCCGGATGATGACGCCAAAACGCATCCGCAAAGTTCGACGGCGATGGCGGAGGCGGAAGCCGAGATGCTGGGTCGCAGCAGCGGCGTTACTGAGTTCCATACATGGGATCCGCACAAGGCTGCGAAGAGCATTGAGGTGGGCGATTTTTACTTCAGACGCAAGAACTACCGGGCGGCGGAAGAGCGTTACCGGGAGGCTCTGCGCTACAAAGACAACGACGCCGTCGCCACCTTTCGCCTGGCGGTAAGTCTGGAAAAGTTGGGGATTCTGGACGACGCACGCTTGGAATACGAGAGCTATCTGAAGATTCTGCCGCATGGACCAGAAGCAGAGCCGGCCCAGAAAGCGATTGACCGGCTGAAGGCGCAGGGCGCAGCAAAGTAGACGCTGAGCGTGTCTTGATCATCGAGACGCACGGGTTCTAGAGACCCGCACAGCGCGTGTGAATTTCGTTTTCTTTTGTCCCCGCAATGGGGTTTTCATCGCTCCCTCGTCTTCACTCGGAACGATCTTACTCTCAGCTTCCTCACCGAGAACCAAATTCGCGGGCCATTTGGGACCGGAACAGGTTCGGCTTTTTCCTCGAGCACTTTCTGCCACAACAACTTCAACCGCATCCAGACAGGCGTGGAACATTTGCGTTCTCAGTTGTCCCATGGCGCCGCCCCGGATCGCGAGCATCGCTGTGCCATGCATCAACGACCAGATCGAGAGCATGAGCCGCGTGTGCTGGCGGGGAGTTCCTCCCAATCGCAGCGTCAGACGTTCGCGCAACAGATTGAACGATGGCCACGGTTCGTGCAGGGAAGGAGGCTCGGCGAACTTGTCATACAAGACCTCGTAAGCGTGGCGATGCTGGAGGGCAAATTCGAGGTAAGCGTGGCAAGCTTGCGCCATGGTGCGGGAGTGGCGAAGGGTGGCGAAAAGCTCGGAGCGGGTCTGCAGACGTAGAGCACGGAGAATGTCCTCGCGATCGCGGTAGCGCTCGTAAACCGTTGGGGTGGTGGTGCCGGCGGCTTTGGCGACGGCTCGCATGGTCAGGGCTTTCTCTCCGCCCTTGGCGCGCAGGCGACTGGCAGCTTCGAGGATGCGTTGTTCGAGTTGAGGATCGGCTTGTCTGGGCAACGGCTCGACTCCGGGGTGAAGAGGATCAATGCAGGGGCCCAAAATAATTTAGACAGCGTTCAACTAACAGTGTAGACTATATCCATACCGAGCATGTGCGTACCCGCGCAAGGCTGTGTCCTGCCGGAGCCTGAGAAAGTTTTGTACGGCCTTCCCCCAAGTGAAGTGGCTCCGGCAGGCGCGTGCCGAATCCAGCAAGCATCGAGCACCGAGGAGTGTAGATTTTGAACGACGCGCTTAAGAAACAGGCAGAAGTTGCCCGGCTGGCATCTGACCTTCGCACGGCGAAAATTGAATTGCTGAGCGCGCAATGTGCCGCTGATCGACTCCGCTTGCAGTATTCCATGGCTGACATTATTTCCTTCGGAGAACGCCAGGCACTGAAGAGTGCAATCGCCTCCGCCGGCGCACTGTGCCGTTTTTTTTCCTGCCTCGAGAACCAACTCAAACAGGCTGAAGGGCAGGAGTAAACCGCCGCCGATTTCATTGATTTTGTTTTCGCGACCATCTTCCGGAAACACAACCGCGTCTATTTCTCCACTCGGATAAACTCGCCAGTCGTGGCATTCACCGCGACCGTGAGCTTGGCGGCGTCGCGAGAAGCTCCGTAAATCACATGCCAAACGAGTTCGTTGGTGTTGTGGTTCCAGTCACAGACATAAAGCACGAGCGTGGATGGGTCCTTCTCCAGAATCTTGTCTCCACCGTGTTTTTGCGCCGCCTCGAAGGCTTGATCGGAATCGATCTTGAGGAAGGCGACATCGAAAACTTGTGTGGAGGCGTTGCCGGGATTGTATAGGTCTTCATTCCCAGGGGAAACGCCGCGGGAGGGCGCGTCTGGAGCGTTGCTGCCGGACCAGATGAAAGGCTTCACCCCGCGCTGTACGGCGGACGCAAAGCTGGCACGCCAGACTGCCGCTTTGCCGTCGTGGCCGTCCCCGTCAGTCGTAGGGGTCGACTCGATTCGGAACGGTTTTGCGTCGGCGGCGTAACTGCGGGCGGCGATGAAGACCTTCTGAAAAGCGGCGCGTCCAGTGACCAGTTCCGGACCTTTGGATTCTGGTTTGGCCTCAGGGGTGGTTGCTGGGTTGGAGTTGCAGGCGACAAGCAACGCCAGAATGGAGAACAGGAAGGCGGAAGAAATCTTTGTGGATGCAGGGTTCCGCGAGTACAAGCGTTTAGCAGCATCTGCCACTTCGAAGGTTCTCAGCTTGACGAAATCCTGCATCTTCATTAAGTCCTTCCTGTTATAACCTGGGTTGGGTTTTATGGTCGCGCAATATTCTACCTGATGCGCCCGGAAACGCGAGTTAGCAGCATGGATTCTCTGCTAGGAAAATTGAAGATCGCTCTGGACTCAGCGGTCGAGGGAATGCCGGAGGAGCAGTTAGAGTGGCATCCCCCAGAGAAATGGTGCGCCGCCGAGATACTGGAACATCTGTACCTGACCTACACCGGAACCGTAAAGGGATTTGAAAGAGTGCTCCAGGCGGGCAAGCCGGCGGTGGGTCGAGCCTCGATAAGACAGCGAGCGCGAATGTGCGTGGTCCTGGGACTTGGCCATATGCCTTCGGGGCGGAAGGCGCCCAAGAACACTGTCCCGCGTGGTCTCGCGGTTGAGAAGGTAAGAGCGGAGGTAGGGCTGAAGATTGCAGCAATGGACGAGATTATCACCGCCTGCGAGGCTCGCTTTGGAAATGGCAAAGTGCTCGATCATCCGATTCTGGGTCCGTTGACGGCGTCGCAGTGGAGAAAATTTCATTGGGTTCATGGACGGCATCACGCGAAGCAGATTGAAAGGCTGCGCCGACAGGCGGCGAGAGCGATGATGTCGAGCTGAGTCAACAATAAAACGCCGGCGATTGGCCGGCGTTTTCCTTTGACCGAAAACCGAATTTGAACTGCCGGTTCGGATATTATCTTACGGTTCGCGCATAGAGGCGGGAACGCCAGCCTTCCGGGCTTCTTCTTGCATGTCATCAAGTTTCTGTTTGGCGTCGTCGACGCTTTTCTCTTTGTCCGCGATCTTCTGCTTGTAGTCGGCGTCTTCCTTGTCCCATTGGACGGCGTTGCGCATGCGGTTGCCGGCGTCGCCGTACATGGCGGCGGCGCGAAGTTGATATTCCTTTTGCAACACGTCAAGTTCGCGCGAGACGAGATCGATCGAGTTCTTCTGAGCCGTCAGCTTTTCCTGCCAGGCCTTCCATTCGGCTTGTTTCTTGGCCTGTTCATCGTCGGCAGGTTTTGTTCCGGCAGCGTTTTTGTCGTCGCCGGAAGAGGCTGCCTTCGCCGAATCCGCGGAGGCAGCATCCGCGCTACCTGCGGGCGCGGCTTGCCCAACGACGGACAGCTTGTCCTCCGTCGGAAGATTGTCGTTGTCAAAAACCTTTGGTTTGGCTTTGGCGTTCGGATCCTTGTGAACCTTGCGGGCGTAATCGCCCAGCGGCGACTGCTCTGGAGTCGACGTGGTCGCGGGCGCTGTGGTTTGTGCCGCGGCCAGCGAGCCAGCCAGGAACGTGAACAGAGCGAATACGAATCCGAAATGCGTCATGCGTTTCATAGCTTCCATCCTCCACCTGTGTTCGTCAGTGTCTTTTGTGCGGTTGCCATCGATCTTCATCAATATCGGTCGCATTAAATGGCTCGCCCTGCTGTACTGGCGCGGGGCTCAACCCGAACTGCATTCCGTTTCTCCACCAGAAATCCTCCAATGCGGCGGTCTAGATTCGCCGCCTCGCCGGCGATGTCCGCAGCCAATTGCGGAGCCAGATCAGGATCCCGATTGCGCGCCAGTTGTTGCGCATACCCGGCGATCGTCGTAAGGGACGTGCGCAACTCCAGCGCCATCTCCGCGGAGATTTCACCTTGCAATTGCTGTTGGTCACGGATGCGTTCAAATTCAGTGCGATCGCTGATCAGACAAGCCACGCCGAGCAAGCTGCCATCGACGGCGGGTATGGCAGAAATCGTAACCGCGATGTGCAGGGATTCTCCAGTCGGAGTGGTGTAGCTGGCTTCAAGTTGGCGGCGTTTGCTTCCCTCACGCAGGACAGCATGCACTTCCTCGACAAGCGTCACTGGCGAGTCCGCTGAACCATTGACCCCGGCGCAACTGGAATCGGCCGAAGAAACCACCGCCTTGCGGAAAACATCTTGTGGGCTCATTCCCGAAAGCGAGCGGAATCCCAGAATCTCTTTAGCGGCGGGATTAGCTTGCTTCACTAACCCGTTGTGGCCGAACACCAGCACTCCCGAAGGCAGATTGGAAAGCACGGTCTGGCTGAAATTCTCGGTCGTTCGCGCGCGGCGCTGTTCAGTGAGATTCTGTAATTGCAGCTCATGTTTTTGTTGCTTCAGTTGCTGGATGACCGTGTTGTACAGATGCACCGGCAAAGCTTCCAGACTGGGGGCGGCCACGGCATCAAGATCAGCCTCGGCAGCGAGATTGGTGCGCAAACGGCGAATCAAGAAAATGGCGAATACGAATGCGCATACCGCTATAAGCAGAACTAGCGTGGCGCGCAATACCAGCGGATTGGAGAGGAGCCTTACCACCAAAGCCTCCCGTACCAGCGCAAGAACTGGTTGCCGACGAAGAGAGCCAGCAATGCCATGCTGCCCAAGAAGACGCCGAAGGGCATTTGGTAATGGCGATAGACCATCTGTGCGGATTGCCACCCCCTGCGGCGAGCAGCTTGCAGGTTCGCAAGCCTGCGCATGAAGCGATGGGTGCGCTTGATCCAGACCATCAGCACGGTAGCGAGGCCAAACAACGATCCGGCCAGTGAAGCGGTGAAGATTGTAAAAATCGTGAGCTTGATCCCTAGAAATGCTCCCACCATGGCCATCAGCTTGACGTCGCCGAAGCCCATGCCTTCCATTCCGCGCCAGCGCAGGTAAGCGGCTCCCGCTCCGTAGATGAAGGACGCACCCAGGGCTGCACCCAGCAGGGAATCGAGCAAAGAGAGCAGATGAGACGAGAATTCGGCGCTGAAAGGCAGGGTCACCATTCCCGGTAGAAACTGAGAAGCGACGTCGTTGACTGGAACCAGCAAGCTGAAAACGATGCCGAGAGCGAGACCGGGCAAGGTCAGCTTATCTGGCAGCAGCTTGGTTTCGGCGTCGGTAAAGATGAGGCCCAGCAGCAGAAATCCAAACACGCAGTATTTCAGCGTGGCCAGGGTGAGTCCGAAATAAGCGTAGCAGCCAAGAAAAAGTGCTCCGGTAAGCAACTCGATGAACAAGTAGCGCGGGGAAATTCCGGCCTTGCAGTGACGGCACTGTCCCCTCAGAAGCAGCCAACTGATGACCGGAATATTGTCATAAAAGGCTATCGGACGCTTGCAGCGGGGGCAGGCCGAGCGTGGCGCCACCACCGACAAACCCAAGGGCAGCCGATAGATACACACATTGAGAAAGCTGCCAAAGGCCAGCCCAAAGAGAAAAATCGACGATGCAAAAAATGGGTCCACTGAGTTTGTGGCGTTCTGCGAAAAGCGCGGCGAAAACTGCTAGGCGCACGTCTTCCTGAGAACGCGGACAACGCCGTATCTTGAGTGGATTATAAGGCGATGAGGCGGGGAGGACTAAGGTACTGAAGTCACTGTCCGAAGGGACCATACTCAGCCGACGAAAAACCTCACGGAAAGCCGATCCTCAGAAGACTGCCTTCCAGCGCCGTCGACGATCGATCATTAGACGGTAGGAGTCCGTCCCAAAGACTCCAGCTGCGGGGTACCAACCTGGTTTGGTGCTCCGCCAGCTCTCGCCAATCATGGTCCACCTGTTCGCGCACCGAGAAGGAGAAGGCAGCGTCAGCGGCTATGCTGCCGGCTGGTAGGGAACCCCACTCGAACAGCGTTGTCTGGAGTCTTTCGGTAACGGACTCTGACGGATCCAGACAAAAAATCCAATCAGAGGCTGCCCGTTCGAGATAATGCTTTGCCGCGGCCAGGCCATCGGCTCCTAGGAGGCGCGCACCGTACGCGCGCGCGACACGCAGGGTTGCGTCGGTTGAGCCATGGTCCACGATGAGAAGTTCAGCGCAAGGAAGAAGTGTCTCCAGCGCCCGGCCCAGACGCAGAGCATCATTCGAAGTGTGTAGCAATGCCGTAATAGGAGGCATGAGGACAGGTTGGATTGCCTGCCTAAGTTTACGACGACCTGGATAATACCGGCGAGCTCGAATCTTTTTTCTGTAAGGCGCTGCTTGAGACGAACGACACACCTCGGTACGCCAATGATTGGGTTTTGGCGCCCAATTTGGCTTACGCGCCTAGCGTATGAACTTGTAGTCGACGATCGAAGCAGCCAAAAAACCGGTGCCTGCTTCCGCATCTTTAGCTGTGATTTCCTCATCTTTGCAGCGTATAACCCGTCCCTGGCACAATACGTTGCGGTTTTTCTGGCCGGAGATCTCCTCGGGCATTTCGAACACCATCTCGATCAGTGCATTCACCGGCAACTGCTGTGGTCCGCGGAATAGAATCCCGGTCTGGCTGAGATTGTCGATGGTCCCTTCGTACCACGTGCTGGTGTTATTGACCCGGTAGCGAAGCGCTAACTCCAGCTTCAGGCGCCGCGCCCGCGGGGTCCACGAGGGACGTTTCTCGCGGGGGTGGCTGCGCCGGATCCCGGTTTCCGGCTTCGCGTGCTCCACCCGCTCGGTACGCCGCATGGTGGTCCAGTCATACTTGTATTCGGCAGCACATAAAAGGCAAACCTGGTAGTAGTCCCCGTCAGAACCCCGCCGAGGCCAAGAGAACTCGTGAGAGCAGCGCCCTAGCATAAGAACATCCATGATTTTCTGCGGCATGATGGTTACTTTCGGACTCTTACTTCGGACCAAAACAGGGAGCGCCGAAGGCAATGTCATCATCTCCCGAAGCCGGTTTCTTGGATAGGTTACTTTCGTGTGGGCGCGGTGTGCGATTGACAGTATTGACAGGAGTGAACTTCGGAAGGAGACAGGATCTACTTAGCAGGCACCCTTTTTCAAGCCAACCCGAAGAATCTAGCTATTCTTGGCGGAATTGTCGGCGACTCGGATCGAGAAGTTAACCACGATTGTCGCTTTGGTCTCGACCGGCTGCCCGTTTTGCAGATAGGGCTTGAAGTGCCATTGCCGCACTGCCTGCTGCGCCGCTGCGGTCAGGATGGAAGGACCACTCAGCACCTTCAGGCCTTCGATGTTGCCATCGGCGCCAACCACCGCCTGCAATACCACCGATCCCTGCACCTTCATGTGCTGCGCAAGCAGAGGATAGGTCAAATCGACCGACGCCAAGCGCTCGTGCTCGGCCGCATTCGTAGTCTGATTGGCTGCGGGAGTCGCGACCGTAGAGACACGATTTGAATCGTTCGGGAGCTCCACCTTCGTGACGTTGCTTCCAGGATGGACGATCCGGTGGGTGTCCCCTGCGACCACTTCGACGTCCAGGGGCGGAAGAACAGCCCGCTTCGTCGCGACCGCCGGAGTGCTTGAGCTGGCAGCTTCTTTATGAGCCGGCGCAGGAACCGCCGCCACGACTGGAGTTTTCTGCGCAGGATGGCTCTTGGGAGCGACTACCGGAACGACCGCCTGGGCTGCCTTGTCAGGAGCAGCCGCCTGTGGCGCTTTCGCAACGTTTGACGTGTTGCCTGCGTCCGAGTTCACGGCCTCGTCCGAGCCGAACCAGAAATCGTGGTCCTTTACCAGGACGACAGCGAGAGCCAATACTAAAAGGGCCAGAGCAATCACCAGCCGGTTCCGCTCTTTGCCTGGCCGACCTTCCGGAGAAGCGGCATGACCACCGACCCGGGGTCCCGCAAGACCCGCCTGCGGCTTGGGAGGCGTCGCCTTGGCATTCAGGTCCAGCATGGCGTGTCGTTCGGAGCGCCCTTGGGTCGCCCTCGCGAAATAGCCTCGGTCTTGAGGTCCTCTCAGCACGCAACCATATTGAGGCTGTGATGATTTTGTGACAATGGCACGATCAAGGGAACGTATGGCCCGAGAGTGCCAGAGAAGCCGGTTGGGCAACATCCCGAGCAATCCAAGAGCGCGTGATCTGGATCACAGCCTGATGTCTGTCGGTTTGCGTAGAGTGAAAGCGATCTATGGCCGGGTTCTCCATCCTCACTAACCGCAAGCGCGCCATTGTTGCGCTGGTGCATTCTGTCGTATTTCTCCTGATTGCGGTCCGGCAGATGCTTGCGGCCAATCCCGCCCCTGGCATTTGGTTGCCCTCGACGGTGCACACCGGCACGTGGATCCTCTGCGCCATATTTGCCGTCGTTTCCTCCATTCTTTTGTGGCTCCTCATCATTTCCCGCGGATGGATGGAAAAATTCTATTTCGGATTCTGCACCATCAGCGCTGGTTCCGGCCTGCTTCGCACTGCCGCGGGCGATCAGACGTTCCACGCCGGCCTCTATATAAGGGTTGTCATGCTGGTCAGCGCGGTTCTGGTTGGCCTGCTGATTCTTCGCAGACATTCTCGCAGCCATTCCGTTGCCCCTGGCGCGCCCCCGGAATACGCTGAAGGCAGTTTCTAGCCGTTATCCTGCCCGATAGGTCCGCGTTGCCCGATCCTCGCAATCACTAACGTCCCGCCAAGTCTGGCCCCAGTCGCAAAGTGTATTATCGCGGCATGGGATCTGAAGCGGTGCCGGACGTGGCCGCCTTCATCTTGGCTGGCGGCAAGAGCATGCGCATGGGCACCGATAAGGCTTTTGTTGCCTTTGAAGGACAAACCTTGATGGCGCGGGCGCTAGACCTGGCGCGGTCGGTTACCCCCGAGGTGCGCGTCGTTGGAAGTAGGGAGAAATTTGCCTCGTTCGCCCCAGTGGTCGAAGACATATTCCGCGACCGCGGGCCTCTAGGCGGAATTCATGCCGCCCTGCGTGCTTCGCCGACTGGTCTTAGCCTGATGCTGGCAGTGGACATGCCCTTTGTCCCAGCCGCATTCTTGAAATACTTGATCGAACAGGGCCACAATTCGCCGGAAGCGACGGCCGTCATTCCCCGCAGCCATGGCCGATGGCAGCCGCTTTGCGCCATTTACCGCTGGGATTTTGCCGATGTCGCGGAGAGGGCTTTGCTTGCGGGCCGAAACCGGATCGACGTGCTATATCCGGAGATTCGAGCCCGCGTGATCGAGGAAGAAGAGTTGCGTCGGGAAGGATTTTCGCCAGACATTTTTAATAATCTGAACACTCCTGCGGAACTACAAGGAGCTACGAGGATCGTGAGCAGTTTCTGTAAACATATCTGAGAGCCGCGAATGTCTGATACTGCAAACCGTCCTTACATCGAATTCCGCGAAGTTTCCAAGGCCTTCGGCGAGAAAGCAGTTCTGGATCGTGTCAGCTTTAATGTGATGCCGGGAGAAACCGTTTGCATCCTGGGACGCAGCGGTGTCGGGAAATCGGTTTCACTGCAGCTTCTTATGGGGTTCCTCAAAGCGGATTCCGGGCGGGTCATCGTCGCTGGCGAAGACATCACCGATTTTTCTGAAGTGCAATTGGAAGGCATCCGGAAGAAAGTGACGATGGTCTTTCAGAATGGGGCCCTTTTCGATTCGCTCACGGTGGGAGAAAATGTAGCGTTCGCCCTGCGCGAAACCCGGGAGTTGTCCGAAGATCAGATCTATCAGATCGTTGATGGCTTGCTCCAGATGGTGGGAGTCAAGGAAATGCGGGACCTTTTACCCTCAGACCTCTCCACCGGAATGAAAAGGTCTGTGGCTATCGCCCGTGCGCTGGCGGCACGACCGGAATGCATTCTCTACGATGAACCCACCACCATGGTGGATCCGCTGATGGCGCAACTGCTCGGAGACCTCATCAAGCGCCTCAAACTCCAACTTAGCCTGACCAGTATCGTCGTCACCCACGACATGCGCCTCGCCCAGAAACTGGCTGACCGCGTGGTCTTTTTGCACGAGGGGAAGGCGATCTTCTTCGGTCCCTATGCCGAGATGGAAAAATCCGCCGAGCCCATCGTCCAGGAGTTCCTGCAGTTGGACGAACTGAAGATCGAGTGTTGACCAGAAGCGAGACCCGTCGGAATTCCGGACTTTTTCCTTCTAGTCTTTCCTAGCGTGGCCACCGCAACTGAGGACCGGAAGCCGTGGGTAGTTGGCGAAGCGCGAGTCAGTGAAGGAAAGCTGGCATTTTGCACGAACGTCGAACCACGGTCGGATGTAATCATCCGGGCATGCACGCAATCGGCGCACAGACCTGGATTGCTGGCCGTTCGTTGGGTGATGGGCGCATCCCCGGAGTCATGGATAGTCACGAAATCAAGTCCGGCCGATCACAGCTGCAACTGTTCACTGACCACTGTCCTCAGAACCCTTGTCGCACTAACTCTTCCACGGTCAGCGAGCTCTCCATGGGGTCGCTGGTCATCATCTTCTCAACGTACTTGGCAATCAGATCGGCTTCGAGATTGACGGGATCCCCAGGCTTGAGTGAGTTGAGGTTGGTCATCTCCACTGTGTGAGGAATGATGGCGATGGTGCAGTTCTTGCCTTCCAGGTTAGCGACTGTCAGACTAATGCCCTCGATGCTGATGGAGCCCTTATACACAGTGTATTTCTCAATCTCACGCGGCAGTTCGATGCGCAGCCAGAAGTTGTCCGAGTCCGCGATGCGCTCCAGAGCGAGGAGCTTGCCGACGCCATCCACGTGGCCTTGCACGATGTGACCGCCGAAGCGACCATCGGCCTTCATCGGCAGCTCCAGGTTCACCAGCGCGCCTTCGTGCATACGGGAAAAGGATGTAAGAGTCCAGGTTTCGGGAGCCAAATCGGCGCCAAACGAACCTGACTTGATATCCAGCGCCGTCAGGCAAACGCCGCTTACGGACACGCTGTTGCCGGGCTTTAGTTCCTTCGGGGTATTTGCAGCTTCGATGGTGATGCGGCGATTTTCGCCGTGCTGTTCGATGCGGGTGATGCGTCCTACTTCTTCAACAATGCCAGTAAACATGAGGACCTCATCAGGTAACCGAATATCATAAACCCACCACCGAGGCAGGAACCGAAGTTTAAACTGGCCACGCTGGGTTCCGGAAACAATAGCGAGTATTTTGTTTCTAGGAAAAAACGCCACAGGAGCACCGCGATGCACGAAACGACCCGCCGTCAGTTCACCGGGGAAATCTGCGCTCTCACGGGTGCAGCCTTGCTGGGTAGCAGGACAATTTGGGCGACCGCCTTAGCTGAAGAGCCTCCGCTCTTGAGCGCTGAATTGCTCTCCCGCATGAGGTGGATGAACGATCCCGCTTCGGTCAATATTTCCACCGATAAACTTATCGTGCGCGCGCGTCCGAAGACAGATTTCTGGCGGAAGACATCCTATGGATACGTCACCGATAACGGACACTTCTTCCATCTGCCGGTCACCGGCGATTTCGACTTCGAGGCTCGGATTGACGGGCAATATGCGGCGCTCTACGATCAGGCGGGACTGATGGTTCGGATCGATGCCCAGAGCTGGGTCAAATGCGGCACGGAATATTTCGACGGCGCGCGCCATGCCAGCGTGGTCTTCACCCGCGAATTCTCCGACTGGTCGACGATGAACGATCTGGTGAGAAGCGGACCAGTTTGGTGGAAAGTGGTTCGCAAGGCGGATTCTCTCGAAACGCTGTGCTCGGCCGACGGCAAGAACTTTACTTTGGCCCGCGTTGGATACTTGGTTCCCTCAGCTTCCGCGGAGGTTGGTATCATGTGCGCCGCTCCGGAGGGCCAGGGATTCCAATGCGTATTTGACGATCTTAAGCTAACAAAACATGCGAAGTGAGCGGAGACGAAAACTTAGTCCTCGTAGGGATTGCGCAAATATCCTTCTACCGCGAAGTCTTCTCCAAAGCGATGCAAGTGGAGATGCCTTAGCCGCGGAGGTTCTTCCATATGGGAGAGGGCGTCAACCCTGGCAAATGGAACAGCTTCCTCGGCCGCGAAGATCTTGGGCCCGTAGTAAAAGAAGATCTTGTCGACGATTCCGGACGACAGGGCCATCCCATTCACGGCTGCGCCGCCTTCGATCATCACGCTCGTAATCTCCAGTTGTCCCAGACGCTTGAGGATCGCATGAATGTCTGGACGTTGGTCAGTGGCAGCGGGCAATTGTTCGACGCGTATTCCACGCGCTTCCAGTGCCTTCTTCTTCGCTTCATTACCGGAAGAACAGAAAACCAACACATCGCTCTTGAGTCCACCTGTATTCCGAACGCTCTGCACCAACCGCGATTCCAGAGGCAGCCGCAGTTGAGAATCCAGAACGACACGCAAGAGCGGACGTCGGCGCGGTTTGCCGCTACGGTCGGTGAGCAAGGGGTCGTCAGCGACGATAGTTCCAATTCCTACCATGATGGCGTCCCTCTGATGTCGCTGTTCGTGAACGTGGCCCCGTGCGGTTTCGCCGGTGATCCACCCACCAGCAGGGATCCCTGCCGCTTTCTTGGATCCAAAACCGCGCGGCGGGGCAATCTTGCCGTTGAGCGTCATCGCGGACTTGAGTGTTACGAGCGGAATGCCATGGCGAATATAGCGTGCGAAGGCTTCATTGAGGCGATGCGCTTCCGCTTGCAGACCTCCAACTTCCACATGCACGCCCGCCGCACGCAATTTGTCGAAACCTTGCCCGCTTACCTTGGGATTGGGATCGGGCATGGACGCAACCACGCGATCAATCCCAGCGGCGATCAGAGCGTCCGTGCACGGCGGCGTGCGGCCCTGATGCGAATGTGGTTCGAGATTGATGTAGAGCGTTCCGCCGCGAGCTTTGCCACCGGCCTGCTCGAGAGCGAGCACTTCGGCGTGCTTGACCCCACCGTAGGTGTAAACGCCGGTACCTGCGATTTTGCCTTGGGCATCAACAATGACCGCGCCGACATAAGGATTGGGTGAAGCAAGGCCGATACCCTGAAGGGCAAGATCAAGAGCGCGCTGCAGAAACTGCTCGTCACTGGAGTTTGTGGACATGAATCCATTCACCACGGAGACACGGAGTCACGGAGGGAGACGAATGAATGCAGCGACGGTCTACAACTTGCGTGGTGGAAAGGCGTCAGCTGGATTGTCCTCCTCTGGTTCTTGGAGTGCTACCGCACCGGCTTTTCCCTTTGGTCCCATTCCGCGATGCGCCGGAACAAACGAAAACGGGTCCTCAGCGGGATCGGCTGGGGCTTTCGGGCGAAGAAGTCCGCGCAATAACCACCAGACCAAGCAAAGAGCCGCAAGGCCCGTCAAAACTTCGAGAAAAGCAGTCATGCCCAAAGTTTTCTCCGGGCCTCTGTGTCTCTGTGGTAAGAAATAGTCCTATTCGAATAGTGAATCCACGAACTCCCTTGGGTCAAACGGCAGCAAGTCACCCAGCTTTTCGCCGACGCCGACGAATCGCACCGGCAGCCCCAACTCTCGAGAGATCGCAACAACAACGCCGCCTTTGGCAGTACCGTCAAGTTTGGTGAGCACGATGCCCGTAACACCTGCCGACTGCGTGAACAGGCGCGCCTGCTGCAGGCCATTTTGCCCGGTAGTCGCGTCCATGACGAGCAGAGTTTCGTGCGGAGCCCCGGGGATAATTCGTTGCGCAGTACGGCGCATTTTTTCCAGTTCGGACATCAGACTCGTCTTAGTGTGCAGCCGGCCGGCCGTGTCGACTATCACGTAGTCTGTATTTCGCGCGGTTGCGGCCTGCAGTGCGTCGAAGAGCACGGCTGCGGGGTCGCCGCCGGGCTTGGTCTTGATCACTTCCGTTCCGGTTCTTGTCCCCCAGATTTCCAGTTGGTCAATCGCAGCCGCGCGGAAGGTATCTGCCGCGCAGAGCAGAACGCTTTTGCCTTCCGATCGAAATACCTGCGACAGCTTTCCAATGGTTGTCGTCTTGCCCGTGCCGTTCACGCCAACCACTAGAATCACCTCAGGCGTGCCAATCACTTTTTCGACGGGCCGCGTATTCGCCGCATTCAGGATGGCCAGCAACTCTTCCTTCAGGAGCCGTTTCAGCTCCTGCACATCCTTGATTTGCTTGCGATCGGCTTTCTCGCGGAGCTTGCCCAGCACTTCCTGCGTCGTGGTGGTACCGAGGTCGGCGCCAATCAGCGTGGCCTCGAGATCGTCGAGTGTGTTGCGGTCGATTTCCTTTCCCAACGAGACGACTTCTTCGATGCGCTCGGCCAGATTCTCACGGGTGCGCGTGACTGCCTGCTTCATGCGCTCGAAGAGGCCAGTCTTCTTCTCTTCCGTACTGCCAAACAGAGTTTGAATCATAGAAATCCCAAAGCTCGATTATAGCGGTCAGGCGAGCTCACTCGGGCGTGCGCAGGGAGGATTGAGAGAATAACTAAACGCGGGTTCTTTCTAGGTTCATAGGTTCCGCGCCGGGAGGCGCAGGATCAGGCACAGCCGCCGGCGTGCTTGAGGCGGCAGCCGCTGCGACAGGTCTCTTGATAGCAACGCGCTGGATGCGTATCTCGCCCCGCTCGTAAACCGCCAGCAGCGCCGCCACCGGAACGGGGTCGAGCCTCTTACCGGAAAGGTTCTGAATGATCTTCAGCGCCTCTTCCGGGGTGTGTGCCTGCTGATAAGGCCGGTTGGTGGTCAAGGCATCAAAAGTATCGGCGACCGCGATCACGCGCGCCAGCTCCGGGATCTGATCGCCCTTGAGTCCATACGGATAGCCGCGGCCGTCGAGCGCCTCGTGATGAAGTTCGATACCCGGGAGCATTTCGGCGAGTTGGGTTACCGGGCGCAGGATGTTGGCACCCTTGGTGGTGTGGGTCTTCATGACCTCAAATTCTTCGGCAGTAAGCGCGCCAGGCTTTCTGAGGATGCGGTCTTCAATTCCGATTTTGCCCACGTCATGAAGCTGCGCAGAAATCTGCAGTGTCTCCATAAAAGCGGCCGGCAAGTTCATTTCCTTGCCGATCATCATCGAGTACCGCGTTACACGGTCGGAGTGACCACGCGTGTAAGGATCCTTTTCGTCGACTGCGCCGGCCAGCATCTGGATTGAGCCCAGGAAGAGTGCGCGATTTTCTTCGGCCGCCCGCTTCAGATCCTCGACGAAGTGTTCGAGCTCCTGCGACATGGTGTTGAAAGTCTCGGCCAATTCGCCGATTTCGGTTCGGCTCCACAAATGCACCCGCTGGGAAAAATCTCCACGGGCCAAGGCGCGGCTGGACTGCGTTAGAATCTGCAAGGGATTCGTGATTCTGCGTGCCGCGAAGATGCTTACGGCGATGCTGAGCAGCACTGCCATCAGCGCCAGCAGGCGCGCGGTGCGCTGCATTTCGTAAACTCCGCGGTAAGCTTCGCGTTGCGGCTTCTGCACGACCACCGCCCAGTCCAGCGTCATCACCGGACTATAAGTGCCGAGCATTTCCTCACTGTTCTTGCCTTCCTTGACGGCGAACTCCTTGGTGGCAGCCAACTGAGCTTTGTTGCCCTCGTCCACAAAATTGCGGACGATCTCAAGGCTCTTCATGTCCTGGCCGGTGACATATTGCGGAATGCCGGCAGCTACGAGTCGTCCCTGCGCATCCACGACATAAGGAATCAGGCCGCCGCCGCTCACTTCGTGCAGGCGCCGAATCAGGAATTGGAGATCCACAACCGCGCCCACCATGCCCAGAAAACGTCCGCCGTAACTGACGGGACTGCTGACCAGCACAACCGTGCGCGAAGACTTACCGTCTTCCACCTGTAGCGCCTGGCCGTTATATGCTCGACCATCGCGAGCTGCATCGAATGCATGTTGCAACTCTCGCTGCAGGAAGGCATCGGGCGCGATGCGCCCGGCTGAGATTCCCTTTGCGTCAGAGTTCAGCAACGTGGCGTAGGCCAGCTCATCGGAGGAAGAAACAAAGTTCTCCAACAGCGCGCGCAGTTCCGGCGCTTCAATATTCTTGCTGCCAATGTCCCCGCCGCTCGCCACTTGAATGGCCGACGAAAGGTTCGCCAGCATCATCCGCAAAGATCGCTCGTGCTGCGAGAGGTCGTCGGCTAACGAGCGCGTCACCGTGTTCTGCAAGAGCATCTCGTTGGTTTTCAGCCGATCCCGGTTAATCGCCTCCACCTGGGCGGAGTAGAAATACATGGGCACGATGCTGATCACCAGCAGTACGCCGAGGATTACATACAGAATGGGAATACGGCCCGGAGTGGGCGTTGTGGAAGACGAGTCGCTCCCCTGACTCAGTTCGGAAGCGCCGTCGATCGAAGTGGCGGCGGATTTCACAGGTATCTATAGAATTTTAATGGGACAGAAGGGGATGGAACCGGAATACCGCTCCATTTGCCATTACCAAAGTGTCTTCTGAAAGGGCCTCTCGGCACAGGTTTGGCAACAAACCGTAAGTTACTCATTTTCTTTGGGTTTCGCTTTTGCTGCTGCGTGTCATCAGTTCGTAAATCGCCTCCCGTGGGGCTTTGCCTTCGTGCAGGATCGCCTGCATCTGTTCCGTTATAGGCATTTCTACGCCATGGGCACGTGCCAACCCCACCGCAGCCGTCGTGGTAAAAACTCCCTCGGCGACCATGCCGTGCATTCCGGCAAGAATGGCGGGCAGCTTGAGTCCGCGGCCGAGTTCCACCCCCACACCGCGATTCCGGGATAGCCCGCCAGTACAGGTCAGCACCAGGTCCCCCAGACCGGCAAGGCCAGCCATGGTTTCTGCTTTGCCTCCACAGGCCACCACCAGGCGCGTCATCTCCGCCAGCCCTCGCGTGATGAGGGCGGCAATGGAATTGTGCCCCAGGCCAAGCCCGGCGCTGACGCCAGCGGCGATTGCGATCGTATTCTTCAGCGCACCGCCAAGCTCCACACCGATTGGGTCATCGTTGGTGTAAACGCGAAAGCTGGCGCTGCTGAATTCCTGCTGTACGGTCTGCGCGAGTTCGGTGTCCTGCGATGCGATCGTAATGGCTGTTGGATCTCCACGCGCCGCCTCCAGCGCAAAAGAAGGTCCGCTGAGTGCTCCGATTCGTGTGTGCTGACCGGCGCTTTGGAGCACTTGCGCGATCACCTCGGTCATGCGCAACAACGAAATTTCTTCCAGCCCTTTAGTAGCGCTGACGATTATCGTTTCCGGGTGCAGATGCGATCGCATCTGCTCGAACAAGTGGCGGCAGTGCTGTGATGGCACTACACTCACTACGATATTGGCGCCAGCAAGGGCTTTGGCCAAATCATGGCAAGGCACTACGCAATCTGGTATGCGCAAGCCCGGAAGGAATTTCTCGTTTTCGCGATTCTCAGCAATGGCATCGCAAACGTCTTTCTCGTGGACCCACAGGCGAATCCGGTGCGAATCTTTGCGTCCCAGCACGATCGACAGCGCCGTGCCCCAAGCCCCCGCGCCGATGATCGCAATCTCGCTCATACGCGCTTTGCTCCCATGCGGTTTTCCGTACCAGCGATCAAGCGGCGGATGTTTTCATGGTGCTTGGTGATAATGAGAAGCGAAGTAACCGACATGAATGTCAAAGCCAACGGCGAGTTGCCGTACCCGTGCATTGCATAAACAAGAAGTGGAAAAGAAGCAACAGCAATGATCGATCCCAGCGACACGTACCGGGAAACTGCCACTACCACAACGAAGATACCAGCGGCTACAAGCACGGCCTTCGGAGCGATCACAATGAAGCACCCCAGTCCCGTGGCAACTCCCTTGCCCCCGCGAAACTTGAGCCACACGGGAAACATATGCCCGAGAACAGCAAGCAACGCAGCCATTGCCATCGTCTGATAAGGCAAAAGACCGCCAGCAATGCGAGGCGAGAGATGCCATGCCAGCCCGACTGCGGCGCTTCCTTTCAGAGCATCCAGCAGCAGGGTAAGGACTCCCAGTATCGGCGATTTGCGGGCAACGTTAGTCGCCCCGATGTTTCCGCTCCCGCTCTGGCGCACATCTTCCCCACGGAAAACGCGCACCAGCAGATACCCGAAAGGAATCGAACCCAGCAGGTAGCTTAGAGCGGCGATTGTGACGATCGTTGGCAAGGTTGGTGAGAATTCGACTGACGTGCCTAGCGCAACTCAAATCTCGCAAGCTTTGTATATTTTGACCCACCGGGCGAGAGCTGGCTTTGGAAAAGAAAAAACTCTCGCGCGGTCATCGCCCCAAAGTCGGGCGCAGATTGTGTTGTCAATTTTTCCTGCAGGCGCTGAAAGCTGCGATTCGGCCCGTCTCCTTTTTGCCAGCGTGGCGATCCGGATCCACGCCCAGCTCGGCCCAGCGTCAGATGTGGGTTGAAAGCGTGCGCCTCTTTCGGGATGTTAAGGGACGATAGTCCTTCATCAATCTCTTGAGCAAGAAAAGTCAATCGTGAATCTGGCTGAATTCCAACCCAGAATACGCGCGGTGCTCGCGCTTCGGGAAAGAATCCATGCCCACGGAACTTCATTGCGATCGGTGCAGCGTTAGTGCATTTGAGAGCCAATTTGATCTCGTCGGCCTCGGCTTCGGACTTCTCTCCAATGAACTTCAGCGTGACGTGCAACGACTCCGGTCTCACCCAACGAGCCTCGGGAGCAAACTCTCGCACATCGTCGAGGAAGCGCGTGACCCGCTCGCGGATCTCGTCGTCAATGTCGATCGCGACGAAGAGGCGCATAAAAGCAGCTCCTGGCTACTGGCTGCTAGCTCCCAGCCAGTAGCTAGCAGCAGGGAGCTAAAAGCATCCCTCACATCAACTTCCTTCGTAGCATATCCAACGCCAGCGTGGTCGCGAACCAACGGATGCGTTTACGGTCACCCGGGAAGTTTCGCTCAATCACTTCCGTTCCGCTGGCACTCGCCAACGCGTGGAACACCAATCCCACAGGCTTCTGTGGCGTTCCTCCGGCAGGGCCGGCCACGCCCGTGATACCGATGCCGAGCGTCGACTCGCAGCGGTAGCGAATACCTTCCGCCAGCGCCGCAGCCACTTCGCGGCTCACGGCGCCATGACGCTCAATCATGTCGGCGGGCACTCCTGCCAGCTCAGTCTTTACGGCATTGGAGTAGACGATGGCGCCGCCAGCAAAGTAGCGTGAACTACCGGCCACCGAAGTAATTCTCTCGCCAAGTAATCCGCCGGTGCACGATTCTGCCACGGCCACGGTGGCATTGCGCATCTGCAGCCAGTAGCCGATGATCTGCTCCAGTGACTGACCATCTCGCGAGTACACGGCATCGTCGAGTTCTTCTTCAACCGCGTTGGCGACTTCGTCTACTCTGGCCTGCGCTGCTTCCAAAGTGTCCGCCCGCGACTTGAAATGCAGCTGAATTTCCCCCGCTCCCGCGAGGATGGTGGTTTGCACGTCCGCAAATCGTTTGTAAATGGGTGCCACACGCGCGTCGACAAGCGATTCCCCCAGCATGGCGACCTTCAGCACTCGCGTCGCCAGAAACGCCGTCGGTACCTTGGCGCGCAATCGTTCCCGGCACTCCGCTTCGAACAGCGCTTTCAGTTCGTGGGGAGGCCCGGGCAACAGGATGACGATTCTTTCCCGACCGTCGAACTTGCCGCTCATCCATTGTCCGGGTGCGGTTCCGTTGGCATTGGGCAGCGCAGTTGCGCCCTCAAGAACGTCCGCCTGCTTGGCATTGTTCGGAGACATTTTCCAACCGCGCGCGGCGAAACGCTGCTCAATACGTTCGAGGATTTCTTCATTGCGCCGCAGAGGGACACCCAGCGCCTGGGCGACAGCTTCGCGAGTCAAGTCATCTTCCGTGGGCCCCAGGCCGCCGCTGAAAATCACGATCTCGGAGCGAAACAGCGCATGTTGCGCGGCCGCAACCAAACGTCCAAGATCATCTCCCACCACCCCCTTGAAAATCACGTCAACGCCCATCTGATTCAGTTGCTCAGTCAGAAAAAGGGAGTTTGTATCGGTGCGGAAAGGCGTTAGTAACTCAGAGCCTACCGCGATGATCTCGGCGTTCACGGGTAGAAGTGTAAATGAAAAAAGCGATGGACGCGGATCAGACTGAGCTGCGGAACGAGAAGCTTTCGCTTACTCAGGTAAGAGCGGTAGAGCCTGAATGTTCCACGAAAGATGATGCACGGCATCCGTGGTCGCCAGAATAACGCTGCGTGCCGGAGCAAAGGCCAGGCCGACTAAACCGTGGCCGGCAACCTCCAGGCTAGCCTTGCTGCCGTCAGGCGTTATCTTCACGATCCCCCGTTTGCCAGAGAGCGAAGCTGCCACATACAGATTTCCAGCTGAGTCGAAAGCCAGGCCCTGTGGGCGTCCTAAGCCCCTGAAGAACGTGTGCACCGTCCCGTGGGGATCGATTCTGTGAACGCTATCAAAGCTCGATGTGGTTGGTCCTGTTACGAACAAGTCACCTTGAGGGCCGAAGGCCAGATGGTAGGCCGAAACACTCGGCTCCAGAGTAGCGAAGACAAAGACCTGCTGGTCGCGGCCAATTTTGAAAATTGTGCCGCTGCGGTCACCCACGTAGAGACTCTGATTACGATCAAAGGCGATGCCCGTAGCGATTCCCATCCCCTCGGCATAAGTCGTCATGGTTGCATTCGGGGCGACGCGATACACCGCGCCATCGTGACGCGAGGAGACGTACATCTGACCCTGCCGATCGAAAGCGATGCCGGTCGCATTCATCATCTCTGCTACAAACGGTTTCACGGTGTAATTGGTATCAATCTTGAAGATCGCGACCGGAACCTTTTGGCCGCGTGAACCAGAAAACGTGACGTAGATGTTGCCCTGAGCGTCGAGTGCTGGGTTGGTTACCGGATGCAGATTCTCGGCTACGGGAACGGCCACCTTGACAGTGTGCGAGTTGCTCACGTGACCGTCGGTGGCCACGACCACCGGTCCCGAAGTGGCGCCTTCGGGAACGCGCGCTACCAGAAATGAATCGGAGCTGATGACGATCCCGCCCTCGACCTCGCCAAACTTTACATGCGGTCGCTCCCACTGCTGCGGGCGCAACCCCGAGCCTGCGATGCGGACCTCGCCTCCCGCCAAAGCGAGCACTGGCGAGACGGATTCGATGTGCGGTCCGCCATTCACGTTTTTTTTGCCGAGGATGCGATCGGAAAATCCCATGAAGAAAACACTCGCACTACCTTAGAAGACCAAAGTGCAGAAAGAGATGCACAGCAACTAGAGCGTACAGACCGGCGGCGATATCGTCCAGCACGATGCCGGCGCCATCCGGAATGGCCTCCAATTGTCGCACCGGCGGCGGCTTGACAATATCAAAGGCACGAAAAAGTATAAAGCTCGCCAGAAAAGATTTCCACGCGAGCGGCACTGCGATCAAAGCCACTAGTTGACCCGCCACTTCATCGATCACTACGAATTGGGGATCTTTCTTACCCGCTCCGCGGGCAACCCGCGTAGCCACGGGAATGCCGATCAGCGTGACCAGCACGGCGAGGGCGATCACAACCGGCATTCGTAGCGAAGGCGAAAGAGCGCGGGACAGCGCCGCCCACAGCAAAACGGTTGCCAACGATCCCCAGGTTCCCGGCCCGGGCCGCAGCCGCCCGATCCCAAAAAACGTAGCGATCAGGGTGGCCCAAAGCGGAGTGGGGTCTCTCACACCCGCAACCGGCTGCGGGACGACAGCGCCACCATCGAGCTCCGTTACACGTTTCAAGAATCCTCATCCGCATCTTCGGGAGTGTTTTCGCGGATTTGCTCCTCCGCTTCCACAGCCTGTGACGGAATTACATAGGCACCGCTCGCCCACTTGCCCAAATCGATCGTGCGACAGCGTTCGCTGCAGAACGGAAACTCCGCATCGCCGTTCTTGACGGCCTTTTTACAGATCGGACAGCGGAGTTTGAGGGTTCGTTTGCGAGGCATGGTCAGAAGAAGGTTTGCCGACTCCGATGAGAGTTCAAAACGATCTACAGAATCTTAGCTACCAGATCATAGTCGTGCGCTTCGGTGATCTGACAGCGATAGAATTCGCCCGTCTGCGGAGTTGTTTCCGCCGGAAAATCGTTTACAAAAACTTTGCCGTCAATCTCGGGCGCGTGCATTGTCGTGCGGCCTTCCATCAGCAAGTCCGTCTCTTCCGACATTCCTTCGAGCAACAGATCGAACTCTTGACCCACCAGTGTTTTCTTTTTCTTCTTGCTGATCTGGCGCTGGATTCCCATTAAGTGTTTGCGCCGGCCCTCAATCTCGCGTGGTGAAAGCTTCTTGTCCAATCCGTAAGCGTCAGCCCCCTCCTGATCGGAGTAAGAGAACGCTCCCATCCAATCGAACTGGGCCTCGCGAACGAATGCGCACAGCTCTTCAAATTCCCGTTCAGTTTCTCCGGGAAAGCCTACGATGAACGAGGTCCGCAGGGTCAAGCCGGGAATCTCTTGCCGCATCTTGCAAATCGACTTCAGAAACACATCCGCTCCGCCACCACGCTTCATGCGCTTGAGCACGCTTGCCGAGGCGTGTTGCAAAGGCAGGTCCATGTAGGAGCAAATCTTTTCGTGGGTTGCAATAGTCTCCAAAAGTTTGCCCGTGATCTTATTGGGATAGGCATAGAGGAAACGAATCCAGCGCAGGTCTTCAGTCTTCGCCAGCCTCTCGAGCAAGAACGCCAATCCATCTTTCAAGCCGAAATCCTCCCCGTAGCAGGTCGTATCCTGCCCGATCAGAGTGATTTCTCGCACGCCGATCTGGGCCAGACGCTCGGCCTCAGCTATCACAGATTCGAAACGCCGTGAGCGAAACTGTCCCCGCAACTGCGGAATAATGCAGAACGTACAAGGATGGTCGCAGCCCTCGGCAATCTTGATGTAAGCTGTGGATTTCGGCGTGGCCAGGATGCGCGGAGTTTCGTCGTCATAGAGATAGGTGGGCAGCTCCGCAATTGCTCCATCCCATTCCCCGCGGGAGAATCGTCCCTGCGCGGCTCGCGCGTCGCCCTCAGCTCGCGAAGGCAGCACCACGAAGGGAGAATTCTTTTCAACTTGAGCAGCCTGAACGATTCCCGACGCCGCAAGGATATTTTGCAACTCCCCCGTTCCGACCACCGCGTCCACCTCAGGAATGCGCTTGCGGATCTCGTCACGAAAGCGCTCGACCAGGCAACCGGCTACGACGAGTTTCTTCGCGCGCCCTGAGGTCCTATGCTGCACCATCTCCAGAATCGTATTCACTGACTCTTGTTGTGCACTCTCGATAAACGAGCACGTGTTGACCACAATGACGTCAGCGTCCTCGGCCCGAGGCGAGAGTTCGGCCCCGGCGCGCGCCAGAAGTCCCATCATCACTTCGCTGTCGACCAGGTTCTTCGGGCATCCCAGGCTAACGAAGCCTACTTTTGGCGGAGGAGCAACCTGTGCGACGTTTTCCGTCCCTGAGGCGCTGGAATTCTCAATGGAAAGCGGGATAGTGAGGTTCTTCGAAGGCATGGAATCTCACTATTTTAACATTTTCTGCCGCAAGGCTTTGAGGCGCTCTCCCCCGGTCCCGCATGTGACTTCGGGCACCATAGGAGGCAGTACCACGAGGATCAAATCGGGGCACTTCATGCTAGGCTAATTCCTACCGAAACAAGGCAGCTATCCCGCATCCTGGAGGGGAAATGTCTGGGAAACAGGCCGTAACCGCAGTCCTGATCATGGGGATGTGTATCCTGGGAGGCTCTGCCGCGGCCCAGGACGAAAAAAATGCATTGACCGGCATGATTGGTCGGACTTTCATCAGTGATCAAGGCATTATAGGCGCCACTTACCCCAACCCGTTCGTGCGCTCTGGCCACGGGCTCACCTTTGAAGTCAACTATTCTCGAAGGCTTTTCGCCACTCCCGTTTTCTCGGTTTCAGGAGAAGTGCCCGCGGTCTTCAATCTGGACGAGCACCTCGGCTCGGGCAGCGATGTCGTTCCCTCCGAGTACAAAGAGATCTTTGTCACACCCGCGGTTCGCTTGAATCTCTTCCCTTCGACCGCGGTGTCGCCATGGGCGAGCTTTGGCGGCGGTTTTGGCCACTTCAGCGAGAGTAAGAATCTGAATTATTACGGCACCAATCCCGGAGGCTCATCCAACTCGGGTGTGATTCAAGGCGGGTTAGGATTGGATGTTAGCCCCTTTATCAAGCGCTTCAATCGTTTCAGCTTTCGTGGGGAAGTCCGCGATTTCTGGTCCGGCACGCCTGATTTGCCTCTGGCCGATACCGGCAAGAGCCGCCAGCACAACTACTTTGTAAGTGGCGGCGTAATCTGGCATTTCTAGTTCTCCCGATCCAACTGGCGCACAATCTGCAGCTGAACTATCATTCTTCCGCCCGCAATTGTTGACCATGAGCTGAGGAGGAGTCGATGTTCAGCATCCCGCTCGCCTTTGTCTTGCTTTTTCCTGCGCCGCAATTGCCAGCGCCACCGGCGTCCGATCCCGTTCTGCGCCAACACGCACCGGAAGAAGCCCGACAAAACTATGAGCTCATGCGGCAGGCCGCGCTACACTTAAATGACCTTGCCGGTGACATCCATTCCGAAGCAGACGCCAGGACCTTTGTCGATGCGGTTGCGGAACGATTCTTGGGAAATGAAAATTTGTCATGGACGACACGCCCGATTCGTTACCGGGTGGCGCACGCCGAAAACGAAGCCGTGTCGGATCCGGCGCGCCTCATCCCGGAGCAGCGTATCGTCGACATCTGGAACGAATACGTGAGGGAGTTGGATGCGCCCGAAGAAACCCTGGTGACGGTTGCTGAAGTTCATAACTTGCGCGATGCAACGTATACCCTCAGCCATTCCATGTGGAACAAGGGCATCATGCAACAGCTCTGGACTGTTCCAAACATCTACGCGGTGGGAGCGGATGGCAAGGTCGCCAGTGGTTGTCGCGCGGTTGAAGCACTCAAGATTTTCCACGATATGTTCTATTTCTTTCAGAATGTGCAACGCGCTCGTGAGCGTGTTCAGAAGGGAATCCTGGTCTCTGATTTAGCCACGCACGGGAAGCAACAGACGGCTGACCATCCGCGCGCGGTTAGCTCTCAACTTGTCGCCTCTGCCAGGCCGAATCCTGTGCTCTCCGCCGAGATCCGTTATGTGCAGGCTCACGGCGAGGGCGACTACCAGCGGCTTCTGGAAAGGCTCTATGCGGAGTTGTTTCCGGAGAAATGAAGAACGATGGCGCCGGCAGCGATTCACTTCTTAGTTGCTAACTCCACTTCTTCATAAAGCTCCGGTAGCCGCTGCGCGTCATCTGGGGAGTTTCCGAACCTGGCGGACTCGTAGGCATCGGTGAAACGACCTACACGCGCCCGCAACTGCTCATCGCCGATCAGGCTCACAAACTCCCGCGGTGTCTGAGCGGATGATTTCTTCACTCCTCGACGCGCCAGATAGTGAGCCATTTGCTCATACCACATGGCCGCCGCCTGATGCGGCGATCGCTCGGGGTGCGCCTGCAGCTGTTTCCTGCGGATGATTCTCGCGATCCGAGATGCATTGCCCAGCAACAGCAAAACTACGCCGACTGCCAAGCCGAACCCGAACCATTGCGCTGGAGCTTGCTCTGCTCTTCGTTGACCTCGACGTGCCCAATCCAGCAGACCCGTGTAGCGCTGCCTGGCCCACGTTCGCACTCTTTCCCACGAATCGCGTGATCCGCTTACCGTCGCCTTCGCGAGAATGTACTGATGCGAAAAGTCGTAGCTGATCACCCACTCCCGCCAGAACGATTCGGCCGCATCCAGATAGAGCATGGCTCGGCCCCAACCCTCCGGAGTTCCGACCTCGCCTCCCGGCGTGGGATCGAACGTGATCCAGCCGTAGCCGGGAAAGTAGGCTTCCACCCAGGAATGCGCATTCTTGGCTCGGACCACGTAGTTTCCGGTGACATCGTTGAACTCGTCGCTGCGGAAGCCATTCACGACGCGCGACGGAATGCTCAGTGTGCGCAGCATGACCGCCATCGAAGAGGCAAAGTATTCACAATGGCCCTGCTTGCGGTCGAAAAGAAAGTTCGCGAGCGGATCTCCGACGGGAGAACGAAGCAGTTGCAGCGTATAGCCATAATGCGTATTCAAGTATTGTTCGATCGCAACTGCTTTGTCGTAGTTATTCGAAGCCGAACCAGTAATCTGCGCTGCCAGCTCTGGAATGCGTGGATCGAGCGGGGGCAATTGCAGATAGGCCGAAGCAAATTGCGGCAGCGAACTTCCCGCTGACCGCAGCGACACCGGAGACGGCCTGGCGATATCCGAATCTGCCTCGTACACGGTAACGGAGCGCTGGTTGTCGAGATCGTAAACTGCTCCACCCGCGTCAACCTGCAGCGCGCGATACGCCCCGATCACGCGGCGTCCCCAAGGGGCAAGAAAAAACACATTTGTGCCAATCGGCTCGAGCAAAACCCGGTAATGAATGAGGTGAGGAGTTGTACCGGGCGCGGCCTGGCGGCCGGCGCCATAGACTGGCGGCACTCCCTGGATGAGCACCGGTACGGAAAATGCTCCGTCGGCCTCCCGGCCCAACTCGAACTTCTGGTGCGGATTCGTCCAGTTTTTACCGTCAAAATGGGCTAGCGCTACACCGCGCCAGTGGAGCGGATATTTTCCGCGCTTGTCTCCGTTGATCTGGATGTGCATCACCACCGCGTTCGATTGCTGAATCTGTCCGATCTGTCCCAGTTGTACCCGATCACTAAATCCGGTGGAAAGATCCGTACCGAATGAGTAGCCGCCCATGTAGCCTGCCGACATGCGGGGCAAAAGGAAAAATATCGCCCCCGCACCCACGAATATCATCAACACCAACCCGGGTGTCAGCCGCGCCAGTGAAAAAGCCAGATGCCGGTGCTCGTGAGCATCTCGAGAGTGCCGCGCTTGAAATTTTGCGGCTCGTCCCGATCGGCGCATTTCCATCAGGATGAAAGTGGCCACCGCCATCAGCAGGAATCCGGCGAAAAAGAGCAGAAAGACACTGTCCACGGTGAGCACTGCGGAAGCAAGCACCATGAGGAACGCCAGGATCGCCAGAGTCGTATAGTCGCGATCGCGCCGCAGCGAAAACGTGCGCACCACCACGGCGAACATCACCAGGTGCACTGTCGCTGCGAGAAATGAGCGGGAAAACAGGAAGTAATCCGCAGCGTAGAAAACGAAATACAAAATCGTGAGCGGTGTGGTCCATCGCTCCGAAATCACCACGCGCCGCCGTTCCGCCAGCAGATAGCCACGAACTGCCAGTGCCGCTCCTACCAGCACGATCGTTGGCAGATCCAGTCCGCCGGTGCTGGCGAGGGTTCCAAATCCCATTAGCACAAGCAAGTACATCGATAGCTCGAAGTACTTGTTGATGGCTTGAGGAAGCGGAATCACTCCGGATTGTTCAGAAGGCTGCATCATAATTGGCAAAAGCAGATGCCGAACGTCGTTCCCCCGCGGCATCAAGCTGCGCTAAATCCAACGGCACTGAACTGAACCTCCATTGTTCGACAAACTCTATCAAGAAGGGAAGGGTTTCCTCAGTTTTCCTTGCACCGAAAGTCACTTATCTTTTGCGCGTGCGCGCGTTCATAGACGTTGCAGTACAAAGAATCCGAGTTTGAATTTGCTAGAATGATTCAAGTCAGGCATCGGTCTCACGCGACGTACTCTCGCCAACCCCGCCAGATCCGGAAGGAAGCAACGGTAACGGGCTCTTGCGTGTGCAGTGGGCCCCCGGTGCCTGGCTTAATTACTTCTTCCCACCCAGACTGATTTCGAAGGAAATCGGCTCGGCCCGCCAGAACCAAGATTTTGCCAGAATCAAGATTTACACATCCTTACAAGTTTTTGCGCAAGAAAGCCCTGTCTGCAACATCTAACCTAGTGTTGAGCACCTCATATCTGCCAGGCGTTGGGGAAATAAAATGCGCAATCTTCCTTCAAAATTAGTCTCTCCCAGTGTGACCATTCGCGTGGCTGGTTCTCTCTCAGAAGGCCATCTTGCGTACCTCGATCAACTGGTTTCTTCCGCGATCGATTGCGCCCTATGGCCGCTACTCGATTTGGCTCATCTCCAGGACTTGGATCACGCGGCTCTCATCTATCTAGTCCGCGGTGAGGGTCGGCAGTTCGGCGTGTTAGCCTGTCCGAATTTTGTCCGTGAATGGATGCAGCACGAGAAGGATTACAGAGTCGCTTGATCATCATGCGGCACGACGTGCGAAGCGCCGGCAGCAAATGCCGCGATGCTTCCTCCCGTGGGAAGCAGGATCGCGTTAGATGACCTCGATCCTCGCGGGCGTCGCGGAATCAGACGCGTCAGCTCCCTTCGTTAGACATTCCGGCTTCGATCGTTCAAAATACTGATCTCGTACTCAGGAGATCTCATTGACCACACCAATCCGTGTCAGAGTGAAGATCAGCGCTCTCGGCACCTACGTACCGCCACGCGTTCTCACCAACGCAGACCTCGAACAAATGGTCAACACTACCGACGAATGGATACTTGCCCGCGTTGGCATTCGGGAACGCCACATCGTTGCAAAAGGGGTCGCCACGAGCGACCTCGCCGTTGAGGCCGCTAAGAAGGCCCTTGCCCAACGTGGCCTGACTCCATCGGACCTCGACGCCATCATCGTCGCCACGGTTACTCCCGACATGCTTTTTCCCGCCACAGCCTGCCTAGTCCAACACAAACTTGGCGCCAGTGGCGTCTGGGGCTTCGATCTCTCCGGTGCTTGTTCCGGCTTTATTTATGCCGTGCAGACCGGCGCGCAATTTATCGCTACCGGCGCGCACAAGCGGATCCTGGTGATCGGCGCCGATGTCATGTCCTCGATCATCGACTACACCGACCGCGCCACCTGCGTAATCTTTGGCGACGGCGCTGGTGCGGTGATTCTCGAGGCTGCCGAAGACGACTCCGTCGGCTTGATCGACTATATCCACGAAGTGGATGGCTCCGGCGGTTCCTATCTTTACATGCCCGGCGGCGGCAGCCTGAATCCACCATCCCGCGACACGATCGACAAGAAAATGCACTACGTCCACCAGGATGGCCAGCAGGTTTTCAAGTTTGCGGTGCGCAAGCAAACCGAGGCGTGCTCAAAATTGCTCGAGCGCAATGGCTTGAAAGGTTCGGATATCGATGCCTTCATCCCTCATCAGGCGAACCTGCGCATCATCAACGCCACCGCGGAGCGACTAGAGCTGCGCCCGGAGAGCGTGATCGTCAATATCGACCGCTACGGCAATACCACCGCCGGAACAATTCCATTAGCCATGAACACCGCCGTCGAGCAGGGCAAGCTGAAGAAGGGAAGTCTGGTCTTAATGGCTTCCGTGGGCGCCGGCTTCACAGTGGGCGCGGCGCTGCTGCGCTGGGCATTCTGAGCGATTCACAGGCTTTCGGCTGCTAGTATTCCTCGTCGATTGTTCTCATGAGAAATTTTCATCGGCGAAGCTGCGTCTGCCTAGCGATGCCATTGATCTAAACTTTACGAGCTCGTGCCCTTCACCACCGGCGTGGAAACCAAGATGGAAGAGATGCACCGCCCTCCCCGATGGCAAACTCTGTTGGCCTTCGCCATCATTTACCTGGTTTGGGGCTCGACATTTCTAGCGATCCGTGTGGGCGTGCGGGAGGTACCGCCATTCTTGCTAGCCGGCATGCGATTCTTCGCGGCCGGAATTCTGATTTATTTGTGGATGCGCGCGAAGGGCTCGCCTTCGCCAACACGCCGTGAGTGGGCCTCCGCTTCCTTGCTCGCGGTATTAATCTTCGTGGGCGATTACGGCTTGCTCTTTTGGGCGGAAAAGCGTGTACCCTCCGGGATCGCCGCGGTGATGATGGCGACCATTCCGGTCTTCATGGCGCTGGCGGAAATTATCATCCTGCGCACCCAAAGACTCACCCTCCGGCTGGCGGTCGCGCTCTTGGTGGGCATCGGCGGCGTCCTGATTCTCGTCAGTCGCTCGGCCGGTTTTGGGGATGCCCCGATTGACGCTGCGGGAGCCATTGCTCTCGTAGTCTCCGCAATCAGTTGGTCGCTGGCGGCAATTCTCACGCGCAAACTAACATTGCCGGAATCGAAAGTGATCAGTTCGGGATCCCAGATGCTTGCTGGAGGAATTCTTCTCACCCTGACAGCGGCATTGCTGGGTGAATTCCGCGGCTTTCGCATAGGCGCGGTGTCAACCGGCGCGTGGTTGGCGTTGGCTTACTTGATCGTCGCCGGCTCGATCGTCGCCTTCACCGCCTACGTTTGGCTTATCCACCACGAGTCGCCAACCAAAGTGGGAACTTACGCTTATGTCAATCCGGTCATCGCGGTTGTGCTCGGCTATTTTCTCGGTGGCGAGGCGCTCGGCATGCGAACGATCTTGGGAACAGTCCTGGTTCTGGTGAGTGTGGTGGTGATCACGACCACGCCGAAGAACATAGAGAACCTGAAGCCGCTGGTAAAGGACGTCGAGCTAGCAGAGCCGTAATCCGGGCCGTAGCGACATCCGTTGCCTTCGGTTTTCCTCCTACGGATGCGTCATCTTCTCCGGGCGAACTAGCTGATCGAATTCCTCGCCACTAAGGTATCCCAGCTTCAACGCCGCCTCCCGCAAACTGCTGTGTTCCACGTGGGCGGTGTGGGCGATCTGCGCGGCCTTGTCGTATCCCACTTTTGGTGCCAGCGCCGTGACCAGCATCAGAGAGTTCTTCACGTACCAATCCACTTTCGCGCGATCGACCTCGATTCCCTTGATCATGTATTCGACGTAACCGTGGCAGGCATCGGCGATCAGCGTGACCGAGTGCAGAAAGTTATAGATGATCACCGGCTTGTAAACGTTGAGCTCGAAATTCCCCTGCGATCCCGCAAATCCCACGGCCGCGGTTGCGCCATGAACCTGCACGCATACCATGGTCATGGCCTCGCACTGCGTGGGATTCACCTTGCCCGGCATGATCGAGGACCCGGGTTCGTTCTCCGGGATGGAAAGCTCGCCCAGTCCGCAGCGCGGCCCGGAAGCCAGCCAGCGAATATCGTTCGAAATCTTCATCATGGACGCGGCCAACGTTTCCATCGCACCTTGCGCGAAGACGATTTCGTCATGCGCCGAAAGCGCGGCGAATTTGTTCCCATGAGACCGGAAGGGAAGCTCCGTGAGTTCCGCGATCTTTTTCGCCGCACGCTCGGCAAATTCCGGATGCGTGTTCAATCCCGTGCCGACGGCTGTACCGCCGATGGCCAGATCGTAGAGTCCCTCCAGAGCCTGCTCCAGGCGCTTTATGTCGCGCAGCAATAAGCTGGCCCATCCCCCGAACTCCTGGCCAAAGGTTAGGGGCACAGCATCCTGCAAGTGTGTGCGGCCGATCTTGACTACGTCCTTGAATTCTTTTGCCTTCGCCTCGATCGCATCATGCACGCTGCGGATCGCCGGAATCAGAGCATTTTTCACTCGATCCGCGGCCGCAATGTGCATCGCCGCCGGGAAAGTGTCGTTTGACGACTGAGACATATTCACGTGGTCATTGGGATGGATCGGCCTCTTCGATCCCTTCTCGCCGCCCGCGATTTCAATGGCGCGGTTCGAAATGACCTCGTTCACGTTCATGTTGGTCTGCGTGCCGCTGCCGGTTTGCCATACGCGCAGGGGAAACTGGTCATTCAGCTTGCCAGCAATCACTTCGTCCGCA